>Ga0180219_1000021_pt1 | contig 325240 bp, 269 predicted proteins | sample eDN3rd30CBELigMG_FD_151338 | JGI IMG/M metagenome (GOLD analysis project Ga0180219, IMG submission 151338) | Enriched Miracle-Growth compost microbial communities from Emeryville, California, USA - eDNA 3rd pass 30_C BE-Lig MG (version 2)... ...
AAAAGCCGCACGATGATAGAACGGTTGATCAGCAAAGCTTAGCTCGGCTGGTTCAGAGCATCCCGACCATAAGTCGGGAGGGTCACTGGTTCGAACCCTGTAGCTCCCACAACACCCGCCAACTGGCGGGTGTTCTTTTTTCCTGAAAACCTATGCATTATCTTTACATCATTTATTCCGCTTCTTTGGACCGCTATTACATCGGATCCTGCAACGATATTCCCCAGCGGCTCAGAAGGCACAATACCAATCACAGCGGTTTCACCGGCCGCGCCAGTGACTGGATGCTGGTTTACCGGGAAGCCTATCCATCAAAACATGACGCTACGCTTCGCGAGCGGCAGATCAAATCATGGAAAAGCCGCACGATGATAGAACGGTTGATCAGCAAAGCTTAGCTCGGCTGGTTCAGAGCATCCCGACCATAAGTCGGGAGGGTCACTGGTTCGAACCCTGTAGCTCCCACAACACCCGCCAACTGGCAGGTATTCTTTTTTCTTGAGAAACAATCCCTTAATCGTAAAATTTCCAGGCAATACCTATCCGGAGATTGGCGTTATTCATCGGATACCTGCGCACCGTATAATATCCTACGGGCCATACGTGCTGGTTTACGAAATTATAGCTCAGGAAGAGATTGGCCCGCTTAAGGGTTGCTGTAGCCCATACATCTGCAATGGGGTAAGTAGAATATTCGATGCCCACATTGTCGTTGTAAAACTGACCGATATTAATCGCGTATGAGGGCGTCCGGAACGGAGTGTTGAAGCGGACATCAAAGCCAAGGTTGAAATCCACAATTTTATAAAGCAGTCCGTTGTAATAAAGACTATGCCAGGTGTACAATTCGGGGATGGCTAGTACCGCATTGTAATCTGACTTTTGGTACACCGCATAATTTTTGAAATGAAACCTTCCTAATGTAAAGTTTTGACCGACGGATAGCTTTAACAGGTTAATGTTATTTCCGAGTTGTGTTGGTTCGATAACGCGCAATTTACGGGGATCAAAACTCGGATTATCCACTTCTTTGTAATAGAGATGATTACTGATGAGAAAATATTCAGCCTTTCCCGAGAATCCGATAGTGGCATTCCGGTAAGAAAATGAAAAGTTAGTGGTTTTCGTCTTTTCAAAACTATGATCCCATTGATGGTATGTGTAATTAACGCGTTGAAACAGCCATTCAGGTGATTTGTTCTGCGTATAGGCACCCAACACAACCCGGCCAATGGCATTGCTTAGCAGAATATCAGCTTTGGCTTCGTAAAGATAGTCTCCAAAGTTCGCCCCCTGCACGATTTGGTTCAGGTCTCCGGTAATATTGACCCGATCACTGAAGCGGTATCCGATGCCGGCTTTAAGGGTGTTATTTTGCAAGAATGTATGGTATGCTCGGTCGCGATACCAATACATGTCGTGTTGGTATCCCAAATCAAGTTTCACCTCATTTTTAATAAACGCAAGCGATTTTCCCCGCAGATAAAAGCTATAACCAAAATCATTGGTAATGGTCGTAACCTGTGTCGTATCTTCTGTCAATTTGCTTTGTACAAAGGGGAAAGCTCCGTAACTATCCTCCTCATTCTTATAAAACTGAAAATTCTGAAAATGCAGCTTCAAGCTGTGTGACATTCGGTTAGTAGGCAGTATCTGCTGCTCGGGTTCACCTGCTTGTATGGTGTCCAGCCGCCCCACAAAGAGGCTTTGCCGGAGAAAGATCGTGTTGTCACGCCATGTGTGCCTAGGACGATCATCGCGTGTTTCGATAAGTTTTGTGCGTTCGGCGTCACTTGCTTCCCGCTCTGGATCGCGGAAAACCGTGTCGTTGAGTATGGATCCGTTTTCCGTAGAAATAAGCTTATTGAACACTGCATTCGTCAATAAATTATACCGATGGTTTGAAGATTCATACCAGGCAAATACGGCTGATTTTAAATCATTATATCGCTGGTTGGTATAATAGCCATCGGCGCGCGCGGCATGAAACTCGCCGCCAATGTTTAGCCGTGGAGTGATATTCTGGGTTACTTTGGCCCGAATGATTTGATCATCGAAAAAGAAACCCACATTATACAATTCTGAAAAGGGCGCGCGTGCGCGATAGTACTTGACGGAATCAGATCGGTAAAGGTATCGTTCCAAACTATGAAATCCGGTTTGGAAACTAATGGTTTTATTGGGAACGAATAGCAGGTCGCGCGTAGCCAGTCCGTAACTCCCCAGATGAATGCTGGGATTCATCGGCTGATTTTGTGGGTTATAATACTGGAAATTCTGGTGGAGCGTATCGATCTGATACGTGAATGTACCCTGCTTCATCATGTCAAGGGTGGTATACCGCACGTACCTTGCCGAATAAATCACCGTGTCTTCCTTGCTATCTTCTGCCGCGCGCGCCGAGTCGAGTGCGCTGCTGAATTCCCCCTCTTGCGCGTGCAGTACCGGCAGGAAAGACAACGAACACAGTGAGAGCAGCAAAACACGCAGCAGGATATTCATTGCTGCAAAGCTACCAATTCTTTCAATATTAACGCCATTTTTGGTTCGGCAGCAGCGGCTACCTCGACGATTTCGGCAAGCGAGACAGGCTTTAGGTCTTCATGGAATCCTTCGTCTGTAATGACCGAAATAGCGAAGACGGGCAATCCCATGTGATTCGCCACAATAACTTCGGGCACAGTACTCATTCCCACGATGTCTCCCCCGATGAAGCGCATATAGCGGTATTCAGCCCGAGTTTCCAGATTCGGTCCCGGCGTGGATACATAAACGGCACGGTGGGTTGTGATGCCCTTCTCTTGGGCGATGGCCAACCCTTGTTGAATCATCTCGGTGTCGTACGGTCTGCTCATATCTGGAAAGCGCGGGCCAAAGCGGACGTCGTTAGCTCCGCGCAACGGATTGTCTGGCAAAAGATTGATATGATCCTCAATAACGGCCAGGTTACCTTTCCGTATTGCCGGATTGAGCGAACCGGAGGCATTCGACACGAAGAGCTTTTGTATTCCCAGTGCCTTCATTACCCGGACGGGAAAAGTAATCTGTTGCATACTGTATCCTTCATAATAGTGAAGTCGTCCTTGCATCGCCACAATACGCCGGCCATGCAAGGTGCCGAATATCAATTTTCCGGTATGAAACTCTACAGTGGAAATTGGGAAGTTGGGGATATTGGCATACATCAACTGATAGTCGATTTCGACCTCTTCAGCAAGTTTGCCCAATCCTGTACCCAGAATAACCCCAAACTCGGGGGTGAAATCGCCGATACGGTGTGTAATAAACGATGTGGTCTCTTCAATTAAATGAAACATAGTCCCTAAAACTTGTTGCCCAAACTTAACGTAAAATTCGCAAGCTGCAAAAACTATGTCCGTGTATCGTTGCCATGGTAGATACTCAGGTAACTTTCGTAGCGGCTCGGAGCAATCTTTCCTTCACGAAGTGCGGTCAATACCGCACAACCAGGCTCGTTGATGTGACGGCAATTATTAAATCGGCAATCGTTCATCAACGCACGCATTTCAGGAAAGAAATGCCCAAGTTCCTGCTGTTCAATGTCGATGATCCCCAATTCGCGTATTCCAGGTGTATCGATCAGCTGTCCACCAAAGGGAAGCAAGAACATTTCGGCGAAGGTTGTCGTATGTTTACCTTTGTCCGACCATTCTGAGACGGCCGCCGTACGGAGTCCAGCTTCCGGGTGGATGGCATTGATCAGCGTAGATTTGCCCACACCGGAATGACCGGAAATCAGTGTGGTCTTATCCTGAAGTAGATCTTTGAAGGTTTCGATGTTAATACCCTTGAGCGCGGAAACCTCATGACAGGGGTATCCAATGTTTTGATAAATGGTTTCATAATCGCGCAGTATGGTTAACCCTTCTTCGGAAAACAGATCCAGTTTGTTGAATATCAATCCAGCAGGTATGTCGTATGCCTCTGCAGTAACCAGAAAGCGGTCAATGAATCCCAACGAGGTGAACGGCGAAGCCAATGTAACCACCAGAAACGCTTGGTCCAGATTAGCAGCAATAATCTGGGCTTGCTTTGATAGGTTTATGGACTTGCGGATGATGTAGTTTCTCCGTTCATGCAGGTGTACAATGATGGCCGTTTTGGCCATAGCGCCTGCTTCAAGGGTTATATCCACCCAATCGCCAACCGCAATAGGATTGGTTGTTTTGATATCCTTGGTTCGGAATTTTCCTTTGATCCGGCTGTTGTAGGTGCTGCCATCGTCGGCAAGCACCTCGTACCAGCTCCCCGTTGATTTGGTGACAAGACCTTTCATCCGATTACCTGGTTGTATCCCTTTGTACTTGCTGCCATTGTCACAAAAGTCGTAAAATTTAGCAAAAGACACATCGCCCATCTACAGGAAAAACGAAAAAACAAAAACCCGAAAAAACAAAACAGTATCTTTGCATCATACCAATACGTGGATTGCCCGTGAAAAAATTATTTCTTTTAGACGGTATGGCCTTAATTTACAGGGCTTATTTTGCATTGAGTAAAACGCCTCGAATTACGTCATCGGGATTTAACACGTCTGCAATATTCGGGTTTGCCAATACACTACTTGAATTATTGCGGACACAGCAACCTTCGCACATAGCCGTCGTATTTGATACAATGGCGCCCACCAATCGCCATGCCGAGTTCGAATCTTATAAAGCAAACCGACAAGCCATTCCTGAAGATCTGGCAGCAGCGATCCCCTACGTCTATAAATTGATAGAAGGATTCAATATCCCTCTTATCACATTAGATGGCTATGAGGCCGACGACATCATCGGCACGTTGGCAAAACAGGCTGAAACCCGAGGCTATACGGTATATTGCATGACACCTGACAAGGATTTCGGCCAATTGGTTTCGGAGCATATTTTCATCTATAAACCTGCCCGGTTGGGCAATGGAGCGGAAGTACTCGGTGTGAAGGAAATCCTGGAAAAATGGGAAGTAACAGACGTTCAGCAGGTCATCGATATCCTGGGCCTTTGGGGAGATTCGGTGGATAATATACCCGGTATACCGGGTATCGGCGAAAAGACGGCCAAAGACTTGATCAAGCGCTTCGGTTCTATGGAAAATATATTGGCCAATACAGATCAACTCAAAGGAAAGCAAAAGGAAAACCTCGAAACATTTGCTGAGCAGGGATTGATTTCGAAGAAGCTGGCGACCATTCAGCTGGATGTGCCCGTTGAGTTGGAAGAGGAGAAATTAGTACTCCGCGAACCCGACCGGGAAGCGCTAGAGCCGCTTTTTGCCGAATTAGAGTTCCGTACGCTGGGCAAGCGGGTTTTTGGTGAAGAATTTAACGTGCTGGACGCAAAACCAGCAGTCGGTGCACAGATGGATCTGTTCGGAAATGCAGCCGACAACAGCCTGCAAGCACCGGGTGCGGCAGCCGAATATGTGCCGCCCTCCGCTGGCCGAAGTGTTCACAATACACCGCATGCGTATTTTCTGGCAGATACGCCGGAGCTGCAACAGGAGCTGGCCGCTTTGCTGTCTAAACAGCAGCGTTTTTGTTTTGATACGGAAACCACCGGTACGGATGCCAACACCGCAGATTTGGTGGGACTTTCGTTTGCCGTTGAACCGGGAAAGGCTTGGTATGTTCCTGCTTGTCCTGACCGCGCCGAATGCCTGCGGTTATTGGCCTATTTCAAACCCGTATTCGAAAATGAGGCGATTGAAAAAATCGGCCAGAATATTAAGTATGATATCCTCTTACTCGCCCGGTATGGCATCGCCGTACACGGCCCCCTGTTTGACACTATGCTGGCACATTACCTGATCGATCCGGATACCCGGCACGGTATGGATGCGCTGGCTGAGAATTACCTTGGTTATACGCCCATCGCTATTACCGAGCTGATTGGTCCACGGGGCAAAAAACAGGGAAATATGCAAGATGTCGACATAGAAACCATCAAAGAATACGCCGCCGAGGATGCAGACATTACCTTACAGTTGAAAGCGGTTTTTGAGCCATTACTGGAACAGGCAGAGGCAACTGAACTAGCCCGGAACGTTGAATTTCCATTGGTGCATGTACTTGCCGAAATGGAACAATGCGGCGTCAATATCGATGTGCCGGTACTTAGGCAATTTTCGGAAACCTTAGAACGGGATTCTTCAGCAATTGAGAAAACCATTTATGAAAAGGCAGGCGTGCGGTTTAACATCGCTTCGCCAAAACAATTGGGCGAGGTGCTTTTTGAGAAATTACAGCTTGACCCCAAAGCCAAGAAAACCAAGACCGGACAGTACAAAACCGGCGAAGATGTACTCTTAGCACTGGCTCCTAAGAGTGACATTGTAAAGGATATTCTGGAATTCAGGCAATTGCAAAAACTCAAATCGACGTATGTGGATGCATTGCCCCAGTTGATCAATCCGATTACGGGGCGAGTGCACACGTCCTATAACCAAGCCGTGGCTGCCACGGGCCGGCTGAGTTCGACAAATCCCAATCTCCAAAATATCCCCATCCGGACGGAGCGCGGACGGGAGGTACGCAAAGCGTTTATCGCCAAGGACGACGACCATGTGATCTTGTCTGCCGATTATTCGCAGATTGAGTTGCGGCTGGTGGCTCACATGAGCGGTGATGAGGGTATGTTGGATGCATTTGCAAAAGGACTGGATGTGCATCGCGCTACCGCCGCCAAAGTATATGGCGTGTCGCTTGAAGCAGTGACATCCGAACAACGTAGAAACGCCAAAGCGGTTAATTTTGGCATTATCTATGGCCAGTCGGCCTTCGGCCTCTCCCAAAACCTAGGTATTCCGCGTACGGAGGCTGCACAGATCATTGAACAGTATTTTGCCCAATATCCCGGTATCAAGCGGTATATGAACGACACCATCAATTTCGCCAAAGAAAATGGCTTCGTGGAAACATTACTGAAACGGCGTCGTTACTTGAGAGATATCAATTCGGCCAACCAAACGGTAAGGGGTTTTGCCGAGCGAAATGCCATCAATGCGCCGATTCAAGGCTCGGCGGCGGATATGATCAAGGTAGCCATGATCGCGATTCACGAAGCAATCAAGCAACGCGGATTGCGTGGTAGAATGACGATGCAAGTACATGACGAGTTGGTGTTTGATGTCCCGAAGGAAGAGCTACCTATATTCCGGGAGCTTGCTGAAACGCATATGAAAAATGCGTTGGTCATGTCTGTGCCGATCGTGGTTGAATTGGGGGAGGGCCGTAATTGGCTGGAAGCACATTAGTGTATTGCTGTTTCGCTTAGTTTAGGTCGCTATGAGAGTATCTCTGCTCATCTATTTGTTGTTGATTCCTGCTTCGATGGTCTTGGCCCATGGGCTGGATACCGTCCCAAAGCCTCCTGTTTACTACGAGAGTGCTCCCAACGGACAGACTCGGTTTTTCTATGATGACCATTATTTTCTGGCAGATAAGAATTGCCAGTTCAAGGCAGTCGAACGTGTGGCAAACTATGATTTCCCGCAACGGATGTTTATCGGCCCATTCATCGATTTTAATAATGAGGGTCGGGTGGTTTTGCGGGGGAGTTACCTAAACGGCAAGAAAGAGGGAAAATTTACCGCGTATCATCCCAATGGGCACCTCAAGTGGGAAGGCACCTATATACAGGATGTTCCTGACGGATTATGGAAGTACTCCTACCCGGATGGAAAGCCGTTACTTGAAGTGGAATACGGCGATGAGGGGATAAAGATCCGCAATTTCTGGGACCGGCGTGGCCGCCAACAGGTAATCAACGGAAATGGAAAATACGAATTTGCCATTGAAGCCGATGGCTACAACGAGTTCGGGTACATGCGGTACAATCGGAAAGGAAAGGTGGTAGATGGTCAGCCGCATGGCAATTGGATCATCGAATATGTGTTTGACGACGGAAAGAAGGAGGGCGCAGGTCACGAATTCTATCAACACGGTCGTTTCATCCGTGGGTATGAAAGCTATAAAGACGAAGAGTTTTTCGATGCACCTAGATACCGACTGCTACCGGTGGATTTTTTTACCCGTGGGGAAGCACTTATCGGCAAAGAATGCGCAATCGATGAATATTCGGGATTTACAGGCTACCTGAGCCAACACCTGGAAGACTGGTTTGAAGGCAAAGTAGCTGAAATGCCGGATCCGCTGCACATTAAATTTACGGTTGCGGTGACCCGAACGGGGGAATCCGGAAAAATTGAAATGGACAGCACGTTTGCTGGGAAACGCTATGCCGATTTATTGAGGGAAGGAATCCAGTGGGTGACGTTTTGGTTTCCTTCATTTGCAAACGGGGAATTCATCAACGATACACTCACCGTGACGATGGAAGTATTTCCCGATGCTGCCGACCGTAAACTCCGTTTCTTTGACGTAAAGATACGGCGCGAGAAAGGTATTTGACACTTGCATAACCTCGGCAAGTTGCCTAACTTCGCCTACTAAATTCAAGATATGACAATTCACAAGGAAGGATATACCAGCATCGCGATAGCGGCATTGGTTATTTTTGTCGCGAATGCTTTGGTGCACTATTTTATACCAGATGCTACATGGATTGTCTGGCTCACTTACGTTCTGTCATTTTTGCTGTTTGTAACGATTCTTCAGTTTTTCAGAAGTCCCCGACGGCACATCACTACCGATGAAAATTTAATTTTGTGCCCGGCAGATGGTAAGGTAGTCGTGATTGAAGAAGTGGAGGAAATGGAATATTTTCAAGACAAACGCATACAGGTATCCATTTTCATGTCGCCCGTCAACGTGCACATCAATCGGAACCCGGTGAGCGGTTTGGTAACTTTTTTTCGCTACCATCCGGGTAAATATCTGGTGGCATGGCATCCCAAATCTTCAACCCTCAACGAGCGGACTACGATAGCCGTACGAACCGAACAAGGAAAGGAAGTGCTTTTTCGGCAGATTGCCGGAGCCATGGCCCGCCGTATCGTTTGGTATGTGGAAAAAGGCGCATCGGTACAACAGGGGAATGAGTTCGGGTTTATCAAATTTGGTTCGCGGGTGGATGTTTTTTTACCCCTGGACGCGAAAGTAGATGTGAAAATCGGCGATAAAGTCTCCGGCGGCCTTACGGTGTTGGGCCGGTTTCAGTAGCGTTTTAATCAGTCGCAGCGATGAGGTTTCTCTGGCTTGTTTTCATCAATGCATGTGCCGTTGGCATTTCCATCGCCTGCGTGAATTTTTATTTCCAGCATAGCTGGCTGCATTTTCTCGTTACCTTCGCGATATCTTTTGCCATCAGTTTCTTTGCGTTCTATTATTTATTCCAGCGGTATATCTATAACAAGATAAAGCTTATTTACAAGTTGATCCATAACCTCAAGCTAGGTAAGGACTTGAAAAACGCCCTGGGAGAAAAAATGAGCGATGATCCCATTAATGACGTAGAACAGCAGGTAAGGGATTGGGCTAAAGAAAAAAAAAGGGAAATAGACGCATTAAAGGATCAAGAAAAATTCCGAAGGGAATTTCTTGCCAATATCTCACATGAATTTAAAACGCCGCTGTTTGCTGTTCAGGGATATATTGATGCATTGCAAGACGGCATGATGCAGGAAGATCCGGAAATGGCGATGCAGTTTTTGACCAAAGCGTCTCAAAATCTGGATAGATTAGCGTTTTTAATTAAAGACCTCGATGAAATATCCAAGCTGGAAAGTGGACAGATCCCAATCAATTACCAAAAGTTTGATTTGGTGATTTTGATTAAAGAGGTGCTGGACTCGATGGAAGATAAAGCCAAAGCACACGATATTTCGTTGGTCTTCAAGGAAAAATATCATTCTTCCATGCTGGTAAAGGCCGACCGGGAGAAAATCAGACAAGTGTTGGTCAACCTCACAAGCAATTCTATTAAATATGGGAAAACGCAAGGCAATACCTATATACGGGTTTACGAATTGTTTGAAACTGTATTGGTGGAAGTGACCGACGATGGCATCGGAATTGACGAAAAGAATCTTCCAAGGATTTTTGAACGGTTTTACCGGACCGACAAGAGCCGTTCACGGAGAATCGGCGGTTCCGGATTGGGTCTTTCCATTGTGAAACACATCATCGAAGCTCACCAGCAGACCATCAACGTGCGAAGCACTGAAGGCATGGGAACCACCTTTGCATTCACACTCGAGAAAATAAAGAGTTAACATGAAACAACCTGTTACTTAACATTAAATTAACATTAAGGTTATATTTTTGCAGAAATATTTTGTTCTATGTCACTCAATAGCATATTCCAATATTTTGTTCCCAAAGACAAAAAGTTCTTTCCCCTGTTTGAGCAAGCTAGTAGTAACTTGATTGACATGGCGAAACTATTAAAGGAATTGGTAAACCTCTCTGATTCTGTCAAACGGAAAGAACTCAGCCGCAAAATTGAAGATTTGGAGCATAGGGGCGACGACATTTCCCACCAAATACACCTAGAGCTGGGCAAAAACTTCATTACCCCGTTTGACCGCGAAGATATCCATACATTGACCAGTTCGCTGGATGATGTGGCAGATTTTATCCACGGAGCATCCAACCGGATTGACCTATACAAGCTGGAAAAGATCACCGACCCAATTATCGAGATGGCCGATCTAATCCTTGAGGCTACAGAGGACGTGGCCAAGGCCGTTCACGAACTGCGCAACCTCAAAAACATTCGGAATATCACCGACTCGTGTGTACGTATTAATAGCATCGAAAACAAAGCGGACTACATTTTTGATAAGGCCGTGGGTGAACTGTTTGAGTTCGAAAAGGATGCGATTGCGTTGATCAAATACAAAGAGGTACTGTCTGCCATGGAAACTGCTACCGATAAGTGCGAAGACGTAGCCAATGTGTTGGAAAGCATCTTAGTGAAAAACGCCTAATTAAACAATCCGCAAGCGTATTATGGTCACCACACTATTGGTTATTGTTATCATCCTTGCTATAGCTTTTGATTATATCAACGGATTTCATGATGCCGCAAATTCCATCGCTACCATTGTGTCAACCAAAGTGTTGTCACCTTTCCAGGCTGTGCTATGGGCAGCTGCCTTCAATTTTGCCGCCTATTTTTATTTCACTGACCACAAAGTAGCCAACACGATCGCGAAGACGGTACTCGAACAATACATCACACTTGAGGTGATTTTTGCGGGATTAATGGCCGCCATTGGTTGGAATCTTTTCACTTGGTATTATGGTGTGCCTTCCAGCTCTTCACACACCTTAATAGGCGGATTTGCAGGAGCGGGCATGGCCCATGCCTTTATCCTTGGAGATAGCGCCATCGGAGCGATCAACTTGGGTGCCACCCTTCAGATCATATCCTTTATTGTGCTTGCCCCGCTCATCGGTATGTTCATTGCTATCGTGATTACGCTATTGATCATCAATATATCAAAAAGGGCGAAACCTTCCGTTGCCGAATGGTGGTTCCGGAAGCTCCAACTGGTTTCATCGGCAGCGCTGAGCTTTGCGCATGGCGGTAATGACGCCCAAAAGGTGATGGGGATTATCTTCGTGGCAATGGTAGCGGGAGGATACCTGCAATCGGATGCCCCCATGCCGGAGTGGATACCCCTTGCTTGTTATTCAGCCATTGCACTGGGCACGATGAGCGGTGGATGGAAGATCGTAAAGACGATGGGCACCAAAATTACGAAAGTAAATGCTTTGGAAGGTGTGGGTGCAGAAACCGCCGCTGCGGTAACCCTCGGTTTCACCGAGCACTTTGGCATTCCGGTATCCACAACGCACACCATCACTGGTTCAATCATTGGAGTGGGTGTGGTAAAACGCGTTTCCGCCGTGAGGTGGGGTGTCACCATTAGCCTCCTGTGGGCGTGGGTATTAACGATTCCGGTATCGGCCATCCTTGCGGGTATTACGTATACGATCATTCACTATTTATTCTAACCGAAGCCAGCATACAGGATAGTCAATGTGGCGTATAATAAATATTTGGGATTTTTTAGGAAACGATGCGATTAATCCGTAGATTTACATCGTCTTTGCCAAACTGCCTATAAAAATAGACATTTTGAATGACAATTTATTGAAATGGCTGTCTTTCTTTTTTGGTTATACAGGCTAGCTTTTCGTTGCTATCGGAGAAGAATAGCATGTCATCGCGTCAAGCTGACAGAATCTATAACTAACTGTTTAGCAACCGAATATGCTCTTTGTCATTGACATTTAAAGCGTTTAGCGGGTAGTTTTTTTTAGAAAATAGTAGAAATTAAAAAAACTGGAATAGTATTTGCAAATATTGCGTGAATCAAACTATTGGTTATTTTTGCGAAAAATTAGACAATTAAAAATTTTTAACCTTAAAAAAAACAAGAGTATGAATTATTCTACAATCAAAACGGCAGTTGCTTGCTCGCTCGTTGCAGCCATAGGGCTGACCGACACGGTGCAAGCACAGGAGCCGACTGTATTTGGCGGAAGGCGCCAGTACAGAACGTGGTCAATTGGGGTCAATGGTGGTTTCACAACGCCATCAGTGATCATCGGTGGATCGAATGCATTTAACGAAAAAGTAGGCTTCGGCGGTTACAAATTGCGCGAATATTACGGACTTACCGTTCGGAAGCAATTGTCAAGCTGGTTTGGCTTGGAAGCTGCCGCCAATCGCGGTAGGATTTTCACTTACAATAACAGAGGTATTAGCAATTCGTACCTGTTTGATGCAGCTAACGGCGCTTCAGGTGCTGCTGGATATCAGTCCGCGGAAACTTCTGTACAGTATGCGGCTAGCTTGAACGGTGTATTCCAATTGGCTACCATCGATTTCTTGCGTCGTGAGAATGCCGTTAACTTCTATGCGAGTGTCGGTTACGGTGTGATGGCGTTTAACCCAGTTGGTTATACCGATGCAGAGGGTTCTTCCGGAGCTTGGGATAACAAAGGCGGTTGGGGCGAAGAGGTCAATTCCGATCGCGAATTGACAGGTGATCGTGACTTTAAACGCGAAGCATACATTCCTGTAGGTGTAGGTGTTAAATTCAAACTGTCTGACCGCGTAGCTTTAAACTTAGGTTATACGATGAACTTTGTTGATGACAAAGCATTGTTTGGACCGGTTGTTGACCGTGCGGCCAATGACAAATTCTCTTACACCTATGCTGGTTTGGAATTCTCTTTGGGTTCTTCTTCGAAACCGGATTTGACCTGGCACAACCCTGTATCAACGTTGTATGACGAGTTGAAAGATCCTTCTCTGCGCAACGAGCTTGAGGCTTTGAAACAACGCGTATCTACGTTGGAAGGTCTTGTTGACGAGTTGAGCCGCGACGAAGACGGTGATGGTGTATCTGATAAATTTGACAAGTGCCCAGGCACGCCTGCAGGTACACAGGTTGACGGTGCTGGATGTCCAATTAAATTCCCGGAGCCAAAATCGGAAACCTCTGCAACGTATTCTAACATCCAATTTGAATTTGATAGCTCTGTATTGAAGACTGAATCTTACTCAACCCTTGATCGGTTGTCTTCAGATCTGCGCGAAAGCGGTGCTACAGTTACATTGGATGGTCACGCATCTGCTGAAGGTTCAGAAGCATATAATCTGAACTTGTCAAGAGACCGTGCAAACTCTGTAAAACAATACTTGGTTAATTCAGGCGTGGATGCTGCCAAAATCAACGTACAAGCGTTGGGCGAATCTGCTCCGATTGCTTCCAATGCAACCGAAGAAGGCCGCGTACTTAACCGTCGTGTTGAAATCAAAAGATAAGTAATCCATCTGGATGACAAAATAAAGCGGCTGCCCAAACGGGCAGCCGCTTTATTTTTGAAAAGCTTTTTATAAAACTTGATCCGATAAGCTTCCTCTCCCTGCAAACTTTTTCAGGATATTGTTGTTTAGTTTTCAGTGTTAGATTTAAACGATATACAGTATGAGTAATCTGAAATTAAAAGGGACTTGGAACGAGTTAAAAGGAAAAGCTAAACAGCAATACGCTGAATTGACCGATGATGATTTATTATATGAAGAGGGAAAAGACGACGAACTGATCGGCCGTATTCAAAAGAAAACGGGCAAAGCTCGAGACGAGGTGGTAGATTGGTTAAATAGTTTGTAATCGCCTCATCATTTAAGAAGGGAAGCGTTATGGACAGTTGTCCATAACGCTTTTCTTTTTAACTTCGTCCCATGTCAAAAAAACAACCTTCTATACTCGTCGTCAATGATGATGGTATCACCGCGCCAGGTATCAAGGTATTAATTGAGGAGATGCAAAAGTTAGGTCAAGTAACCGTCGTGGCTCCAGAGGGACCCCAATCCGGCACCGGACATGCAATTACCATCGGAAAACCGTTGCGCATTGATCGCGTTTACATCTACCCGGATGTGGAAATGTATAAATGCTCCGGTACGCCGGTAGATTGTGTGAAGCTCGCCGTAAATCAAGTGTTCAAGGGAAGAAAACCCGATATCTGCGTGTCGGGCATCAACCATGGCCTCAATAGCTCTATCAACGTGCTATACTCCGGTACTATGTCTGCAGCGGTAGAAGGGGCAATCGAAGCGATTCCTTCAATTGGGTTCTCATACGACGATCTTGAAACCGATGCCGACTTCTCTAATTGTCGCCCGTATGTGAGAAGCATTGCAAAACAAGTATTAGCAAAGGGCTTGGCGAAGGGAACATTGCTTAACGTGAACTTTCCGAAAACCGATCGGATTAATGGAATCAAAATCTGCCGCCAGGCCGATGCAAAATGGGCGGAGGAATTTGATGAACGGAAAGATCCTAATAACCGTAGCTACTACTGGCTTACCGGTGTATTCCAGCTACGTGATCGGGGAGAAGATACTGACGTATGGGCATTGCAAAACGACTACGTTTCGATTGTTCCCGTTCAATTCGACATGACTGCCCATCACGCAATACCCGACTTAAACTCTTGGGAATTTGAAATTCAATGAATCAAATGCAGCAGAATTCGCTTTTATTGGGATTGAGTATTGGACTATTGGCGCCCCTGTGTGCACATATATTGACTACATTCACCACACTATCCGTTCCCTTCGGATCCAAACAGTTGGGCTTATATGTCATTGCTGCGTTAATTAATCTTTTTGTTGTTCGTTATTTCTATCGGAAGGGGCTTGAAAAAGCGGCACGTGGGGTGATTTTGATTACCTTTGTCTTGGCAATGTTGCTGATTTTTACCACAAAATTGTCATTGACATGAAATTGACACTTGGATTCTCTCCTTGCCCAAACGATACGTTTATCTTTGATGCGCTAATCCACCATAAAATCGATACCGAAGGCTTGGATTTTGACGTGTGCTATGAAGACGTGGAGACCTTAAATCACCGGGCATTCAACGGTGAATTGGACATCACCAAACTGAGTTATCATGCGTATGCTTACGCCGTGGAAAATTACGTGTTGCTAAATGCAGGAAGTGCTTTGGGATTTGGAGTAGGACCCTTGTTGATATGCAAACGCCCCGAGTTGATGAAACAGCTATCCGCTATCAGTCATTCGGCGGTTGATTTATCTCTTCAGTCCAATTTAACTGTAGGAATACCCGGGAAATATACGACTGCAAACTTCCTTCTGGGATTGGCATTCCCTAACCTAATAAAGAAACAGGAAATGGTATTTTCCGGGATTGAACAGGCGCTGCTTGACGAGCGCATCGATCTCGGATTGATCATCCACGAGAATCGCTTTACCTTCCACGACAAAGGACTGCATAAAATCATGGACCTCGGCGACTATTGGGAACACGCCACCGGTGCTCCCATACCCTTGGGTGGAATTGTAGCGAGGCGGCAGCTCTCAGAAAAAACAGTCAAACAAATCGACCGCGTGATCCGCAAAAGTGTGGAATACGCATTTGCCCATCCCAAATCCGGTCTTGATTTTATCCGTTCGCATGCGCAGGAGATGAGCGAAGATATCATGTATAAACACATTGAATTGTACGTCAATCGGTTTTCCATATCGTTGGGCGACGAAGGGAAAACCGCTATCCGAACGCTTTTTCACAAGGCGTGGGAATTAGCGTTGATTCCCCAAACGACTAAAGATTTGTTTTTGTCTTAGCCTTTTGGTTCAACCGCGCCCCTCATTGGATGGCGATTGTCTGAAGTCAGATATCCCAAATCTCAAATCTAATAACTAACTTTGTCGATTATGCCATATTGGCGGTGCCGGGGTTTTGGTGCCATTATTGAGCATATGGCATATCATATAGAAAAAATAACCGATGTTAACATTTTTAAGTAAAATATTTGGTAGTAAGTCCGAACGGGACATTAAACATATCCAGCCGCTAGTTGAGAAAATCAAAGCAGAGTATCCGAAGCTGGAATCCCTTACCAACGACGAACTCCGATCAAAAACAGCCGATTTTAAACGGCGTATTACAGAATACCTGGCTGATATCGACGCAGAGATTGGTGCACTGAAAGCAGACGCAGAGCAAGAAGGGATTGATATGACCGAAAAAACGTCTATCTATGACAAGGTCGACAAACTGGGCAAAGATCGAGACCAAAAACTGGAAGAAGTGTTAATGCAGGTGCTGCCTGAGGCATTTGCTGTAGTAAAAGAAACGGCCCGCCGTTTTACGGAAAATGCCGCACTCGAAGTAACCGCATCCGATTTTGACCGCGAACTAGCAGCTTCCAAACCGCATGTACAAATTGTGGGCGATAAGGCTATCTGGAATCATACTTGGATCGCTGCTGGAAACGAGGTAACGTGGAACATGGTCCATTACGATGTACAGTTGATCGGGGGTATCGTGTTGCACGAGGGAAAAATCGCTGAAATGGCAACTGGAGAAGGTAAAACGTTGGTGGGAACCCTTCCCGCCTACTTGAATGCGCTATCCGGACAAGGGGTACATATTGTAACCGTAAATGATTACCTAGCCCGCCGTGACTCCGAGTGGAACGGTCCACTGTTTGAATTCCACGGTCTACGCGTCGATTGCATTGACAAGCATCAACCAAACTCCGCCGCGAGACGAAACGCCTACGCTGCTGACATCGTATTCGGTACAAACAATGAATTCGGCTTCGATTACCTGCGTGATAACATGGCGCAATCGCCCGATGCACTGGTACAACGAAAACTGCACTTCGCCATGGTGGATGAGGTGGACTCGGTGCTGATTGACGATGCCCGTACGCCGCTAATTATTTCCGGTCCGATACCAAGGGGCGACGAACACGAATTTTATGAGCTCAAGCCGCGCATTGAACGCTTGGTTAATACCCAAAAGGCATTCATCAATAACGTTTTGAATGACGCGAAAAAAAAGATTTCAGAAGGCGACACCGGCGCCGAAGGCGGCGGGCTTGCCCTATTGCGTGCACATCGGGGGCTACCCAAGTATAAGGCACTTATTAAGTTTCTCAGTGAAGGCAGCAATCGGCAGCTCCTTCAGAAAACGGAAAATTATTACCTGCAGGAACAAAGCAAGAATATGCCTAAGGTAGATACCGAGCTGTATTTTGTAATCGATGAAAAAAACAATCAGGTAGAGCTTACCGAAAAGGGTATAGAACTCATCACTGCATCTGGAGAAGATCCTAACTTTTTCATCATGCCGGATGTAGGTACGGATGTAGCAGAAATTGAAAAGTCGGGACTCAGCCCAGAAGAAAAATTGGCTAAAAAAGAGGAATTGATGCGTGATTTCTCAGTCAAATCCGAACGCATCCACTCGGTTAATCAGCTCCTCAAAGCCTATACATTGTTCGAGCGAGACGATGAATACATCATCGACGAGGGCAAGGTTAAGATCGTAGATGAACAGACGGGGCGTATCATGGAAGGACGCCGCTATTCAGATGGATTACACCAAGCCATCGAGGCGAAGGAAAATGTGAAAGTCGAAGATGCAACGCAGACCTACGCCACGATTACCTTGCAAAATTACTTCCGCATGTATCACAAGCTGGCCGGCATGACCGGTACTGCAATTACAGAAGCGGGAGAACTTTGGCAGATTTACAAACTGGATGTGGTTGAGATTCCAACCAATGTGTCTATCCAACGCGATGACCGCCACGATTTAATTTACCGTACGGCCCGCGAAAAGTACAACGCGGTGGCCGAAGAGATTCATCGACTTACCCAAGAAGGCCGACCGGTCTTGGTGGGCACTACTTCCGTGGAAATTTCGGAATTGCTGAGCCGCATGCTTAAACTGCGCGGGGTAAAACATAATGTGTTAAACGCCAAGTTACACCAACGCGAGGCAGATATCGTAGCCGAAGCAGGACAACCGGGTATGGTAACCATTGCCACCAACATGGCTGGTCGTGGTACCGACATTAAACTGGGTCCGGGCGTTAAGGAAGCGGGCGGTCTAGCCATTATCGGTACAGAACGCCACGAATCACGCCGTGTAGACCGACAGCTGCGCGGACGTGCCGGCCGACAGGGAGACCCGGGGTCATCCCAATTCTTTGTATCACTAGAGGACCCGTTGATGCGTTTGTTTGCCTCTGAACGGATTTCCAACATCATGGTGCGCATGGGCGTAGAGGAAGGTGAGGTCATGCAACATAGCATGCTTACCAAATCTATCGAACGGGCGCAAAAAAAGGTGGAGGAAAACAACTTCGGCATCCGCAAACGTCTATTGGAATATGACGATGTGATGAATTCCCAGCGTACGGTGATTTATGCCAAGCGGAAGAACGCATTGTTTGGTGAGCGCTTAGACGTAGATCTCAACAATACGATTTTTGATGTGGTGGAAGAATTGGTTGCAGCGAGCAAGGAATCGGGCACGTATGAGGAATTCCAATTGGAAGTAATCCGCATTTTCTCTGTTGATCCGGATCTTGGCGCAGACGAATTTGCGAACAGCAACATTGTATCGCTTACAGACAAGCTTTTCTCTCAGGTCATTGCTTACTATCATGAAAAGGGAGAAAAAATTGCTAAGCAGACATTGCCGGTCTTGACGGATGTATTTGCTACACGCGGCGGCCAGATCGAAAATATTGTGGTTCCCTTTTCGGACGGCCTGCGTGGTATCCAGGTAGCAACCAACCTCAAAAAGGCCGTCGAATCCGGCGGCAAGGAAGTGTTCAAATCCTTTGAAAAGGGCGTTGTCCTCGCGTTGATCGATGAGGCCTGGAAAGAACACCTACGGGATATGGACGAGCTAAAGCAATCCGTGCAAAATGCAGTGTATGAACAAAAAGACCCCATTATTATCTATAAAATGGAGGCATTCAACCTGTTTAAGGAGATGCTGGTCAACATGAACAAAGATGTGGTAGGGTTCCTTTTCAAGGGCGAAATTCCTAATCAGCAACCCCAGGATGTACGCGAAGCCCGTCCGTTGCCGAGGCAGGAAGCACGGGTTAAGACCTCCAAACCCGAGTTGGTGGCGTCCGGCGGCAGCAGCGCCCCGGTTGAAGACACCCGCGAGGTGCAGCGCACACAGCCAATCCGCAACGAGCAAAAAGTAGGGAGAAACGATCCCTGTCCCTGTGGAAGTGGCAAAAAATATAAAAACTGCCACGGCGCATAACACGCAAAAACAAATACGATGGTTAAAATAGGTTTTGCATGGGTTGGTCTACTGGTCTGTTTTTCGGGATTTACCGGTTATGCCCAGCAGAAAGGAAAAGTGGAAATAGTGGCCGATCCGCTCATTAGTTTGATGCAACGGAACCGCATGGGCACCCGTATTTCGGCGACCTCGACAAGTGCCCCCCCCGTTGATAAAAAAAATGCGACACGCACCACGGCCATGGGATTTCGCGTCCAGATTTATTCCGGCGCAAACCGTTCGGAAGCTTACGCCGAGCAAGCCCGCTTTAAAACGCTATATAAGGATATCGACACGTATGTAAGTTACGAAGAGCCCAATTATCGGGTAAAAGTGGGCGATTTCCGAAGCCGAAGCGAAGCGCAGGATCTTATGCAGGGCCTACGGAGACAGTTTAACAACGTATTTATCTTTACCGAAGAGATATACGTGTATCAGTAAGGAAAAGAAAAAGCAATGAGGGAAAAAGTCAGTGCAATCGCAACACAAATCTATGAAAAAACGGTGGTCAACCGACGGCATCTCCACCAAAACCCAGAACTGTCATTTGAAGAGTACGAGACCGCTGCATTTGTAAAGTCCGAATTAGACAATCTGGGAATTCCCTACATCCCGATGGCAAATACGGGAGTGGTGGCACAAATAACCGGCGAAAAGCCTTCCGATCGCGTGGTAGCGCTACGTGCCGATATGGATGCGCTTCCCATTACCGAAGTTTCCGGCCGCGAATACGGTTCGAAACGCGAAGGCGTCATGCACGCTTGTGGTCACGATGTACATACCTCCTCTTTATTGGGAACGGCCCGTATTCTCCAGTCATTGAAAGCAGATTTCGGAGGAACAATTAAATTGATTTTCCAACCGGGGGAGGAACGGCTGCCCGGCGGCGCCAGCTTGATGATTAAAGAAGGGGTATTGCAGAACCCTGCTCCCCAAGCGGTCATCGGCCAGCATGTCATGCCGGCAATCCCGGCAGGCAAGGTAGGTTTCCGTGCAGGTAAGTACATGGCATCCACCGACGAACTCTATGTAACGGTTACGGGAAAGGGAGGGCACGGTGCACAGCCCCAGCAAAACATAGATCCCGTGGTCATTACCGCACACATTATTACCGCTTTGCAGCAGGTCATCAGTCGCATTGCCGACCCCCGGATGCCCAGTGTACTATCATTCGGCAAAGTAATCGCCAACGGTGCGACAAATGTCATCCCGAATGAGGTATACCTGGAAGGAACCTTTCGTACATTCGACGAGAAATGGCGGAAAGAAGCGCACACACGCATGAAAAAGATGGCTATGGGCATTGCTGAAAGCATGGGAGCCAGCTGCGATTTCGACATCCGGGTCGGATATCCCTTTTTGGTCAACGAAGAAAAATTAACCGGTGAGGTCCGCGGTTACGCGGAAGAGTTTCTCGGCAATGAAAATGTAATTGATCTCGACCTTTGGCTGGCAGGGGAGGATTTTGCTTACTATTCGCAGGAAGCCGACGCCTGTTTCTACCGGCTGGGTACCGGCAACGAGGCAAAAGGGATTACATCCGCTGTGCATACGCCGACCTTTGATGTCGATGAAAGTGCCCTGGCGCTCAGCACGGGGCTAATGGCTTATATCGCTTTACGCCAGTTAGGCAATTAAGTGGGTATGCCGCATGTCTTCACATCATATTGTTAAAGAAGACCAAGAACCTGCACTGATCATTGCACAATTGGGTGGTATTCCCGATTCTATGCTAAGCCAATTGCTGGAATGGAATCCGATTGTCATCACGGATGCACAAAACATAGCACTTGTTACGCAGCAGGCAATCAAAGTGGATGTGCTGATCGCCAACGAACCGGTGGATTTGCCGCAGGATCATATCCTTCTTTTGCCCATGGCTACATCGTTTCTAGACACGGCTCTCACCTTTTTAATCGGAAGAAAATGCCGCGCCGCCAACCTAGTATCAACGGACACAGAGCCGGACCTGATACGTCAATATGCAGACCAAATCCACGCAGTTCTTTTGGTCAATGGCAAAAGGATCTTTGCCGCCAAGTCCGGATTCTCGAAATGGAAGCCTAAGGGGGAAACGGTGTTTCTCTACGGCGACGCGGTGGCCGATATCCGGGGGTTGCGCCCTACCGGTGAACGGGAATATATCACCGTGGCCGATGGCTTTTATTCCATTTATTTTGATAAACCTTATGGTTTGATAGGCGAACGGCTTTAGATCATGAACGAAACAGCAATTCAGGAGGCCACCCTAGCCGATGTAATGACAATTCACCGATTGGCCAATGAAATCTGGTGGCCCACTTACCACGATTTGCTGCCCCATGGACAGATTAAGCTGATGCTGGAATTAATGTATTCGGAGTCGGCTTTACTGAACCAACTCAAAAACGGCCAACAGTTTGCGCTTGCCATGAGAGATGAAACCCCCGTCGGTTTTGTCGGCTTTCAAATCAAGCCGGACTCGCCTGTTACGCGGATCGAAAAGTTGTACGTCCTGCCATCCGAACAAGGAAAAGGAAGCGGTAAGCGACTGATCAATTACGTTGCAGCGCTGGCGTTGGCGACAAATACACGTTGCCTGGAATTAAATGTATATCGCCATAATCCCGCAAAGGCTTTTTATGAACGCCAAGGCTTTAGGGTGGTGGCTGAAGTGAAGATTCCGTATCACGGCTATACACTGAAAGATTACGTCATGCAAAAGCCGTTGTCATTTCTTTTTGGCGGTGATGCCAAACAATGACATCCCTATGATTGTCTCTCCTCATGGAGCATCTCCTAAAGAGTTGCGATATCCATGAAAGCTGATGAACGATAAAATTGTTACGATTTATAGCGACGCGTTAGCCGTATTACAGAACTGCGAGTGCGAGTTCATGATTGGCGGCGGGTATGCCGTAGTGCATTATACGGGCGTGCCACGGGTCACTAAAGACCTGGATATCTTCTGCCTGCCGCAAGAATACCCGAAAATTCTTAAATGTTTTGCCGACCACGGATATCGCACTGAATTGACCGATTCACGCTGGCTGGCCAAGGTCTTCAAGGACGATTATTTTATCGATATCATTTTTGATACGGTCAATAATATCTGCAAGGTGGACGATATTTGGCATGAATATGCCGAAGAAGGTGGCTTTCACGGTATACCTGTTAAGTACATCCCGCTGGAAGAGTTGATATGGTGTAAAATATACGTACAGAACCGGGAGCGCTACGATGGTGCAGATATCAACCATTTGTTATTAAAAGCGGGCCATCGACTGGATTGGGCACGGCTTTGGAAGCGGATGGATACCCATTGGCATTTGCTATTGGCACAGCTATTGATCTTTCAATTCGTGTATCCTTCCGATTACCGGAACATTGTGCCCGATTGGCTATTTCTTGACCTGCTTGACCGTGCCAAAGAACAATATGACCTGCCCCCGTCTCTTGAACGGGTATGCCAAGGGCCGCTCATTGATCAAACGCAGTATGAGGTGGATATCAAAACGTGGAACTATAAGGCATATACGATAAAGACGGTATAAACATAGGTATGGAAACAGAAAACAAAAAACATATACGAATAGCAGCTATAGGCGATTTACATGTGCGCGACACAGATCGGGGAAAATGGAAGGACTATTTCACGGCAATAAATCGGGAAGCGGATGTTTTAGTGATCGCGGGCGATATTACCGACACGGGCGATGAAGACGAAGCCGCGGTGTTTACCGAAGAGCTACAGGGCAACCACCTTCCCATCGTCGGTGTGTTAGGCAACCACGATTACGAAAAAGGACGACATAAAATCATCAAGGAAGTGCTTTCTCATGCCAATATGCAGGTGTTAGACGGGGAATCAACGGTGATTGAAGGAATTGGATTTGCTGGTATTAAGGGATTTGGAGGCGGTTTTGGTCCACGTATGCTCTCTCGATTTGGCGAAGACATGATGAAATCATTTGTGCAGGAAGCGGTAGATGAAGGATTGAAATTGGAACGTGCCTTGTCTCGGTTGGGACAGCACCAAGGGGAAATAACCAAAATAGCCATCATGCACTATGCACCGATCCCCGAGACGGTGGAAGGCGAGCCTTTGGAAATTTATCCGTTTCTCGGTTCATCCCGATTGCTGGAACCCCTTCAGCGAACGGAAGTCGCGGCCGTATTCCACGGGCATGCCCACATGGGGCAATACCAGGGAGAAACCCCCGACGGCACCAAAGTGTGGAATGTTTCCTTGCCGGTTTTGGCCCGACAGGGAAAACCCCATCCGTTTCACCTACTGGAAATCGAAATTAACGAAATACCCGATACATTTGAACGGTTGCCCATTAAATAAAAACCGAAACACCTAACTAGCAAAACGCATGGAAAAACGTCATGTCTATAACAGCGGAATCATCGGAAATTGTGCATACCTCGCCCACATTCAAAAAGACACGAATGTCTCCTGGCTATGTTGGCCCTCATTTGACAGCTCGTTTGTTTTTGGAAGTCTCCTCGATGCCAAAAGAGGCGGACAGTTTTCCATCCGGCCGATGGGTGAATTTAAAACAAACCAATATTACATCGAAAACACCAATGTGCTACGCACTGAAGTCACGACAGCCGACGGCATATATCGGATTACCGATTTTGCTCCGCGATTCCGGCAATATGGACGGTATTTTAAGCCGCTGATGTTGATCCGAAAAATCGAGCCCCTGACGGGCAGCCCCCGAATTCGAGTGGTTTGTGAGCCTATCTCTGATTACGGCCGGCAATCTTTCAAAAAATTCAGGGGAAGTAACCATGTGGAATTCAGCAACGGAATCGAGCAAATGCGCTTAACAACCAATGTATCCATAAGCCATTTTTTCGGTGAAGAATCTTTCGTGCTGAGTGAAACCAAATACCTGGTGCTCACTTATGGCCTACCGCTGGAAGCTCCACTTGAGCATACGGCCGAGCATTTTCTCCGTGAAACAATCGGCTATTGGCGCACATGGATTAAGCATGCTACGATTTCTCCGTTTTACCAAGCGGCAGTCATCCGGTCGGCGCTTGCGTTGAAAATACACCAATATGAAGACACAGGAGCCATTATCGCAGCCGGGACCACCAGTCTGCCCGAACATCCGGGAAGTGGTCGCAATTGGGACTATCGTTATTGCTGGCTGCGCGACAGCTACTACGTCATCACGGCGCTGAACCACATCGGCCAGTTCGAGGAAATGGAGCTATATGCCCATTACATTACGAATATCACACATGCAGACCGGGGAAGGCTACAACCGCTCTATGGTATAAATAGCCAGTTCGAATTGACGGAACACATTTTGGACGATTTGGATGGATACATGGGCAATAAACCCGTGCGCATCGGCAACCAAGCGTATGAGCACATTCAGAACGATGTGTATGGACAAGCGATGATTGCTTTGCTCCCGCTATACACCGATTACCGCTTTGTATTTAAAGAGCGTTCTGATGCAGGGCGTTGGGTCGATTACATCCTGCTGAAAATCGAGAAGACCATCGATGAGAAAGACGCGGGCATCTGGGAGTTCCGGAATTTTGCAAACCACCATTGTTATTCCAACCTTTTCCAGTGGGCAGGTAGTTCCGCTGCTTATAAAATCGGGAAAGTTATCGACGACCCGCAGCTGATGAAACGGGCAGAGGCGCTGATGAAACGGGCTGCCCATTACATTGAGGCCTGCTACGACAGCGAGCGTAATGTATATACCAACGCAGCCGACAGCCCGCATCTGGACGCCAGCACCTTGCAATTGATTATGATGCATTACCTAGACCCAGCATCCGAAAAAGCCCGTGCCCACTTGGAAGCATTGGAACGTAACCTGAAAACTCCGCAAGGTCTTTTCTATCGTTACCTGCATGCGGATGATTTCGGCAAACCAAAATCTACCTTCCTGATTTGCGCGTTTTGGTATGTAGAAGCGCTAGCCTGCGTAGGTCGCATCGACGAAGCCGTCGAAACGTTCGAGCGGCTGCTGACCTATGCCAACCACTTAATGCTCTTCAGCGAAGACGTCGATGAGTCTAACGGAAGCCAATGGGGCAATTTTCCCCAGGCATATAGCCACGTGGGTTTGATGAATGCCGCATATCGCATTTCAATGAAACTCGACCGGCCTATCTTCATTGGGTAGCAGTTGATGCGTCTGCCAGTTTCCGGAGTAACGCCCGCACATCGGACTGCTGCTTCAGGTAAAACCGTGCCGCAGACACTTCGGTTCCCACTTTAACAGTACATGCTTCTGGCGGCAATACCTGAAACGTATCCTCATCCGTCCGGTCATCGCCAATCGAAAAAATGAAGTCATAGTGGTTTTCATGGAGAATATCCAGGGTTGCACGGCCCTTGTTTACCTCCGCACTCCGTATTTCCACCACTTTATCGCCGTCTAAGAGTTGCAATCCATATGTCGCCGAATAGTCACGCAGGCTATCGATCAACTCATGAGCCCTTAGCGGCCCCAGGTCCCGTTGTACCTTACGGTAATGCCATGCGAGCGAAAAGCTTTTTTCTTCAACGAAAGCACCCGGAGTACGGTCGGCAAACGCCTCCATGAGTGAGCCCACCTCATCTTTCCAACTGTTTGAAAGTCCACTTTTGAGTCTCCATTCGCTGCCAGGTTCCTTGGTCCAAACACCGTGTTCAGCCACTAAACTATAGTTTCTTCCCGGAAACCACTTTTCGAGTGTACTGTGTTTTCTTCCGCTGATGATCACCAGGTGGTTTAGAATGTCGGCTTCCAGCTGGTCGAGCAATTGATAAAGCTCTTCATCGGGTGAAGCCTTATCGATATCATCCTGGAAGCCAACCAATGTGCCATCGTAATCGAGCAGCAATAAGCGGCTACTGGCATTTTTATATTGTGTGATGATCTGTTCTTCAATACTTGCTCCCACCAATCTCGCTTTGGTGGTTGATTGTTCGTTCTTTATTTCCTGTAGTCTATTCATAAATAAGGTTGCCCAGTGTTGCACGGTAAATTTAAATACGATGGCCTGCATGGATTTCATACGTTTTTTCATTTCGGCCATCGGCATATTTAACGCTGCTAACAAGGCGTCGCGGGTGTCGTGGATATTATTTGGATTTACGATAATTGCGTCAATCAATTCTTTGGCTGCACCTGCCATTTCGCTAAGGATCAACACACCGGTTGCATCTTTTCTGCAGGCGATATACTCCTTGCTTACTAAGTTCATTCCATCGCGCATGGGAGTCACCAAACATACATCTGCCACGTTATAGAGGGCTGCTATCTCGGACATTGGGTACCCGTGATAAAAATACGCCACCGGATACCAATCGTACGCCCCGTACTGGGCATTGATGTGACCCACCAATCGATCGATGTGATCCTTAAGTTCGCGATAATGGGGCACCATATCGCGCGAGGGCACCACAATCATGTATAATGTTACCTCTTTATGGAAGGCGGGATTCTCACGGAGAAACAATTCAAAGGCCTCTAGCCGCTGAATGATACCTTTGCTGTAGTCGAGGCGATCGATGGAGAGAATGATTTTTTGCCCACCGAAATTGGATCTCAATTCGGCGACCCGGTTCGTGACGGCTTCGGCTTGCGATAAGTCTGCAAAACGCTTGCTGTCAATTCCCATGGGAAAAGGTTCGACGAAAACGGCCCGGCCCTCTACTTCCAGTCGGTTGGCGTTGTTATTTGTCCCGATCAGACGGGTCGCCGAACTGATAAAGTGGCGGACGTCATCAAACGTATGAAAGCCAAGCAAGTCTGCTCCCAGGATACCCTCCAGCAACTCCTTCCGCCAAGGAATTAATCGAAATAACTCCTGCGATGGAAACGGGATGTGCTGAAAAAAACCAATGGATGCATCCGGCAGTGCTTTCCGAAGCATACCGGGAAGCAGCAGCAATTGGTAGTCATGAACCCAAATGGTGTCATCCGGCTCGGCCACTTGTAAGATCAGCTCCAAGAACTTCTGATTAACACGGACATACGTTTCCCAGTTTTGCAGGTTGTAATTGGCGAAGTTAGGAAAGTAGTGAAAAATGGGCCACAACACTTCGTTAGAAAATCCCTCGTAAAAACCTTTGATTTCATCTTCATCCAAGAAAAGGGGAATTAACCGCTTTTCCTGTAAGGTTGAAGTGAAATAAGCTTGCTGCTGTGGGTCGTCAATTGAAATACCTGGCCAGCCAATCCAGCTGTTATCGCCTTGTGCGTGTATAGAGGCTAAGCCGGTTGCCAATCCTCCTTCGCTCGGTTGTAAGGCGTAGCCATTTTCATCTTCGGTAATTTTGATGGGTAAGCGATTGGATACAATGATTGTTTTACTCACTTTTGCTTTTACTGTTGATACGCGTACTTCTTTTCCTGCTTAAAAAAATGGATAGTTGGTGCAAAGAATGTGACCTTATCTCCTTCAGGGAGTGTTGCAGGAACAGGTACACCCGTATGATTTAACTTTCCTAATATAATGATAAACAAGCAAAGCGCCAAAAGTTTGTGCTTTTCTTGCCCTTTTTTAATTTAAACAATCCAGACTTCTCCGTGTTATCACAAAAAACCACCAAGATATGCGGAATGATACCAACCCCAAATTGGGACCAACTATGCGTACAAGAGATGGCATACTGCAAAGCCTATGGCAACAGACTGTCGCCGACTCCCTCAAACCGGTGAAGGCAAGGGATGCCGGGGCCGACGATACATGGGATGTATTGATCGTGGGCGGCGGCATCACAGGGTTGACCACCGCGTTGCTGCTGCAAGAAGCGGGGCTAACCTGTGCGATCGTCGAAGCGCACACCGTGGGCTTCGGTACGACGGGAGGAACAACGGCCCACATTAATACGATGCTCGACACGCCATATCATACCATTGAAAGCAATTTTGGCACGTCTGGCGCCGAAATTGTGGCCAACGCGGCACGGGCAGCACGGGATCTCATTGCCCGAAACGTCTCGAATTATCAAATCACCTGTGATTTTGAATACAAAGAAGGAATTCTGTTTGCCCAAACCGAAAAGGAAGCTGCCGAACTTGAGAAAATATATACAGCATCGCTACGCGCCGGGGTAGAAGTGGAACCGACAAACCACATCCCCGTTCCCTTGGAATTTAAGACGGCGATTAGCTATCACAAACAAGCGCAAATGCACCCGCTGAACTACGTGTATGCATTGGCAGATCGTTTTACAAGCAACGGGGGGGTCATCTTGGAGCATACCCGGGTAGTAGGCAGCAAACGCAACGACGACCTGCATCAAATTGAGACAACAGGTCGACCCCTCAAGAGTCGGCGTATCGTCTATGCAACGCACATTCCTCCGGGGTTAAATATGCTTCACCTGAGGTGCGCCCCCTACCGGAGTTACGTGTTAGCGATGCAACTCGCCGATGGCGATTATCCGATCGACCTAGCATACGATATGCAGGAGCCGTACCACTATTTCCGTACGCATGTAATAGCGGATGTCCCTTACCTGATTATCGGTGGAGAAGACCATAAAACCGGGCACGGAACACCAACTAATGCGTTCCAAACGCTTGAGGCCTATGCCCGAGCGCATTTTCAGGTGTCGTCGATTGATTACCGTTGGTCCGCTCAGTATTTTGAACCCACAGATGGCTTGCCTTACATTGGCAAGCTTCCGGGAGCCGATGAAGACACGTACGTAGCTACAGGGTTCAGTGGCAATGGCATTTTATTTGGAAGCTTTTCGGGATTGTTGTTAGCCGATTTAATTCTTGGCAGGGAAAATCCTTGCGAAAAGCTCTTCTCACCATCGAGGATAAAACCGGTTGCTGGTTTTGCCAATTTTGTAAAGGAAAATGCGGATGTAGCCTATCGGTTTGTGTCAGACCGGATCGGCGTAGAGCAACTGGATGCCTTGGTAGAGCTAGCGCCGGATACCGGCGCAGTGGTCAACTATGAACAGGAAAAGATTGCCCTATATAAATCGCCGGATGGAACGATCAGCGCTTTAAGTCCGGTGTGTACACATGCAGGGTGTATCGTGTCCTGGAACGACGCGGAAAAAAGCTGGGATTGCCCCTGTCACGGCGGACGTTACGATGTATACGGAAACGTGTTAACGGGTCCTCCCCGAAAGAACTTGCAGGTAATTTCTCTTTTTTAATGAATCCTGTACAATGACTGATCGCCGGAAGTAGTCGGCCTCGGAGATTGGGACGATAGCTTTTTCCAACGGGAAAAAGAAGCAGTCGTCGGCTTTGTAGGCAAAGTTCTGGCAAACCGTGCGATCAGCATCAGTTCGCCCAAGGAAGTCGAAGGGCGTAAAGGAATTTTTACCGATTGATGGGCAGATTCACGAAGATAGCCGCTCAAAAGAGAACACTCCTGAAATATGCTTGTTGAAATAACGGCCTTTTGAGCGCGCCTGCCGAAGCCCCACATACACGGTTTCGGGCACTTCAAAATACTGATAGACTGCTCCCGTTTGGAAAGTAATTTTCAACAGATGAGTTTCCTCCTTGTAATCCATGTATTTGATAACACTTGAGGGCATCTTTTTTCGTATATCTTGTATACATGGAATAACTTCCGAAATCTCCTGTTTGTTTCGATTCGAATTCCTGAAACAAATGCCGGCACGCACTGTTATACCCGTATATGGATAGACTGAAAGGCAAGGTGGCCCTGATTACCGGCTCGGACTCCGGGATTGGCCAAGCTATAGCGTTTGCATACGGTGCAGAAGGCGCAAAGGTTGTGGTTACCTATCATTCCGATGAAGAAGGAGGAAAACGTACGGCAGCAGACATTCAAGCTAAGGGCTCAGAAGCCCTATGTCTGTACCTGGATGTCAGCGACGAAAACCGTGTAGCTACTGCATTTGAGGAGATTATCCGCCGCTATGGACAGATTGATATCCTGGTCAACAACGCCGGGGTCAACGGCAGCAATATGCCGGTTGCCGAAATGGATACGGATACCTTTGACAGGTGCCTAAAAACCAATCTGTATGGCCCTTTCTTTTGCTGTCGGGAATACCTTCGCAGGCGAGCCGACAAAACCTCCGAAGGAACTATCATTTTCATAAGTTCGATTCATGAAACCGTGAATACTGCCGGAAACGCCGATTACAATGCGTCAAAAGCAGGGTTAAAGAATTTCAGTAGAAGTCTGGCGCTGGAGTTAGCGGATAAAAATATACGGGTCAACAATATCGCTCCCGGTATGATATTGACGGCGATGAACCAAGAAGCTGTCGAAAACAAGGAGGTGAGAAAGGAAAAAGAACAGCATATTCCCATGAAACGTGCAGGAACACCCGAAGATGTGGCAAACGTTGCTGTTTTCCTCGCGTCATCCGACAGTGGTTATGTGACAGGGTCTACCTATACAGTGGACGGAGGGTTAATGATTCAGCTCGGACAGGGAGCGTAACGTAATTAAATCGGCCACATATCAAGCTATTTGCCGTTCAACCCGGGTTACAAAGTTATCGATAGCAAACGGCTTCTCGATAAAATCAGCAGCATCGCAATCCAAGGGAAATTCATTGAAGTTTGCAGAAATCATTACAATTGGTAGTGTAACGTGAACTATGTCATCCGGGGCTCCAAATCCGTGCGACCGCTTTATTGAAAGAAGTTATGTAACCGTCATTATCACATGCGTACATAGCGATCGGCGAATCTTTTATTAATATGCTAATCGATTCATATTCCATGCTTACTTTTTTGGAGTGTGTTGACCTGCTCTTTTCTTACCTTTGGGTTCTCCTGAGTCATCCACTAGAAGTGCATCGGCCGAACCCGGAGCACCAGCCTCGGTGCCCTCGCGAGTAGATTTTGAGCCCGCACCCGCATCCATACCCGCTGTTGCCTTTTTCATAGCGGCGACGGCCGGTTCGGATTCCGTTGTGATGCTTCCGGTGTCGGGCAGCGGTAGCTGTTCTTCATCTGCCGGTTCGATGCTGGCATCGATATTGATGTCGCTTTCGGCCAACCGGGTAAGTATCCCATCGGTCTTTTTCTCTTCAGCCAAGGTTTGCTCCAACAGGTCTGTGGCTTCTTGAAAGCCCAATGTTTTTGCCAGCGTGCTCATACTGCCATAGGCGGCAATCTCGTAATGCTCTACCTTTTGGGCAGCCACAATCAGCGCAGCATCACGATGGGCTGAACCTTCCTCCGTTTCGTCGATTACCTGCCATCCTTCATCAAACAGGCCCTGCATGCCGACACAGAAAATTGGCTGTGCCCCCATGCCTTCGAGGTAAAAAATTTTTTCCAGCCGGGTTACATGGTTGTCAGTTTCCTTTCGATGGGTGCGGAAGGCCGATTTTAACTCATCGGTACTGGCCCGTTCTTCCATATTCTCCAATACATCGCGCAGGTGCAATTCACACCAATAGATTTCCTGCAGCATGGTCCGGTAAAATCGTTCCAAACCGGACGGTGCTTCTTTTTCTTGAGTTGCCATATCTATATAATTTCGTTTTCAGATCATCTCTCTTTAGGTGATGAGTTAACAAAAGCGCGGGTCATCGGTTTTAGGAATTTCATTATAAAACAGAATGTCACATCGCTTGTTATCCATTGCACAAGAGAAGGCAGAAATTCAAACGATAAACATCATGCAACAGAAAAAAGACACCAAGGCAGCAGACGCCCAGAAAAAAAAGGAAGAAAGGGATCGGAAGTTAGATGAAGAAATCGAGCAAACATTTCCTGCGAGCGACCCTCCATCTTACTCGCAGCCCCACAATGAGCCCGACGAAAAAGAGAAAGATGAAGATGAATAACAGCTGACCACGATGCGGACAAATGTCGAAAGAATCAAGCATTCGCTTGAACTGGAAGAAAAGTTGGACCATCAACTGAAAGGCTGGAGGGTTCAGAAAATGTGCCGTGTGGGAATTGGAATTATCATCTTACTAACCGCGCTCGGTCTGTTCGGCAATGGATTGCTAAGCAGTAAAAAGATTAAAAAAAATGGCATATCACTCCAATACGAGAAATTTTTGCGGTACGAGAAGGAAATGGACATTAGTTGGACAGTAACCGGTCAGGAAGAAATCCAATTTCTGATCCCAATGCAGTATCTCGACCGTTTTAAAATTGAAAAAGTCGTTCCGGAGGGATACGAAACGGCCCTAACCGATGGGTATGTTAGTTATACGTTTAAGGTAACCAAAGCAGGTGAGACCTTCGTTCATTTTTTTCTGAATCCGAAAAAGACCGGAAATATTGCCGGCGAGTGGTTGATCAATAAACAGGATTTTCAATTGAAGCACTTTATTTATCCCTGATATGGAACTTATTCTTCGCGGCGCTGCTATCTATTTGTTTCTTCTATTGCTCTTCCGCATACTCGGAAAACATAGTCTCTCCGAGACGACAACGTTTGATTTTGTCCTATTACTGATTATTGGAGAGGCGACACAACAGGCGCTTTTGGGCAGTGATTTTTCAATGACCAACGCATTGGTGCTTATCACCGTGCTGATGGGCATTGACATGGTTTTTGTAAAACTAAAGGGAAAATACAAGAAGCTGGACAGGTTGCTGGAGGGAACCCCGCTGATTTTGGTGGATCATGGAAAACCGTTACGAGGAAGGATGAAAGAAGCCAAGGTCGATACCGAAGACATCCTGGAGGCCGCACGTCTCAGCCATGGACTCGAGCAGATGCACCAAATAAAATATGCCGTGTTGGAACGGGATGGGCAAATTTCAATTATACCTTCTTCCTCGTAACCGGAATCTAAAGATTTTGCTTAAATCTTCCGGTCGGCCGCTTTGGCGTAAGGCTTAAGCCTTCTCTTCAATTGCTGCCGGGCCATATGTATCCGGGTTTTTACCGTTCCGATCGGGATTTGAAATTGCTCAGCAATTTCGTGGTATTTATACCCTTCGTAATACATGGTAAAAGGATAATAATATTCCTCGGAAAGCTTCGAAAGCGCATACTCGATGTCTTTCATAACAAATTTTCCTTCGGCTTGGTTGCGCAGGGAACTTATGTAAAGGTCCGAAGAAGAAAGAGCTTCCGATTTGACAATCAGGGAATTTGTTTTGACTTTCCTCCGATAATAATTAATAAACGTATTTTTGAGAATGGTATAAAGCCACGCCTGTAAATTCGTTCCCTCCCTGAATTTATTGTAATAAGAAAACGCTTTCAGCAGGGTGTCCTGTACCAAATCACTCGCATTCTCCGGATCGCGTGTAAAATACCGCGCATAACTGGTTAATGCACCTGTTTCCTGGACTACCTTGTTACTAAATTCTATCTTATTCATAACTTCATTATTAGAAAGTACATCAACAATTATTATTGTTTGTTAGCATCTTGGTTCCAGTGCTCTGGTAGAAAAGCAGACAAAAACACCCTGAAATTGTTTGAAATCTTTTAAAATTTATCGGATTTCGGGTAGGACATACTTACTGCAGTCAGTAATAAAGGTGCGCTGTTCCCGATTTACGTTGTGCAGGATCAATCCGTCGACTCCCAGCGAAAGATACCTGTTCAACCACTCGACATGTTGTCGGAGATGACTGGAAATGTTTACCGACTGTCGCAGTTCGTCCGGACCCACAAATGCCGAAATCGCTTCAAATTGTTCGGGTTTCCAAAGTTCCGCCAGCATGCTGCTGTCCAACACATTGGTGCGCCATTGATCCAGCGCGCCGGTATACGCTTCCGTTTTCGTCCCGCGAATAAGAGAGTTGTACCTTTACATACACTGGCTTACCATTTCCTCCTCCTTCGCGGAACTGCCGGATGACCCGTTTTAATTTTTCATAGGGGTGATTAATGGTCAACAGTCCTTCCGCCCAACTTCCAAGCCAGTGGGCTGTTTCCTCGGTAATGGCCGCACCATACAAGGGCGGTCGCTCGCGGGGGAGCGTATACAGGCGCGCTTCCTTTACGCAAACATGTCCTTGGTAAGTGACGGTCTTTCCTTCCAACAGCCTTCGGATAATGTTGAAAGACTCGAATAATCGCTCATTGCGCGTGACCTTACTTGGCCAATGGTGCCCCGTTATCTGTTCGTTAATAGCTTCGCCGCTGCCAAGCGCCAGCCAGAAACGGCCAGGGAATAACTCGGTCAGCGTGGCTGCGGCTTGCGCAATCATCGCAGGATGGTGACGCGGACCAGGAGCGCAGATCAATCCGAAGGGCAATGTACTTGCCTGCATGGCCGCCCCGAGCCAACTGAAGGAATGGCCACTTTCTCCCTGTCGTTCGTTCCACGGTTGGAAATGGTCTGATGAGTGGATGCCATCAAAGCCGGCCCGCTGCGCCAATACGACATAATCCAGCAATTCCGAAGGCCGGAATTGTTCGTGAGACGCGTGAAAAAGAATCTGGCTCATGTTACGGAGTCTGTCGGATAATCAACCAGCTGTATGCATACGCCCCTAATTCAACGATCAACCGGCCGTTGGAAAAGGCGGACCGGGCTGTGCCTATGAGCGAAATAGGCGCCGCATTTCCATGGATAGGCAACCCCAAAGTTGTTTCCTCAGTTTTTTCCGCAAAATGATGGACAGCAACCAGCCACTCGTTTTTCAGGTAATAGGCATAAGCCAGCACGGTATCGCAGTCGGTGTTCAACAGCATAAACTCTCCATGAGCAAATAGTTCATTTTCTTTATTTCGAATGTAAATCATCGTTTGGGTATCGTTTAGCAACGATCCGGGACGAGCGGCTTGGATAGCTACATTCACCTGTTTGTACGAAAATTTACCTTCCCGGATGAGCGGAGCCTTAAGCGCCTGTGGCACAACGTCCGAAAAGCCTCCATTTTGCTGGTCGGACCATTGCATCACGGTACGCACACCTTTTCGTTCGGGAAGATTGAGATCGTCTCCCATACCGATTTCCTCTCCGTAACGCAATACCGGGGTGCCAGGTAGCGTAAAAATCAAGCTCATCGCCAATTTTATACGCCGATGGTCGTTGTCAACCATCGGCGCCAGCCTTCTCCGGATTCCCCGGTCGTAAATAATCATCGAAGGTTCGGGGGCGAATTGTGCATAGACCTGCTTCCGCTCCTTTTCGGTAAGGCGTTCCAGATCAAGTTCATCGTGGTTGCGTAAAAAGTTGAGATAAGGCCTACGATCTTTGAGTGGAAGCCGCTTTAATGCGCCAAACAGTGGGTCAGCGCATTGTGTAGCCAGTGCGAGGAAAGTGTAGTTATTAAGGTAAAAATTAAATAAGGCAGTTAACCGATCCTTCTGTACGAAGTCGGGATAATTCTCCGGCTCCACGTCGGCTTCCCCAATTAAGATGGCGTGTTCATTATATTCCAATACCGCTCGCCGCCAGTCTCCCAGCAAACCATAGGGGTCGCCGCTGAAACGACTGTCCCCCTTATCGCGCAGTATGTGTGGAACGGCATCGATCCGGAATCCGTCGATTCCTTTTCCCATCCAAAAATCAATGATATTGAGCACCTCGGTCTGTACGCGGGGGTTGGTCATGTTCAGATCAGGTTGATGCTTATAAAACGTATGGTAAAAATAAGCAGAGATGGACGGTTCGTATTCCCAGTTGCTTTCTTCGATCGTTTTAAACACCAAATCCTCCTTGTCGTGGGGCGGCTTTTCGGCTTTCCAAATGTAGTAATCGTGATAAAGCGAGCCGGGAGTTCCGGTTGCAGTTTTAAACCATGGGTGTGCGTCGCTGGTATGGTTTACGACCAAATCCAGCACGATTTTAATGCCGTTGGCTTTGGCTTTTTCAACGAGAAGTCTAAATTCTTCCATCGTACCCAATTGAGGGTCGATATGATAGTAATCTGTAACGTCGTATCCGTCGTCCTGTTGGTTGGAGCTATAAAACGGAGCCATCCAAATGCAGCGGATGCCTAGTTGGGTGAGGTAATCAAACTTGGAGAGTAACCCGTTAAAGTCTCCCTTTCCGTCGTGGTTCCCGTCCTTGAAACTTCGCACATCAATCGAATAAATAACTCCTTTTTTCAGCCAGTTGATTTCACGCATAAGGTGTCTTAATTTGGTAGATCATCGGAGGGCTTTTCCCATATATCGAGAAGATTATCCATCGTATCCTGGTGCTCATCAAATGAATCCAATACGCCTTCGTACCAGGTCTCAGCTTGTTCAAACACCTTAGTAAGGTCATCGGTTACATACCGATGCACAATAAATGCAAATTGCTCGATTTCGCCATATTTATTGACACGTTCCCACTCATAACGGGGGCTAATGGTTCGAAGTAACGGATTGTGAGCCTCCAAAAGTTCCAGGATGGTGTGCGTCGGGAAATGAAAAATTACCACCCGACCCGCCAGATTAGTTGCCCTAGGCGCCAACTCCGTTAACAGTGTGAAGTCAGGAATCGTAAATCTCACAAGCATTTCCTCCTTTCGCTGCGAACTGTTTTTTTCTAACCCACGACGGGCAGGTTTGTTTGGTTACAATTTTCCAGTTTGCATTTTTTTCAATTCCCACCAACAATTTCATTTCTTGGCTGTCATCTTGATGAACGTAAAACAAGGATACCGGCATGGCGACATTAACAAAAGAAAAAGAGAAACGCAGTCCCGAAAAGGCCCGTCCCGTAAAACGCGAAAAATCGAAAGAATCCGTCAAAAAGGATCTTTCGCCAAAAAAAGACCTTTCATCCAGTTATAATAAGTTGAAGAAATACGATGGAAAAGTCTATACCGGCATGCAAATCGGCAGGAGTCATCATTGGATCTATGATGCCGGCGATTGGCGGGAAACGAAAATCACGCCCGACCTGTGGGAGATTTCCTATGCCGTAACCAAACGGCGTAAGGGCAAGGCTCCCGAAGGATCCGGCGTGCCGGTTGGCACCGGATACCATTGGTATATCCTGGCCCATCAATACGTGGAAAAGCTGAACGCCAACGATTATTCCACGGCATTGACCGGACTTAAGTTTAAACTTGCGCATAAGCGCGCAAGCAAAAATAAGTGGAGCGTTTCGGGGCAGACACAGCGCAAACACCTCATCAAATTTTTAAAGGATCTCATCGCTCAATTGGAAAGCGACCCCATTCCCTTGGAGTTCGAATACAAGGGCGATTTATATAAAGGCGAGGGCGTCCCCATTTCCCAAACCTGCCAAAAGGGAATCTGCTATGAAGTAGATGTAAACTTAAATGACCAACCGATGGGCATCATCCGCTGCGCAAAAAGCGGTTGGAAAATGGACGGTGTTAACCAGGGATTGGTAGACGCCATTGGACATCAGATTTTTTTGCATTTTGAGTGAGCAGATCGTTTACAAATAAAACCTGCCAGCTGATAAATTCACTTTCGTAGACAGCAATGTCAGAAAACAGTACACAAGAAAAACCTTGCCATCAGCATTCTTGTTACAGCATCGGCTCGGAAAGGTTTTTGCCTCTGTCAAAGTAGAGAATAAAAAAGGGCATTCATTAAACAAAATTACTATGGCACTTGTAAAGGTAATCGAAGTAATTGCATCCTCCGAAACCAGTTTCGACGATGCAATCCGGAATGCAGTAACAGAAGTAACCAAAACCATCAAAAACGTCGACTCAGTTTACGTCAAAGATTTCAAAGTACATGTCCAGGGGACCGAAATTAAGAGTTTCGGAGCGGTCTGTAAGGTTTCGTTCCGGATCGACGAGAGTGAAAGGCAAAAGAACAACGCGTAATCAGGCGGACAATCATGAATGATTTAGACAAAAAAAGGTTACTTTTTGAAGACAGGGCCGATGCAGGAACCCGGCTGGCAGAACGGCTGATGCCTTATGAATCGGCCCGCCCGTTGATCTTCGGCGTAGCACGAGGAGGCGTTGAAGTCGCCTATTACGTTGCGCGCCGGTTGCACGCCGAAATGCATCCCATTATGGCCAAAAAATTGCCGTATCCGGGAAATCCCGAATATGGATTTGGTGCGGTCGCTGAAGACGGGACACGCTATGTAGACGAAGGCCGTGCGGAAGCGCTCGATGCGTCATCCATTGATGCCATCGTCGCCGGACAATTAGCTGAAATCAAGGAGCGTGTTCACAACTATCGGCAGGATCAGCCGTTGCCACCGATGGAAGGTCGGACCGTCATTCTTGTAGACGACGGGATCGCTACCGGCGTGACACTCGTACCCCTACTGGAACTTTGTCGAAAACGTGGAGCGTCCAAGGTGGTGATTGCGGCGCCTGTTTCTGGAACGCACTTTGACCAACGGCTGAAGGATGCAGATGAAATCGTAGTACTGGTACAGCCACCGGATTTCTATGCCGTAGGCCAAGCTTACCGCCACTTTGGCGATTTCCCAGACGACGAATTGTTGCAGTTGTTAACCGATTCAAGACGCTATGGATAACTCAACGAAACAACATTTATCTCTGGAACCGGATGGCAGCAGGCAGTTTGTCTTACGCCACACAGCAGATTTGGATCCGTTGATGGACCGGATCGGCGATGCGCACCACGTTTTGCTGGGAGAGGCCACCCATGGGACTCATGAATTTTACACCTGGCGCACAGCGATCAGCAAACGGCTGATCACTGAAAAAGGCTTCCGCTTCTTAGCAGTAGAAGGCGACTGGCCGGATTGCTACCGCATAAACCGGTATATCAAGGGGTATGCCGACTCAGACAAGCAACCAGCTGATGTATTAGCCGGATTTGACCGCTGGCCTACCTGGATGTGGGCCAATTGGGAGATTGCTGCGCTGGTTACCTGGCTCAAAGCGCATAACACGTCCTTGCCTGCCAACAAACGGGTAGGCTTTTATGGACTGGATGTGTATAGTCTTTGGGAATCGTTAGATAGTCTGATGAGCTACCTTTCCGAATACACCGATCACGATGTGCTGGCCTATGTAAAAGACGCCATCAGTTGTTTCCAGCCTTACGATGCGAATGAACATCGGTATGCCCGCGCACAGCATTATCAATTGGATCATTCCTGCCAGGAGGCGGTAATCGAGTTGCTCACGGCCATACGAAAGCGCGCACCGAGGTATGACCATGATCCCGAAGCGTCGTTGAATGCCGAACAGAACGCCGTGATTGCCGTCAATGCCGAGCGGTATTATCGGCATATGTTGGGGTTCGACGTGAATACATGGAATTTGCGTGATCGGCATATGATGGATACCCTGAACCGTTTGCTGCACTTCCATGGGCCGGACGCTAAAGTCATCGTATGGGAGCACAATACCCATATCGGCGATGCGCGGTACACCGATATGGTCCGCACGGGCGATATCAATGTAGGCCAGTTGGTGCGGGAAGAAAAAGGCGAAGCAGACACCGTCCTTGTCGGTTTTGGCACGTACCAAGGGCGTGTCATTGCCGGAGACAATTGGGGAGCACCCATGGCCGAAAAGGACATTCCTCAAGCCAAGGAAGGAAGTATAGAAGCGCTGATGCACCGCCAATCTGCGGAAGACAGGCTTCTCATCCTGGGGCATCCGGATCACGAACACCCGTTCTCCGGCTATTTGCCCCACCGGGCCATCGGTGTGGTGTACGAACCTGTTTACGAAAAGCGGGGTAATTATGTGCCGACAGTATTGAACCGACGGTACGACTGCTTCGTGTTTATCGATGAAACACGGGCGCTGCACCCGTTGCATCGGCAGCCCGACGGCGCTAAAATTCCCGAGACTTATCCATTTACGTACTAATAAGCGATGTTATGGCTTCTTACCCATCCAACGAAGAACTAAGTACTCCGGTCAGCGAAGTAACCCCCATGCCGCAACTCAATCCCATGCCCGGAGAAAAACTCGGCGTGGCACTTGTAGGGTTAGGCGAATACGCCAGCGGACAGCTCGGCCCGGCACTGAAAGAAACTGTTTACTGTCGCTTGACTGCCGTAGTAAGCGGCAGCGATGAAAAGCGGAAAAAATGGCTAGCCGACTACCAGCTGAAACCAGAAAACCTATACAGCTACGATGATTTCGATGCGATCAAAGATAATCCCGATATCGACATCGTATATGTCGTCTTACCCAATGCGATGCATGCCGAATATGTCATCCGTGCGGCCCGCGCGGGAAAACATGTCATCTGCGAAAAACCGCTGGCGACATCGGTAGAAGAGGGCAAACGCATGGTCGAGGCGTGCAACGAAGCGGGTGTCCTCTTATCCGTTGGTTATCGCCTCCACTTTGACCTCTTCCATCAGGAGATGATGCGGTTGGGGCAAAACCGGATTTTGGGCAAGGTAAATCGGATCATTGCAGACGATAGTATGGACATCGGCGACCCAAACCAATGGCGCGTGAAGCGCGAACTGGCCGGTGGCGGACCGCTGATGAATAACGGTATTTACTGCGTCCAAGCCGCTCAATACATCATCGGACAACTGCCTATCGCCGTCAACGCCCTATTCTTGCCAAAAACCGATCCCGAAAAGTTTACGGACATAGAAGAAGGGATCCAATGGGAAATGGAGTTTGCTGACGGAATGATCGCATCCTGCGAAACCAGTTATAGCCGAAACGGCAACTCCCTTCGAGCGGATACGGACGACGGTTGGTTTGAGTTAAGTCCCGCATATGAATACAGCGGATTGAAAGGCCGTACGTCTACCGGGGTATTGCGCTTCCCAGAAGTAAACCAGCAGGCACTTCAAATGGATGACTTTGCCATATGCGTAAAAACCAACAAGCACAGTAAAGTACTTGGCGAAATGGGTTTACGGGACCTCATCATCCTCGAAGCGATTTATAAATCGGCACACAACGGGCAGAAGGAGCCCTTGGATCTAGACGCTTTTAAATCACCTTCGTAAACCAAGCAATATAGGCATTTACCGCTTTCTGCAAGAAATCTTTGGTTTCCCCGCTTTTCAGGGTTCCCGATTCGTCAAAAAGTTCTTTTACCTGGGCTATGTAAACTTCGGGTTGTTGCATCGTGGGCATATTTAAGAAAACAAGGCTTTGCCTTAAATGATGATTCGCACCAAAAGCTGACAAATTGCCCGGAGAATTACTGAATACTGCCGCAGGCTTTCCGTTCCATACGCTACTGCCATAGGGTCTCGAACCAATATCCAGCGCATTTTTTAAAACGCCGGGAATCGAACGGTTGTATTCGGGAGTGACGAATATAACTCCGTCAACTGCCCTTACCGCATTTCTGAAAGCAACATAGGAGTCAGGAACCCTGTTTTCATCGTCGAAATCTTGGTTGTAAACCGGAAGGTCATCAAGCGGGATGATCTTGAATTCAAACCCTTCCGGAGCCATTGATGTAATAGCCTTTGCTATTTTCTTTGAAAAAGATTCCTTGCGGAGGCTCCCTGCTAGTATTCCGATAACCTTACTCATGTTACGTAACGTTTAATGTTTAACAGTTATTATACTTTCTCTAAGAACTCACGTACCTCGTGGAGATTATCAAAGGTACGCTCCACGGTCAGCGTCTGACGGATTGCTTCATGAGACTGCACACCAAAACAGGTCAAACCAGCGGATTTGGCGGCCGTGGTTCCGGTTAGTGAATCTTCCAATACTAAACAGTCATCGCCCGCCAAACCCAACTCTTCCAAGCAACGTAGATAAGGTTCCGCATCCGGCTTGGGTTGCTTTACGTCCGTTCGCGTCACCAGCACGGAAAAGAAATGCCGGATTCCGTTCCGCTCAAGATGATAGATAGCGACTTCTCGTTTACTGGAGGTGACTACGGCCATAATGATCTCTCGCTCGTGCAGAAAATGGATCAAATCGCTAGCACCTGGCATCAAGGGTACAGATTCCTCGTCATGCTGTTGGGCGATGCGCGTCCTTACCGTTTCAAAGAATGCTTCCCTGTCTGCATCGAAAGCATATGTATTGTGCAGCAACTCGAAAGCCTGCCCATCGGTCTTTCCGGCCAGGTCATTCAGCCACAATTCGCTCCCAAGCGCAAAGCCATATTCCTTGAGGGCAGCTCTCCACGCTTTGTAATAGAACCACTCCGAATCGATGAGGGTTCCATCCATGTCAAACAACACAGCTTTCCAGTTTTTTATCATATCTTTTTGAAATTCTTGTAAACTTAGGCAAATTTGCCTTTATATACCAAAGAAAAGCCCCGAAACGGGGAGAATCGGGGCCTTCTAACTAACCAATTATAAACCTAAATTATGAAAAGACAATTTTAATTATTTACTATCTACTACTTAAACGTAAAATGGCTTCTTTCGTTACATCGAGAAGTGTTAAAATTTTGTTAAATTTCTTGAACAGCATCAATGGACGTTCAACTAAATAAACAGGCAATCGTCGTGACCGGTGGGCCTGGAATGGGTAAAACATCCCTTATTGAAAAGCTCGGACAGCTGGGCCACACCTGTATACAAGAGTCCGGCCGGCACATTATCCAAGCGGAGCTTAAATCGGAGGGCAATAGACTCCCCTGGGCAGACCGGCAAGGTTTTGCAGAGGAAATGTTCAATAGGGCTATGGCCGATTATAAACAAGCACTGAATAACCACGTGCTTACATTCTTTGACAGGGGGCTTCCTGACATAATCGGCTACCTGGTGTTGTGTGAACTTCCGATTCCCGATAGCATATGTTCGGCTGCAAAGACACATCGATATCATCCGCAAGTGTTCATTGCCCCGCCGTGGCACGAAATCTATGTTACGGATAACGAACGGAAACAATCTTTTGAAGAGGCAGAAGCCACTTACGAAGTTATGGTAAATGTGTATACCCAACTGGATTACTCCCTGATCGAAATCCCGAAAATGCCTATTGATGAAAGAGCCGAGTTTATAATCGAAAAATGCAGCCAAAAAAACATCAGGAAGTAGTTGCCTCGTAGGCCGATTTGAGCCGAGCAATGTCAAGCTTCTTTGAGTGAAACATAACCTGTAATACGCGATTTACCTTTGCGGAATCCGGATCAAGTATCATATCATTCAATAGGGTAGGCACCACCTGCCATGATATGCCAAATCTGTCTTTAAGCCAACCGCACACCTGTGCCCGTTCATCACCGCCCTCGGTGAGTTTCTCCCAGTAATAATCCACCTCTTCCTGGGTTTCGCAATTAATTACAAGAGATATTGCCTCGTTGAACGTAAAGATCGGCCCTCCATTCAACGCAATGAATTCCTGTCCTTCGATGATAAATTCGATCGTCATTACCGATCCTTCGGGCTTTTGATGGTGTTCAAATCCTTCTTTCGTATAACGTGTAGTCCTGCCAATTCTGGAATCGTGGAAAACGGATGTATAAAATCTGGCCGCTTCCTCCGCTTGATTGTCGAACCAAAGGTTTGGAGTGATTTTTTGACTTGAAATGCGCTTTTCCATACGAATTATTTTAAAAGTGAAATAGTAACTGATTCATCCTTATTGGACAATACAAACATACCTTAGATAACGTATTCACATAAATAGGCAAAATTGACAATATAAGAGGGCAAATGCGACATTAGCCAATCTACCTAGGTTATTCTAAAAAGGAAACGAACTAAGCGTTGCGATCTCTTGAACACCGCTGAAAGCAAACGGGCAGTGAAAAATAATTTATGCAAGCTTCGTTGTCATAAAAAAGCAAACAGCGAAGCATTCATTAATGCCAAAACAGACAAGAAATTAATAACTGTTCAAATGAAAAAGTTTAAGAAATTTGTCGCTTGAAAGGAGCAAAAGAAATGCATGGCTAAACAGCAACAACGCAGGCACCTCAATATCACTGTATCCGGCAAGGTGCAAGGGGTATACTTCCGGCTGACGACCAAGGCGGTCGCGGATCAGCTGGGCATAAAAGGGATGGCCCTCAATAAATCCGACGGTACAGTCTATATTGAAGCAGAAGGCGATTCGTTTGCGCTGGAAGCCTTTTTGGAATGGTGCCACGAGGGGCCGGAAAATGCGGTAGTTGAAAATGTGGCGTCCGTTGAAGGCGATATGAAAAACTATCGTAACTTTGAAGTCATCAGGAAATCGCGTACCTCATCTTAATAGTTAGCACTTGTCTGTACTCCGAAAATTTGCCGGGCAAACGATTATCTATGGGCTGAGCACCATCATTGCCCGGTTGATTAATTTCCTGCTCACCCCTCTCTTTGTCAATAGATTCTCCCCTTCGGTATACGGGATTTTCACCAACATGTACAGCTGGGCCGCTATGCTCAATGCCATACTTGCTTTCGGCATGGAGACGACCTATTTCCGGTACCTGCAAAAGCACGATAATAACCGGGCCAAGGTATACGACAACAGTTTCACCATTATCCTGTTTGCCACGGCGCTCTTTGTCGTTACGATGCACCTTTTCTCGGTGAATATCGCCACCTGGCTTAACAACGGAAGTTATAATGTTGACTATAATCGGTATGTCCGTTATTTTACCTGGATGCTGGCTGCAGAGGCGCTGGCCGTTATCCCTTTTGCCCGGCTACGTGCCGAAGGACGGCCGATCCGGTTTGCCACGCTCAAGTTGATCAACGTCCTCACGTTCATTGGTTCGACTTTGTTTTTCATCGTAACCATCCCCTGGCTTATCGAGCAAGGAGGTGCCTATCCAGCCTACTTCGCCTCTTGGTATCGCGAAGGGTGGGTGGGGTATGTTTTCCTATCGAACCTCATCGCCAGTGGACTCACCCTCCTTTTGTTGTTACCCGAGATCGTCAAGCTGCGTCCTCGGCTCGACCGCAAGCTGGCCTTCGACATGCTTTCCTATAGCCTGCCCGTGTTGATTGCCAACATTTCCTTTATCATCAACGAGCATATCGATAAAATCATGATCCCGAAGCTACTTCCGGGCGAGGTGGGCGATCGCGATCTGGGCATCTACGGGGCCGTATCGAAAATCGCTGTATTTCTAAGCATTGCCGTGCAGGCGTTCCGCCTGGGTGCCGAGCCATTCTTCTTCAGCTATTCGAAAAATGCAAACGCCCGCCAAACGTATGCGTTGATCATGGATTACTTCATCATCGCCATGGTATTGGTGATGGTGGGCATCACCGTCAATATCGAATGGCTGAAGTATTTCATCGAGGGCAAAACACCCGAAGAACAGGTCCAATATTGGTCGGGCCTGCATATTATCCCCATCCTGCTGCTCAACTATGTGCTTTTGGGCATCTACATGAATCTTTCGATCTGGTATAAATTGACCGACCAGACCCGCTTTGGGCTGTACATCTCCGGTATCGGTGCCATCATCACCATCGTGCTCAACATCCTATTGATACCCCATTACAGTTACGTCGGGGCTGTGTGGGTAACGGCAATCGCTTATGCCGCCATGGTGGGCACTTCTTATTTCTGGGGGCAGCAGCACTATCCCATTCCCTACCGCGTGGGCAAAAATGGTGCATATATCGTTGTGGGAATCACTATCTGCTGGCTGACATTCGACGTGTTCGACCGCCATCTCATCATTGGAAATTTACTTTTCATCAGCTTCGCGCTAGCCGCAGGGCTCATCGAACGGAAAACGCTCATGGCCATACTCAGAAAATAGCACAGATAAGTTTAGGCAACCTCCAGCTCAAATTGTTCGTTGATTTCGTCAAGCACGGCATGGATATCTGCGATATCATTGAGCGAAACCAGTTTCATACGGTATTCCTTGAAATGGGGAATGCCTTTGAAATAGTTGGCATAGTGACGGCGCATTTCAAAGATGCCGGTTTTTCCCCCTTTCCATTCTACAGATTTTTCCAGGTGCGTACGGCATACGGCTACCCGCTCGGCAATGGTTGGGCCGGGTAGGTATTCGCCGGTATGGAAAAAATGCTTGATCTCGCGGAATATCCATGGATAGCCGATGGAGGCCCGCCCAATCATAATGCCGTCCACCTCATATTCCATGCGCCATGCCGCGGCTTTTTCCACGCTGTCCACGTCTCCATTCCCGAATATTGGAATGCGGATGCGGGGGTTGCGCTTCACTTCGCGGATGAGGTGCCAATCGGCAAGCCCTTTATACATCTGCGAACGCGTACGGCCATGGATACTCAACGCCTGGATACCCACGTCCTGCAGGCGTTCGGCCACTTCATATACATTTTTGGTATCGTCGTCCCAGCCAAGGCGTGTTTTCACCGTCACAGGCAAGTGGGTAGCTTCGACAACGGCTTTGGTCATGGCCGTCATTTTATCGATATCCTGCAGCAAGCTCGCCCCGGCGCCCCGGCAGGCCACATTTTTTACAGGGCAACCGTAGTTGATGTCGATCAGATCGGGATTTACCTGACTGGCAATTTCGGTAGCCTCACGCATCGTGTCGATGTCACTTCCGAAAATCTGAATGCCGATGGGACGTTCGTATTCGAAGATATCCAGCTTTTGGCGGCTTTTGGCGGCATCACGGATGAGCCCTTCGGACGAAATAAATTCGGTATACATCATATCCACTCCATTTTGCTTGCATACAAAGCGGAAAGGCGGATCGCTCACATCCTCCATGGGTGCGAGGAGCAGCGGGAAGTCACCCAGTTCAATATGAGCTCCAATTTTAACAGACATACCAATTACCTGCTGCAAAAATACAGAAAAAAATTCACGCGCAGCATACAGATGCCGTCTTACAATGCCGTTGCGAACTCCTTAATCGCCTGTGCAGGATTTCCGGTCTTCATGAAATTCTCGCCGATAAGAAACCCTTGGAAACCTGCCTTACGTAGTTGACGGATCGTTGCCGGGTCGCTGATCCCGCTTTCTGACACCTTAATAAATCGGTCGGGGATCAAGTCCACCAGCTCCAGCGAATGATCGAGCGATACAGAGAAATCCTTTAGATTGCGGTTGTTTACACCGATGGCATCCACACTATCTCCGATGTTGCGCTCCAGTTCTTCCCGGTTATGCACCTCCAGCAACACATGCAAGCCGAGCGACTGTGCAAACGCGGCCAATACTTGTACCCGCTTGGGGTCAAGCACAGCCGCAATCAACAAGATGATGTCGGCGCCGTATGCCTTCGCTTCGACAAGCTGAAATTCGTCAATAATAAATTCTTTGCGGAGCAGCGGAAGCTGCAAGGCCGCACGGGCCGCGGTCAGATCGGCAAGGCTACCCCTGAAAAATTCAGTGTCCGTAAGTACAGAAACCGCTGAAGCCCCCGCGGCTTGGTAACCCGCCACCACCTCGGCTACGGACGAATGGTCGTTGATGATGCCTTTGGAGGGCGATGCCCGCTTATATTCCGCTACGATCCCATTCCGCTCGGGGTGATGTATCGAATCGCGCAGCGAATAACACGATCGCTCAAACAGTGGCATTGCCTCCAAATCGGCAATCGCCAAAGCGGCCTTTGCCTGTTCAACTTCCTCCTTCTTTTTAACAATAATTTTATCCAGGATGGTCATGCTTCGTTCTTTTGTGTACGTAATCGTTAAGCCGAATACAAGGTATGCGGATCGGTCTGGTCCACACCGTGTTGGTGCGGAGCAGCGTCGAGCCAATTGGCAATCATCTCTTTTCCATGTGCCGTGAGCACCGATTCGGGATGAAACTGCAGTCCTTTTACATCCAGTATTTTGTGAGATAACGCCATGATAACTCCCTGTTCATCCTCTGCCGTGATGGACAGCGAATCCGGAAAGTCCCCACGCGAAACCGCCCAAGAGTGGTATCGGCCTACGGAAAAAGACGATGGTAGTCCGCGGAAAATCGGTTCTTCGGAAACCGTAACATGGATAGGAGTGGCGGTACCGTGCACCGGCTTGGTCAGGTTGTAAAGCCTCCCTCCGTATACCTCCGCTATCGCTTGTTGGCCAAGGCAAATCCCCAATATGCTTTTGGAAGCCCCATAAGTACGGATGACATCCAATAACAACCCTGCCTCTTTCGGAATACCCGGACCGGGCGACAGGAGAATCTTGTCAAAAGCGGCAACTTCTGCCAACGCAAACTTGTCATTGCGCCATACGGTGGCATCGTGCCCGCACTCATGCAGGAGGTGCACTAAATTGAACGTAAAGGAATCATAATTGTCTATCACCAAAATGTTAGGCGATGGTTTTTGCAAGCTGTTCATCTTTCTATTAAATATCTTGTGCCAATTCCAATGCTTTGCGCAATGCGGCAATTTTGTTGTTTACCTCTTGGCGCTCCATCTCCGGATCCGAATCCGATACGATGCCCGCTCCCGCTTGGTAATGCAGCGTATTTTGGCGACTCAGAAACGACCGGATCATGATGGCATGGTTAAAATCCCCGTTGAACCCCATATAACCGATGGCGCCGCTGTAAAAACTCCGCTGTTGATTTTCATACCGGTCGATCAGTTGCATGGCCATATGTTTCGGCGCACCGCTGAGTGTACCTGCAGGAAACGTATCGCCCACCACATCAAATGAATTAACTCCCTCCTTCAGTGTGCCACATACTTTTGACACCAGGTGGATAATGTGTGAATAATACTGCGCCTCTTTGTACGATTTAACATGCACCTGCTCACAGTGCCGGCTCAAGTCATTCCGCGCCAGATCCACCAGCATAACGTGCTCAGCGCTTTCCTTGGGATCCGCTTTCAACGCTTCGGCTATTTTTTCATCCTGCTCCTGATTTCCACTCCGCTTGAAGGTGCCAGCGATGGGGTAAATGGTGGCTTCCCGATTGCGGATGGTCAATTGAGCCTCGGGCGATGAACCGAATAACTTGAAATCGCCATAGTCAAAATAAAACAAGTAGGGAGAGGGGTTGATGGACCGCAAGGTACGGTATACATTGAACTCATCGCCCAAAAAAGGCCGGGAAAAACTCCGGGACGGCACGATCTGAAAGACATCCCCCCGGTAAATATGGCTTTTCATTTTTAGCACTAGCGATTCAAACCCTTCGTCGCTCATGTTAGACGTTTCCGCTCCATTAAGGGAAAAGCTATACTCAGGAAAATTCTTGTTTTGAATAAGGTATTGCATTTTTTCCAATCCCGACGACCGCACTTCATCTTCGAGCTGATGCTCGAAAATGTAAAGTTGATTGCGGAAATGGTCGATAGCGATCACATACCGATAGACATGATACTGTAAATAGGGGATATCCCGATTCGGATCAGGTAGGCTCGTCAACTCAATGTCCTCGAAATGGGTAACCGTATCAAAGGTGAAAAACCCAAAAAGTCCATTGGAGATAAACCTAAAATCCGTATCGGCGGCTTCCTGAAACGCATTCCTAAATTGGGATACTTCCTCCCGCAAGTCGATACCCGAAGCTGCCTTTCGTTCAGGCTTACCCTGTGGATACCATATTTCAAGGTGATGACGATCCAATTTGATGCCAGCGATCGGCTCACAGCAAATGTAACTCATGTTATTTTCGCGACTATGATAGTCGGAACTTTCCAATAGCAAGCTATTCGGGAATACATCCCGAAGCCGGAGATAAGTGCTTACCGGCGTGGTTGTATCGGCCAGCAACTGTTTGTACGTGGTTTTAAATCGATATGTCATTATCTCAACTTATAGTAACAAAAAAACCCGACGTTTCTAAAAATCCGTCGGGCGATATATTCCAAAGCCTTGGTTGATTAGGAATATGTACTTGTTCCTACTGGCCCGACGTTTTCTTCACCGAGCCACCACCATGATACCATGTGGAACGTATTCATCAACATAGAAGGCAAAAATATAAAAAATATTGTGCAAACAAATTTTTGGAACAAAAAATAATCCAGCCTACTTAACCAGTTCCAGTTTATCCAATTCCGAGGAGATGAAAGCGATTTCCTCGGCGGCAAGGCTTGCATCGGTCGTCTTTGCATTCTGAATGGCCTGCTCAGCATTCCGGGCGCCAACCAACGCAATGGTAATTCCGGGTTGTTCCAATGTCCATAGTAGGGTCAGCTGCCCCAGAGAAATCCCTTTTTCTGTTGCTAACGGTTTAATCGTTTCCAGAAATGCATTTGTACGCCGTAGATTTTCCTCACTGAAGAAATAAAGCTTCGCACGGTGATCGCCTTCACTAAACTTATGTCCGGGCTTCATCTTGCCGGTGAGCAATCCGCGTTCCATGGGGCTGTACGCCAAAATAGATTTCTCCTGGCCAAGACAATAGGGAACCACCTCGGCCTCAATGCCGCGTTTAACCATGCTGTAAGGCACCTGATTGGATACAATATCCACATACCTGGATGCTTCCGCCAGTTGCTCGACGTTGTAATTGCACACACCTGCATAGCGGATTTTGCCCTGTTGAATCAGCTGGGCCACGGCTTCCATGGTTTCCGATATCGGCGTGGTAACATCCGGCCAATGGATTTGATAAAGGTCGATATAATCGGTTCTCAGTCGACGAAGACTGTCTTCGCATTCTTTGATGACGCTTTCTTTTCCCGCATATTTATAAATATCGATATCTTCACCCGAATTGTTCTTACTGTGAGAAGCAAGCGTCCCCTTCACCAGGTCCCAACGCATCCCGTATTTGGTCAGAAGATAAACCTTATCACGTGGAATCCCCTTAATGGCTTCTCCAACAATTTCTTCGCTTGTGCCCTGTCCGTAGATGGGAGCCGTATCAATGGAGTTTACCCCCAGGTCATAAGAAGCCCTGATTGCTTCTACAGCATCTTTCCGTTCCGTACCGCCCCACATCCAACCGCCAGCGGCCCACGCACCAAATGTAATAACCGACAAATCTAATCCTGTCCCCGTCAATGTCCTGTATCGCATAGTAATGAAATTTACGTCCACAAAATAACACATCTCCCTTAGCAATGGCAATTGCTGCAACAATAAATGCCGCGTGCAAACTGGTGTTTCTAAGTACGGTCGGCAAACGCTACAAGATTGTTACGTTAATATCGCGCAAATCGGTTTAATTTGGCGCTGATATTTAATAACAAACTGCGAAGCATTCATTGATGCCACTGAAAACAAACAAGAATCAATAACTATTTTCAAATGAAAACCAAAGTACTGTTGCTTTTTACCGCTTGCTCGTTGGCGCTGCTAGCCCATGGCCGTGATTTTTATCAACTGAAGATATATCACCTAAAAACTCACCAACAGTCGCAGCAACTGGAAGATTTCCTGCAAAATGCGTACCTTCCCGCCCTCCACCGGGCGGGCATCTCAAAAGTCGGTGTATTTAAACCCATTGCTGCTCCCGAAACTGAAAGCGAGCAGCTTGTTTATGTATTTATTCCCTATACCTCTTACGATCAATTTGCCGCATTGGAAGATGCCCTTCAACGGGACAAAATGTTCAAAACAGACGGAGAGGTCTACTTAAATGCTTCCTACGACCGTCCACCGTATGATCGGATTGAGACAATTCTGCTGAATGCGTTCGTTGATAGCCCGCATGTCCAGCTCCCGGATCTCACATCCCCCAAATCCGATCGCGTATACGAACTCAGAAGTTACGAAGGACCCACCGAGGCCTATTACCGTAACAAAGTGGAAATGTTTAACAAGGGCGACGAAATCGGGCTGTTCAAACGATTGGGATTCAATGCAGTTTTTTACGGAGAGGTCGTCGCCGGAAGCCGTATGCCCAACCTCATGTACCTCACCACCTTCGAAAACAAACAGTCGCGAGATGAGCACTGGGAGGCCTTCGGCAAGGACGCTTACTGGAAAGAGCTTTCCGCCCGGCCCGAATACCAACACAACGTATCCCGCAACCAGCAGATTTTCTTATACCCCGCAGAATATTCAGATTTTTGACGCCTGTTGCTTTCATCCCGCTTTTTAGCGGTTTCATCACACGGGCTACCTGATTTATCACGCGGCTGCTACCTTTGTGTCGAATCAAGCGGACTGTAACAATTTGCACATTCCGTTTGTCTTATGAATTGGAATAGCTCGACACGATGAACAAGGTGACGCAATTTTTTTGGTGGTGCAGCGGTATACACCAAGCAACGTTAGCGAAATATCCCGCTGAACACAATAAATACGTGGGGATTGGAGCCACCATTTTCTTTACGGGACTGTTTGCGGCCTTGTCAGGAGGATATGCATTATATTTCGTCTTCAGCGGAGCAGCGTTTTCGGTTGTATATGCACTCCTTTTCGGTCTCCTTTGGGGTTTAGCCATCTTCAACATGGATCGCTACATCGTATCGAGCATTAACAAAAACGCCAGCGGCTTCCGGCAATTCCTGCAAGCCACCCCCCGCATCTTGCTCGCCGTCCTCATCGGTATCGTTATCGCCCGCCCCTTGGAACTTAAGGTATTCGACAAAGAAATCCGCGAACAGTTGCGAACAACCTACCTTGACCGCCAACGGGCCCATATCGATACGCTCAATAAAGCCTTCGAGAGCAAATACGCAGTCGAACTAGTCAAAGTGGCAGAATTGAAAACCGAACGGGATTCGCTCGAAGCCACCCTAAAATCCGACCGCATCAAGCTGAAAATGGAAACCTTTGGCGAAAAAACCGTAGAAACTTCGGGCATCGTGGGGTACGGCCCCTATGCCAAGCAACGCCAGGCCGAACTTGACAAGCAGGAACAATACCTTGACACACTCCGAACACGGATCGGGCAGCAGGAAAGTTACCTCCAGCAACGTAAACAATTTGAAGGACTACTGGACCAACAATTGCTTACCGGTACCTCGCTGGACAGCGCTGTTAATGTAGCGGGATTCGCCGACCGCAATGCTGCCCTTGGCGACCTGAAATACAATCCCGATGGTACACGAAACGAATCCAATTACTGGTCGATCGCCTTCATCATGCTGCTTTTCGTCTTTTTTGAATGTCTCCCGGTCTTTGTAAAACTGATGAGCGCACGCGATGCATACGATATCACCCTACACGACCAACAGACCGTCGATATCCATCGTTCTGGCAAAGACCGCGATGCTGAAATCGCCATTGTGGATGGGGTGTATGATACCAAGGTGCAACGAGGCCTGGAAAAGCAAAAAGCCCCGCTTTGGGAAGATCAAACCTTATAGAATCTCTCGTTCATCACAAAACCGACCTATTTCACCCCATTTGATTGCTATCCCGCAAGCGATTGGCTTTTTTTGTTGAAAACATCCGATTATTATGAAGTTAAATCGTATCGAAACCATTCTGGCCACAGGGATTTATGGCTTTGTGCTTGTGCTTATTTTCAGTAACCAGGGCAATTCCGGCAGTGCCCGGCATGCGGTTTCGCTGATGGCCTACGCTACCGTGATTTATGGGGCCTACCTAGCATTCACCCAATGGATTTCGCCATCATTTTTCCAAGTCCGTAAAATCGATGTGGGTATTGCCACCACGTTGCTGCTTTTCTTTTTAGTTTGGCTGGGACTAACAAGTTGTATTTGGGTACGCGACTACCACCTAAGAGACTATCACCATTGGGACGATGGCAGGTTTGTTCCACACCTGAAGCGCGGGGAGTCATTGGGGGGTGCGTTGCTAGTGTTGTTGCTTCTCTTTGCCTATGAGGGAATCAAGCGGCTTATCCGCTACTTGCAGCAAACACGCAATACGCTCGCAACACGCATTGCAAAGGAAAGCCTGGTGGTGCTGGGTGGAGGTACATTGATTTTTGTGATGTTGATGGCGGTTGAGGGAAAACTCGCAGCATTCTGGTTGGCGATCGTGCCTTATATCTACTTAATCTTTGCGCTGAACATCTATTGGTTGTTACCCTTGAAAGAAAAACGCCGGTATACCTTCCCGCTTTATTTGCTGATTGCGATTGGGCTGTCGTTTGTGGCCTTCATTCCTTCCGGACTGTTCCTTGTGAGTGTGATCAGGTCGGCCGAGGAGTTGTTTTTCGTGCTATGGGTTTGCATCAACCTGATCATGATCCCGCTGGTCAATTTCGTGTACCAACGGCAAAAGGATCGCATCAGTCAATTGGTGAACCTCAAAATGGAACTCGGGCAGACCTCGGCGGACCTCAGCTTCCTGCGTTCGCAAATCAATCCCCATTTCCTGTTCAATATCTTAAATACACTGTATGGTACCGCGCTTCAGGAAGATGCTGAGCGTACGGCTACAGGCATCCAGAAATTGGGTGATATGATGCGCTTTATGCTGCATGAAAACAATCAGGATCGTATTCTACTAGCCCGCGAAATCGACTATCTCCGCAATTACATCGACCTGCAGCTGTTGCGTACCGCTACTTCCAAGGGGACTACCGTGGAGTGCGACATTGCGGACGCATTGGAAAGCACCTACATTGCGCCGATGCTGCTCATTCCGTTTGTGGAGAATGCCTTCAAACACGGTATCAGCCTGCAAGAAAAATCGTGGATTAAAGTCAGTCTATATGAATCGGAAGGGAAAGTCCATTTCGACATCCATAATAGCATACACAGGAAGCCGGAATCTGATCCGGAGCGGCGCCATTCGGGCGTTGGATTGGAAAATGTGAAGCAGCGATTGGCAATGCTGTATCCCAACAGGTACGACCTGGTGATACGGGAAACTACACAGGAGTATTTTGTGCATCTAACCATCGTATGCTAAGGGATATGAAAATCATACTGACCCTTGTGGCCGTGTGCGGCTACCTAGTTTCGTACGCGCAATTTGACCTGAAGGGGCATATGAAAAATCTGCCAACAGGGGAGACAGTGATCGTGAATGCTCCCTTGGTATTTGGCTATTTTGATGACATGAATACACCCTTAACCACGGATGAAGATGGGAATTTTAGTGTCAAGCTACCATTGGATGAAGAAAAGATTGGCTACCTACGTTGGGGAGACCGCCAGGCTTTCCTATGGATGAGACCTGGCACCGACTTAACCGTGGAGCTAGACGGTTCCAATGGCCAAATCGCTTTTGGCGGTAACATGGCTGAGGCGAATGCGTTGCTTCACAAACTGGAATTGTGGAAAGCCCCGCTTTTCTTTACCGACAGCAAGCGGGTAGCGGTCAATGAAATGCAAACCCGTATTATCCAGCCCTACCTGAAACAGCTAGCCGCTAAAATAACCAAGGTAGACGCCAGCCCACTCACACCCTCGGAAAAGGAATTTCTGAAAGCCGAATTGCACTATCATTTCATTGTCTATGTTGATCTGTATGTGCGTACCGCCCGTTGGCCGCGTGAGGAGTGGTCGAATTTTATCATCGAATTCATGCAAGGGGAAACACCCCAACCCAAATCGGCATTGCAAGGACCGATGTACTATTCGTTTATCGATGCATACGTTGGTTTTTTAGCAAGCCGTGCGTTTTCCAACCGCGATGACCCGACAAAATTTGCCAAATCATTGAAATCGGTATACGGTGTAAGCAGTTTTGATAGCCTGATGTCGCTAGCTCATGAACATGGCGAAACATTCCTCAACTGGATGGCTGTAAAACGGGCATTCGACGCAAATACAACTGAACGTTATCTGGCCCAGCAAATTAAAGGAAAATACGACGATGGGGAAGTTTCCACTGGTAATCGCTTGTTCGAAGCACTTGAATTGCATAATCGGAACAGTACCTACCTTGACACGTTGACAAGCATACGTGCATCGCTGATGAAAAGAATGGCCACCATCAATAACGATATCATCGTTCCTGATGATTATCGGACTTTCCAACAGATCAAGACATTCGTAAAGCAATTCCAGGGAAAGGTTGTGTACCTGGATATTTGGGGCACGTGGTGTGGCCCGTGCAAAGAAGAGATGCGATACCTGCCATCCATCAAAGAACACATGGAAGGAAAGAATATTGTCTTCCTTTACCTGGATATGGACGATGATGAAAAGGACAACAAGTGGCGGGAATATATTCAGGCAAATGCCATTACCGGTGTGCATTTGAGAAAAAATAACGACGACATACAAGCTATCTGGAAAGAATTGATGCCAGACGACGCCTCCAAGCACGGCCGTTATCCAACTTATTTTATATTCGACAAGCACGGAAATTTAGTGGCCGACGATATTAAAAGGCCAAGCGATGGTAAAGATCTGGTGAAACAACTGGAGGAATATCTGTAAACTTAGTACCTTGGGGCAAAATGATTACCGCCATTGCCATAGACGACGAACCGATTGCACTTGATGTGGTGCGTAACCACGCCGCAAAAGTACCCTTTTTGGATCTTCAGGCTGTATTTACCAATGCTTTTGAAGCCATAGATTACCTGCGTCAACACCCCGTAGACCTGCTATTCCTCGATATCAAGATGCCGGACATCTCGGGCATCGAGTTTTTCAAAAGTCTCAGCAGAAAGCCGTTGGTCATCTTTACCACGGCCTATTCGGAGCACGCCGTTGCTGGCTTCGAACTGGATGCCGTGGACTACCTGCTCAAACCATTTTCATTGGCGCGATTTCTGAAAGCCTGTAATAAAGCACAGGAATGGCTGCAACTGCGCACTGCGTCCGACACTAAACCAGCATATATTTTTGTCAAAACGGGATACGATCAGATCAAGGTAAATTTTGATGACATCGATTACCTTGAGGCCACGGGCAACTACGTAAACTTTGTGCTGGGAGAGCGCCATGTACTGAGCCGGATGACCATCACGGAATGCGAGGAGCTGCTGCCAGCCGACCGGTTTGTACGTATCCACCGTTCGTTCATCACCGCCATAAGTAAGGTGAAAAAAATCGAACGGCATCAACTAACCGTAAGCGATAGCATTCTGCCCATCGGTTCGTCCTATCTAGCTGCTATTAAGCAACTGTCCGCCAAACCCTGAACAAACTGTCCGTTTCCGAACACCTAATGCACGATATCGAACAAGGACTCACACAAAACAATCAGCAACACACTCATATTCTATACGTTATAATTTTGGCGCAGACTATGTATTGCTTTATGCCAAAAATAAAACAACAATAATGTTTAGCCGTATCCGCTACATATTCTTTTTGATACCAACACTGTGTTTGACCAATCATGCCTCCCCTGCGCAGGAGAATACACTGACCCTCGAACGATGCATCCAGCTAGCGTTGGAAAATAACCTTGACGCCCAGCAAGGCCACATCCGTACGGAAGTCGGGCGTATTAACCTGAGACAATCGAAACAGAACCTACTGCCCAACTTAATCGGCAGTTTAAACCATAATTTCGAAATCGGGCGCGCCATCGATCCCGAAACCAACCAGTATTTGAATAACGTTACCAACAGATATGGGAATCAAAGCCTAAGCAGTTCTGTTGTATTATTTGACGGATTGCGCATGTTTCGCACCATCACGCAACAGGCTTATGCTTATCGAGCCACGCAGTTTGAGGAGCAAAATATAAAAGAGCAGCTCGCACTCGGTGTTACATCGGCATATATCCAAGCTCTTACGGCCAGAGATATGGTTGCGCAGGCCGACAGTCAAGCTGCCGTCACCCATCAACACGTCCAGCGGAATACATTGCTCCATGAACAAGGAGCCATCGCTCCCGGCGATTTTTATGACCTGAAAGGGCAATATGCAAACGATCTAAATAATGTCAACCAAGCCCGAAACGACTTTCAAGAAGCGTTGGTTTCGTTGTTCAGGCTTTTGAATCTACCATACGATGCGTCCGTCCAATTGGCTCCATTACCCGAACTTCCGCTCAAAAATGCTCCTGCAGTAACCGGCGAACAGCTTTTCCAACATGCCGTAGACCGGTTGAGTTTGATCAAAGCGGTAGACAACCGGCAACAACAAGCACGCTTGGGTTTAAAAGTGGCACGTTCTTATTATTTTCCGTCATTGTCCGCAGGTGCCGGACTGTCCAGCAGTTATATACACGGAAATGGTGGTTATATCGATCAAATTCAAGATCGGATCGGCAAAAACTTGGGATTCACTCTTGCCATTCCCATTTTCAACAAATGGCAGGCAAGAAATAACGTGTCGTTAGCCAAGCTCGACGTGCTAGACGCGGAAAACATTGCCCGAACCAGTCGAAATGAATTACAGCAGACCACCAACCAAGCCTTATTCAATTTGGAAGCCGCCAGGGAACGGTATAAGAACCTCGTCGAGCAAACCGAAAATTATGCGGAGTCGTTTCGGATAGCGGAAGTACGGTTCAATGCCGGAGCGATAAACTCGGTAGACTTTCTCATTGCGAAGAATAAGATGGATAACGCAAATGCTAATTTATTGATTGCACGCTATCAATGGCACCTCCAACAGCGGATTGTCGACTATTATAACGGGGAAATGGTGTTAAGCCAGGAAGACTAATGCAAGGCATGGAAACGGCCAATCTCAATATCGACACGGATGCCCGAAGCAAACGTGCCGGGCGCCGTGTTAATAACCCGGATCTGAAATTGCCCGTTTCCCACTAACAGCTCTTCGTAAAATCCTTTGAAATATACATGCTGTATCTTAAACAAAGCATCCGGATTTTCCCGCAAAGCCACCCATTCGGGATGAAGTGCAACCTCCGATTCTACCTTTATACCCAGCTGAAACGCTTCTTCTTTACTAAGGATATTACTTTTTGCCAGCAGTCTAGCGGTGTACGCATTGGGCGGATAATTATATAACCCTACGGGCTTACCCATTGCCACCAAATGCCCCGTCCTCAACACAAGGAGTTCATCGGCCATGGAAAGTACCTCTGCCGGGTCGTGCGACACCAGCACTACGGTCAGCCCGGTATCGGCCACAATGTTTCGGATATCCGCTTGCAGGGTTTCCCGGAACGACGCATCTACTTGATTAAAGGGCTCGTCCAACAACAATACTTCGGGCTCGTTAACCAATGCACGTGCAATGGCTACACGCTGCTTTTCACCTCCACTCAAATCCGCAATCCGCTGTTTTCTCAAATGCGCGATCCGCAGGCGATTCAAAATCTGCTCCGTATTGCGGAATTTTGCTTCCAGATCGGTATTCGGCAGCTGCGAAGCCACATTATCCCACACATTCGCATACGTGTTTAGGTCGTCGAATCCCTGTGACACCATGCGCATGGCGTCGTGTCCGGGAATTAGCTTCTCCCTCGGGTTAGGCACCCGCCAGCCCCGATAACGGATTTCGCCATGGTCAAGCTCCAACAATCCGTAAATGAGCTTGAGCATTGTACTTTTACCACTTCCGCTTTCTCCGATAATTGCGGTAATCCGACCTTCGCTAATCCCGAAGGACAATCCCCGGACCGCCACAATCGCCTCTTTGCCGTTAAAAAAGCGGCTTACATTGGTACCATGTATCAGCGGAAGGCCTTCGCGCTGCGTATCGTTGGGCACTGAACACACCATAAAAAAACCGTCCCGGTATCGTATCGGGACGGCACAAAAGTACGAAACATATTGACAATGGGCTAAAATCCAAGCATCAGCCCAAAAGTAAAGTTCTGTAAGCCCGCTTGATTCGGACTGTTTTCGAAGAGATCATTGAAATAATATTTTCCATAAATACCAACCGGCCCTACACCGAACCGCGCAAATGCGCCGTAACGGAACTGTGTGAAATTGTAGTCGTCTTTGAATTTCTGTTTGCCCAGTTCCTCGCTTTTGAAACGCTGCGTCCCCTTCAATAAAAAGTCACCCTCAGGGCCGAAGGCAAAACGGAGCCTTCCGAGACCGCTGTAGCTTTTGCTACGAAATTCGAAGGTTAGCGGCAACCGCAGGTACGTCGATGTAAGCCGGTTTTTCGAATAATCAATGTCGGAATATTCCCAAGTAAGCGGCGTCGTGTTTTCCAGGAAATCAATGTTTTCCCGCAAACGTATGTAAGTCCAGTCGAAACCACCGGACAGAAAAATGCGGAAGTGGTCGTTGAACCGGTAGCCTGCCTGCAGCAGGTCAAAACCAAAATTGACAGTCTTGCCGGGGCGATACCTGAAATCCCGGTTGTCATCCGATAAGGTAAAACTACCGTTGTCGATTAGCTTAACCAACCCCAAATCAATCCGTGAAAACGTAATTCCATAAATGGGGCGTGATTTCCGGGAATTATCCTCCGTCTCGGATGCATGCGCTTCCTTTTTGTGCTGCCGCTCATTCTCCGGCGCATACTCGTAGGTCTTTTCCGATTTCTCGATCGTAATTACCCCCTCGTCCTTGCCCGGTATGATGATGCGCACCTTGCGCTTCTCTCCCGTGTTTACATCTTCCATGATCACGGTATCTATGGCGGTCCCACGGTTCTTTCGGAGACTATCGGGCTGCTTCTTCTCCTGTGCGGATGCCAGAAACAAAACGGCACAAAACAACATTGTAAGACTAACGTATTTCATCGTATCTATCTATTTAAGGTTTGATTTATTTAAGATTCTTCTTTTTATTCTTAGCCAGGCCAAAATTGAAATCCAGTTTTAACGACCCTTCTTCGTCATTCGAGAAGGTGACCAATTTTTCATCCCGCTGATCAACCGTGCCAACCACATAGTTAAGGATGTTGCTGAGCCCGAAAGGTTGCTTGGTTTGCTCGGTAGACGCAAGCATCGTTTCTTCCTCGTCCTCCAGCACCACCAAAGGCTCAATATCTGGCACATCGGCAATCTCGCTTTCTGCGCCTTCCAAGGTATCCCGCTGTTGCAAAAGCATCTCGGATGAAGGGCTTGCCGGTTCACGCATTGCCAACTGCTGAGGTTCAGCAGTTGCCATAGGAAGCGTTTCTTCCGACTGACGCTCGCGTACTGCTACCCGCGGACGTTCTTCGACCTTCCGATTCTTTTTTGCAAATACCCGCCTCAACCGCTCCAAATCCAACGGCTCCGCAACAGGCTCAGACGCTTCCACCGGTTTGGTTGGCTCAACAACGGCTTCCTCGGGGGTCTCCCCTGTGCCTGCATGTGCATGTAGATACGTAACGGATACGGGTCGGTTTTGCCAATAAAGCACTCCACACACCACCAGTAGCACGGCAGCGGCAGCCATCCACCATGCAGGGAGTCGGCGTCGTTTCGGCATCGGTACAACGGAACGGGGTTCTTCGGCATCCAATTGCGCAGCGATCTTGTCCCACAATCCTTCTGGAGCCCCCGGCCTGAAGCCTTCAAACTTCTCCCGCAGTTGCTTATCAAATTCGTTGTTTTCACCTGGATTCATAGTTTCCTCCTTCCAATTGTTTTAATTTCTCCTTGAGCCATGTCCTTGCCCTTGACAGCTGCGATTTAGACGCTCCCTCGCTGATCTGCAGGGCATCGGCAATTTCCTTGTGCGAAAAGCCTTCCAACGCGTACATGTTAAAGACTAGGCGGTAACCAGGGGGCAATGTTTGAATCACGCGCAATAAATCTTCGCATTCCAACGCATCCATCGAGAACGTTTGCTGGGCATCGTCATATACCTCATCTATTTCAACCGATAACCCGCCTCGTAGGTTTTTGCGATAAATCTCTATGGCCGTATTTACCATGATCCTTCGTATCCACCCTTCAAACGACCCTGCTCCCCGATAGCTATCTATATGACGAAACACCTTGATAAATCCCGATTGGAGCATGTCTTCTGCCTCAAACGTACTGCGTGCGTAGCGCAAGCAAACGCCCAACATCTTTGACGCCATTGAATGGTACAGCTTTTCCTGCGCCTGTCGGTTGCCCACCCTGCAACCCTCGTACAAACTTTCTATGGTAACCGTTTGCTCCAACTCGCGTGTGTTTATTACTAAGATGATCCGATTGGAAAAAAGGTTGCACCAACAATTGGCATTTTTATTTTAATCCGCGATTTCAATCCGTCGGCTGCCATCCGGCTGTGCCGTGATCCGTATCGAAATCGCATCGGAAGGCAACAGCGTGGCTATTTTCTCCGGCCATTCCACAAAGCAATAGCCATCGGAATAAAAATAATCTTCATAGCCCAGGTCAAAGGCTTCCTGCTCGGATTTAATACGGTAAAAGTCAAAATGATAAACCGGTCCTTGGGGAGCGGTATATTCGTTGACGATGGCAAACGTGGGGCTGGAGGTAGCATCCACAACACCTAACTGCGTGCATAAGCCCTTGATGAGCGTGGTTTTTCCCGCGCCCATTTCGCCGAAAAAAAGAAAAACACGCCGTTCGCCCGCAACGGCCAGTATGCGAACCGCCACATCCGGCAATTCCGCTAAATTCGCCATTTTAATAACCATGTGCGCAAAAATACGCTTTTTGGCTACTTGGTCGTATAGGTAGCAAAGGGGATAATCATTTCTTCCAGCGAGATGCCGCCGTGCTGAAACGTTTCGTTGAAATAATTGACGAAGTGATTATAATTATTGGGATACACAAAATAGATGTCTTCCCGAGCAAAAATGAAACTGGAACTCACATGCAACTTCGGCAACATGGCGTCGTGCGGATTCTTTACGTGAAAAACATCCTTGGCAATGTAGTTAAGATTCTTTCCCTGCTTGTAGCGTAGATTCGTGTTGGTATTGCGATCGCCGATGACCTTACTGGCACGTTTCACGCGGATGGTGCCGTGGTCTGTCGTAATAATCACGCGTACTTGCTTCTGAGCAAGCCATCTCAGTGCATCTAACAACGGAGAATGTTCAAACCAAGAAAGCGTAAGCGAGCGATAGGCCGCCTCGTCATTGGCCAATTCGCGGATCATCGCCATATCCGTGCGCGCATGCGAAAGCATATCCACAAAATTATACACCAACACATTGAGGTCATTCCCCATCAGGTTGCTTAAATTGTCGGCCACATCGCGCCCCTGTTCCAAGGTCAGTATCTTATGATAAGAATGCTTGCATTCTTTGCGGTACAAACGTTTGATCTGGTCGGCAAGAAATTTATCCTCGTGTAGGTTTTTACCCCCCTCGTCTTCGTCATTCTGCCAAAGACCCGGATGTTGTCGCTCCATCTCCAACGGCATCAACCCACTGAATATCGCATTGCGGGCATATTGTGTAGCCGTAGGCAGGATGCTGTAATAACTATCTTCCTCTTCTAAGCGGAAGTGATTGCCGATTACCTCATTGATCACCCGCCACTGATCGTACCGCAGGTTATCAATAAGAAAAAAAAACGTAGGTCTGTCTGCTTGCAACGTTGGAAAAACCTTTTTGCGAAACAGCTGATGCGACATAATCGGGCCTTTTTCGGGTTCCTTTACCCAACGGAGGTAATTTTTCTCGATAAACTTGAAAAATTGCATGTTTGCCTCCGCCTTTTGCAGGGTCAACACCTCGTGCATGCCCGCATCCTCCAGCTTCTCAAGAGATACCTCCCAATAAATCAATTTTTTGTAGACGTCTGCCCATTGTTCAAAATCCAGGTTATCGTTTAAAATCATCCCCAGATTCCGAAAGTCCTGCTGATACGCCATGGACGTTTTCTCACTGATAAGCCGCTTATTTTCCGTCAGCTTCTTGATCGTCAGCAAAATCTGTTTCGGGTTGACCGGCTTGATCAGGTAATCGTCTATTTTGGAGCCAATGGCATCTTCCATCAAATGCTCTTCTTCGTTTTTGGTAACCAATACCATCGGTACACCGGGATTGATGTTTTTCAATGCCGAAAGCGTTTCAAGACCGGTAAGGCCCGGCATGTTTTCATCCAAGAACACCAGATCATAAAACCCCTTTTTGAACGCATCCACCGCGTCATTACCATTTGTTACCGTTTTTACATCATACCCTTTTTCATTTAACAGCATGATATGCGGTTTCAGCAAATCGATTTCGTCATCTGCCCATAATATATTCGTCTCTTGCATGCCAACTCCTACTAACTAATACGTATAATTAATGTGTATGGGTTTTCTATCCATGGAAATAATCGCGAACATAGTGAAAAGTTTGGCGGCGTCGACATTTTTAACAAAAATTAACAGGCATCTGCCGTATCTTTGCAGGGTACTTTTGCGGAGGGCAGCAGTCCTACTGCAGAGCAAAATAAACGTTGAATAAAAAGAAGATCATTAACGACCCTGTTTATGGATTCATATCCATCCCATCCGGTTTTATATTTGACCTGATCCAACATCCCTACTTTCAACGCCTGCGGTATATCAAGCAGGTTAGCATGACGCATTTGGTCTACCCCGGAGCCCTGCATACCCGTTTTCAGCATGCATTGGGAGCGATGCATCTCATGGCGCTGGCTGTGGAGACACTTCGCGGTAAGGGAACCGTTATTACGGAAGCTGAAGAGGAAGCGGCGCTTGTTGCTATTCTTTTGCACGACATTGGTCATGGCCCGTTTTCGCATTCGCTCGAACATACATTGGTCGAAGGGGTATCGCACGAGCTGCTGTCAGCATTAATGATGGCGGAGCTCAACGAAGTGTTTGCCAGGAGACTCGACTTGGCCATTGAGATTTTCAATAACCGTCATCCCAAGAGATTCCTCCATCAGCTGATATCCGGCCAGCTTGATCTCGATCGCATGGATTACCTCAGCCGCGACAGTTTCTTTACCGGTGTGGCCGAAGGTGTCATTAGTTTCGACCGGATTATCAAAATGATGAATGTAGTTGGCAACGAATTGGTCATTGAACATAAGGGGATTTATTCAATCGAAAAATTTTTGATCGCCAGACGTCTGATGTATTGGCAAGTCTATCTGCATAAAACGGTGCTCGGTGCTGAGCAAATGCTGCTGAAAATCCTGCAACGGGCAAAAGAACTGTATGGAAACGGTATTTCTCTTTTTGCCTCACCATCCTTGGAACATTTTTTGCGCAATAAGATTGCCCGAGCAAATTTCACCGAAAATGTGTCACATTTGACCCATTTTTCACGTCTCGATGACACAGACATCTTGTCTGCCGTGAAAACTTGGGCGTATCATGACGACCCCATTTTGCAGATGTTGTGTTCACGGCTTATGGCGCGCACCTTATACCATACCGAACTGTACAACAGCGAGTTGGATAGTCGGTTTATTGATGAGTTGAAGGCCCGGGCGGTAACGTACTTTGGTATAGATGTGGCTCACGTGGATTATTATGTATGGACACAATTGATTGAAAACAGTGCTTACGAACTAAATAGCAGTAACATTAAGATTTTAATGAAAGACGGTAGCATACAGGATATTGCGGAGGCGTCCGATCTGTCCAATTTAGAGACGCTATCAAAGAAAGTACGGAAATTTGCCGTGTCCTTTCCAAAAGAATTGTTAGCAACTCATCAATAAGCTGATAACCAGTAAAAATTTTAATATATATCGTTTAAACTTATACATTTGCAGATGCAATTTTCCGCACATCAAATAGCAACGCTCGTAAATGGTTCCCTTGAAGGGAATCCCGATGTGATGGTGGAGCAACTGGCCAAAATCGAAGAGGCAAAAGCAGGTAGCCTCTCTTTTTTGTCCAATCCGAAATACGAACAGTACCTGTACACAACCGAAGCATCGATCGTCATTGTCAATCACGATCTGAAGCTGGACAAGCCCGTGGTAAGTACCTTGATTCGGGTAAAAAATGCCTATTCCGCATTTTCCATGCTGCTGGAAGTTTACAACAAGATGCGTTTGGACAAAACCGGTATCGAAAACCCGGTGTTTATTCATCCGACTGCCAGAATTGGAAAAAATGTTTACATCGGCGCCTTTACCTATATAGACAAAGATGTGGTCATTCAGGATAACTGCAAAATATACCCGCATGTATACATTGGAGAGAATGTCAAAATAGGCAACGACACGACGCTGTTCCCAGGCGTATCCGTCTATTTTGATTGCGTGATCGGCGAGCGTGTCATCATCCACTCCGGCACGGTTATCGGCAGCGATGGCTTCGGCTTTGCACCCCAGGACGACGGAACGTATAACAAGATCAGTCAAATCGGGAATGTAATCATTGAAAATGACGTCGAAATCGGCGCCAATACAGTCATAGACCGGGCAACCATGGGTTCGACAATTATTCGCCAGGGCGTAAAGCTGGACAACCTGATCCAAGTGGCGCATAACGTGGAAATCGGCAAAAATACCGTGATCGCCGCCCAATCGGGTATCTCAGGGAGTACCAAAATTGGCGAAAATGCCGTAGTCGGTGGGCAGGTCGGCATCGTCGGGCACATCACTATCGCCAATGGCAGCCAAATACAGGCACAATCCGGAGTGAATCGCACCATCGCCGATTCAGGCAAAAAATGGTCAGGCAGTCCGGCGGCTCCTTACAACGCACAAATGCGGTCACAGGTAGTGTATTCACGCTTGCCCGAATTGGAACGCCGACTCGAAGAACTGGAGCAATTATTATTAACAAAAGAACTATCAAAATAAACGAAGCGCTGTTCCGCCCCTTGGCGGTTCAGCCAATTGACAGCGATGAACGTAAAACAACGAACAATCAAATCAGAAATCAGTATCTCCGGTGTAGGGCTCCACACGGGTAAACCCGTCACCATCACCCTGAAACCAGCTCCCGAACAACATTGGTACCGGTTCAGGCGCATCGACCTCGAAAAGCAACCGACCATCCTTGTCGACGCCGACAATGTGTCGGATACGTCGCGCGGAACCACCATCTCTCAAAACGGCGCAAGCGTGAGTACGATTGAGCACTTGATGGCCGCATTGGTGGGTCTGCAGATCGACAATGTGCTCATCGAGATCGATGGTCCCGAAGTACCTATTATGGACGGCAGTTCCGCTCCCTTTGTCAAAGCAATTGAACAGATTGGCTATGTGGATCAACTGGCCGACCGCGATTATTATGAAATCCCGCACAACATTCACCATACCGAATCTGATCGGAAGGTTGAAATGGTCGCCATGCCACTCGATGGTTATCGTTTCACCTGCATGATTGACTTCAACTCACCGGTATTGGGCAGTCAACATGCGTCCATCAGCAACATTGACGAATTTTCCAAAGATATCGCCTCGTCCCGCACCTTTTGCTTTCTGCACGAACTGGAGATGCTGTTGAAAAACAACCTCATCAAAGGGGGAGACCTCAACAATGCCATTGTCGTTGTCGACAAAGAGGTCAGTAAAGACGAGCTGCGTCACTTGGCAAAATTGTTTAACCGCGATGATATCGACGTAGCCAAGGAAGGTATATTGGACAACATCGAGCTGCGCCACCAAAATGAACCCGCCCGGCACAAGCTGCTTGACATGATCGGCGACCTTGCGCTGGTAGGACGCCCCATCAAAGGCCACATCATGGCAGCGCGGCCCGGACACGCCGCCAACGTAGCTTTCGCCAAAAAAATCAAAGCACAGATAAAAAAAGAAAAAGGCCGCAAATACATAAAGGTATACGATCCCAACCTGCCGCCGCTGTACGATACGGTACAGATCATGAAAATTCTGCCCCACAGGCAGCCATTTCTGATGATCGATAAAATTCTGGAGCTGACCAAAACGCATGTCGTGGGACTGAAAAACGTCACGATGAACGAAGATCTGTTCATGGGTCATTTCCCCGGAGCACCCGTTTTCCCCGGCGTGCTGCAGATAGAGGCCATGGCCCAAACCGGTGGAATCCTGGTTCTCAGTACGGTGCCCGATCCCGAAAACTACCTTACCCTCTTTCTTAAAATCGAAAATGCCCGGTTTAAGGCACAAGTGAATCCCGGAGACACCATCATTTTCCGCTGCGATCTCCTCGAACCCATCCGCAGGGGCATTGCCCAAATGAAAGGCGTGGGCATGGTTGGCGAAAAAATCGTGGTGGAAGCAGAGTTGATGGCTCAGATTGTAAAAGTAAAAGAGAGCCAAGCATCATGATACAACCCTTAGCATACATACACCCGCAGGCCAAGATTGCCGGCAATGTCGTCATCGAGCCTTTTGTCACCATCCATAAAGATGTAGTGATCGAAGAAGGCACATGGATCGGGTCCAACGTAACCATCATGGACGGAGCGCGGATCGGTAAAAACTGCCGCATATTCCCCGGCGCCGTTATTTCGGGCATCCCACAGGATCTTAAGTTTGACGGGGAGGAAACCACCGCCGAAATTGGTGACAACACCACCATCCGGGAGTGTGTCACCGTAAACCGGGGGACCAAGGACAAATGGAAAACCGTAATCGGTAAAAACTGCTTGATTCAAGCATACAGCCATATTGCGCACGACTGCATTGTGGGGGATAATTGTATTTTCTCCAATAATAGTACGCTTGCAGGCCACATCACCGTAGGCGATTACGTGGTATTAGCAGGGATGGTTGCCGTACACCAGTTTTGTCACATCGGCTCACATGCCTTTATCGCCGGTGGCTCGCTGGTACGCAAAGACGTGCCTCCCTTTGTCAAAGCTGCCCGGGAACCTTTATCGTACGTCGGAATCAATTCCGTCGGGCTACGGAGAAGAGGGTTTTCTTCCAACCAGATCAACGAGATACAAGATATCTACCGGGTACTGTTCGTCAAAAACAACAACCTAGCGAAAGCGTTGGATATTATTGAGGCAGAATACAAACCCACGGAAATACGGGATGAAATTCTCGACTTCGTGCGGAACTCCAATAGAGGAGTTATGAAAGGGTTTGGCCAAAGCAAAGGCTTACTCTAGGTTATGGTCATTTCGTTGGAAGACATCGGCAGGCGATTTAATCGTGAATGGGTTTTCCGGCACATCGACTATCAGTTCCAAGCCGGCCAAAGCTACGCCGTATTGGGGCCGAATGGGTCGGGTAAATCTACTTTCTTGCAGGTCATTGCCGCCAGTCTGATCCCTTCTGCTGGTCATATTCGTTATATGGCCGCCGAAAAAAAGATCGAACCCGATTCCCTTTACCAGCACCTTTCGCTGGCGGCTCCTTACATGGAGCTCATCGAAGAGTTCACGCTCATCGAACAGATCCGCTTTCATTTTGCCCTCCGGAATTACCTAACCGGCTTCGACGAAGAAGCGTTCCTGGAACTGTTGGGACTCCGTCACGCCAAAGACCGGCAAATCCGGCACTTCTCTTCGGGCATGAAACAACGGGTAAAACTAGCCCTGGCCTGCTGTTCCGACGCCCCGCTTGTATTATTGGACGAACCAACGAGTAACCTGGACAAACAGGGGGTAGACTGGTACCTCAATCTGGTGACCGAAACACGAGCCACACGCCTGGTCATCGTTTGCTCAAACCAAGAAAAGGAATACGGATTTTGTGAGCAGGTAATCAACATTATAGATTACAAATTGTAAAAAGGAAGCCTGTTTTGTATCTTTGATCCCACATTATACATTGTCATAAATTTAATAGTATGTCCAAAGCCTCAGAAGTAAAAACCGGCAACATCTTACGCTTCAACGGTGAATTGGTGTCCGTTGATGAATATATCCATCGGACACCGGGTAACCTCCGCGCATTTTACCAAGCCAAAATGCGCAATGTTAAAACCGGAAAACTCGTAGAATACCGTTTTCGGACCGACGAGGAAGTGGAAATTGCCCGGGTAGAAACCAATGATTACCAGTACCTATACGAAGATGGGGACACTTTCGTTGTCATGGACAACAACACATTTGAACAGTTCAATATTCCAAAGCACCTATTTGGCAGTTCGGCACGTTTTTTGAAAGAGGGTATGCAGGTGCTGGTGGCGATGGAAAGTGATGAGCCTATTATGGCACAGGCGCCCACTACGGTAGAATTGGAAATCACCTATACAGAGCCGGCCGTGAAAGGTGATACGTCTACAAATGCGCTAAAAAGTGCGACAGTAGAAACAGGTGTAGAAATACGGGTACCACTTTTTGTGAACCAGGGAGATAAAGTGAAGGTTGATACGCGCTCGGGTGAGTATATTGAACGGGTGAAATAACGAAATTAAATTTTTAGGTTTAGGTTGATTATTCGGTCTTGGGGCTCCCCGCTTCAAGGCCGATGTTTTTTTGAAGAAAAGAGAACCCGACCAATTCAATAAAGAGAACCCGACCAATTCCAATGAATAGGCCGGATTCCAAACACAAACGAAATTTTAGGTTGTAATCTCAATAGCCGCTATTTTGCAGCATTCCCGGGTTTGCATCGATAACCACTTGGGGAATGGGCAACACGTTGCTTTTACCTTCCATATATCCCTTGCTGCCCAACTCTTCGGCAGCCTTATGCCAACGGACTAAGTTCACAAACCGGCTTCCCTCTTTTGGCATTTCAATTCTCCAGAGCGTATGCAATTGATCGGCAAATGCTTGAGCAGATACGGCCTCGCCAATCGGAGGGATTCCGCGCCGAGAAGCCAGTTGATTATAAACTTGGCCGGCTTCTGTCAGCTTGCCGCTCGCGGCCTTAGCTTCCGCATTCATGAGCATCACTTCAGTATACCGAATGATGGGAAACACACTGCGGTTATAGAAGAACCGTTTTATATCTTCCCTCATCGTTTCAGAATGATCCCAAATAACCTCACTGCCGCTCGGCTTGAAAATCTGGGTTGTGTTGGCTGCCAACGCATAAGCTCCCGAAGCGATAATCTGGTCCGTCAACGTAATTGCAAGCTGGAAATTGCCTTTGAACAAAGCGGCCTTCGCCAGCAGCGCCTGTGCTGCTCCCTTGGAAACACCACCATCCGCAGCCTGTTGAGGTAATTGCCCACTGACCTGTTCAAGCTCTGCAACAATAAAATTATAAACCGCGTCCGGGTCGGAATTGGAAAGGCTGGCTCCTTGAGTTTCCACCGTAAGCAGGGGGACCTTTCCAAAATAATGCATCAGTTGCATATAGATATAAGCCCTGAATAACCGTAATGTTCCCAATTCTGCCGCCTGCGGAGCACGGCTCTCTATCGCATTCAATGAGTGGATAACCGAATAACCGCCTTGCCAAAGCTGGTTGATTACTGGGACTGCCGGTGTAAAAGAAAAGTTGTTCAGCGGTCCGAATTGACCATTCAACGCCGCACCTAATGTGTCTGAAACTGCCTCCCCTCCCAGCAACGCATCGGCCACCGCTAGTTCCTTTTGCCATCCCCCAATTCGGTCATGAGCCGTATTTAGCTGTGCATCAAATTCCTCCAGTGTCAATGGTTTTTGTGCAGCGTTGTTGTCATATCCGACAAATATTTCAACGGTTTTAACCCTTCCATCCTTTATCTCGGCATTCTCGTAGGGCATTTTTACCATGTCGCCGGCATTAATCACACCATCCGAATTGGAATCTGTCCATTTGAAATTGCCCACTGCTGCATCCGGCTGCTCAGCCCATCCATCAACGTCGCTTTGTGACTGAAAGATCCCTGCTGCGGCCATCCCAAAATAATATCCGTCTTGAGCTTCTTCACCTTCATAAAAGATGTTATACTTATCTCCATACTCCACCTCTACATAGTAAGTGCCCGCTTTAATATCCTCAAATATCGCCTTCCCGGTGTCAATCGCTGCTTCATACGCCACCACGCTGTTCGCATAGTCTTCCTGACTGGCATACAGCCAAACCGTGCCGCTTTCTGCCCGGACCCCCTTCGGCTTTTCCGGTGTCCAAGCCGTTGCATCCCAAACTACTACTTCCAGTGAAGTGGTCTGTAGTTCGTCATCAACGGAGGTGCCCGAAAGCAAGGTCTTCACCGTATAGACGACCTGATCATCCGTCGCTCCGATCTCGTCACTTCCAATTTGAACCCCGTTTATCCAGATCTTCTTCCCAACACGGCTTACTTTTAGTTCTTTTCCGCTTAGGCTGGTTAGCATTCGATCGTTCGTTAAATCCGCAAGTTTAATAACTCCTTTCACGATATGGTCTTTCAACACTGACGACGTAAGATCTTCGGTTCCAAAAGCTTGTATGGAAGACCTTTTGCTGCCCATCATAAGCGCTTGCTGTGCTCGCGCTTCGTCATCATTCAACGGTGCAAACACGGTGATACCTTCTTCCACATCTGTGGCAGAGAGCTCGAGTCCTTTCAATGCGTCGACAAATACGCTGATGGTATCTGCTGTTTCCAGGTTGCTGATGACATTACCAATTACTTCCTCCGGCTCCCGAGGCTCTTCCGGGGGAGTCACGGGGTCTTTCTTGCATCCAAAGGCAAAGGAAAGAATGACCACCGCAATGGCTACTCGATTTAAAAATTTCATTGATTTAGAATTTAAATTATAAACTGTTTTTCTGATGCTGCTAATTTAGTAGGACCCAAAGCACCAAAAAATACCCGCAAGTGAGTATTTTTGGGCGATGCAATCCATAAGTAAACAGGAACTACGAAAAATATACCGAGAAAAACGGTTGAACCTTTCCAACGAACAATTTCAGGTGCTGAATGGTGAGTTGATAAGTCGGGTGCGGAAATGGGATGTTGCTCGGGTTTCAACGGTGCATCTCTTCCTTCCCATCGAAGGCAACCGCGAGCCAGATACCTATGCAATCGCTGAATGGCTACGGCATACCTACCCGTATATACGATTGGTACTATCCCGGACAGATCGGATCAATCACCGTATGCACCACGTTATATGGGATGATTCTACCATCCTCAAACAAAACCATTGGGGCATACCGGAGCCGCAGAATGGGGTAGTTGTTTCCGCCAAAGAGATAGACGCCGTGTTTGTTCCCCTACTTGCCTTTGACATTCACGGGAACCGCGTAGGATATGGAAAGGGGTTCTACGATCGTTTCCTGGCCGAATGCGGTCCTCAAACGATCAAAATCGGCCTTTCGCTGTTTGATGCGGAGCCGGCCATCACCGGCATAGACGCCTTCGATGTCCCGCTCAATTATTGCATAACCCCTCGGCAGGTTTGGACGTTTAGTATAGCACCCTGAACTTTATTGTGTTTTCTATCTGTCTGAGTTGCTTCAGCAGCCGCTTGTCGTACTGGGTATCCACATCCGTCACTGCATAGCCGATATCTCCTTTGGTCATCAAAAACTGGGCAACAATGTTGATCTGGTTTTCGGCGAAAACCTGATTGATGTGCGCCATTACGCCGGGCACATTCCGATGGATATGAAGCAGTCTATGTGCTTTTTCGATCTTGGGCAACAACAAATTTGGGAAATTACGACTCATATACGTATCCCCTTTGTTGATAAAGTCAGCCATGCGCCGCGGGATGAATTCGTTGTTGCGCTTCTTACCTTTCTTGTCGTCAAAAAGTACAATCCCCTTCTCGTTGCAAATTTCCCGGTTTACCTGATATTTGCTGTCTCCTAAATAGCCTATTGTCTTAAGCTTGTCTGCCCTCACCAGCTGTTCGTCGTCCAGCTTCACGTCTTTTCCCAACAGCAACATCCCCACATCTTTGACGTATTTTTCCTCAAACGTCTGCTTTACCCGGATGGAAAAACCATCTCGCTTGAGTATGTGGGCCGAAATTTCAGGCACACTGCCCACAATCAAGCAAAGGATGCGGTTCTTAGGATAAGAGATCGCCCGTGGAAGGTCGTTCACGTATAGAAATTCATCGAAACTGGGTGTAACGTGGTCGGCTTTCTCCGATACGCTCTTCCGCTCAATATTTTCGGTGAACGCAAAGAAACGCTCAATAAGCCCCGACTCTTTCAGCTGGAAATCGGAATAGCCATCGCCGATACCGTAAATCTTGCCTGGCAACTTCAACTGCCGTAGAAGCTTCACTTTGCCCCCCTCTTCCGATAAGGGGTTGCCTTCATCGTATCCGGTTATCTTCCCCTCTTCATCAAACGTAAAGGTATTGGCATAGACATTCTCCTGCTTGATATGGTAGGGACTCACTACAGGCACGATAAACTCTTTGAATCCCCCCGATACAATCAATGCACTATCGCTGTGTTTCTTGAAAAACTCACGATTGCGTAGAAATGACGGAGAAACCTTCCTCTTGAGTATGCTAATTAATTTCTTCAGGTGTTCCCGATTGGCCTCCAGCAACCGTACCCTGGCCGAAAGGCTCTCCCGGAAAGACAGCTGGCCATTCATGGATAGGTTCGTCAGCCGGTCGATCTCTGCATAAATCAGCTCTTTTGCTGGATGATTGGCCAACGAAATGCGAGCCAATTCGTCTAACGCTTCTACCTGGGTAAAGGTACTGTCAAAATCGATAATGTAATAATTGTCCAATTTACTGTACGGTTAAAAGTCTGCTACATATTTCGCGCAACGTCTCATCAATCGGTTTGAATGCGATGCCCGTTGCATCTAGGATTTTCTTATTTGCAAACCGCATCTGCTGGTTTGCGGCATGGGCGGTTTCGCGTGTCAAAAGCGGCCGTTTGCCGCTGAAGAGTGAGAGCACCTTGGCAGCACGCCAAGCCATTCCCAGCATCAAGCGCGTCGCCTTGAACTTAGGAGCGGGCCGACCGAGGTAAGCGCTGCACCGTGCCATCAACTCCTGGTACGTCATGTTCACGTTACTCAACAGATATCGCTGCCCGCTGATTGCTTTGTTTTCCATTAACAACATCATCGCCCTGGCTACATCTTCGACGTCGATCAGGCCAACCGACCCCGCCGTGTAAAAGTTGAGGCCATCATGCAGTTGGGCAAAAATAGACCCGCTGCTTCCGATTCCTTCAAGTGGAGCCGATGGACCGATAATCAATGCCGGATTCACGATCACGGCGTCCAGCCCTTCGGCAACTCCCCGCCATACCTCCATTTCGGCCTCATATTTGGCAATCGCATAGCCAGATTGACCGCTATCGTATTCCCATAGATCGTCTTCCGTTATTTCACGCCCATTCTTTCCCCGCCCCACAGCAGCAATGGAACTGACATGCAACAAACGTACTCCCCGCTCGAGTGCAAGGGTAACCACCTGTGCCGTGCCTTCCACATTCACCACACTCATCCGCTTACGATCGGCTGTATGATAAGAAATTACCGCCGCACAATGGTATACCTGTGTTACACCTTCAAATGCATCGGCCAAGGCAAAGAAGTCGTTTACATCTGCTTGAACCCAATCCACCCCCGGTAGTCCGTCAAGCAACTGCGGAATTGTAGACGTCTCCCGCCTCGTAGCCCGGACCTGAAATCCCGCTGCGATCAATTGTTTGATAAGAATGGAGCCCAGAAAACCTGTCCCGCCTGTTACTAAAACCACCGTCTTAGAATAGTTGATATAACGCCTCAAAAGTAAGGTAATAAATGGATATTACCTATACCGAATTAAAATGTAAAAAACTTCCTGTACCTTTGCCGAATAATTTGCCAAACAATAGACAACTGCCCATGTCCCTCTCGGTTTTCTTTTCTTCTATTTCCCTTGGAGATTTCACGCCAGAAACGGGCTTTTTCCGCTCGCAGATCGGTGCCTCCTTGCGTGTTTATGACGAAACATTCCCCGATTTGGAGGGCGACAGGCCCGATTTGGCTTTATTCGGTGTGTTGGACGATCGGATGGCACTCGGAAATGCGGGCTGCAGCGAGGCCGCCAACGCCATCCGTCGGCAGCTGTATCCTCTCTATCAGGGAGAGTATAAACTACGACTGGCCGACTTGGGCAACATCAAGGCCGGAGAAACTGTTACAGACACCTATGCAGCGGTAAAAACCGTTTGCGAGGAACTTATCCGTTCAGGCATTGTCCCGGTCCTTATCGGTGGCGGACAAGATATTACTTATGCCCAGTACCTCGCCTATGAAAAACTCGAACAAAAAATCGAAGTGGCCCTCATAGACTCCCGGTTCGACCTCGATCAGGACAATACCGAAAACGCTCCCCTTAATTCGCAGACTTATCTCAACCACATTATTCTTCACGAGCCGGACTACCTTTTCAATTTGAACAACTTAGCTTATCAAACCTATTTTGTGAGTAAAGAGTCCGTTGCCATGTACGATAAGCTCTATTTTACTGCCGTGCGTCTCGGTCTGATTGCCGATCAGGTAGGCCAGGTGGAACCCATCATCCGGGCCTCGGATATGCTAAGCTTTGACATCAATGCCATTCGGTTTTCGGATGCACCCGGTAACGCCCATGCCACCCCCAATGGCTTGTTCGGCGACGAAGCCTGTCAGTTATGTCGATATGCGGGTATGAGCGATAAGCTTACTTCTGTCGGCTTTTATGAATACAATCCCTTGCTGGACAAACGCGGACAAACCGCGATCCTGGTGGCGCAGATGATTTGGTATTTCATCGAAGGTTTCTACAGCCGTAAGCATGACGCTCCGCCCGTACCAAAGTCAGCCTACATCACTTACCGTACCACCGTGCACAACGACGCCTACGAATTGGTATTCATAAAAAGCAAAAAATCAGATCGTTGGTGGATGCAGGTGCCGTACTCGGGATCTCAGTCAATTAACGAGCGGTATCACCTCATGCCTTGCCGTTATGAAGATTACCAAACGGCCGTTGCCGGCGAGATGCCCGACCTGTGGTGGAAAACACATCAGAAGTTGATATAAGGTAGTCGGTTTTTTACCTTTGCTTACCATGGAATTATATCTCATCGTCATTGCTGTTGTCATTCTGGTTATTGCGGTGATTTTGTTCATCAAACGCCCGCAGTCCACCACCAATGTGTTGGACGCGGAAAACATTCGCCGCCTGGCTCGGGCCGAGCAGCAAGTGGAAAATCTCACTGCCGAAAAAGAACGGATTGCCGTCCTGCTAAGAGAAGAACAACAGCGACTGCTCGAATCCGAGAGATCGCTTGAAAGTACCCGCGCTTACTACCAATCCCAGCAGGAAAAACTCCGGGAACAAAAAGCAGACATCGAAACCATCAAACAGCAATTTAACACCGAATTTCAGGTAATTGCCAACAAAATACTCGAAGAGAAAACGCAGAAGTTTACGGAAACCAATAGCAAATCGCTCGATCAGATTTTAAACCCACTCAAGGAAAAAATCAAAACCTTTGAGGAAAAAGTGGAAAAAACGTACCAGCATGAGGCCGCCGAACGCAACTCCCTGAAAGGGGTCGTGCAGCAGCTGATGGAGCAGAGTCTCCGGATCAAGGATGAGGCCAACAGCCTGACGCGCGCGTTGCGTGGCGACAGCAAAAAACAAGGCAATTGGGGAGAAGTCATTCTCGAACGGGTGCTGGAGCGCTCAGGACTGGTGAAAGACCGCGAGTACCGGCTGCAAGCAGCGCTGACAGACGAGGAGGGCAGGCGCCTGCAACCCGATGCCATCATCGACCTGCCCGATGAAAAGCATCTGGTGATCGATTCAAAAGTATCGCTCCTGGCGTATGAACGCTGGGTAAATGCCGAAACGGACGACGAGCGCGAGGGATACGCCAAACAGCACATCCAATCCGTCGAAAATCATGTAAAAAGCCTGTCGGCGAAGAACTACCACGACCTTTATCAGATCCATTCACCCGATTTTGTATTGTTGTTCATGCCCATTGAGTCGGCATTCAGCATGTCCATTACCTACAAAGCCGACCTCTTCAGCGATGCCTGGGACCGTAAAGTGGTCATCGTTAGCCCTTCAACCTTGTTGGCCACCTTACGCACCATTGCCAGCATGTGGAAACAAGAGCGGCAAACGCGCAACGTGCTGGAAATCGCCAAAGAGGCAGGAGCGCTGTATGATAAGTTCGTTGGTTTTCTCCAGGATCTGGAAAAGGTGGGGGAGCAACTTACCCGCGCGGTACGCGCTCACGAAGATGCTACCCGCAAACTTAGCACCGGCCCGGGCAACGTCATAACCAAAGTGGAGAAACTTAAGAAACTCGGAGCACGCGCCAATAAGCAGATCGACAGCGATTTGCTGGATGACGAGAACTAATCTCAACCACACCCATCGTTTCAACCACTCTTACAAAAATTAACCTGTTGTTCATGGTTTTCTTATAAAAAGTTCTCACCTTTGCGCCTTACTTCTACCATATTACATTATGAATAACATACGATTAAGGTAAAGAATCACGCGAAGCATCGGCTATCTTGTGCCGTTACTTTATCGATCTGCAGAACATTAGTTGTGGAAATTGGAATACCTGCGCATTAAGTCAAAGGAGATTTAAGCCTGTAGTCAACGTTACCTATGAAAAATAAATTACTTTTCATATTAATAGCGTCCGTTTTCTTTGTCCCAGTATTTGCCCAGCAAAAGATAAAAGACAATACCATCCCTGGCGACATCTTACCGAATAAAGATGCGCTGCTGGAACTAGAAAGCACTAATAAAGGACTGCTACATGCAAGGGTGCAACTCATCCGCACGGATGATGCTGCTCCGTTGTCGCAGCATCGTGCTGGTATGATGGTATACAATACGGCCACTGTTAATGATGTCTCTCCAGGAATATACTACAATAATGGTTCCCATTGGATACTGGTTGCAGCGATGGACGATGTCAAATCCATCAGCTACAATCCCGTGACCTACGAACTCTCTTTTGTAGATAGGAATGGCGAGACACAGGTCATCCATTTGGAAGAGGTGGTGAAGGCGGTGGAGACGGTCACTGCGCTGGACTATGACCGTGCTGCACATATACTTGATTACATTGACGAAGATGGAGTAGCGCATACGTTCAACCTGAACGTCGGAACCCTCGGCTACGACCAGGCAACCAACACGCTCAACTACACGGCAGAGGACGGAACGCCGACCCCCATTGCGCTGAACAACACCAGTCTCTCATACGATGCGGCAACCGGGGAGCTGACCTACACCAACTCGCTGGGCGTGACACAGACGGCAGATCTTTCCGACATCGTCACTTCACTGGAGACACTGACGGTGATGGGATACGACGCCGTTGGCCATGAGCTCACCTACCAAGACGAGGACGGAACCCCGCACACGCTAGACCTGAACGTCGGAACCCTCGGCTACGACCAGGCAACCAACACGCTCAACTACACGGCAGAGGACGGAACGCCGACCCCCATTGCGCTGAACAACACCAGTCTCTCATACGATGCGGCAACCGGGGAGCTGACCTACACCAACTCGCTGGGCGTGACACAGACGGCAGATCTTTCCGACATCGTCACTTCACTGGAGACACTGACAACAATAGAAGGAAATCCCGTTGAGGAAGGCGGCGTTACCGTCTACCGAGTAACTTATACCGATGAAAATGAAAATGAAAACACTGTAGACATCAAAGCCATCAACGGCCTGAACATAGACGGTACAACCGGCGAAGTAAAACTCGGCGGAATACTCACAGAACCAACCATCATCCAAACAGGTCAAACATCCACTGCAAACACCCTAGCCATCACCGGCCTAGAATATTCAACTGCAACAGACGACAAAATTGTCGTAGCTGATGCCACAACCGGCGTATTGAAAGCCCTAAAAGCAGCTATGCCGAAATTCTTTTACATGCCGTCCATCATCATCCCGACAGCAGAAGATCAAGTAGACGATCCGAGTGATTTTGGTAAAATAGACTTATACCAGATATATAAAAATCAATTTGAAAATCCAATGGCGTCGAATAATAGCACGAATACAACCCTACCCGTATTGCCTCCTTTGGAACTTGATTATTACATAACTTGGTATGATCAAAATGTCTTTGAGACTGTAAATGTGAGTGATCTTGGCTTATTAACTTATACCGTAAAAACAAATGCCGATGTCACTGTCGGTTCATTTATGAATATTGTGTTTGCTGTAAAACCTTAATCAATATAATGCTGCGCCTATCATACTTTAAATGCATAATGATATTTACCTGTTGTTGCCTATTCACGTTGCAAATAACAGTGGCACAACCTTGCTTTCCGGGAGAAATTACCACTGCCGCATATGCCACTGGCGGTGAAAGCGATTACATTAAAGACGTTCTTTGGCTAACCTGGGGTTCCACCAATGTTAGTACCCATCGGTATGGCAGACACAACCAACAGTTAACGGAAGGTGCAGCATCTTACGCCTCCATACCCGTTGGAGGAGGAAAATACCTGTGTCTTCAAGCTACAATAGAGAATATTCAAGGAAGAGGAGGGATAAGCAGTTATGCGCCAGGGAACTGGGGGGGGGACTATATGGATAATTTATACAACATTGGGGGAGACGGAGCCGCCAACAAACTTGTAAATGGAATAAAAAACTCAACAGCCGGTCAGCGCGTAAGTTTTACGATAAAATGCAGGGCTACATTAGATAATCTGCCCGTTCGGATTGCTGGCTTAGTATTCGGTGACGCCGAGTCCTTAGCAGTACCGGAGTGGTTTGAAGCAACAGCAGACGGTACGTGGCACATCGTCGAATTAAAAAAAAATCTCGGTGCAGGAGACTACAAAGTTGAAAAGACAAACATCATCGAAGGCAGTATTACAAAACAGAAAATGGCCTTTATAAGCGGAAACAACAGTAATACCGCTGCTGTCTCCTTTTTAGCCTTCAATCAATCTGCATACCGCCCTGCCGAAGAAGGCTATGAGGTGTCATTTGACGTTGTGTTGCAAGGAAACCCACAAAACCCGGGAATTACCGCCATAGCGCTGGGAATTATCACGCTTGGCGCTGATGGCGGTGACGCGCCTGAGTCCTATGGAGCACCCATACACATTCTGGAAGGACTGGCCTTTACGGATGATCACATCCCTCCTAATGGTCAAACGGTAAACTTAAATACAACATCTTATGAACCAGGGTCATTGGCTCTTCCTTCCTCCAACTTCCTCGGCAGTACAGGTCCCGATGCGGACAATGGTACGCAATACAGCCAAAATGCCCTAGCCGACGATAATAACCCCAACGGGCCGTCAAATGAGGAAGACGCTTGGCCTACGGCACACAAACGATGGTCCTATAACGCAACATATAAACAGGGAAATACGCTAAATATTGACATTCCTTATAACGGTTTAGTAAACGCCCACATCATCGGATGGATAGACTTCAATTGGAACGGCGAGTTTGAGGAAAGTGAGCGGGCTACAGCCGAGGCACCAGCCAGTTCGGATGTCGCAACCTTAACGTGGACTATCCCAGCTGATCGCATTGCGAAAAGCACTTACGTAAGACTGCGCTATGCCATCAACAAAGATGAAATTGAGTCACCGACCACCGTAGCGACGGGTGGCGAAGTGGAAGATCACTTCATTTATATATTAGGCCCCGCGACAACAAACCCCATGCTTCCTTCAAAAGTAAAACAGCCCACACAATCGCCGTAAATGATGGAATACTAAAATGAGCCGTGCCTGTCGATATATCGTTTGCTGTTTGGTATTTTTCCTCGCGAAACATATGGTGTACGCCCAAACCGGCGCCGGCAGCTCCACTGCCGACAACTCGGCCGTCATCATCGAGCCGGGAACTGTGGAACTCCGCTTTGCCGAAACCAGCTACTTCGGCCCGAATGCCCATTGGATCATCAACGGCACACTCGAAATCTGGAGCCGCAATATCTGGATCGCGCCAACCGCCACCTTTACCGGCACAGGCAAAATCATTATCCACGACCCAGGCACCAATCCGTTCTACGAAGACATGCCCACAAGCCCTACTCAAATCGATGGTAATAACAGCCGGCCTATTGGTGTAACCATCGAACTGCGCAACCCACGCAATCTCGTCCTCGCCGATCTCACCGACCCGGGCTATCACATCAACCTACCGGCCAACAGGCCACAAGCAGCTGCCCTCCACCTCAACAGCCACTTTGAGTTTGCCATAGATAGCGGCGATGTAATACTCAGTGGCCACAACCTATACATCGGCGAACAAGGGAGTCTCCATAATTACAACCGTGAACGGATGATCGTAACCGGCAACAGCATCGCCGGGCACGTAGTGAAAACCTATGCCACAACCAATCCGTTTACTTTTCCCGTGGGCATAGCGGAAGGCGACTATACGCCTGCGACATTGTCTCCGGCTAGCAAAACCTCATTATATGTGGCGGTACAAGATTACGCGGCCTCACCAGCAGTGGTCGAACAGCCACAAACCGGTATGGACCGTGTGTGGCACATCTATGCAGATGACGCCGTATACACCGCCTATACGCTGCAACACAACAGCATTACCAACGGCAGTGCTTATGTAGATGAGCAAGCCCAGATTGTCCAGTATGCCGGCAGTGGCAACTGGATAGGGGGCAATACGGAGCGAATTGCGCAGGGTATCCATGCCCGCGATTGGATGGCGGCAGTCACGGCAACGGTCGACGACAGCTGGCTGACAAAATTGGTGTCGGACAATCGAGGGCCGCAAGCCAACGATGATGAACGCGAAGGTCCCTCTGGGCGACGGCTCACCGTCGTCGTGCTGGAAAACGACCTGCCGGGCAATAGCGCCATCGTCGTGGGCCAAGTACGCGTAGTCGTGCAGCCAACACATGGAACCGTGTTCGTAAACAGCGACGGCAGCATCACCTACACATCCAACGCAAAATATGTTGGCGAAGACTCCTTCATCTATGAAATCACCGATGAAAACGGACTGAAGGATTTTGCGACTGTCAGGATGACAATCACATATGCCGAATTGCTCATTCCAAATGCTGTGACGCCCAATGGCGACGGTAAAAATGACCTGTTTGTCATTCAGGGACTGGAAAACTACGATAACGGCGATCTGACCATTTTCAACCGCTGGGGCAATGAAGTATACCGCAGCCACAGCTATCAACAAGATTGGGGTGCAGCAGGGGTAAGCGAAGGCACATACTACTATCGCCTCGTGCTCATCAAAAACGGCGTAGAAACCATCCACAAGGGGTGGGTGCTCGTAAAAAGATAATAAAGGAGACGGCCTACCGATATGAGAAGAACATTCAAAATCCTCGCCTTGTTGCTCTGCTGGAACGCCATGCTCCCCGTGCAAGGTCAGCAAAATATCCAGTTCACCCAGTATGTGTTCAATTCCATGAGCGTGAATCCAGCCTATGCTGGATATAAGGAGGAACTGTTTGCCCAACTCGGACTCCGCAGCCAATGGGTGGACCTGGAAGGAGCACCCCAGACCGGTTTATTGTCATTGGATGGCTTGCTCGATCTCTATGGCGCACGGCGCCATGGCGGCGGCATACAGCTCATGGCCGACCAGCTGGGGCCGCAAACCGCCACCTCGGCTTACCTCAACTATGCATACCGGCTTCGTCTCGATCGTGAGGACACCCAACGGCTTAGCTTTGGCGTGGGGGCAGGGGTGACCCAATACAGCTTGGACGGTACTAAGATTATCGTGCTGGACGATGGTGATCAGACGCTTCCCACCGGAAAAATCAGCAACTTCGTGCCCGATCTTCGATTTGGCATCTACTACCACAATGCCAGGTGGTATGCCGGGATTTCCCTCATGGACCTGCTCTCGGGCAACAGCAGCGATAACCTGTTCCGGTGGGATCAAACCACTACTGACCACATCCGGCGCAGACGGCACTTATATATTATCGGGGGAATGTTGGTAGACCTCAACGAATCCGTCAAACTGAGGCCCAGCCTCCTGTATAAAGACGATTTCATGGGCCCTCCCAGCTTGGACATCAGTGCAATGGCCATCTTTGGCGACCGATTGTGGTTGGGCGGCGGCATCCGTACTGGTGTCTCCGCATTCCGCCGGGATTATCAGCGCTTCACGGGCAACCGCCTCAGTGGCATGAACTCCACCTCGTTCCTCATGCAGATCTTTGTTACCGAAAGGCTCCGCATTGGGTATTCCTATGACTACATGCTGAGCCGCCTCAATGGCCTGCAAAACGGATCGCATGAAGTGACATTGGGCGTCACGTTAGGGCGACCACTTGACCGGGTCAAATGTTATTTCTAACGGCTTGCTATATTTTCCGGAAAACGACAGTGGCATTATGACCGCCAAAGCCAAATGCATTGCTCATCGCCACGTTGATTTTGTGGGGTAACGCTTCATGGGTCACAATATGGATGCCCTGCGGAACAGCCTCGTCCAGCGAATCGATGTTAATAGTGGGCGGAATCAGCTGTTCGTTTATCGCTTTTATCGCAATAATCGCTTCAATGGCACCGGCAGCACCCAGTAAATGTCCCGTCATCGACTTTGTCGCGCTGATACGCAGATTTTCCGTGTTGCCCAAAGCCGCACTCACCGCTTTCAATTCGCTGATGTCGCCAATGGGTGTGGACGTTGCGTGCGGATTAAGGTAATCCACCTCCGCTGGCGATATTCCCGCTTCCTTCAATGCCAGCTCCATGGCTTTGGATGCGCCGATCCCTTCCGGATGCGGAGCCGTCATGTGATAAGCATCCGCTGTCATGGATGCACCCACCAATTCGGCATAGATAGGTGCTCCGCGTCGTTTCGCATGTTCGTATTCTTCCAGAATTAATGCCCCTGCACCTTCGCCCATTACAAAGCCGTCCCGATCCCGGTCATACGGCCGACTTGCATGTTGGGGGTCGTCGTTACGCGTAGACATCGCCTTCATTGCCGAAAACCCACCAATGGAAGCCGGTGTGATGGGGGCCTCAGAGCCTCCTGTAACAAACACCTTCGCTTTGCCCATCTTGATGTAATTGAACGCATCCATCAAAGCCGTGTTAGACGTTGCACAAGCCGAAACAGCTGTGTAGTTAATACCCTGCAACCCGAATTTCATCGAGATCATGCCCGAAGCCAAGTTAACGATCAATCGCGGGACGAAAAAGGGACTGAAACGTGGTGTATATCCGCCAGTAACATATTGGGTCACCTCTTGTTCGAAGGTTTCCATGCCGCCTTGTCCCACTCCCCAGATCACACCGATATCAAACGGGTCCATCGTCGAAAGATCAAGTCCCGAATCCTCCAGCGCCTGCGACGCCGAATACAGCGCATATTGCGTAAAGAGGTCGCTCCGCTTGATTTCATTCCGGTTTAAATAACGCTCCGGCGAAAAATCTTTTACTTCACAGGCAATCTGCGTGCGGAATTGGCTTGCGTCAAACCGCGAAATGGTACCCGCACCGCTTACACCGTTGATAATATTCTGCCAAAACGTTTTTACATCGTTACCCAAGGGCGTAACGGCCCCCATTCCGGTAATGACTACTCTTACCATAATATCAAATTTCCGGCAAAAATAGCAAATAAAACCGGTTAGCTAGCCTACCCGCTCTTTCCGGTACATCCAATAAAAAAATTGCGGCAGCACGGTAAACGAAAGTAGCATGCAAACCTGCAATCCACCCACAATCATAATGGCCAAAGGTTTTTGGATTTCAGACCCCATGCCAGTGGAAAGCGCAGCAGGCAGCAGGCCCATAGATCCCATCAACGCAATCATCACGACGGGACGGATACGGCTGTACACGCCCTGACGGATAGCCGCCGCCAAGGGCAGTTTCCGACGGTACATATTTTCTTTCATGACCGCGATAAGGATAATGGCATTAATTGTATTGACGCCGAACAAGATGATGAAACCGATTCCTGCGGAGATACCAAACACCGTTCCGGTCGCCCATAACGATAAAAATCCGCCCACAAAGGCAAAGGGGATGGTACCCAGTGCGACCAGCGTATCTTTGTAGTTGCCGAAATTGAAGTACAGCAGAAACAGGATTAGCACCAGCGCTATCGGCACCACCACAGCCAATTGACGCGAAGCTCGTTCCTTACTTTCAAATTCGCCCGCCCATTCCACCTTGTTCATTTTTGGGATGTTCGTCTCCAACGCTACTTTGCGCTGAGCATCGGTAATCGTGCTGCCTAAATCCCGTCCCTCGATACTGAAACCTACACCGATGTAGCGGCTGCTTCCTTCGCGGTAAATGAACGTTGGTCCTGTATGAAACCCGATCGTAGCAATTTCGCGGAGCGGAACGGATTTCCCATCCATGGTAGGTATCAAGATGTTACCGATCTTTTCATCATCATCCCGATACGCCGCCTGAAAACGCAGGCGTACATCGAATAACCGTTCGTTTTCATAAAATTGTGTAGCCGCCTGTCCGCCGATAGCCATTGCCACTACCGCCTGTACATCCGCCGTGTTCACTGCGTAACGAGCCATTTTGCTGTCGTGCAGCTGGATACGCAGCTCCGGAAGCCCGATATTTTTATAGACTTTCAAATCCGTAATGCCCGGAACCGTTGCCAATACCTTTTCCACCTGACCTGCGTAGTCTTCCAGCTGGCCCAGGTCATCACCAAAAATCTTCACAACCAACGCACTTTTTACTCCCGCTACGTATTCTTCCACATTGTCTTGGATGGGTTGGCTGAACCCAAAGTTGATGCCGGGATAGGCTTCCAGTTCCCCACGCATTTCGCTGAGTAATTGATCTTTATTGACCTTCCGTTTCCAGTCCGATTCGGGAAATAACTGGATGTGAAATTCAACATTGAAAAAACCAGTAGGATCGGTTCCATCGTTCGGCCTACCCGTTTGGCTCATCACAAATTCTACTTCCTCAAAGGCCCTTAATTTCTGACGCATCTCATTGGCCAAACGTACGGATTCGTCCAGGTTGACACTGTTGGGTAAGGTTGCCCGCACATAAATCGCACCCTCGTTCAGGCTCGGAATAAACTCGGAGCCATAAAACAAAAAGCGTATCCCGCAGCCAACCACCAATACAGAAAAGCCAATCAGCGTCAGCCGCCGATGGCGCTGACTCCACTCAAATAGAAGCGAAGCTCCGCGGTGGAATCCGCTGGAAATGAAGTTCTCTTTTTCCCGGATATTCCGCCGCAGCAGTACCTTGCACATGGCAGGCACGTAGGTGAGGCTAAGAATGAGCGAGCCCAGCAGGGCATACCCCAGGGTAAAGGCTAATGGCGAAAACATCTTGCCTTCCACCTTCTGAAAGGAAAAGATAGGAAGCAAGGCGACGATCAGGATCAGCTGAGCGAAAAAAACATAGGTAGCCACGCTGGCTACACTTTTTTTGATGATGCCCAGCTTGATCGAGCCGTTAAACCGTTCCATACCCATCAAATCAGCCCGCTTACGCATGCCGACGAACACGCCTTCGACAATCACCAGCGTTCCTTCCAGGAGCAGCCCGAAATCCAATGCACCCATGGAAATGAGGTTGGCGGGCAATCCTTGAATGCGCAGCATAACGATGGCAAAGAGAAAGGCCAGGGGGATGACGGAGGCTACGATAACGGTGGTACGCCAATTGAATAGGAAAATAAAGACGACTACCGATACCAACACGATGCCCTCTATCAGATTCCTGCTTACGGTATGTACCGTCGCTCCCACCAACTCGGTACGGTCGATAAACGGAACGATGCTGACATTCACCGGTAGGATGCGCTCATTGAGTTCATCGATCTTTGCTTTCAGCCGTGCGATGACATCTCCGGGATTTTCCCCACGGAGCATAATGACAATGCCTTCCACCAGATCGTCGTCGTCCTGAAACCCTACTTTGCCGAGCCGTGGCTTGGCCGATACCACCACCTGGGCAACATGCTTCACCAATATGGGGGTACCCCCTTTCACCGTGATGAGGATGTTCTCGATATCCTCCTCTTTGTCGAGCAGACCAATGCCCCGCACCACGTAGGCCTGATCTCCCCGCTGGATCACATCGCCCCCCACATTGATGTTGCTTTTGCTGACGGCTTCATAAACATCCAATGGAGACAGGTCGTAATTGACCAGCTCCGTTGGATTGATCTTAACTTCGTATATTTTTTCCTCCCCACCGAAGCTCACCACATCGGCCACACCTGGTACGCCCACCAATTCACGCTCAATCACCCAGTCGTGTATGGCTGTGACTTCTTTAATGGGAAGGTCGCTCTTTACCACATACCGGAAGATTTCACCCGTCGCGCCCGAAGGAGGTTCGATGTCCGCCGTGGCCCCCTCGGGTAGGTCAACCCCCTGCAAGCGGTTTGATGCATACTGTTGTGCATAGAAGTCGTCCACTCCATCTTCGAAGATTAAGGTCACTACCGACAACCCGAATAACGAGATAGACCGTACCTCCGTTTTGCGGGGAATCGTATTGACTTCTTTGGATATTGGCAGCGTAACGAATTTCTCTACCTCCTCCGCGCTTCGCCCCGGCCATTGGGTGATGATACGCGCACGGGTATTCGTCACATCGGGATACGCCTCAATCGGCGTATGCACAAGGCAATAAATGCCTACACCCAGCAGCAGCGCAGTGAAGAAAAAGACAATAAATGTATTTTTGAGCGAGAAGGAAACCACTCCCTGAACCAACTTCTTCATTCGCTATCCCTTTATTTTTTCATAAATGAGCAAATGGTTCTCCGTAACCACGCATTCACCTGCCTTCAAGCCTTCGCTTACGAAACACCAATCTTGGTCGCGGGAAAGCAGGGATATACGCCGCAGTTGAAGGTCGCAGTCTCCGCCGTATACCACTGCAAAATATTGGTTGTCGTCAAAAATAACGGCATCTGCTGGCAGGGCAACCGTTGCGTTGCCGGTACGGCGGGTCACCACAACATCGGCGGACATACCCGGTTTCAATTTCAGGCCCTCATTGGCAATCACGATACGAGCTTTGAGCACCCGCTCATGGCGGTCAAACACCTGTGGAAGTGCCGAAATACGTCCATGGAAAACTGCTCCGGGATAGGCAAGCGTGCGGATCTCGGCATCCACGCCCTCCTTCACAAATTGCATGTCGGTTGCATATACGTTGGCCATCACCCACACATCGGCGAGTCCGGATACCGTAAACAGGTTGTCTCCATCGTTAATTGGCATGCCTGAATTGATGTTTTTCTCCACAATGTAACCGGAAGACGGCGAGCGGATTTCAAAAGTGCCCTGTGCCGGATTGGGGTGAAAAAGAGACAGGTTCGCCTCGATATTCCCCAGTTCGGCATTCAACTTTTCAAGTGCCGATTTCGCTTCCACGAGATCCCGATCTGAAGCAATATGGTCCGCATGCAGGCCTTGTGCCGCAATCAGTTGGCGTTCGGCAAGCCGTCGCTGTAATTCAATGCTTCGCTTTTCGGCCAACAGGGAATGTAGCGCTGGACTTTTAAATGTGGCCAGGAGTTGTCCTTGCTTCACGAAATCACCCAGGGAAAAATAGGTCTGCATCGTCATGCCCGTTACCCAGCTTACGAATTGCACCATCTTGTCCGGATTGTATGAAACCTCACCCGTCAGTGTAATGTGTTGGGTAATATCCCGTTCCTGCAACGTATCCAATGCCAGTTGACCACGTAAGCTTTCGCTCAGGCAGAAGCTCGTAGGCTTTTCTTCAACCAATTGCTCTCGCGGCTCGCACGCAGCGGCCAGCAGTAGCACAAACCAACTATACCGTTTTATCATATGTTTTTTTAGTAGGGAAGTTGACTCCCCACGTGGTACCGGAGCGCTTCGTATTGCACACGCAATTCTTTTTCGGTAACCAGCAGGATGTCTTTTGAATGTAAATACGCGTCCAGAAAATCGAGGTATTCCAATAGGCTGATGTGCCGTTCGGCAAAATTCCGGTGGTAGCTCGTCAGCAGGGTATCCATGTCGGCTTCATACTGTGTGCCCATATGTTCCCTGCGTGCAATGATAGCCAGCAGGTCTTTCCATATTCGGATGACTTCGCTCTCCACCTCGTTCTTTTTGTTGTCTGCCAGCAGCCTGCTTTGCGCCAGCATCGATTGAGCGGCCTTGATATTGCCCTGGTTACGGTTGAAAAAGGGGAGATCTACCGCGACACCGAGCCCTACGAAGTCACGCATGATGTTTCCTCCGCGGTCATAACCTGCATTGACGGTCACGTCGGGCACCCGTTGTGCCTGCTCGTACCGCAACTGCCAATCGGCCTGAACCGTGCCCGATTGTAGGGCCGCAAGTTCGGCATTGTAGGTAGTTGCCCATTCTCGTAGGGTAGGGACATCCAACGCGTTAAGAACATCAATAGGGACATCGGGGAGACCCCCGCCGGCGAGGACCAGCTCCTCTTGTGGGGCCAGTCCCATGAGTGTCTTCGCATGCCGCTGGGCTTCTCCATTCTCTCGCCGAAGGTCATCGATGGCTTTCATCACTTCCACTTCAGAAGCCCACAATCGCATGTATTCGCTGCGACTGATGTTTCCCTGAACGACCTGACGCTGATACCCATGCAGCAGTTGCCGCAGTTTCCCCAATACCTCTTCGTAAACAGCCATTCCCGCTTGCGTACGGTATAATTCGGTTATTTGGGTGCGGAATTCGACTTGCAGGCTTCGAAGCAGATCCTCGAAGTAATGCTCCGCCACAACCAGGCCAGCCTCCTCTACAGCGATGCGTTTCCGCCGTTTGCCCGCCGTTTGAATGAGTTGCTCGACATCCACCGCCACTTGGGCGTGGTTGCCCCAGTCACCGAAAAGGTGGCCCAGCGCTTCAGCGCCGCCGTTGGACCAAGGGTTCACTTCACCGATGGACAGCACCGGATTAGGCCATAATTTGGCCTGTATCACCTGTGCTTTCGCTATATCGATATCCAGCTTACCAGCCAATAACCGGAGATTGCGTTGCAGGAAGACTGCTTCGGCCTCTGCAGGGGTTATCGTTAAGGTGTCCGAAGCATATTGCGCAGGGGCATTTGTCGCCAGGCAACAAAATACCAACGCCGCCAGGTAACGAAAGCCCACTTTCATGGACGCCCCTCCTCATTCGAGCCCTTGTCCGTCTTATCACCTTCCGGTTGGGGTTCCTCCTCCTGTCCGCGCTTAAACTCACGCACGCCGCGACCGAGGCCACGCATCAATTCCGGTATTTTCTTCCCCCCGAATAACAACAGGCAGGCCAGCACAATGAGCAGCATTTCCTGTCCGCCAATACCCATTACACCCAACAAAACCGATTTTTCGTAAACCATAGCTCTTATTTTGTATGGCTACAAAAGTAGGGGCGCAACATTAGAACGGGATTAGAACCCGATTAAAGTTGCCTAAAGGTAAACATCACTTGGGTGCCACGCGCATCGGAGGCCAGGGAAAAAGCAACACCATTTTGCTTACAGATAAGCACCGCCAGGGAAAGGCCAATGCCGCTTCCCTTGGTGTTGCCCACATTGCTGCCCCGGTAAAAGGGCTGATGCACAAGTTGCAATTCCGTTGGGGGTATACCCGGCCCGTGGTCTTGTACAGTGAGCCGCAGCGCTCCATCCGATTCGGCAAGCGTGATGGCCACTGGTTTTCCTTGCGCATATTTCACGGCGTTGTCAATTACATTGTAAACAGCCATTTGCAATTGGTTGCGATATCCCTTTACAACGAGACGATCTGCGTCGGCCACGGAAATGTCCAGCCCCACCAGTGGCTTGGCTTCGGGCCACCGTTCAAAAATCCGGTCCATTACATCCCATAGCAGCTCGTCTATGCGGTAGGTTGCACTGCCTTGCGAGTCCGTGCGAAGACCCGCCAGTATCATCAGGTTGTTGAGAATATGTTCCAGCTGTGATACCTCCGTCAGCACCGTCTCACTCACTTTTTTGTACTCGGTGGGTGTACGGTCCCGTTGCGCAAACACTTCGAGGTTACCCGTGATGGATGCCAGCGGCGTCTTGAACTCGTGCGATACGTAATTAATGAAGTTCTTTTGAATGACAAAATTCTCCGAAAGCCGCAACAGCAATCCATTGAAAGTCTCGATCAGCTCATGCAGCTCGTCCTTCGTGCGCGGAAGGGTCAACGCCCGTTCCAGGTTGTGAGCCTGAAGTTGGTTCACTTGGCGGATCACCGATGAAATCGGCCGGTAAGCGATCCGTGATAACACATAACTTAACAGAAAAATAAGCAGCAGGCCAATGGCAAGAGCAACTCCCATCGTAAGCAGCAACTGATTGCGCTGTGCAGCGAAAAAGGAATGGTCGGCCGCTACCACCACGACAAAGTCTCCCTGATTGTCGGGATAATGCAGGCCGTAGTAATAATATCCCGCCGTTTTAAAGCGTACCCGGCCCTCGTCCCGGATACGTTGCAGCATTGCAGGCGTAGCGGATTCTCTCAACTGTCCGTTGCCATAACGCAGACGACCGGACCGATCGTATACTTTGACATCCGTTTGCTGTATCTCCGCTTCAAAATCCACCCGGATTCGGTTGTGTTCCCGGGTAGAAAGTTCATCTTCTTCCAGGTAAAACATGGCTGATAGCAGTCCGGTCTTTTGCAGATCGCTGAAAATAATACGTTCCGAAGTAATGACGAATGTATAATAGACAACAAATGCCACCAAAGCAAATACCACACCGAAGGTGAACGATGAAATAAGCGTAAGCCTACTACGGACGGTCATGGTCTGAAATTCATTGGGGTTCTTTCCATAAATAACCGGTGCCCTTCACCGTGTGGATAAATTTAATTCCCTGTTTCTCAATTTTACTTCGGAGATAGGAAATGTAAACATCCACTACATTGGTACTGTTGTCAAAGTTAATGCCCCAAACCGCATGGAGCAACTGCGTCCGTGGCACTACGCGCCCCTGGTGTTCGAGCAGGTACAGCAGCAACTTGTATTCCTTGGGCGACAGCGCTATTTCTTCGTCCTGCAAAACGACCCGGTGTTCATCGGTATTGATAATTAAGGGGCCACTGCGATGCGATTGTCCGCCACGCTGGTGAGACAGCTTTGCACGACGCACCAAGGCATTGATCCGCGATAGCAGTTCGTTGAAATGAAAGGGCTTTACCAGGTAATCGTCCGCTCCGCTGTCCAAAGCCGTAACTTTGTCATCGGGACCATCCAGCGCACTCAGTACCAGAATCGGAGTGGTGTTGCGTCGGTAGCGGATCAGCTTTGTCAGCTGCACGCCGTCTATACCGGGCAGCATGATGTCCATGAGAATGACATCCCATTGGTGTTCACTTATCCAGTCCCTGGCCCGTTCGGCAGTAGACGCCAGCACAACGGAGTGCCCCGCTTCCTCCAGGCCCTTAATTACAAAATCACTGATGCGGCTATCATCTTCAACGAGCAAGATGTTCATGACGGTCAAAGATAAGGTTTTTATGTCTACAGGTTGAAGGTCCATTTCAATACCGCCATACGCCCTCTCAGTTGATAATAACTGTATCCCAACTGGTTTGCAGACAGTGAATAAGTTTCATAAGCCGTTACATCGGCGAGGTTTGTTAGATCGAGCGCTATATCCGTGCGCCACTTAACCAATCGGTGACGGATTGTTGCGTCTACGAAGAAATAGCTGATTTCCACTTGCCGCTGCTGGCTGATGTGTTGGTGGCGGCCGTCAACACGCAAAAAAGTTTTTTTAAAAGGTGCATACGTAAGTCCAATAGATTGATCGAACTGCCGGATCCGACGGTCATCCACCCAAACGGTGGCCTTCTGGTTTACCAACCGGCTGGTGGTCCATACACCGGTACCGCTATAGGTAATACTTACCTTGTTAAAAAGGCGGGCTTCCATGCTGGGATTTACCGTAACCGAGCGATTACTAAACGGGAGCGCCTCGCCGTTCAGCAGTTGATTGAAACGGCTGCTATTCCATGAGGCTTTGAGGCTGGCGGTTGCACCGAGTGCGAAGATAAACTTACTGACGCCACCACTTGCGCTGAAGCTGCTTACGTCGTTGTCAAAAGGCAAAAGTACCGTCCGTGAGAGGACATCAGTAACGATGCTTGACGCGATGGTGTTGGCCATCGATTTGGTGTAGGTGATACCTGCATTTACAAAAAGCAGGTGAATGGCTCGCTGGAAATTGTACCGTAGCCCTACGGAATGGTTATCGCGTTCCTGCAGATCGGCATCATTGGCTTCGATGCTCCGGTAGTTCGCCAGCACGGCTCCACGGAAAACACCGTTGATATTGCCCATTTCCTGATTGTAATGATAATTGAACGACAGGTAATCTTCCACATTGGTCATCAATTTCATATTGAACGACGGATTGAACAGCAAACGCCTGTCCGATTCGTCCAATGCAAACGAGCCATCCCGGTAGGCAATCTGCTGGATAGCAACCGGCAGCGTAAGGGCCGCTTCCCAATCGCCCCGTTTGTATTCATAGACGCCGTCCACGAAAAACCGGTGGCGGTTCCAGTCAAGGTTGTTGTCATCACTTCCTAGATACGGGGTTTCACGTCCGTCCACCTGAGTGAGACGCAGCGCCGAACGCAATTGCTGCCACTCGTTGATGACGCCAAGGCCATAACGTTGACGGATGACACCGCCTGTAAGTCGGTATGCCGCAGATACCCGGTTAAACCAGGTGGGCGTTTCGGCAAACTGATGGATGCGTTCAAAAGGCATTCCATCATTCAGGGAAGCTTCATTAATACCGGGCTGGATTAGCAACGTCTGCGGCTGGTCGTAGTGGTTTAGATACCAGTACAGCTCAATGACGTCTCCGCTTTTCAACGCAGGGACATATTCAAGTGTATGGGAGAAATCACGGATCCGGTTGTGCAGGCGTTGGTGCATCTCAATTCCGTTGCCCAGCAGGCTGGAAGCACCCGTCTCGCCGGAATAGGCAACTTTCAATGCATGATTGAGGTAATAGCGATCCTTGTTGACCATCGCATGGAAGCCGATGTCACTAAGAAACGGGGAACGTCCGATGTCCTGCCGTTCGGTATAGCGGATGGTATCGTCGGCAAGATAAAGCTCGCTGCGGCTGTTATACACGAGATTGTTATGGTCAACTAAGCCGTTGATATTTACCTTGAGCTGAAGTCCGCTCTTCAGGTTCACCAGATTATTGGCGTTGAGCGATCCGGAATTGTTGAAGTAGTACCGTTGTTTGGGTAGCATCGGGTTACTTATCGTACCCGGAGAAAGCAAAGCCGTTGGGCGCGAGTTGCCCGCAGCGGAAAGCCCATCCGAAAGATTAAAAGCCGTGAAGTCTCTCGCCAGGTCATTGCCTACGTTGTTGCCCTTCGCCACATTGAGCATTTTGTATTTCTTGTTAAAAAGGAGGGTATTCAGTTCACCGTCGTATTGGTGGGGCAGACCCAGCCCCAGCTTCGCCTGCCCCGAAAGTTCGAGGCGTGCCTCATCCTTGATGACCAGATTGATGGCGACGCGGTCGCTGAACGCTTTGTTTCGTAGTACTTTCACCGGCTGATGGTTCTGAAGGACTTCCAACTTCTGTACCATGGCATAGGGGATGGTCTTCGTGCCGATGCTGTATTTGTCATTGAGCAGATCATCACCGTCGATGTAAAAATTGGAAATACGTTGGCCATTATAGTTGATCTGCCCGCTTTCGCTCACTTCCATGCCGGGCATACGGCGCAACACATCGCCGATACTGCGATCGGCTGCCTTTGCGAAGGAACTTACCTCATAGCTCAGCGTATCGCCGCGCGAGGTGATACGCGGACGGCTTTTCACCTCCACCTCGGAAAGGTCGATGGGTTTTTCCTCCAGGATCACATCATAGCGGCTGCGGTTGGCTGCCAGCGGTATATTCACCTTGGCAAACCCCAGGTGGTTAATGTATAGAATCAGGCTATCTCGCGGGGCAATACCAGGAAGTGGAATTACAAAATTACCCGCAGCATCACTGGATTTAAACGCCACGATACGACCTTCCGTGTTGCGGATGGTTACGCTGGCATGGGATACGGCTTTGCCATCCTGGGTTTTCAGGGAACCTTGGATCGTATGCGGTTGCGCCATTACGTGCAATGCCCAAAGCAAAAGAAAAAACAGACCAGAATTACGCCGCATCTTACCGATTATTCCAGTTCGATCGGATTATTGGTCACCGGTGAAGCCCGTCCGTCGTCACGTATCACGTTGATACTTTTGATCCGCGATGGATCGGATATGTCCATATTCCCAGAACTGCCTCCAAACTTCACAGTGGTGGCTCCTCCGCCTGAACTTGACGCACCCGCCCGCGAACGGGCATTCATTGCCGCCTGTGGATTTTTCTGATAACCCTTTTTCAATTTATCCAATGCTTTTTTGTTGGTTGTTATCGCATTTTCTGGCAGTGAGAGGGTTGCCTCCCCTTCTTTGAGGGTTTCAAATCCAGCATAGCGGAAAAATACCTCGCCTCGATGATCCGATGCCTCAAGGACCAAACCTGGTAATCCCTGTAACTTCCAGGGACCTGCTTGAAACGGCAATGCCGTAGTAAACCATGCGGTATAGTCACGGCCCCTAAAACGGCCAGTAGCCTTCTGGACGTCATAACCGCCGATTTCTTTCGTCTCATCGGCAACTTGCCAATCGATAGCCGGATAGTCCTCGTCAACTACATAGATCTCCCCGGCAAGACGATAGAGCTGTTTAATGCGTCGTTCCTCCGGCTGTATGTAATACGATTCCTTGGTTGTACTCCCACTTCCCCTAAGGGTCAGGTTACCATCAAATGCCGGATCCTCCATTTGCGATTTGATTTGCTGGTTTACCCGTTCGAGACTATAGGTATCATATGACGTCGCATGTTGCCCGATATATAACACCATTTCTTCTTTATACGGTTTATCCGGCTGCAGCGTGTCATTGATGTGCATAAATTCATAAATCACCCGGGCCAAAGCGGGCTCGCCCTGCTGGGCTCGACCCGATGTTACCGTCAGGCACCCCATAAATAGGAACAAGATAAAACGTCTCATATTAATTCGATTTTTTAATAGTTCTACGAAATTATAGTAAAAATATGAAAAAATCGAATTTATTACGAACTTTCCGTAGTTTGGTTGTACTCAATCCTTTGAGTTAACGTTGCCGTTCACACGCCATGAAAAATTTACTTCTATAGGTAACGCAATTACATCGCAGATAAAAGCGAATTTTAGCTAAGTTTGTGTGATGGAACATTTTTACACCGACAAACAGACCCTTGCCGATTTGCAATTGCTTGACGATGGGCCTGATGGTGTATTTGCCTGCTTCAACAAAACCATCACATATGGAGGTGAGGATGCGCTGCGCGAACTGTTCCGTAAGCCGTCCAACGACCTGAACCAGCTCCAACAGCGTAGTGCAACCATCCGCTTCCTCATGGATCATGTGGAAGAACTGCGGCTGGACAAAACCACGTTGGACTTTTTGGATTACTACCTCAAAAGCCCCGAACGGCCCGTATCGTTTTCCGTCTATCGCGGCATTCGTAACGCGATTAAATTCATTTTTTCACCCACCCAAGCTTTCTATGCCAAGCGTCGGGGAATCGCAGAGATGGCCGATACCCTTGTATTCATCAAGCAGCTTGGCGAGAATTATCCCGAAGGAAACAAAATTCCATTGCTTGCCGACTTGCAAGATTCGTTGCAGAAATTGACGCAACACCCGTTGCTTGCAAAACTTGTCGACGCTCCCGATCATCGCCTAAAACGCTACACCATTGAACAAATCGACTTCCTTTTGCGCAAGAAATACCACCAGGAAACCCTTACCTTACTCGATCAAGTGTACTTTCTCGATGCCTACTACGCCGTAGCCAGCGCCTCCCGAACGCATGGATTTATGTTCCCATCTTTTCAAGAACAGGAACGCCTAACGCTGAAAAGGCGTCTATCATCCGATGGTTAGTCGTCCGGTGGCAAACTATGTGATACTGGATGCCGAAAGAAGGGTAAATTTCATCACCGGTGCCAACATGTCGGGCAAATCCACACTGATGAAGGCGGTCGGTATCGCCGTATATCTCGCCCACCTCGGGTTTCCCGTTCCGGCAAGCCATATGGACACCTGTGTCCTCGATGGGTTAATTACCACCATTAACCTTGCCGACAACGTCAACGACGGCTATAGCCATTTCTATAGCGAGGTAAAACGTGTAAAGCTGGTGGCCCAGCAAATTAATCAGTCCGATCGCCTAATGGTTATCTTCGATGAACTGTTCCGGGGCACCAATGTCAAGGATGCCTACGACGGTTCGCTCCGCATCATACAGGCTCTTTCCGGGCTCGACAAAGGTTTCTTTATGATTTCAACCCACATTGTCGAGGTCGCACATGCACTCTCAGCCAACGGGAAAATCTCATTTGGTTACCTACCCACCCGAATGGAAGAAGACAAACCCGTATTTGACTATCAGCTGCGCAAAGGCATAACCGACGACCGCATTGGCCTTTGGATACTGCAAAATGAGGGCGTATTCGAGCTCTTGGCTGCTAAAAAACTGGAATCCTAAAATAGAAACGATCACTGATATTGAATATAAACCGGTTTCGGTACCAGCCCATTTACCTCTTCAATCGTCATCATCCGATGTGGAGATGGTATCAGATCGTTTTTATAAAAGAATTTAAATCCGGTAAATTGCACCGGTTCCCGGAAGACATAGGACTGATAGGTATTTCTCTTCAATGCCGGCGCACCCCATCCATCCATGTTAATAACAATTTGAACAGCCGGATCCAGGGCAATTTGCCGGAAATCTTTGATCATTCCCTGCGTAAACCGGTGAACAACCAGCACTTTGGGTGGCAATCCCTTTTCACGGACGAGTTTGGCTAGGTGCTGCACAGCAAAATTGATGTCCGCTGCCGTAAAATGTCCCACGCGTTTGCCCGGCGGCAGATCGTCTTTCATCGAAAACTCAGGATCAATACCCAGGTGCACCTGTGGCATACAAAGAAACGTATCCAATCGGGGTAGCTCGGCCTGCAGTTCACTAAATCCCACCTGGATATCCAGAAACACCAATGCGTTCCTTTTTTTGGCGATGCGAAGCACGGAGTCAATTTGGCTGAAAGGCATCCGCAAGCGGTACTTACCATCCCTGCCGGCACTGCCCTGGGCCGTTACCGCGATATAGTGCAGGGCGGGAATCGCTTCAATCGCCGTGTCCGCTGCATTCCAGGCGGCTACCTCATCGTCAAGCTTTGCCAATACCTCGTTGGGGGGAAATTCCCCAAGGATGCCCATTCTTGCCGAATAAAGATTCCCGTAAAAGGCGACAATCCGCTTATACGGCAAAATCGCTCCGGTATAAGGAACGGGCTGATCAATCACAGGCCATCGCCCGGTTGTGTCACGCTCGGCCAATTCGCTGACCAATTTAGCGTATTCCAGCGAGTCAACCGTGGTCGATCCTTGCTTTTGCGCCTCATCACTAGCCAATTCCGTTTGCTTTGTCTCCGCTGCAGCTGCTGAAACCGGCTCGTCACTTGCACTTGCCTTCAACCCACTACTATCCGCAAACTGACAGGCAGGAAAACCACCTAATACACATAGGCTGAAAAGCTGTAAGGTAACCGAACCAAAAGGCCTGTGCTTCATGCCGCAAATAACGTAAAAAATTAGAATATTCTAGTTGTTTTCGACGTGTCGCCATTCCAGGGAATCTCCGGTTAACGTGAAATACATAAACCCACGCGTTGCAGGTGGCTTGACCCACCAGGTAGACGAAATCGAGTTATTCGTAACAATGTACTTATCCAATGCATAGATTACCTCCAAAAAATGTTCATGCCCCTGCATAACCAACCTGAGATTTTTTCCTTCAAACAAGCGAAAGAACTCCAGTGAATTGGATGTCCCCGAAAAATCGGGAGTGGCAGCCAGCGCACCCAATTCAAATAGCTTACGAGAAGTGACAAAAGGCATGTGACCGCACACAGCGATTGGAGTCGTTGCATCAACCGTAGACAAGGTCGCTGCCAACCAATCCATCTGTTCCTCGTCAATGTGACCAACCACACGGCCCTCCGCTTCCAAAAGTTTCGTATTGTCTAAAATAAAAAAGCGCCATCCTTTATGCTCAAACGTGTAATAGCGTTTGCCAACTCGCTCTTCATACATTCTTTTCCCGTATCGCGGATGGGAAGGGGCCACCTTGTTACGCTTCGAAATTCCAAACAACTCATGGTTCCCGATCGCGTTATAGACGGGCATACCGAATTGTGTAATCTCCGAGAGATATAAATCATAAAGTGAATCAGCATGCTGTTCACTGGCGGCGTTTGCATCGCGGATGAGATCGCCGCCAGAAATGACGAAGTCGGGATTCAACGCATTGATTGTGTCAATCGCCTTTCGGAAAAAATAGAGGGACGAATCGCTGTATTGTACGTGCGCATCGGAAATAAATGCAAAGGAAAACGACGGTACTTCATCGGTTCCTATAGCCTGACATACGGCCTCGTAGCTACTTAATGTCAGTCCGATTGCGAAAAGCAGTATCCTTTTCATGCGTCATCTTTGTCAATAAGTTAACCCTCAACGGCTGGGCTTCAGCGTAATCGAATCGACCGTTTTCCCCGATTGATCGACAACGTCAATACGAAGCTGTTGTCCGTTGGCTGTAGCTCTCAGCATATTGTTATTCGAATTAACCAATATCGGAAATTGATGCGCACCCGGCTGAGCCTCCCGCTTAATATGCCGGTGCAGGTGGCCGCTCAGCATAATCTGGGCACCTGCGGCATTCAGCAGCGGAACAAATTTCTCGGCGATCTCTTGCTCACCATGCCAACCGCCGAAAGGCGGCATGTGGCAGATGACCACCTTATACGGAGCCTCCCGGTATTCCGGGCGCTCAAGCGCTTCTTTCAGCCACTCCGCTTGCTGCGTCCGGTATGCATCCATGTTCACGATACCGCTGTACTCCATATCGCTATCGGGCTTATCTTCGCCACAGTCAAGCACAACAAAGCAAACCGGCCCCCTCCTGAAGAGGTAGTAGAGATGCCCCGAGGTGGTGGGAAAATAATCGGGGAATGCACTCGCAAAATTCCCCCGCGTCTCGTGGTTGCCGCGGGCGTAATACATAGGGATTTCCGAAGCAAACAATGCGGTGGCCGTGTCCATGTAATGAGCAAATAGCTGTTCTTCACTCACGAGATTGTTGGCCATATCGCCGTTGAAAAATACAAAGTCTGTCTGCGGCCAATCCAGCTGGCTCAGCAGATTTTTCATCACCTCATTACGGCCGTGGATGTCGTTGATAACCGCAAACGATAGCTCGGTCTGATCCGGCCGACTCGTCGTAAACGCCAACGGTGCACGTCGGTATACCTGGGTGGCAGCGACTTCTCCATAGTTAACATCAGTACCCTCATGGCTGGTCACCTCCTGTGCATATATCCGGTAGCGGTACCTGACACCGGGCTGAAGACCACGCAACGTCACCTTGTGAAGTTTCGATACATCCTTAAACCCATGGCTGGAAGCAAAATATTTAGGGCGCTCTTTCAGGTAAAAATGACTGCTGTCGTCCGGGGCAAGTTCCACCCAGCCAATGGCATCCTTGTCGGTTGTCCAGACAATCGTCACACCCGTTTCATGCAATGCCTGCAGGTAAGGACCGTGGGTGATTGAAAATTTAGTTTGTGCAATACCTGTCGCAACGCTTAGGAAAGCGCATAACAGAAAAAAAATAGGTTTATTCATTACGTCAACTGTTTTAATAATCCGTAGGTGTGCAAGTTAGTCAATTTACACACCTACGGAAGAAATTACACTGTACTACAATTAATAATCCGGATTCTGTATCAACAAATCGTTCTTGTTCATTTCATCCCGGAGAATCGGCAGAAAATACGCTTTATCCTGCCAGGTATGTGTCTCAAACACCTTGTGCGTGATGGTAGGAACCGCAGCGGTGGTATGATCCGGATTCAGCGTATACACAATGTCAGCCACCGTCGTAACATCCAGGGCCTCCGGCCCGATCACCCAGCGCCGCACATCATAAAAACGATGGTCTTCAAAGGCCAATTCAATGCGTCGCTCATTGCGGTATCGAGCCCTAAGCGCATCGCCGGACTCCGTCAGGCCCGGCAAGCCGGCGCGCGTTCGGACCTTGTTGATATACGTTCTCGCCTCAGCGTCTTCTCCCAATTCGATGCAGGCCTCTGCGTAATTGAGTAGTACTTCCGTATACCGCATGAACCGCCAGGTCACCGTCTGGCTGACGTATTGGGCATCGTTGTTCGGATCTATATACTTGCGCAGGTAGTAGCCGGTATACGAGCCGTTCCAGTCCTCGATGGGGCTTTTACGGGTGTCCACACCAAACTCTTCCACCATGCTGTTGGTTGCCGAATTCCAACGTTGCCACCGGCCTGTCTGTATCTTATTCAGCGGATCCATGCCTTTCACGTCATTGGGCCGCTCACGCCATGGGGCTTCATTATAAAGGATTGTTGCATAAAAACGGGGCTCACGACCTTTGTATGGCTCAGCAGCATGCTCCGGGTTCGTCCAGTCGAACTTCGTCCCGTCGGCCATTTCAAAATCATCCACCAAATTGCCTACCGGCGCATTGACGCCCCAACCGTGGTAACCGTTTGGCGAGGTGTACAACCCCATCCGCTGGCCCATGGGCACCGTGAAGAATTTAATAAAGATGTCTTCTTCATTGCTTTTGGACATAAACAGGTCTACGTAATTCTGCGCTACGGAATCCGAAGGCCCCGGCTCTGCCCGGAAAAGCGTGTACTGATTGAGGTCAATTACAGCCTTCGCCGCATCTTTTGCGGCCTGCCAACGTTCCGTCCGACTGCCATCTGTATAACCGATTAGTTCCGGATTCGAATAAGACGGGAAGACATCGGTGTTGTACAGGTCACTTGCCGCATACAACAATATCCGCGCCTTGAGTGCGAGTGCCGCACCCCGGGTGGCCCGGCCGAAGTTATTTCCGGTTTGTACATCCGGAAGCAACGCTGCGGCCTGATCGCATTCACTCACCATGAAATCCACACATTCTGCATAGCTGTTCCGCGCCGCCTTGAATTCGTCGTCCAACTCATACGCTTCGGTAATGATCGGTACCCCACCGTAGGTACTGGTCAGGAAATGATACAGGTAAGCTCTTAGAAAATGGACCTCTCCCGTCATCCGGTCGCGCTGGTTTTTCCCATCCACCACCCCTTCTTTAAAGGGGACTTCCTCAACCTTGCTGAAAAAAAGATTACAGAAGCGGATGGTTTTGTAAAGGTCGAGCCACTGGCGCATCCGCGAAAAGTTCCATGCCGGGATGTTGTCGGGTGTAATAACGCCGTTTTTGAAGTTTAACGACGGGGCATTGCCCCGATAATGTGCCTCATCCACAATGTTGGCCTTCATTCGCCCATCGGTAAGCGGCTCATCCAGTCGGAAATAAATCTGGTTGATGAAGGTCTCCACCAACGCGGGGTCTCCCCAAACAGCGGTTTCTGAAAATTCGGTCTGGGGTAGGGTTTCCAGGAAATCCTGGCTGCAGGAAGTAGCTCCCAACAAGGCGATGCTCGTCAATACCGCCCCTATATATTGTCTCTTGTTCATGGTTTCTACGCTTAAAAGGTTAACGATACACCCAGGTTATACACTTTGTTGAGCGGGTAGGCCGTTGCCGAAGTAGATTCCGGATCGAAATCTTTCACCTTCGTAAAAGTAAGAAGGTTGAGTCCGGTAAAATAAATCTGTGCACCGCTCGCCCAGAACTTCCGGCAGATTTCTACCGGTATGCTGTAGCCCAACTCAAAACTCTTCAGGCGGACATAGTCGGAATTCTGCAGCCAATAGGTGTTGTTCCCCGAAGTTTCACGCCAATATTCATTGTAGCGGTTCCATATCCTCGGTTTGGACGCATCGGGGGTTTCCGGCGTCCACCGGCCTTCGACATCCTGCACCAGGAAATTGCCCACCTCACCCTGCATCTGATAGTAGCTGTTGCGTACAGCTCCCGTAGCCCATTGGAAGAAAAGCGACGTATAAAACCCTTTATACGATAGGTCTACGTTGAGACCACCGGTATGGGTGGGTAAGTCCGTTTTGTAAATCCGGACCCTATCGAGTCCATTAATTTCACCGTCACCGTTTACATCCTCGTAGATGATGTCGCCAGGCCGGGCGCCAGCCCAGTGCGGGTACGCATCCACCGCCGCTTGATCGCGGAATACACCGATGGCATTATAATAAAGATCGGTATTCATCGGATATCCCGTCGAACGCTGATAATCCGGCACACCCGGCGTTTCATCCCAGAAGCGGATGCGATTCTTATTGAAATTAACATTGGCAGCTATCGAATACTGGAATACCCCGTCCCGGTTGTTATAGCCTAATTGAAATTCGGCACCCTGGTTTTCTACTTCACCAATGTTCTCCCTGGGAAGCGTCAGCCCCGTGGAGGCCGGAACCGAAGCGTTTCGGGGCCACAGGATATCAGTACGCAGGTTATAAAAATATTCGGCAGAAAGCGTCATTTTGCCATTGAAAAACCCGGCATCAAAGCCGATGTTCGACTGGTTGGCTACTTCCCACGTCACATTCGGATTGGGGATGCGCAACTCGCCTAAAACTTTGCTTTCCACATCTCCATTGAACACATAGATATTATTAGCCGCGGAGGGGAATCCATAACTTGCCAGGTACTGATAGGTTCCTATTCGGTCGTTACCGGTCTGGCCCCACGATCCCCTAAATTTAAAGTCACTCACTACACCCCTGATACCGTCCCAAAAGTTCTCATCGGATATTCGCCATCCCAATGATACACCGGGGAAAAACCCGAAGCGTTTGCCCGCGGGGAAAATGTATGATCCATCGTATCGCCAAACGAATTCAAATAGGTATTTATTTGCAAAATCATAGTTCAGACGGCCAAAATAATTCAACCGAGCCAACTCCACGGCTGATCCAGAATTATTCTTTTCCGCGTCGCCCCCTGCGAACAATTGGTCGAGCGCCGTGGAAACAAAATACCTCCGGAAGGCTGAAAACTCAAGCGTATCCCCCGTAATCCGTTCAACGCCGAACAACCCTTTCACATGGTGCTTTTCCGCGAATGTGCGCTCATAGTTCAATAAGGTATTCATCGTTAGCAGATCCGCATTTTGCATGTCCTGTGTGAGCTGCGGATTGGTGAAACCTTTCTGGCCTTCCACCAGAACCGGCTCCCCGCTGTCATCGCGGGTTACGCCATCCCATGTATACAGGTACCACGGCAACTGCCAGAGTTTATTGTTGTGGATGCGGCGATCAAAAGCCACGTTGGCTGATAGCGAAAGCCCCTCCACCCAGGGCACGGTGATATCAATATTGGCTTTGGTCTCCAAGACACTCGACTTATTTCGGTCATACCCGGTTTGATTGGTCGTTACCACTACCGGGTTGTTGCCATACTCAATATCGGGGCCGTTCATTCCGTTTGGCCAATAGGCCGCCATGTTGGGTTTGCCCCGCCGCAGCATCTGAAAGATATCCGACGCCGAACGGGTAGGGTAGTTCCGGTTTTCCTCGCGCCCAGCCAAGCTGATGCCATACTTGACGTAGTCAGACAACCTTCCATCCAGGTTCGTCCGAAAATTGAATTGCTTGTAATAAGTTGCACTGTTCTTATAGATGCCGTCCTGATAATTATATCCCCCTGAAATGAAATATTGCAACGATTCCTGTCCACCCGAGATACTGACCTGAGCCGTCCGCTGTGCGGAAGCCGACTGGAAAGTCTCCTTGTACCAATCCGTATTCGGATATCCCCACGGATCGCTGCCGTCCCGGTATTTCTGAAGCTCTTCATCGCTGTATACCGGATCCTGGCCGGCATATTGACTGATTTCATTCAGCATCTGCGCGTAGGTCGCTGCATCCACCACGTCGGGAATGACTGTAGGCATGCTGAAGCCCTCGTTGTAGGTCACCGTCAGCTGCGGTTTGCCGGTACTGCCGCGCTTGGTAGTTACCAGAATAACCCCATTCGCAGCCTGCGCACCATAGATGGCAGCCGACGCGTCCTTCAGCACCGTAACACTCTCGATATCCGCGGCATTCAACCGCTCCAGCGATCGGTTGGCAATGCCGTCCACCACGATCAACGGGGCATTGTCGCCCAATGTATTGGCTCCCCGGATGCGGAATGTGGAGTTGTCGCTTCCGGGCTCACCCGACCGCGTAACGGCTACCAATCCCGGAAGCCGCCCGACCATCGCGTTCGACAGATTGATGGCCGGAGCTTTGGTCAGCGTTTCCCCCTTTACGGTGGCTACCGAGCCGGTGATAGTTCCTACCCGTTGGGTTCCATAGCCAACCACCACCACCTCATCCAAGCCGCTCACTTGTTCTGAAAGTGTTACATGGATGGTATTACCGGTGCCCACCGGTATTTCCTGCGGCGCATAGCCAACGATGGAAAAAGCGAGCACTTGATTCCGGTTAGGGAGTTGAATCCGGTAGTTACCGCTGGCATCGGTGGTCACCACTAGGGTACTATTCTTTACAGCCACCGTCACCCCCTCCAGGGGTTGTCCATTTTCGTCGGTAACGCGTCCGGTGATAATTTCCTGCATCTCCTTCTTATCAGCGGCCGCCTGACGCTGCTCTCCTTGTGTGATGACAATATTTTTGGCAACCAGCCTGAACCCCAAGCCCTGCCCCTTCAGGCTTTCGGCAAGCGCCTCTTCAACAGTCGCTTCCCGCAGGTTTAACGACACCGGTTTGGCGTTTCGGATAATCCATGTATCATAGAAAATGTGATAGCCTGTCTGCCGTTTGATGTCCTTAAAGACCTCTACGAGCGTCGCACGGTCTTTTTGCAACGTAACATGCTGCGCATAGGTAAATGCACTCACCTGCAAACAACTGATCAACGACAAGATACAGCATAGTTTCATAGCCAATACATATTGAGGCTTCACACATTTACAAAGACGATGGTAATGTGCGGTAAAATTTTCGTACATTTGAATAGGGTTTATATAAATGGTTCCAACTTTTTTTGTTAAATCCTAATGGCCAAAGCCATTCGCATTCAGGGGCGGTCGCAACGCTCCTGATTGCTCTTTCATAGCTTTGGAAAACACATTCCACAGCGCTACGTCATAACAATTACCCTCCTTCCTTCGATTTTGAACCGTACAGATCCCGTTAGTTCAATGGTTTGTAATAAGGTTTCGAAATCTTCGAAACGCGAAAGGGTACCACCAAAGTATTTGTGAGTCATATCACCCTGGTATTCAACTTCAATGTCGTACCACCGTGCGATGGTGTTCATCACACGGCTGATGTGTTCATCCGGAAAGGCGAAGTACCCCTTTTTCCACGCAATATAGGGCTCGGTTTCTACATCTTTAATTTCGGTACGTTGCCCCTTCACGATGCTCTGCTTTCCGGGGCTGAGCCGACTTATTGCATTCGACTTCGAGTTGATCACTTCGACTGCCCCCGTTACCAGGGTGGTTTTGATTTCGACCTCATCGGGATAACTGGTAATGTTAAACTGGGTTCCCAGTACTTTAACCACCTGATTCCGGGTCTTCACGAAAAACGGTATCTTTTTCGGAGCCACTTCAAAAAAGGCTTCCCCTTCCAGTTCAACCTCCCGTTGCGGCCCGCTAAACTTCGGGGGATACCGCAGGATACTGGCAGAATTGAGCCACACTTTGGTGCCGTCAGACAGTGTTACCTGATAGGTTCCGCCATTGGGTGTCGTTAACAACATGAGCGGTGCACCGTCCGATGTACGATCGTCCCGGTGGTCTTGCTGTCCGGCTGCCAGCGGATCGACGATCGACGATCGACGATTGCTGAAATCCGCTTCCAAAACGCCGCTCCCGTCTATATAGGTTAACCTCTCTCCCAAAACAATCCCATTTTGGGCCTCGCTCAAGTTTATGACCTGTCCACTTGCTAAGGTAAGTGTTGCCTTATTGCCACCGGGTACGATGGCAGCTATAGCAACGGTGTTTCCGACATGGTCTGCCTGCGGCTTTACGGCCAGTCTGCCGTACCAAAACAACGCTGCACTGATGAGAACCACAGCCGCGGCTCCGGCAATCCGGAGCCAGGTCATGCTACGGTACTTTCGTCCGCTCACGGGCGGATCGGCCTGCAGCCCTGGATGGCGGAGAATGGTCTGGTACAGCGCCGAACTGGGTATAGCCCGCGGTATGCGGGCATCCTGCTCCTTCCAGAGGTCGTCTACCAGCTGTTCGAGCACCTGCGGATCATCGGCATGTTGCACATACTGACTTAATTCACGCAGCTCTTGTGCCGTGATGTCATCTTCCATGTATTTTTTCAGCAGCGCGCGCAGTCTGCTTGAGTCCATGTACATACTTTTGCCGTATTTACCTGATAAACGGTCGAGAATGAAAGAAGGACTAGTGGGTCGGGTGTTTTTTTTTGCTGCTCAAAACAGCGGTAGGGTCAGCAGCCACCAGAACATCACCCCATGCCTGCTAAAATGCAGCCGCAGCGCCTTCAGCGCAGAGACCATGTGGTTGCGTACGGTATTGGGTGAAATCCGTAGTCGCTGGGCAATTTCGTCATACGAAAGCCCCTCCTGCCGACTAAGCATAAAAACCGTCTGTTGCTGGGCAGGTAACGCTTTGATGCTTTCGTCGGTAATCCGGTTAAGATCTGACAAAAAAATAGTTTCCTCAGTCTCGTTGGTATAAGGAACCGTTTGGCTGCTCACGTACTCCTTTACACCGATCTCCAACATTTTTTTCCGAAAATGGTCAATGGCAAGGCGCTTTGCGGTCAGGTAAATCAATGGATAAAGCGGCTGCTCGGTATTGAGACTTGCCCGATGCAGCCAAAGCGCCACGAACGTCTCCTGTACCAGCTCTTCGGTTTTCGCTGAATCTTTAACCAACGAGAAAACCAGCCGGTAGATCCGGCCATGTAACTGTTCATAAATCGCTCGAAAAGCGGCCTCCTCGCTATCCCGTAACCGGGCAATCAATTCAGGGGCGACACTCGTAAACATGGCGATAAAAAGCTATCAAATTGAATACAGGATTATCCTTGGCAACAGCAAACTTAACGTTAATTTTACAACGATGCAAGGATATGTTTCACAAACAAAAATAACGGAGTAACCTGATGTTTGTATACAATTCGTATTAAATTTATGTTACGACGGCCTTGGGTGGGCCGCCCGTTGTTTTCCCGAAGCGGGTAACAGCACTACATAATAATAGGCAATGAAGCAGATCCCCAAACTGAAAGGTATGGCCGTATAGTAGCGGAGAAAATCATACTCAGGCCAGAAAAACTCAAACGTCATCCACGTACAATTGGCACTGATCCAACATAAAATGGCCAAATTGTGAAACAGCTCACTTTTAATGTATCGGGTTTGAATGGTAATCTTAACAGCCAGTAATAACGTGGGAATGGTCATCACCATACCCAGCGGTTTCCAAAGCATCGCCCAGCTGATGTCTTTGATCAACCAAAAGACAATATGCAGGTTTTCTGAAAACCGAAAACGTGCAGGTACTTGGTAAACAGGTTCTTGGGATACGGGGGGTTCCATAAGAGAATTCGATTTTAATTTCTTTTTTTGCGTCGAAAGTATTTCTTTTCCTACATATACACAAGCAGGGGTCGAATAAATCCGTAATTTTGCTTCCTATGAGCAACATCGTTCCCCCCGCACTGGTACGCAGGTTAGGCAATCTCGCAGGTTTTGATACCGACGCATTCGAAGCCGTGCATGAGCAGGAGGGGGGAATCACCTCCATTCGGGTGAATCCAGACAAGCCCCAGGTATCGCCGCCCGCTTCCGGCGACCCAGTACCGTGGTGCAATACGGGTTATTACCTTTCGGAGCGCCCCGTATTTACCCTGGATCCCTTGTTTCATGCCGGCTGCTACTACGTGCAGGAAGCATCGTCGATGTTTCTGGCACACGCCATCAGGGAATTGATGCTGGATAAGCAGCCGCTGATCGCATTGGACCTCTGTGCGGCTCCTGGAGGAAAGAGTACGCTGCTGAACACGTATCTGCACCCCGACAGTCTGCTCATCGCCAACGAGCTCATCAAGAGCCGCGTTACGGTGCTGGCCGACAACCTGGTACGGTGGGGACATCCCAACACCGTTGTCACCAACAACGATCCGTCGGCTTTTGCACGCATTCCGGGTTACGTCGACCTTATGCTGGTCGATGCACCTTGTTCCGGATCCGGGATGTTCCGCAAAGATCATGCGGCCATCAACCAATGGTCCGAGGGGGCGGTACAGCTGTGCAGCGAGCGCCAGCGCCGCATCCTGGCCGATAGCTTGCCCACGCTCAAAGAAGGGGGCGTCTTGCTGTATTCTACCTGTTCGTATTCCGTCGAGGAAAACGAGGAAATTGCCGATTGGCTGTGTGAAACACAGGGCATGGAACCGGTAGCCCTTTCGGTAAATAAAGCGTGGGGGATCGAACAAACACGATCGGAGCGGCATGGGTGTCCTGGCTTTCGCTTTTACCCACACCGGCTGCGGGGAGAAGGGTTTTTCCTCGCCGCATTCCGCAAGGCCGCGGTGCAACCTTCATTTGATCGCCCCAAATCGAAAACGGAACGTGCCGTTGTACCCGATAAACTGGAAAACTGGATAGCTCATCCCGAAATTTTTTTTTCGTTTACCGTAGGCGACGACATACACATCCTTCCCAAAGGGAGAGAAAACGACCTCCTCATCCTGCAGAAGATGCTATACCTGCGAAATGCAGGAACCCGGGTAGGTCGCATGGCCAAGAACGACCTCATCCCAGCCCACGACCTGGCATTGAGCCTAGTGCGCCACTCGGGCATTCCATCGATATCGCTTAACGAAGCACTCGCACAGGAATACCTCCGTAAAGGTACGCTTCCGCCGTCGATAAATGCCGACAACGATACCGGTTGGGTACTTGCTACCTTTAACGGTGCTTCGTTGGGTTGGATGAAACTGCTTCCGAACCGCATCAACAATTATTATCCCAAAGAATGGCGGATTTTAATGGTTAATGGTTAATAATCCTAGCAGTCTTAATTGACAATTAACCATTGATTAACAATTAATTAAAGCAGATCGTTCGCCAGATTAGCCAGTTCACTCCGCTCACCCTTTTGCAGGGTAACATGGGCATACAGGGGGTGGTTTTTCACATTTTCGATGAGATAAGATAACCCATTGCTTTCGGCATCGAGGTACGGAGTATCGATCTGGTAGATGTCGCCGGTAAAGACAATTTTGGTATGTTCGCCCGCACGGGAAATAATCGTTTTGATTTCGTGGGGCGTCAGGTTTTGTGCTTCATCCACGATAAAGAAAATCTTGGTCAGTGTGCGGCCCCGGATAAACGCCAGGGGAGCAATTGCGATTTTCTCCGTTATGATCAACTCGTCAATTTTTTCGAGCATCTTTTCGTCGTCGGCATACTGCTCTTTGATAAAACGAATATTGTCCCAAATTGGTGCCAAAAACGGATCCGTTTTCGATTTAGCATCTCCCGGCAGGAAGCCAATTTCGCGGTTACTCAGCGGGATGACCGGCCGGGTGATGTATATCTGCCGATAACCTTTGCGCTGCTCCAGCGCACTGGCCAATGCTAGCAACGTTTTTCCGGTACCGGCATTACCCTGGATGCTTACCAACCGGATTGCCGGATCAAGCAGGGCATGAAGGGCAAACGCCTGTTCGGGATTCCGCGGCTTAATTCGGAATACGGGGGCGGTAGACACCGGTGTCAGGTTCTGTTCGCTTTTGCTATAGAATGCATACAGTGTTTTGCGGTTATGTTTCACCGCATAAAACTGATTGGCCCCAATGTGATCCAGCGACAAATTCCCAATCGGCACGCTCGTCTTATTCCGCAATCCGTCAACCACCTTTTCGGGAAAATCATTTCGCACCGTTTTACCGGTATAAAGCGCCTCTACATTCTTGATCTTCCCCGTCTCATAATCCTCCGCAGGCAGGTTAAGTGCTTTTGCCTTCAGGCGAAGGCAGATATCTTTAGATACCAAAACAACTTTCCGATCCGGATTTTCTTCCGTCAGAATAAGTGCCGCGTTGATAATCTGGTGGTCGTATTTGTCATTGCCGAAAATCTTCGCCGCATCCACCCGTTGCGGTCCTCCCGAAAGGATCACCCGGAATTTACCTTTGGTCTGGCCATTCATGTGAACCCAGTGGTTAATCAGCTTTTTGCCCGAAAGTTCATCGATCAATCGAATAAAACTACGCGCCTCGAAATTCCGGGTTTCGTTGCCCCCCTTTAAATTATCAAGCTCCTCCAATACCTGTATGGGAATCGCTACGTCGTGCTCCTGAAAATTATTCAGTGCGTTGTGGTCGTATAAAATGACCGAGGTGTCCAGAACAAAAATTTTGCGGGATACTGCCATGATGCCCGGTTTCTTATCATCAATTGAAAAGATAAAATTACTGCTTTTTAATTACTTCTATAAGTGTAACCCGGAATTTCAAGTAGAAAACCCCTACTTGGGGGTGTTCCTAAATGCGACACATTGTGGATAAACACATAGCGCCAAAATGTGCATAAACTTACCTATATCGATAAATTAAAAGCGTAAGCTGCCATTGCGGGCAAACAGAAATGTGGATAACCCAATCCCCTCAGGTGGAAAACATGTTAATAAAATAAATTACTTTTTTCTTGACACGTAAACATTTTGTTACTACCTTAGATTATATCAAGCACAGAGTTCTTTGAATCGCCCAAATAAGTATCCACAAACGAAATGGTTCCAACAGGAATTATTTTAGGATGACTTAGTGATGGATCGGTTCCGAAGAGGCATCATGCCGAACGGAAATCTGCCAGGCCCGTAAGGGATAGGCCCGATCAAAACATCCGACCGGGGTTGTTGTTCGGTTTGATTCTCTACGGAGAATGCACGGAGCAACAAATGCATGACGTATTGCGATGCCTTTGTGCATACGCATAAACGGATGCCGATAAAGACACTCGACTTGATACCTAATTTGCGGCTACGGCTGTAATTTAAGGTTAAAAACGGAAGGTTCAAATCGAAAGAGGAGGCCTTCCGTTTTTTTATCCTATTAGCTCACAGTTTAACGTCCGCCCATACAGGATAATGATCGGATAATTTAGCCTTGATGATCTGATATCGGCTCACTTCAAAATCATTACTGGTTAGAATATAATCGATCTGAAAATTCGGAAAATCCCCATTGTAGGTCACCCCCCAGCCCCGTCCCTTTTCGCGGAACGCATTTTGCAGGCCGGAAGATACTTTGTTCACGGCATACGATAAGGGGGTATCATTGAAATCCCCCGCAATAAGATAGGGAATTTTACATTCCTGGCTATGTGCTTCAAGCGCATCCGCCTGAGCGCTCCGGGCATCGAAAGCCCATTTTAACCGCGCCCCGATACGCTTTGTAGAAGCCGCATCTTTCTCAAGGGCCTTCGTTGGGCTCTTGATGAATTCGTAATCTTCTTTCTGAAAGCCGATGGAACGCAGGTGGACGTTATATACCCTGAAAACCTGCCCCCCTTTATCGACATCCGCATAAATTATCCGGTTTACGCCATACTCATGATCGGGCAGGTGACCCGATGCAACGATCGGATACCGCGAAAAAATTGCCATGCCGTAGGCTTCGTAATCATTCTGAGCCGTCGGCAAAAAATAATAATAGGGCATCCCAATTTCCCGCTGAAACGCCTTGGCCATCCGATACGCTCCTTTTTGCCGCGTATAATACTCTTGGATGCAGACGACATCGGGAGATACACTGTCTATTAGCCCCATTGCCTCCTCCCGTATGGTAGTTTCCGTGTCCCTTTGTTCAAAGGTTCTAAAAAAATGCACGTTATAGGTTAGAAGCCGAATATGGCCCGTATCACGCGAAACAACCTGTTCGGCAGTGACCTTTGCATTGAAACCAACGTGATTGGTCAGCGTGCCCCATCCCATCCCGATTGCCAAAAGCGAGATTAATGCAAACCGCGCCCGGCGGACGAGCCAATAGCTAACAAACAACGCGTTCACCAGCAAAAGGGGTAGGTAGGCGATACCAAAAAATGCAATTGGCCAAAATGTCTTTGGATTAATAACGGGTGCCAGATAACTTAGTAGCAGCGCAGCAACCGCAAAAAAGTTGACCCATAAAACCGTCCTACTGAAGAAGCCCAGTCGTTTCCACCGCCGTAATTTCACCGCCATTAGTATTCATTTTGGCCTTGTTTGCTGGCTTTAAACAAGGCTTCTTTTTCGGCTTTGGTTAAGCTGTCGTAACCAGACTGAGAGATTTTGTCCAAAATGCGATCGATCACTTCCTGGTTCGGGACCAACGGTTCCTCCTGAGGCGTCGTCGGCACATCAGTACGCACCACGCGGAGTTTGCGCTTCTTGCGGGGCCTGCCCAGTACACGGCTCCAGTCCTGCCCATTTTGCAGCCGCTTGATGTAAACAAAGCCAAATAATGCTCCGCCAATATGTGCAATACTTCCTCCGGCATTCAACCCACCTACGGCTAAAATATCCAGTGCAATAAATACAAGCGCCAAGTATTTCAGCTTGACGTTGCCGAAAAAAAGCAGCCGGATGGTGTAATCCGGCAGCAGTGTCGCCGTAGCGAACACCACGGCACTCACACTGGCCGAAGATCCGATCATCACGGTGCGGAAAGCGTCTGCCCGAAAGACGGGAATTAAATTAAAAGCCAGCAGATATAACACCCCGCCCGCAAGACCTCCGGCGAGGTAAACGAACGTAAGCTGCCTCTTTTTAAGGAAATCAAGGAAGATAATGCCCAGCCAAAACAGCCAAAGCATATTGAATAGGATATGAAACAGCCCTTGCTGTGTAAACATATAGGTGCCGATTGTCCAGGGACGATGCAGCCACCCCGATACAGATGCCGGAAGCTGCAGCCACGATACCACATAGTCCGACAGGGGTATGCTTGTGATGCCTAAAGCCCTAACCAGCGACAGGACCCCAAGCCCCAAAAATACCACGATGTTGATGGCAATCAATACGTACAACGGATTTCCCGAGCGGAAAGCCTTATACCATAAGTCGCCAAGCCATGACCTCTTCATCGCCATAGTTCCTGATAAGAATCGCTAATATATGAATTTTTTTTCTGAATCATTTTTCCCAATCAAATCCTTACCAATAATTCGGCCTGCGGATTCCCCACAGCTTGATCAGCAGGAAGCCGACCAGGGCCCCGCCGATGTGTGCAAAATGCGCAATGGAACTGCCGGTGCGGGAAATTCCTAAAAACAACTCAATCAAGATCATCACCGGAATAAAATACTTCGCTTTGATCGGTACCGGCAGAAATATCAGCATCAATGGTGTATTGGGAAACAGGTAGCCAAACGCGATCAACAATCCGAATATTGCACCTGAGGCGCCCACCATCGGTGTATTGTAAACCGACACCAGCTTGTTAAAGCTCTCCTGGTTCAAGTCGGGATGATTGCCTTGCACTACGCCAGCAAGCATATCAAAGCGAAGCCAGTCGCGGGCAGCGGCCGTCCCTGTAATTTGGTAAACCTCCAGCGCCTGTACCCCAAATTGCAACACCAGCGCGCCGAGTCCTGTAATTAGGTAGTAATTTAGAAAGCGTTTTGACCCGATGACCTGCTCTAGGACCGGGCCGAACATAAACAACGCAAACATGTTGAAAAAGATGTGCCCCAACCCGCCATGCATAAACATATACGTGACAACCTGCCAAATCTTGAAAAACGGAGAGTCGGGATAGTATACGCCAAACAACCGGTTTGCTTCTGGAAAAATCAATGCGCTGCCGATAAAGCAGATGATATTGACAATCAACAGGTTCTTGACAACGGGCGGTATCCCTGAAAACGGTGATGCGGTGTTGTTAAACATAGTATTCTTCAAAAATTAACGCTCGAACCGTTCAGACAGTTCTTGCAATGTAAATGTAAGGATTACGGGTTTACCGCTCAATGACGCATTGGGCATTTCGCAGGCAAACAGCCGATCAATCAATTCAGCCATGTCGTCCGTCGATAGGGCCGTACCCGGCTTAATGGCGGCATGCCGGGCCAGGCTTCGGGCCAGCTTCTCCCGCCTGGGTAATTTCAACGCTGCCTGGTTATTTTTATAGTCTTCCAACAACTGTTCCAATACCTGCCGCTCACTCATTCCCGACGTCAGATCTGCCGGAATGCCCTCTACGACAAATGTATGCTTCCCAAATTCCCGGATCTGGAAGCCCAGTGCCTGTATATCAGGCAATAAGTCGTTAATCAGCTGGAAGTCTGCGGCGTTCAGCGTAACCGTCTGCGGAAATAAGCTTTGCTGACTCGCACCTTGTCGGTTTTCCAAGTGCTGGCAGAACTGCTCAAATAGGATGCGTTCGTGCGCGGCCTGCTGATCGATCAGGATGAATCCCGAATGAATTTGCGATACGATATACCGGTTGTGCAGCTGGAAGGGTTGCTTTTTCCCTGCATGCGGTTGTTCGGCAGACGAATCCGCATCGTTTCTATGAAGTCCCAGCTGAGCGGGCGCTTCTTTCTGCGAAATCTGGTATAACGTGTCCCAATTTTGCGGGATGGGCGATACCTGCCGGCTGCCGCTGGCCTTTCCGCTGTCAAACGGATTGAAATCCGGATTGAACGTAACGGAGGGAGGCGTGATTTCCTCCAGCGGCTTCGGACTGATCATCTGGCTGAACCCCGTCTCCTGGTTAAAGTCCAGGGTAGGTGTGATGTTATACCGTCCTAACGATCGTTTTACGGCCGATTGGATAATGGCATAAATCGCCCGTTCATCTTCGTATTTGATTTCCGTTTTTGTGGGATGGACATTGATGTCGATTTTCGCCGGATCAATCTCGATAAACAACACATAAAGCGGAAAACTTTCCGATGGTAGGATATCTTCATACGCTTTCACCACGGCGTGATTCAGATAGGGGTCTTTCACGAAGCGGCCATTCACAAAAAAAAACTGCTCTCCCCGTGTTTTCTTCGCGTATTCGGGCTTTCCAATAAATCCTTTGAGATTAATGATGGTGGTTTCTTCTTCCACCGGTACCAGCCGTTGGTTATAACCGCTGCCAAAAATATGGACAATCCGTTGTTTGAGACTTTCCCCGGGTAGGTGAAACAATTCATTATTGTCGCTATGAAGCGTAAAGAAAATGCGCGGATACGCCAAGGCCAATCGTTGGAATTCATCCACGATGTGACGCATCTCCACCGGATTGCTTTTCAGAAAATTACGCCTTGCAGGTATGTTATAAAACAAGTTTTTGACCGCAATGCTAGTCCCCGCTGGAAGCGCTTCCGGCTCCTGCCCGACCACATTCGACCCTTCTATCTCCACCCGCGTGCCTAATTCGTCTTCCACGCGCCGCGTTTTCAGTTCCACATGCGCGATGGCTGCAATGGAAGCCATGGCTTCACCCCGGAACCCCATCGAACGGATGGCAAACAGGTCCTCCGCTTTACGGATCTTTGAGGTGGCGTGGCGCTCGAAACAAAGCCTTGCGTCGGTCATGCTCATGCCACAGCCGTTGTCAATCACCTGGATGAGCGATTTTCCTCCCTCTTTCACGATTAGCCGAATTTTGTCGGCTCCTGCATCGATCGCATTTTCGATCAACTCCTTTACTGCCGATGCCGGGCGTTGCACCACTTCTCCCGCGGCAATCTGGTTGGCCACGGCATCCGGCAACAGTTGGATAACGTCTGACATACGCTGCGAAGTTACGAAAACGTCGCTACTCCACGCATTTCCTGGGCAAGAAAACGAGCGGTTTCACTCCGCTTGCAGTAGATTAGGTCTTCCGGTGTGCCGCTGAAAAGGATCTCGCCACCGCCGGCACCACCCTCCGGACCCAGGTCTATCACCCAGTCGGCCACTTTGATGACGTCCAGGTTATGCTCAATAATTAATACGGTGTTTCCACGGTCTACCAACCGATTAATTACTCCCAACAACACATTTACATCCTCGAAATGAAGTCCCGTGGTCGGTTCATCCAAAATATAGAACGTTTTGCCGGTATCTTTTTTGGAAAGCTCCGTGGCCAGCTTCACCCGCTGCGCTTCGCCTCCCGAGAGCGTTACCGACGACTGCCCAAGCGTAAGGTAGCCCAGGCCGACATCCTGCAACGTCTTAATTTTACGGTAAATGGAAGGGATATTTTCAAAAAAGCTGACGGCCTCGTCTATGCGCATGTCCAGCACATCACTGATGGATTTACCCCGGTAGCGGACTTCCAGCGTCTCCCGGTTGTAACGCTTGCCGTTGCACGTTTCACACGGCACCTGCACATCCGGCAGGAAATTCATTTCGATCACTTTCATCCCAGCGCCCTGACAGGTTTCACAACGTCCCCCTTTTACATTAAAGGAAAAACGGCCGGGTTTATATCCGCGGATTTTGGACTCGGGCAGCTGCACAAACAACGCGCGGATGTCCGAAAATACACCGGTATACGTAGAGGGATTGGAACGGGGGGTACGCCCGATGGGGCTTTGGTCAATTTCGATCACTTTATCGATGTGCTCCAAGCCTTCGATTTTTTTATAGGGAAGGGGCGTTTTCTTCGCCCGGAAGAAGTGACGGTTCAGGATGGGATATAACGTCTCCGTGATCAGACTTGACTTGCCGCTTCCAGAAACGCCGGTTACGAGCACCAACTTCCCCAAGGGCAATTCAACATTCACCTTGCGCAGGTTGTGACCGGTTGCCCCAGATAGCCGCAGGCTGTGGCCATTTCCTTCCCTGCGTTTTTCCGGTATCCGAATCTCTTTCCGGCCATTGAGGTAAGCAGCGGTAAGCGTATTGGCTTGCATGATTTCGGCTGGTTTTCCCTGCGCCACAACCAGCCCCCCATGCGCGCCCGCCGCCGGCCCCATGTCAATTACGTAATCGGCATGAAGAATCATATCCTTATCGTGTTCCACCACCAAAACGGAGTTACCGATATCCCGAAGGTTTTTTAGGGCGTTGATAAGCCGCTCATTATCCCGCTGATGCAGGCCGATACTGGGTTCATCCAAGATGTAAAGCACGTTGACCAACTGCGACCCGATTTGCGTTGCCAGCCGAATGCGCTGCGCTTCGCCACCCGAAAGTGTTTTGGCGGTGCGGTCCAACGTCAAGTAGTTGAGGCCCACATCCAGCAAAAACCCAAGCCGGGCGCGTATCTCTTTCAGAATTTCCGTTGCAATGATGGTTTGCCGTTCGTCTAACCGTTGCGCCACCTCCCCGAACCACGCTGCTAGTGTGGTGATGTCCATCACCGCCAGTTCGTGGATGTTCTTGTCCGCAATTTTAAAGTGCAGCGATTCCTTTTTAAGCCGTGCACCGTGGCAGGCCGGACAGATTCGCTGTGCACGGTATTCTTCCAAATTCTGCCCATTTGAGCCGAGACGCTCGTTTTGGTCCTCCAGCATTTTGAAAAGCCCTTCAAACAAAATCTTGTAATCCTTGGTATTCCAGCTGCTGTACGTCACCGGCACGACCACTTCTTCTTCCGCGCCGTTGAGGAGGATATTTAATTGTTCGTCCGTAAGCTTTTCGATGGGGGTGGTCAATGAAAAGTCGAACTTCTTGGCTACCGCCTTAAGCACCTGGAAATTCCACGTATCCCGATATTCACCCAGCGGGGCAAGCCCCCCCTTCTGAATGCTGAGCTTGGAGTCAGGAATAACAGCATGGCGGTCGATTTCATACACATAGCCTAATCCGTCGCATTTTTCGCATGCCCCATAGGGCGAATTGAACGAGAATGTGTTCGGCTGCGGTTCGTCATAGGAAATACCCGACGCTGCATCCATCAGGTAACGGCTGTAGAAATGCTCGTTATTGGCCTTATCGCTGATCTTGATGATTCCCTTGGCTGCTTTCATCGCCTGCATCACCGATGCATACAGGCGTTTCCGGTCCTTCTCCGATACGAGTAGCCGGTCGATGACCATTTCAATATCGTGGATCTTATAGCGGTCTACCTGCATTTTCGGTACCAAATCCAGCAACTCGCCATCCACACGCACTTTCACATACCCTTGTTTACGGATCTGTTCAAACAGCTCCCGGTAATGGCCTTTGCGCCCCTTCACCACCGGCGCCAGCACATTGATGGCCTGTCCCTCGAACTGCTGGATGATGCGGTCGACCACCTGGTCTTCCGACATCCGCTCCATTCGTTTGCCTGTTACGTAGGAATACGCTTCCCCCGCCCGGGCAAAGAGCAGTCGCATAAAATCATACACTTCTGTGATGGTACCCACCGTAGAGCGCGGGTTCTTGCTCGTCGTTTTCTGCTCAATGGAAATCACCGGGCTGAGTCCCGAAATCTTGTCGACATCCGGGCGCTCCATGCCCCCGAGAAATTGCCTGCTATATGCACTGAATGTTTCCATGTAGCGGCGCTGTCCTTCCGCGTAGATCGTATCGAACGCCAGCGAAGACTTCCCGCTGCCGCTCAACCCCGTAATGACAACCAGTTCATTTCGTGGAAAACTTACATCAATGTCTCTGAGGTTATGTACGCGAGCGCCGAATACCTGTATTTCCCCACCTTCGTGGGATTCACCCAGATCGGGCGTCATTTGTTTCGTCATGTACCCTAATCAATAAATCATGTGGTACGCAAAATTAGCCAAAATTGCCTTAACAAGCAAGATTATTCGCCATGTCAGTCTTCATTGACAGATGATTGCTACGCAATTAGCAGTCACTAATCAGCCGCTAAAGATAATGGTTTATAGGTGAAATCCACTAATAAATGCTAAAATTATTGGACAAATACATCAAAGAACTCTTCGCAGGGCACTTACTTTTCCCGTACTTTTCTGCTGTTTATCCCTTCCTCACCCTACCTAATCGATGGCCTTTTATAGCATAATAAAAAATTACGAAATAACAGGGCAACATAATTAGGTAAGCCTGTTGTGAAGCATTTGCCGTGGCCATGACCTTGGCTACCCCTGCAGACATTGACTGCTGCACCTGATGGTCAATAATCGCCCCGTAAATAAGTGGAATTAGGGCGCCTCCAGAAATGCCCATGATAAGTAAAGACGACGCAGCCTTGGTATAACGGCCCAAACCCGCGAGCGTCAGTGGCCAGATGGCCGGCCACATAAGCGAATTAGCCAAGCCCAACAAGGCCACCGATCCAACGGATAGGTAGCCCTCCGTCGACACCACACTGATCGTCAGACCGATTCCCAATAAGGCGCTTACTTTCAGTACATTTTCCTGGCTAATGTATCGAGGTACTGCAAAGGTACCAATGATATACCCAACGACCATGGCAACCAATGTGCCGGTAGTAAACAGTTTTGCCGTAGCAAAGGGAACACCTTGTGACAGTCCGTAACTAATAATCGTATCGCCCGCCATCACCTCAACGCCCACATACAGGAAGAGCGTGAAAACGCCTAAAATCACATGCGGAAACTGGAACACACTTTTCTTGCCAACCGCCTGAACGGTCGTGTGATTATCGGCGTTCGTATCGATTTCAGGAAGGCCGGATTTGAATATGAGATAAGCAAGCACCAACAACACCACAATAATGGCAATATAGGGTGGTATAACGCGCATGGCCATTTCATCGAGTGCGGTAGCTTTTGCCGTTGCCGAAAGCGAATTGATGCGAGCCAGCAGGTGATCGGTGTCGTCTAATTTTAAGAACAATCCAAGTATAATCGGCGCCAAGGCGCCTGCCAGTTTGTTGCAGATACCCATGATGCTCATGCGTTTCACCGCTGATTCGATCGGGCCAACAATGGTAATGTAAGGATTAGATGCGGTCTGCAGGATGGCCAGCCCGCTGCCCATGACGAATAAGCCCGTCAAAAAGAGAAAATACATCCGGCTGAATGCCGCAGGAATAAACAGCAGCGCGCCGAATGCCATGATGAGTAGCCCTACGCCCATGCCATTTTTGAAACCAAAGCGACGGAGCGTCGCTGCCGATAGGGGCGCCATTACCAAATACGCCATGTAGAACGCAAATGTGACGAAATACGACTGGAACTTGTTTAGTTCACATGCGATTTCAAGATACGGGATAAGTACCGAATTGAGCCAGGTAATAAAACCAAATATAAAAAACAATGCACCAATGATAGCTATCGGGCTGATGTTTCTTTTATGTTTTATGGTATTTTCCAATGTTAAGCAAATTTAGAAATGAAGATAAACGACGCTGTTTAAATGGTAATCCGTTCGCAGTTTTTCAAAAACTGTTCATCTGCATCGGCTCCCAAGCCTGGCTCATCGTTGATATTCAACGTAAAATCAGTATATTGAACACCGCCGACCACCGGGTCAGCCAAATGACCAATAAGACAGGAATCCATATCATAATGCACAATTCCCCGGCATGCGTAAATCAGGTGTAGGTTTGCACTTAGCGCAATGCGGCTCTCTAACATCCCGCCCATCATACAGGGAATACCTGCATGCTGTGCCACATGATGTAATTGCAGCGCCTCGTGTATTCCACCAGACTTGGCTAGCTTGATATTGATAGCATCACAGGCTCCGGCTGCGATGAGGCGTTGGGCGTCATGGTGATCGTAACAGCTCTCATCCGCCATAATTCTAACTGACGATAAACTTCTGAGTTTCGGTAAAAGATGGTCATTCCAGCTGCGCATCGGCTGTTCACAGAACTCAATATCCAGTTCCCGCATGGCTTGTAATATATTCAATGCGTCTGTATAACTCCAGCCCTGATTGGCATCTACGCGAATGAGAATATCCGGGCCGACCACGCGACGTATTTTAGCTAACCGCTTGAGATCAGATTTAATATCGTTGCCCAGTTTAATCTTTAATATCGTAGCTCCTTGCGCTACAAATTTCATCGCCTGGTCAGCCATTTCATCCACCGTAGCTATGCCCACAGTAACGTCGGTAATAATTTGCCGTTTTTCTCCCCCAAGAAACTGCCATAGCGGCTGACCTGCATTTTTAGCAGCCAAATCATACAGACACATATCAAAAGCACTCTTAATGGTGCTATTGCCATCAATAAAATGGTGCAGCTCCTGCATGCGTGATTCGATATCCATCGGATCGCGGCCTTTCCAGAGCCGGGCGAATTCCCTGGCTACAACCAAGCAAGTATCCTGGGTTTCTCCGACGATCATTGGAAATGCAGAACACTCTCCCACGCCATATCGATTTTCGTTAGTATGAACTCGGATAAATACGTTTTGGGCGTGAAGCATGGTGCCTGTTGCGATTGCAAAAGGCACCATGGGAATGCTAAACCGATAAATATCGATATGGGAAATAATCATGGAAATGCGTTAGTTAGGCGGAAACATTCCTTGTTTCGGATGCGTGTAGGGAAGTCCGGGCTTTTTATCCCACCATACCTTGCTAAGGAACGTGTCGCCGCCCGGAAGCTGATCGATCGCCTGACGAAGATTTTCCGCATTCTTCCCGAATTCATCGATCGGATAGGTCATGCGCCGGGGTATCTGCCCGTTGGTAGCCCCTTTCATGCTTCCAGTCCACATGGCTGGATATCCAGTCCGACGCCATTCGGCCCACGCTTCTGTGGCATTGGGGTAAATGGCGATGTATTTCTGTAAAATAATTTTCTTCAGCTGTTCTTCCTCATCGCCAGCTAAAGCCACCAACGGTTTGGCCGTATAGGCGGCGGCTTCATCTTCAAGGCCCACCTGTGCCATGGATTGTTGAATACCTTGCTGATACATCTGCTGAACATTTTCGGTCGACAAGCCGGCCAGCGCAGCTTCCGCACGCAGAAAGTATACTTCAGCACTATTCATGACCATGATATCCGCAACTTCGCCCGTCAACAGTGGTCCGATTTCGGCCGTATTGGTACGATCGTAGTAATTCCGTTCCTCCTCTCCTTCCAACTGAATGGGTCGGCCTTTATAGCCGCTCACCCCATCGGTAGATGCCACCGCATAGATCGGTAATCGCGGATCATCCCGCTCAATCATCACTTCTGAGATGGCAAAACCGAACCGGATCGGGTTAGCTCCTGAGAGACCGCTGGTGTAAACGGGGTTTACGTTATCCACCGGAGTGGAACCACCCGGCGGCAAGGTTGTTAGTAGCGCATTGTGGGAATTGTCTTCCAACAACGGTGCCGTCACCACTTCCTGGATGTGCTGGCCTGCTAATGTGGCATCCGCATAACGGATGCGCATGGCCATGCGAAGGCGCAATGAATTGGCAAACCTCCGCCACAATTCCGGATCACCTTTATAGATGAGGTCTGCATTGCCGAACGAAATCTGATCCGGCGCGGTACTAAGCATCTGAGCCGCTTCTTTCAACTCATTCAATAGATTCCCATAAATCGAGGCTTGCGACTCATAGACCGGCTGGTTAATGACATTGACGGGGTCCTTTGCTGCTTCACTGTACGGGATATCCCCGTAGGCGTCGGTCATTCGCTGATAAAGGAATGCGTTCCAGATCCGGGCGATGGCCACCTGATTGCTTTTCCGAGAATCTGGAGATACAATCCTGATCAGCTCATTGAGGTTGACAATAAACCGCCGATAGTAATTAAAGGGGTTAGCGCAGTCGCAGGGGAGAAAGATATCACCTGTTTCTTCATAGGCAACATAGCCAGCGTATTCCCGCATGGACCATGGCGTGTTCGGTCCGAAATACTCAAACACCGAATGTTTGAGCGACCACGTGAGCAGCATATCCGGATTTAAATTCTCCTCCTTAACCATCGCGGGATTTGTATTGATCTCCTCGAAATTCTGGGTACACGAACCGCCTAATAACGCGATCAGTGCAAGCTGTAAATATCTCTTTTTCATGTTAAACAAGATCATATGATACATTATAAAGCGAATGATAGGTTGAAGCCAAACGTCCTGGTTGTGGGCATTGCTGCTACCTCATACCCCTGTGCTGCTGCCGTGGGCGCAAAAGCGGTTTCCGGTGTTATGCCCATTTCTTTCATTAAGGGATCTCGTTTCAGATAAAACAAATTCCTTCCGACCACCGACAGCTTAATATGCTGAAAGGGCGTACTTTTCAAAAATCCAGGCCGGAACGCATAACCGAGCGTTAGTTCACGCAAAGCGAGGTAGTCTGCATCCATGATCATTTCTTCACCCACATTCCCCCACGCGCGTTGCCCATAATAGTTTTCAGGCGTCAGCACGATGTCGCTTTGCTTATACGTACCATCTTCCTGCAAAATGACACCATCATTGATCAGGTTTTCCCGATCGTTGGTGAATACACCTGTTCCTTTGGCGTGCTGATGATATCGGCTGAATGAAAACACCTGACCCCCAATTCTTATATCCAATAAACCGCTTAACGACACTCCTCTATAATTAAAGGTACTCGTTAATCCGCCCAGAAAATCAGGCTGTATATTCCCGAGCACAACCTGTTCTGCCGCACGCTGAGCGACACCCGTCTCGCTAAGCAAGAGGCGTCCATCGTCCGTGCGGAGATACGGGAATCCGACGATATTGCCATAAGCTTCGCCAACCCGGGCTTCAATCCGGCCATTTGCATTTTCGATCAGCACGTGCGTCGAAATATTTGGAGCGAGCGAAACGACCTGTGACCGGTTCCTGGATAAGTTCAGTGAAAGGTCCCAGCGGAAACCGCCTACTTCTACGGGTGTCCCATTAAGCAGCAGTTCCACGCCATGGTTCTTTATCTCACCGGCATTGATGACGCGGGTAGCGTAACCCGTAGCCATCGATACCTGGACCGGCAGAATCTGGTTTTTGGTCGATTGTGTATAATAGGTGACATCGATTCCTAACCGGTTCTTGAAGAACCGTAATTCGGTACCGGCCTCGAAGCCGGTCGTCAGCTCATTCTTCAAATCAAGGAGCGGTACCTGACTGCGGAGGGTAGCATAAGGCAATCCCGGCCCATATCCAACCATGTCAAGTGCGTATCCGCCGGTCGTTTGGAAAGGCACCGCGTCGTTACCCGCCTGCGCGACAGAGAGCCGAATCTTACCGAACGATAATATCGGGTTGTTGCGCATGCCTAGCGCGTCTGTAAAAACGAAACTTGTTGCAATGGATGGATAGAAAAATGAGTTGCTGTTTAGCCCCAAGGTAGAGGACCAGTCGTTCCGACCGGTGACATCCAGGAACAAATAGTCTTTATAGCCAACCTGTCCTGCGAAGTATACGGAATTCATCTGTTTCCGACTCAATGAGTTCCGAGGCCTTACAATCTGGGCATTGCTGATGTGATACACGTAAGGTATATTGAGATTCTCCCCGCTCAATCCTACAACCTCCTGTTTACGGTTTAAGTGATTCGCACCCACAGAGAAGTACCCTTTGAAATCTTCCGATAGGTCACCGTTTGCCGTCAGCAACACGTCAAAATTTTCCTCCTTTACATGCCAGGTGGCATTGTCTACCGTTCCAGGCATCAAGGCGGCAGGCGGCGAATAGGTCCCTTTCCGATCAAATCGGACATCGGTATAAAAATCCGTTCCGGCACGTGCCTGCAAGCTTAACCAACTCGTGAAGGCGTACCTACCCATGAGCATACCGATAACCCGGTCCCGTTTATCATCATTCTGGAATTCGTTCACCAGCCAATAAGGGTTATACGGCGTTCCCGATTTCCAGTTAACCATGGTTCCATCTTCCTTCTTATAGTCTTTGAGCCAGTTTAGGTCGACAAATCGTGGTGTCAGATAAAGACTGTAAGCTGGATTCTGGGTGGTTATACCGGTCGCTTGCCGATTCTCGCCGCCCTGTCGGATATAGTTCAATTTACCTTCGACGAAAAGTTTATCGGTGATGTTCGATGTCGCTCTTAAATTGAAAGTCTGCCGCTGCAGTTTGTTATTGGGTATAATTCCGGTATTCCGCATGTCCGAAACCGATAACCGAAAGGAATTCTTATCTCCCCCGCCTGAAACGGCAATCGTATTCGTCCATGTCTTTCCGGTGTCGAAAAAATCCCGGATGTTATCGGCAGGCTGTGGCGAGTAGGGCCTGGGGCTCCATTCCGGCATATAGGTAAACATGATCAGCTGACCATCCAGCGGGCCCCCAAACTGGTCGCCATTTCCCGTCTGGGCGGGATAGCTCGTACCTTCATACTCCATAGATCCAAAGCTATTGGTACCACCATACCCAACACCCCACCTATCCTGCATCGTCGGGATGACATTGATGGTTTCCATCACAAAATTGGAATTGAATTCGACGCCAAGGCCTTTCCGGCCTCTACCGCTTTTGGTGGTAATTAAAATGACACCATTTGCTCCGCGTGCACCATAAAGTGCTGCGCCAGCGGGGCCTTTCAGCACAGACATTTCCGCAACGTCATCGGGATTTATGTTATTAATACCATCGCCATAATCCTTACCTCCGAAGATACCGGCCTGATCCAGCGTTTGATTATCAATAGGCACACCGTCTACCACATACAGGGGTTGATTTTCGCCGGCAATAGAGCTGCTGCCTCGGATCACCACAAACGATGATGAACCAGCCCCACCCGTTGTAGCATTTACGTGTACACCCGCAACCTTACCCTTCAGGGAATTGGCGATATTTGATTCCCGGGCTTCCGTAACGGTCGACAGGTCGACTTCCTGAATGGAATAACCTAATGCTTTCTTTTCCCGTTCGATACCAAGCGCCGTCACCAATACTTCCCCGATTTCGGTAGCGCCCTCCTGCAGTTCCACATGGATTACCGTGCGGTTATTGATGGGCACGTGCTGCGTGACAAAGCCCACATACGACACCACCAACACACCGCTGCCGGATGCCGCTGTTATCGAATAGGTTCCGTCTTGGTTCGTCTGCACGGCGGTCGACGTGCCCGCAACCTGTATGGAGGCACCAACAACCGGTTGGCCATTTGCCGTAACGCGACCAGAAATCGCCTGCTGTGCGCTTCCATAAAGCGAAAAGCAACAGGCAATTAGCGTTACCGTCCATAATTTGTTGAGTAGTTTCATTTTCATTTCATAATAGTTTTACGTGTAAAACATGGTTAATTGATTGTCTAACGTGTTAACGGAATAGTGTATGGTTAATAATCGGGTAAGGGTGAAGTGAAATAGGCTTCGATTTGCGCGGCGGTCGGTTGCTTCAAGGGCCGTACGATCCGAAAGCCCACAAATGACGCATCCGTCAACCACCAATCGCTCTTGGGAATCTGGGGGTCACGTTGTTTCCATTCGGGCCGCGATTGTCCGCGGGCAGCGGAACGCAATGCCGGTGCTGGCGCTTCCCAATGCCCACCACGCACCGCGTGCGGATAAAGTCGGGTAGCCTTCGCCCACGGATTTTTGGTGTCGGATCGGGTACGGTAAAAATCGGCCACGTATTGGTCCAGTGTCCATTCGGCCACATTGCCATGCATGTCGTGCAATCCCCAAGCGTTTGGCTTTCGCGTGCCCACTGTATGGTATTTCCCGCCGCTGTTTCCCAGGTACCAAGCGTAGGCGCCCAGTTGGCTCGCATCCGACCCAAAACCATAGGCGGTCTGGGTGCCGGCCCTGCAGGCGTATTCCCACTCCGCCTCGGTGGGAAGCCGGTGGAATTTACCGGTCTTTGCTGTCAACCATTTGCAATAAGCCATTGCCGCATATTGGGTCATATTCACCGCTGGAAATCCACTTTTCCCCATGCCGAAACTCATGTCCATGAAGGGTGGCGTGGGGCGCGTTACGCCGTCAACTAGCGGGCGTGTCGCATCGGGCACCTTGCTAGCGGTCGCCTGCTTTTCCAATTCAGCATAGACAAACAGTTCATATTCATCCCACGTGACCTCACATTTCCCCATCCAGAATGCGTCGACTGTCACCGTTCCTGTCGGTCCTTCGTCGGCGTTCCTTCCGTTTTCGGAGGCGGGGCTTCCCATTTGGAACGTACCCTTTGGGATCGCTACCATGTCAAAGGTGACCGTTGTGCCGGGAATGGTTGCCACGTACGATTCCATCCCCTGAAAAGAGGGGTACCCAACGGAAAGCAAGGCGGAAAACGTGAGCTGAATAAGGGTAACGACAGTTATCATTTTAAATACATTTGCTCCGGTTTGACGATACGTTCGTAAAAAAAGTCCCGATAAGCGGTCAGCTTATCCAGATAGTTTTCGAGTCCCAAAAGCTGTTCGTCATAGATGTGGTAGGTCAGGTCGGGCGTCCGGTTGGCAAAATGGCGGGCACGGTCTTGCTGGAAGAAAAATTTCTTTTCATCCGTATCCATACCTTTGGGCAAACGCGTTTTTTCCCAAACGTTAACCAAGTAATCAAATACTTCTTTGCGTCTTTCTAACTGATCGCTCACCGTAGCTCGCGCTTGATCCAAGTAATAAAGGGTTGAATCGAGATCGAGGAACCGTTGTTGGTGTGCCTTGGTAATCGAATGTTCAAGGGAAGACAGGTCGAGGTACGTTTTTGCGGTATGTTCAATCAGCTTCGCGATGGATGTGAATACCTCAAAATCGTATTTATTATCAATATCAGCGGCTCGGTTATTTTTGCAAATCTGCAACGCGCGCTCCATTTTCCCGAGAAATTCATTCGCCAGGGTTACCCGATGCGCATACTCCGTGTTCCAATAGGGGTTGTATTCCAGTACGTCCGTCCGCGGCAGGTCGGGAATATGGGTTTTCCCGATTTCGCCGTGGTGCCAGACATTGCGCTCAAAGCTTTCCATATAGAAATAGGCGCCTTCATTGAGGAGCGAGAAAAGCTCTTCCATATCCGTAACGTCATCTCCGTAGTAATTTCTAAAGTACTTTGTGGTAAATTCGGCCAGTGACTGATCGGATCGTGCGTTCCATGAGAACTCTGCGGCGGTAATAAAACGCAGCATCCACGTTTGGTTGTGAAGGCCGGAATCGTCCCACGACGTACAGATCATGCCATCAAACACGTTCTCGCCCAAACGCGAACGGAAGAAATCATAGGAGTGTTCCAAACTGCCTTCGATAACCTGCGGATTATTGCGCATGGCTCCCTTTTTTCGGTGAAAATAAGGTACAAAAAGACATTCGATTCCCGCATTCGGGTCATACGCAAAGAGCTGAAAACCCAGCGCCTTCGCCTGCCGTGCGTATTTCAGTTCCGGCGTTTCATAGCCGTAGGCTTCTGTCAATACAATTCCCTCGTGTGGCGTGACTTTGTACCGCGGCGGTAGTTCCTGGCCCACCCCCTCGTCGGTCGTCACGTCCCGCGTCCAGCCCATCGGTCGTTCCCAAACCATCACCTCGCGTCCCGTTTTCTGCAAACGCCGGGCGCTTTTTTCTACAAACAGGTGATACAGGCCATTCCGCCCGATTTCCTTTGCTTTTTCGCGCGTTGTGGGGCCTTTCCCCAATTCAAAGGTTTCGTCCGAGCCTATGTGGATGTACCGGGAACCCGGAGTGGCTTCCATCGCATCGGCCCAAAGATCGAACAGCAATTCATAAGACCCTTCATTCAGCGGGTCGAATTCCCAATTGGAGGCAGGAATCTCCCGCAGGTGCGCGTATTGCGGCCACTTCAGGATGAAGCTGACATGGCCCAACCCCTGCACCAACGGCACGATCTGGACGTGGTAGTTCTGCGCGTACCGGGTAATCTCCTGCATCTCTTGCATTGTGAACGCTCCGGGGGCCCCGACTTCGGGATGGCTGGGATAAGCAAATTTGTCTTCCCATTCCCACACCAACAGGTTTATCTTGTATTTAGCCAAATCACGAATAAACCCTTCGACGTATTCACGTGTGTCCTGATGGTGTTTAGTGTCATAATGGACGGCCCGATGGGTGGTGTGCGGCCAGTCCTTGATGGCCATGCCCTGTACAAAGGGAGACGCGCCATCGCCCGATTGAATGAGTTGGCAAAGCGTCTGTACGCCGTAAAACAAACCCGGTTCACCCGAAGCGCTAACGGTTATGCCCTTGCTCGTCACATGCAATTGATAACCTTGATTCCCATGCTTCCTTTCTGCACCTCTTTTCGTCAATACGATATGTGCGCGGCGCCGATCCGTTGTCAATTCCGTGCGGATGTTCCAGCGATCGCTCAATTGACGCCGTAGCTCGCTGGTGGCGAACTTGTCCTTTTCACTTGCATCGCGATCGATCGTAATCATTAGCGGATTGGGAAGATCAAACGTTTCCCCGGTAAGCTGAACGTCCTGCGGATAGGGAATCAAGGTAATGCCGGCTTTATACAGCGGCGTATCTCCTCGTGCTGGTGAAGGGAAGGACACATACAAAACAAAAAGCAACACAGGTGAGATTACATCGATAAGTCTTTTCAAATAGCTCCAATTCACACAACGGTTTCTTTTCATAATTTGCTTTTTCTATTGACCAGCGAATATTAATCGAATATTCAATAATCAAATATAGATAAAATCTTTTGTTTCAACCAAAAGATTATTTATTTTTCTTTCGTAACCTTTGTTTTTTCGAATTGTATCGATTACGAAAGCAAATAGCCTTTCATGAGGGTGCACCGCGAATCCTCGTGATAGGTGAAAAAGGCAACAAAAATAAACGACGCTTTACGGTTATGGAAGGTGGGTGCAGCGATAATCAAAGAGCGAATATCGGTTTACGGTTTTTCCATTTTCCCCGCGTAAAGTCAGGAATCTTAATCGGGGCAGATCCCTGGGCGATGGATTGCTCCGATAAGGGTCCGATGACCGACCATGCCGCGGCATCGTAGACATCCATTGGTGGTACTGCCTGTTCTCGGATGGCATCCACAAATTCTTTGATCACAAAATAGTCGATACCGTCATGCCCTGTCTTCTCGGCTTCGGCTCCGAATTCTTTCCACAGGCGGTGGTCATATTGTGCGAGGTAGGACTCAAAAGATTCCCATTTGTGATCCTCCGATTCGTGTTCAATGTAAATCTCATTGGGTTCGTACTCGTTTTTATACCGCCATATTCCCTTCGTACCCTGCACGGTATATCCAAGGGAGTACGGACGGGGCAAATTCGTATCATGAGTTAGGGTAATGGTTTCACCGTTGACACATTTGATCATCGTACGCACCACATCGCCTAGCTTGAAAACCACCTTGGCATTCGGGTGGTCTTTTCCGCCATTGTCAACGATGTAATTATGGAGCCCGCTGCTTTTGGTGGCCATGGAAACTAGGTGGTCGAACTGATTCCCCCGGTTGATATCTACCATTTCCGCCATCGGCCCCAGCCCATGGGTAGGATATAGGTCGCCATTACGCGCTACTGCGTGTTGGGTGCGCCAGCGTGCTTCGCTGAAGCCCTTGTCGCCGAATTCGACGCCACCGCCATACGGTTGCTTGCCGTTATTAAATTTGACGTGCCGCAGATCATGCAAATATCCGCCTTCCAGTTGGACGACTTCACCCAATCTGCCTTGCCTAACCATATTCAGGACGGCCAAGATATCCCGCCGATAGCATGCATTCTCAAGGATCATGCAATGGCTTCCCGTCGATTCGTGTGCATTCACCAGCTCCCAGGTTTCCTCCACGGTGATTGACGCGGGCACTTCGAGACCAGCATATTTCCCGGCTTTCATTACGGCCACGGCCATCGGCACATGCCATTCCCAGGGAGTCGATATAATGATGCCATCTAAATCATCGCGGCGGACGAGGTGTTCGAAATCGTGCTCGCCGCTGGTGTAGCTTTTCGCTTCCGGCAACCCGGCTTTCTGCAGGATACGCTGGGTCTCCGCAACGGCGTCCTTGTCAATGTCGCATATGGCGGGTATGACCACGCCGGGAATCATCAAGGCACTTGCTACATGAGCCCGCCCACGTAACCCCACACCAATAAAGCCTAACCGGATTTTTTTAGCAGGCCGGCCGTGGGTAAACTGGGGTGAAAGCAATGCGGCGCCAGCAAATGCCATTGCGCCGTGTTTAATAAATGTTCGTCTTGGAATATGTTTCATTAGAAAATAATTATTGATCTATTGTCTGTTTTTTTCATGGATGATCTATTTCATCGGCATTCAAGCTGCCTTCGGCGGTTAGTTGCATCAGTGAATGCTTCGCAGTTTGTTCTTAATGGCCTAATGGAACCTGCATTTTCATCGGCTTTTGTGCCAGCCGCTGACAGGGCAGCTTTCTTTTTATCTTTTTTTGTTTCTACGTTGTTTCCCCCTTTATCAATGATCCTCTAGCTTTTGCTGCAGCAGCGAAAGGACTGCCGCACTCATGGTTTTCACGCCTGTGGGTATGCTTGGATCAGGCACCGGAACATACAACGACCCGTGCAACGGCGGCAATGTCATTTGCCCGGCTGCTGCTGCGGTCACATGGTCCGGGTGTACGGTACCCAATGAATAAATCATCGTGGGTATGGGCGGCTGCTCCCGGCCATACCGCGCAAAATCCTCACCCACCAATTCCCGGGAAAGTTCACGGACGTGTTGTTCACCTAGCGTTTGGCGAAATACAGCTGCCATTTGTTCGGTCAGCTTCGGGTCGTTGTACATGGAAGGGAAGGATTCGCCTTCGTGCTTGATGTGTGGATATTCTTCCGGGGTCAGTCCCGCCGCATGCGCCTCGCCATCAGCAACCCGTTTGATCGCGCGTAGCAAATGCTCCCGAATATGGTCTTCAAATGTCCGGACGGTGAGTGAAATCTCCACTTCACTGGGGATGATGTTGCTGCGCGAGCCGCCGTGAATGGAGCCCACACTGATTACCGCCGGTTCGGTCGGCGCTATCTCCCGGCTGATGATCGATTGGAGCGACAACACGATCTTTGACGTCAACACGATCGGATCAATGGTCTGTTGCGGGGCGGCCCCATGCCCCCCTCGTCCCTTCACGGTGATCGTTAGGTTATCAATGCTCGCTAAAAACATACCCGCATGATACCCCACGGTACCCGCGGGTAATACCGAGCTGACATGGAGTGCGAGTGCGTAGTCCGGTCTTGGAAATCGCGTAAACAGCCCGTCGGCAAGCATCGATTTGGCACCGACGCCATTCTCTTCGGCAGGCTGTGCAACAAAAACGACGGTGCCACGCCATTGGTCCCGAAGCTTCGAAACAACCGAAGCGGTCCCTTTCCATACCGTCATGTGAACGTCGTGCCCACAAGCATGCATGACACCGGGCACGTTGCTGATGTAAGGAACCTCCGTAAGCTCTGTAATGGGAAGCGCATCCATATCTGTTCGTACCAAGACAACCGGTCCGCCGCCATTTTTCATCATCCCTACCACGCCATATCCACCTACCCGCTCCGTGACGTCGAAACCCAGCGCACGAAGCTCATCGGCCAGCACCCGTGAGGTCTCCTTTTCCTGTTCCGAGAGCTCCGGGTGTTGATGCAGCTGCTGGTATAACGCAATCAGTTCCGGAGTTTCCGCGTGGACGATTTCTGCAATTCCACTGGATTGGGGTTGGGCTGCTGCAGGCAGGCAAAAAATCATTGCCGTAACCAAGCAACGGAAGTATATGTCGATGTGAGGTGTCATAATGCTCAATCTAACGGCTTGATGAATACGTTAGCGAATTGAAAGCGGTTGTCATTCCAATGATCATCTTGAAGTGCAATGGGGCCCGCGGGCGCAATGCCAGGGAGTACGGCCTGGTCAATCACCACTTGGCCATTCAATTCCACGGTTATGCGATCACCGACCATGGTGATGATAAACCGATTCCATTCCCCGACTGGCTTATCGGCTTTTACCGTGGGTGTAACGCCAGCGCGGACCGCTGCCGGAAGATTCCTATCCACCCGGTATCCGTAGATTTCACCGGAACCGATGTACCGATTCCCGATGTTGATCTGGTTTTTCGAATGCCCCCGCAGGTAAATGCCGGTATCGCCGAAATAGGGCAAATCTACGGTCTTTGCAGAGCCATCTTCGTTGAGCGCCGGTTCACCGCTAGGCAGGATGACCGGTGCTGGCATGGTTTCCGGTTCGCGCGTAAACCGTACGTCAGCGATGAGCATAAAGTCCATGAATGAGGTTTTGCTCCACAGGCACTTGTCCTTTTCCTCACTTTTACCGTCATAATCGATCAGCCAATCCCTTGCCACCCAATGTCCCCTATGTCCAGGTTTGAGCTCCCAGTGGTCCAGTTGCTCCCCAGAAAACAGGGTAGTCCAGCCAGTACCGGCTGCGGCAACCTGGTTGGCTGTTGGATGATGGGTAGGCAAGCGGTCAACCTTGATGTTGCGATAGGCGATGGTGGGTCCGGTAGCCGCAAACGCGATGTGTCCCTTCCGTGGCATCGCAGCTGTTCCACGGGCAATTTCTTTTCCATTGACTGAAACCACAATCGTTCCACCCAGGCTTTCCAAGCGGTAGCTATTCCACAAACCACCCAGAATAATGTTGCCTGCAAAGCGGCGGGGTTTGATCGATGCACCACCTGTCGCAGCGAGCCCGGCACCCAATGCCGGACCTTTGATGCCACGCGGAAACGGACTACCCACGGCGGGAAGGGCATCACTATGGATAAATAGTTCGGGAAGATCCCGTCCGTTTACTGAAAACCATTCAAAATCAAGAATGTAGTTCTCATACATCTCGTCAGTTCGCAGATAACCTGTGGGAGATCCTGAGCAATATAACGCATGTTCTTTAACGACCCAAGTGTCTCTAGCGGTATTGACATTGGTCCATCCCGCCAGGTTACGGCCGTTGAACAGCCCCTCGGATTTGGTGTTCGTCCGCAATTGCCCGGCCAACGCCGGGGTGAACGCCACGGACGTCAACGCGGTGGCCACCGATAAGATGAATGTTGTCTTCATAAAGTAGGGGATTGACCGGGGATCGGAATCGGGTAGCGACCTTCGTTATCCGGCAGGGTGGGTGGAGCAGCATCCCACGCGAATGTTTCCGGAAGGATGGACAGTTCCGAGTTAAGGGCGTCTTCCCACTCGATCAGCATTCCCGAATGTGCTGCCATCCGACCTAAAATGGTCGTCATCGTGCTCATCGCGGCCCATTCCGTGTCGTTCATGGGGGTGTCTTCCCGAATAGCTGCAAAAAACTGGTCGTGTTGCAGTTGGTAGGAATTCGCGCGACTTTCACTGCGCCACCGTCCGTTTCCCCCTAAGTCGCTTATGGTCTTAGCAGCCGCATCCGCTCGTCCTTCGGTACCGATAAACGTAGCGCCACCGCGGTTCCATGTGCCGGCAATGCTGCGGATCTGACTGTTCAGCTTCGTACCGTCAGCGTATTCGTATTCGATGAAAAAATTATCAAAGATGTCGCCGTACCCCGGCGCATAGGAGCCACTGCGCCCACCCATTCCTTGGGCCCTTACGGGGTAACTTTCTTTTACCCAATTGACGATATCGGTGTTATGGATCTGCAATGCAGCCGGCGACCCCGCCCAAAGCCAATTGAAATACCGCCAGTTACGCATCTGGTATTCCATCTCGGTTTGTCCGGGTAGACGGTCCACATGCCGTACCGGACCGATTAAATAATAGTCGGTTGCTGAAACAATTTCGCCGATTTGCCCGTCCTGCAATCGCTCTTTCAGCTCAATGAATGCGGGGTCGTATCGGTTTTGCAACCCTACGGATACCTTTAGGTTTTTCCGGCTGGCTGCCTCCCCGGTGGCTAACACCTGCCGGATGCCCGGGGCATCTGAGGCAAGCGGTTTCTCCATAAACGTATGCTTCCCCGCCGCTACCACGGCGTCGAAATGCAATGGACGGAAGGCAGGGGGAGTCGCTAAAATCACCACATCTGCCAAAGCGATCGCTTCCTTGTACCCGTCAAAGCCAACAAACATGTGGCTTTCCGGTACCCGTACGGCATCCTTAATGTCTGTAATTTTAAGTAGCGTGCTGTGGGTCGTCGCTAGCTGATCGGCGAAAGCGTCGGCCATAGCCACTAACTGGACGCGCTTGTCGGCCCGTAATGCATTGACTATAGCACCCGCACCGCGACTGCCACACCCGACAAGTGCGATTTTGAGGATGTCGCTACCCGTCAGATGGGCGCTGGCCCGTACCGCGGGGGTGCCCAACAAGGTTGCGCCTGCCAGGGCGGCGGAATTTTTTAAGAATGTCCTTCGGGATGAGGAGAAGTTGTCAGTATTCATCGAAACTTATTTGTTAGTGCTTAATCGGGCCAATGCGTTTGGCAGCAATGACCAAATGACTGTATTGTACATAGTTATGATGCCCTATCGGACTTTTCGTGTCATAAAATTCAAACTTCACGTTGTTCACGTTAAGGCTGGAACGGGCGGCATCACGCCACATAAATCCGTCGAACGGGTCTCCGCCGGTAGCGTGGGTAAATCGGTCACGGTTCCAACTACCTGTTGGGCTACCCGGTTTCCAATGGCCCATTTCCTGCCCATCGTGCCAGACCTGTAGTTCGCCGTCGTGTTTGCCGGGCGTATTCAACTTGACCATGAGTTCCACACAGATCCACCGGTCATAGTCGACGGATTTCCTGCCGGCATTGTTGATCAGGTAATTGCCATAGCATTGGTCGCCCGCTGCGTTTGACGCCCGCATCTCGGGCCAATAAATATACGTTTCCATTTCACCCGCTTGCCCGGTAATTGGTTCGTACGACACGTTGAACCGAGTGGGAAGATCACATACGCCTGCGGTTCCATACGGCCAATCAGACGGCGGATCGTAACCACCGATGCGGACACTGACGTGGTGGAAGTTGTTTCGAGAAGCTTGTGGGTACTTTACATAATAGCGGAGAAAAACGGTGCCGTCAAAACCTGGAGCGAACCGCTTATACAGATGGCCCCCGTCTGTTGTGCCCCCGTTGTTGGTGATGCGGATAGACTTACCGATAAGACTCCCCTCAGGCGCATCCGCTTCTAAAGACATATCCGTTGCGTTTTTGACATCGGTATAACGGGTAAGTACATCCGCCAAGTCGCCTTTGAATAGTTCCGCAAAGAGCACATGGGGGTCGGTTTCGATGCCTGTATCATTCGGATATTGGTCGGCGAGCAGCGAGTCGGCTATCACATCCCCCCGATCGTCGTTGGTCCGTGTACAACCCGTTGGCACACCCATATAGCTGATGACCAGCAACAGCACAGTACACGATCTTAAGCGGCCTAACCTCTTTTTCATAATTCAGTAACTTTGCGAAAGCTCACTAAAACAAAAGTAAAAGTAAGAAAAAAATTTTTCAAAACATTTATTTATTAAAAAAAAGAAAGGATAAGTGTGTTAATTAGGGGGAGCTAAAGAAAGAATAAGCGGTTGATGAGCTTCGATTTCATCAACCGCTGCGGTTTCCTATAGGAAGGTAAAAGGATCGTAGGGAACGGGGCAAACGAGGCGCTAAGAAGCGATAACCACTTCGATCCCGGCGTTTTCCAGTTTCCGCCGATCCTCCATCGGAATACCTTCATCCGTGACGACGACGTCAATCTCAGAAATCGAGGCGATAAAAGCCAGGCTTCGCTTGTTGAATTTGCTTGAATCGGTTACGACGATTACTTTTTTGGAAATGGCAATCATAATCCGGTTGAGGTGGGCTTCTTCGACGTTTGGCGTGGAGAGCCCAAAGTCGGCACTGATCCCATCTACTGCCAGGAAAAGCTTGTCACAAAAGTAATTTTTAAGGCTATCTTCGGCTCCGGCACCCACTAAAGACAGGGAATTTTTCCTTAAAAACCCACCGGGCACAATAACGGCCACGTGTTCATGGTCGGCCAGTTGATTCACGACGTTAAGTGCATTCGTAATGACCGTTAATCCAGCAACACGCAGGTTTTTGGTAATCTCCAATGTCGTGGTACCCGAATCAAGGATAATCGTGTCTCCATCCTCAATAAGCTCGGCAGCCGCTTTCCCAATACGGGATTTCTCCTCGTAATGATGCCTGTTCTTATCAGATAGCGTAAAATCTGCGCTCACACGGTCCACTTTAATTGCTCCACCCCGCGCCCTGATCAGCATATTTTTTTGCTCTAGCCGCGCGAGGTCGTTCCGAATGGTCACTTCGGTTACGCCAAGCTCCTTACTAAGGGAAATGACATCGACTTGCCCGTCCTGATCTAGCTTCTCAAGGATGATTACCCTACGTTGTACCGTTGATTTCTTATTTTTTATGCTCATGAAGATACTGCAATTTTCAAATACTTTCGAAAGTTAACGATAAATTTTTAACGCTGCAATTCAATTTGGATGCGTGTACACGTGACCCCGTACCTTGCACAATTGAGCTCGGTCAGTCACGGTCAAGACCTAATAGCTTCAATGCATTCAAACGGTATACTTTTTCCAATACGCCTTTATCGAGTCCGTAGCCATTCATTGACCAATGATACGTCGAAATTTTATGATCATAGAAGTGTTCATCTTCCGTTTCGAGAATCCGGATGGTGGTCTTGTACATTTCTTCGTCGACCCCCATGTCTGTGCCGTACACGATACGGTCTGCATACCTTTTATAGAATTTTGCAGTTGTTCGGGGTATGACCGATGTTTCTCCGTACTGCGCGGCGTTGTCTACGTAAAGGTTTGGAAACCGATCAAGCAGTACGGCTAGCGATGCCAAATCATGGGAAAGATTAGCGTAGTGGCACGCAATAAAAGTGACTCGCGGGTTTTCCCCGACCACATTCGCCAGTACCTCCATCATGCCGGCATGATCCAAGATCGCTTCTTTATTGTCAAGACGCCATTTAAACGCATTCATTAATCCGTCATTCAGCGAGTCCATGGGTTGGTACATCCAGATCGGATCTGCCACATGTATACTCACCGGCAAATTCAGTTCGGCACATTTATCCAGCAATGGTTTCATCCGAGCATCATCCGGATGCATACCCAAGGCCTTTTGCGGCTTGGAGTACATTTCGCCCCAGCCTTTGTCGCCAAGCTCGCCCACGCCCTTTGCTCCCATCGCTACGCACCTTTCAAGCTCTTTGATCGCCGCGGGGCCAAAGTCGGCTTGATCGTATCCCGTATAATCGAATCCGCAAAACAAGATAAACCGGTCGCTATATTTGGAGTACACATTCACCAGTGAATCAAATCCCTTGCCGGTCTGGCCTGTGAGCAGGACGGTCTTCGCGATGCCAAGCCTATCCATTGTCATTACCCATTCATCAATGCCTTCAGGCGTTCTCGGATAGGCATGCGAGTGCATATCGATCACGGGAAAAGCCGCTCGCTCGATGGGTGTTTCCGCGGTTTTGTGGAGGGATCGGGGCTTAAAATCTTTCAGCAACAGGCTTGTCGCCTTTTCGTTCTGCCCGGATGTTCCGTCGTCGGACGTTTGGCGGTCAGAAGTGCAGGCAAGCATCATGACACTAAATGCTAACAGCAGGTGTTTACTTTCCATAACGATTTTAGTATTGGTTTTTACTTATTAAATAAATTAGCGCTCCGTGACCACCGCTGCTTCGATCAATTCTTCGTAAAACAACGACAAATCCATGCCTGCGGCACGTACTTGCTTTGGAATGAAACTATGGTCGGTCTGGCCAGGAATGGTGTTAATTTCAATAAAATAGAACTTTCCGGTTTTATCTTCAAGGAAGAAATCAACCCGTACCATGCCTTTACAAGCCAAGCGCTTGTATACCGCAATCACCACCTCTTCCACCAGGCTGCGCTGGAAAGGACTCAACATTGCAGGTGTCATATCTGGGGATATTTTCGACAGATACTTTGCTTCGTAGTCAAAAAAACCATCGGCTACCATCACCTCGGTAATGGGCAGTACAACCGTCTTATTGCCTCGTTTAAAAACCCCTACGGAGAATTCCCTACCTGTCACAAACTCCTCCACAAGAATCTGGCTACCCGCATTTTTCGTGCTGAATGCACGGTCTAATGCTGCTGGCAATTCGTCCCGCGACTTCACTTTGCTCATACCAATGCTGCTGCCGCCGCAGTTGGGTTTTACAAAATACGGCAAGCTAAGCCGCTCGGTGACCAACTGTTCTGCCACGTCCCTTTCCGACGAGTCTATTTGAACAGATTTAGCCACAAACAGGTTATCGATATCGGCGATTACCGCTTTGGTGTACGCTTTATTCATGGTAATGGCGGATGTTGCCGCATCACAAGATGTATAGGGGATACCCAATAACTCCAGGTATGCCTGAAAGCAACCGTTCTCTCCCGGAATGCCATGAAGCATGATGAAAGCAACGTCAAAATGAACGATCTCATGACGTAACCGGAGGGTAAAATCGGCACGATTTACGGGGTGTACAGCAAGGGTGTCGTCCATATACACCCACCGGCCCTCGGAGACGACTATTTTATACACGTCATACTTTGTGTCGTCGAGTTGGCCGATCACGAAATCAGCGCTCAATAAGGAGATGGCAAATTCATCTGTGTGGCCTCCCGTAACCAATGCAATTCTTTTTTTCTGCATACAAGGCGTTTTATCAGCTTATCAAATTAGTTAGTTTATCAAAGATCAACACTGCAAACAAACGAAAAATAAATACAAAACCAAACTAAAGCAAGGAAAAATAAAAAATATCAATAAATATAAAAGGAAATAAAAATTTATATATTTGCGTTTGAAACGTTAAACGTATTTAGGAATGGATAAGGAGCGTATGACCGCTGAAACGACAAAAGAGAGGAAAACGTGGCTCGGAATGGATGAAGTGCAGTTACAGGAAGCCGGTGGAACTTTTACTGCCAAAGAGATTACACAGCAACCGCTATTATGGAAAAATACCTGGGCGCTCGTCAACAAAAGCAAAGCAGCCTTGCAGGCCTTTCTTAACGACATATATACGATTACGGATATGGAAGTCGTCTTGACCGGAGCGGGTACGTCTGCCTATATCGGAAGTATATTACGCGACCCTTTTCAGAAAAGTTCACGTAAGAATACATGGGCCGCACCTACCACCGACCTGGTATCCCATCCCCATCACTACTTCCAACCCGATCGCACGTTACTACTCGTTTCCTTCGCACGCTCAGGAAACAGCCCCGAAAGCGTCGCCGCTATCAACCTGGCCAACGCGATATGTAAAAAGGCGTTTCACCTCATCATTACCTGTAATCCCGAAGGCGACCTGGCCCGCATGGGGGACCGGCCCGACTGCTTCGTTTTTCATTTGCCAGAGGAAACGAATGATCGGGGCTTGGCGATGACAAGCAGTTTTACGTGCATGTTATTAGCCGGACTCCTCATCACCCGCATAGACCGGATCAACCGCTACGCGGAAACGGTTTCACGTCTTGCAGATTACGGTGATCGCATCATCACCCGTTACACTCAACCGCTGAAAGACATGGCATCGCTTGATTTTAACCGCGCCCTCTTCTTGGGCTCGGGGCCCCTGCAAGATGCCGCACAGGAATCACAGTTGAAATTACAGGAGCTTACAGACGGCAAAGTGATTTGCAAACACGATTCATTTTTGGGATTGAGGCATGGACCCAAAGTGGTCATCGACCATAAAACTCTGATATTTTTCTTGTACTCCAATGAGGACTACGTACACTTATACGAGGCTGACTTGGTCAAATCCATCTTAGCTACTGAAAAAGGAATTGGACAGGTCGGTATCAGCGAGTTTCCAGACAACGATCTACAAGCCACACTGGCTATCTCCTTTTCCGAGTACGAAGAAAAAATAGAAGAGGACTTTCTATCCGTTTGCAGTGTCCTCCCTGCCCAGATCCTGGCTTTCTTTAAATCGGTTAATCTGGGGCTCAAGCCAGATGCTCCATCGGCAAACGATACGATTACCCGAGTCGTACAAGGCGTCACGATTTATCCATACCGCGCAGATCATATCCATTCATTTAACCGCTTATAAAGTAATGACTATATTTAGGGTCACATCATACAAACAACATGCTCAGCCCACTTAGCGCCCCCAAACCACCCAAACGTATGGAAAACAACTACGATGTCATTGTCGTTGGCGAACTGAATGTCGATCTCATCCTGAATCATATCAGCACCTTCCCACAAATAGGCAAGGAAGTATTAGCACGCGATATGCAGATGACACTGGGGAGTTCTTCTGCTATTTTCGCCAGCAACCTCAGTACATTGGGAGCAAAAGTGCTCTTCAAAGGGGCAACGGGAAACGATATGTTCGGAGATTTTGTGATAAGCGAATTATCGGAACGCGGAGTTGATACCTCCGCCATTGTACGGAACAGGCAATTAAAAACGGGTGCTACCGTGGCGATTAATATCGAAGATGACAGAGCGATGGTTACGCATCCAGGCGCAATGGAACACTATAGCGCCGAGGATGTCGACGTCGCTTTACTAAGCCGTGCGAAACATCTTCATATCTCGTCCGTGTTTTTACAACCTGCTTTGAAACACAACCTCCTCACCCTTCTTAGCAAAGCAAAGTCCTGCAACCTGACAACCTCTCTTGATACACAATGGGACCCCGCCGAAAAATGGGAACTGGATCTCCCCAACGTATTACCGCTGGTCGACGTTTTCCTCCCCAATGAGGCCGAAATAAAATGCCTTACTCATCAACCTACCGTTGAAAGTGCGCTTAATCAAATCGGCAGATATGCGAATACGGTTGTCGTAAAATTGGGCGTACACGGATCGATATCCTACTACAAAGGCACACCGAACAACATACCTCCTTTTTTAAATAACGCTGTAGTTGACGCCATCGGTGCGGGAGATAGTTTTAATGCAGGATTTATCTATCGGTATCTTTCGGGAGCTCCCATCAATGATTGCCAACGGTTTGGCAACGTTATGGGCGCCCTCTCCACTACAGCACCCGGGGGAACCGGCGCATTTACCAGCCGGGCGGCCATTATGAAAAAAGCAAAAGACCACTTCAACTATACAGAAAATGACGTTAAAAGATAAGCTGCAAGAGCTTCATTCATCAAGAGGCTGTTTACTGGCCACTAATTTTTATAACTTTGAAACACTTGCCGGCATAATTGCCTCAGCATCCCTGCTGCAGCAACCCATTATCCTTCAGGTAACCAAAGCATCTATTGACTATTTGAGCTTACCCATGGTAGTGGGTATGGCTAAGGCAGCTTTTGCAGGCCACGAAGCGGGTGGCTGGCTCCACCTCGATCATGCGGAATCCTATGATTTAATCGCACGCTGCCTCGATGCAGGGTTCGACTCGGTCATGATCGATTACAGCGAACAGCCATTCGATGAAAATGTTGCAATGACAACAAAAATCGTAAAGCTTGCGGAACAATATAATGCTAACGTAGAAGCTGAACTGGGGTATGTTGCCAAGCTTGGACAGTCAAAAGAAAAACTAGGTTTTACCGAGCCCGAAGAAGCGAAACGTTTCGTTAGCGAGACGGGCGTACATGCGTTGGCAGTAGCAATCGGTTCAGCCCATGGTTTTTACAAAGCCACACCAAAACTCGATCTCGAGCGCTTGAGTGCAATTAAAGAAGCGACACAAATTCCATTAGTACTCCACGGCGGGTCAGGTATTCCAGCAAACACCTTGCGAGAATCAATACGCCGAGGAATATGTAAAATAAATCTAGCCACTGAGATCAAAGATACTTTTATGCGTAATTTGCACCGGCTTCTGGCGGAAAACAACGAAATTGACTTACGAAAAGTATTTCCTCCCGCTATCCAAGCCGTTTCAGCATTGGTGAAAGAAAAACTTGGAACCGTTAGCAGAAACTAGCAGATTACCAAACAACTCTTTAAGTTACCAGAGAATCCGAAAAGAAATGACAACACAGAGCCAAGATTTTTATTCCACCGAAGATTTTCCATCCGTACCCAAATACGATGTTCATACGCATGCGAACATTCCCGGTGAAAGACTCATAGATTTTTCGAAATCCAACAATTTTAAGCTGCTGAGTATAAACCTCATTGCCCCCGGATTCCCATCCTTGGATGAGCAATTGTCCATCAGTGCAAAACACTTGCATAACCACCCCGCCGATTTTGCATTTGCATACAATTTCCCGGTCGACGATTGGGAAGAGGAGGACTGGCCAACGATGACTACCGCTCGCATCGAGCACGCACGTGCGAAGGGCGCAGTGGCCGTAAAAGTCTGGAAAAATATCGGCATGGAACTACGTAACACATCGGGACAGTTCGTAATGATTGACCATCCGAAGTTCGATCCGGTCATCGCGTATTTGGTTCGTCACGATATCCCCCTCATCGGCCATTTGGGTGAACCCAGAAACTGCTGGCTCCCCCTTGAAGAAATGACCGTCAGCAGTGACCGAAGCTACTTCGAAGCCTACCCCCAATATCATATGTTTCTACACCCATCGTATCCCTCTTACGACGAGCAGATACGTGCCCGGGACCGTCTGCTGGAAAAATTCCCGGAACTTCGTTTCGTGGGAGCCCACTTAGCCAGCCTGGAATGGAGTGTCGACGAATTGGCGGGGCGGCTGGATCGCTATCCGAACATGATGGTGGATACCGCGGAACGCATATGCCACCTCCAGCACCAAGCGGTCACGGAGTGGCGCAAGGTCCATGATTTTTTTATTACCTACCAAGACCGAATCATGTACGGGACCGATATTGTTGACGATGGGAACGAGAACGATGAAAGCTTTCAGAAGCGGATAAACGCGATCCGACAAAGACACTGGCAGTTTTTCACTACAGCAGATGAGATGGAAGCCCCTAAAGTAAGCGGAATGTTTCGTGGACTGCACTTGCCACGCAATGTGGTCGACAAAATATATCGCACCAACGCAGAAAAGACATTCTTTTCACGTTGAACTCCAAATCGAGACCCCTTGGTTTTGAGGATTTTTTTAATGTTATTTGTTGGCTATGGGTTCCTCACGTACCGACGATTTACTACTGGGCTTCCGCCAGGGGGACCTAGAAGCATTGCGGGGTGTGGTGGGCCGATATTCGCGCGAAATCCATTATTTTGCGATAAAGCTACTCAAGGATCGCGAAACGGCGGAAGAAATAGTAGACGACTGCTTCCTGAAAGCTTGGAATGTGCGCCAACGGTTCCAATCGTCAGCCGACATCAAGGCGTTTTTGTATGTGGTAGCACGCAACGCATGTCTCGATCATATCAAATCTCCGCGCAGCCGCATACTCGAAAGAATCGATGAACATACCGACAACGTGGCAAGCAACGAAAATATCGAAGCACAACTGATCTACACCGAATTAATAAGTACCATATACAATGAAGTAAAAAAACTCCCAAAGAAGCAACGACAAGTTTTCCTACTCAGTTACTTCGACGGTCTTTCAACGCAAGAAATAGCCGAACGGATGACTATATCACGAAATGCCGTATTTATCAATAAACATGAGGCCATAAAGGCCATACGTCGAGTCTTTCAGGGAAAAGACATCCTTCTGTATATCCTATTTTTGCATTACGTGGAAGGCATCCATTAATTTTCAAAAATTTTTATCTTTTTTCCAAAGATCTTCACCAACATTCTCGTTGTCCTATTTAGTGGGCTCTTTTGCCGCTTAGCTAAATATGGAATTCGATAAGGAACAGGTTATTTTATTGCTGCAGAAATATTTGCGCGGCGAATTGCAACCAGACGAATACACGCATTTACAAGAATGGGCGAATAGCCACGCTGCATATCGAAGAGTATTAAATCAGATTTCAACTCAAGGCCGATTTACGGCAGACCTAATGGAGTTTTATAATTTGCCCGTCAATGAAAAGCGAACCGTTGATTATACAATAGCAAATCAAGCCATTCGGGAAACCCCAACAATCAAAATCCGCCATACATTTTGGCGCCGGGAGTCCCGTGTAGCAGCCATATTGGTTGTTGCCCTGCTGGCGTTCGGCTCGTATTGGTACCTAGGCCGCGAAAAACACAGCCCAAGCACGTACACTGGTGCTCCGGATAAATCCCCCGGCCGGAGCCAAGCCGTACTCACACTGGCGGATGGTCGGGCAATTAATCTGAGCGAAGCGCAGACGGGGATAGTCATTAGCGACGAAGTAACCTACCTCGACGGCAGTCAAGTTACAGAGGATGACAACTCCCATGTTCAATCCTCAAAACAGCATTCGATAGCCACCCCAAAGGGCGGAATGTACCAGATCACACTCGCGGACGGCAGTAAAGTTTGGCTCAATGCCGCATCCACACTAAAATATCCAAGTCGGTTTACTAGTAAGGAGCGCGTAGTAGAGCTACTGGGCGAAGCATATTTTATCGTTGCGAACGATAAAAAAAGACCCTTTAAAGTGATCACCAACGGCCAGCAAATCGAAGTCTTGGGCACGGAATTTAATATCTCGGCGTACGACGACGAGCCGGAAATAAAGACCACCCTGGTCGCCGGCGCTGTACGTATCGCAGTTACTGCAGACCACCACTCGCCAACCGTATTACGGCCCGGCGAGCAAGCTACACTCCGTGATGACGCGATCATGGTACAAAAAGTAGACGTAACCCCATACACCGCATGGAAAAATAGCGTGTTTCATTTTAAGAATACGCCATTTGAAGAAATGATGCGTCAAATAGCTCGTTGGTACGATGTAGACGTCATCTATGCCAACAAAGTACCTAAAGAAACATTCACAGGCGAAATGAGCCGGAATCTGTCACTGATAACCGTATTGGATCTGCTGAACGTATCTGAGGTGCGCATACAGTTTACCGGGAACCAACTAATTGTGGAATAAACTAAAATATAATAACCAATTAAAAACCAAAACAATATGGAATACGGATAATCCAATCAAAAGAAAACAAGTAAGGGAAGTGCAGTGAACACCTCCCTGATTGTCTGGACAGAGCCTTTCATTTAATCAGTTTTAAAACTTATCCAAACGTACAAACGTAATGATAAATTATGAATTTTCCGTATGGCGCGGCCACGCGTGGCCCAGCGGAAAGATGAGCCAGTTATTGCGAATTATGAAATTAACGTCACTTTTGCTTTTATGGGCAAGTTTACACTTAGCCGCGGCAACGAAGTCACAAACGGTTACGTTAAAAGTAAAAAAACAACCGCTGCCGGAAGTATTAGCGTCCATTAAAGCACAGACTGGTTACCTGATCCTTTATAACGACCGCTACGTAAATCCGCAAATGCTTGTTTCTATTGATGTAAACAACCAGCGGTTAGAGACGGTATTAGATCAGTTGTTGAGTCCCCGGCAACTCACGTACTACATCAAAGACCAAACTATTGCGATCCGGCGACCCAAAACAACATCCGCCCAAATAACACGTCCAATGCCGGTGCCCGAAGTGCAACAGCCTGAGGTATCGGGTACGGTCACCGACGAATCTGGGCAGCCACTAGAAGGGGTTACCGTTGCCGTAAAAAATTCACGTGTGGCCACCATTACAGACTCAAACGGAAATTATCGTATACCGATTTCCAAAGACGGTACGACACTGGTTTTCACCATTGTCGGATTTGATGCCCAAGAACACCGTATGGGCACCCGGCGGGTTTTTGATTTGAGGCTGAAAGCATCGTTGAGCGATTTGGATGAAGTGGTTGTTGTAGGATATGGAACCACCAGAAAAAGCGACCTGACTGGGTCAATAGCCTCGGTGAAGTCCGAAGACCTCAACATCGGTATGGTACAATCGGCCGATATTGGATTAAGAGGTAAAGTAGCCGGTGTGCAAGTTACGCAGATTTCCGGTCAACCGGGAGCCGGAACCACAATCCGAATCCGAGGCACAAACTCTATTCAGGGAAACAATGAACCCCTGTATGTGGTGGATGGTATTCCGCTATCTGGCGGGAATAATGCCGAGGGGCTTGCCACCGGAATAGACGCTTCCACTTCGGGTCTAACCCACATAAGCCCATCAGATATCGAATCGATAGAAATCCTGAAAGATGCCTCCGCCACGGCTATTTACGGAGCACGTGGAGCCAGCGGTGTGGTACTCATTACGACGAAAAGAGGGAAGGAAGGGGCATCTAACGTAAACTTTAACGTTTATACAGGGATGCAGCAACTCGATAAAAAGGTTGAACTCACTTCGCCCGAAGAATGGGCAATAATGTGGAACGAAGCTGCGGAATACCTGAACCTCCCTACGCGATATGACGTAAATAATCTGCCTGCAAGAACGGACTGGCAAAATGAGATTTATCGAAAGGCACCCATACAGAATTATGAATTGATGTTTTCAGGCGGCAACGAGAAAATGCGTTATATGCTTTCTTCGGGATATATGGATCAGAAAGGGATCGTCGTCAATTCGTCATTCAAGCGGTATTCCTTCCGGCTTAACCTCGATAGGAAGGTGTCTGATCGGTTAAACATTGGTGCTAATTTTTCAGTGGTGGGAACCAATAGCAATGTGGCTGAATCGGCAAACGAAAATGCTACGGACGCCGTGGGCGCTACCTTACTGGCGTCGCCCACGCTATCGGTTAAAGAAAATGGCGAATATATCTTATACGTTGATATGGATAATAAAAATCCGAACCCGGTATCTAAATTGCGAGAATATGTCAATAAAGATATTCGCAGCCGACTGCTTGGAAACATCTTCGGTGAACTTGACATTATTCCCGGACTGAAAGCGAAAGTGAGCTTTAGTATGGACGTTTCTAATGGCAAAGCAAACTTCTATGCTCCAAAAAGCACAACCGTCGGTAAACTAAATGAGGGACTCGCTCGCGTGGGCGTCGTTAACACCGTGTACTGGAACAGCACGAACACCTTGACCTATACAAAGGAAATTAATGACATCCATCGGCTCACGGTTATGGGAGGCGTTACCTGGGAAAAAAGTGTCGGCGAAAGTTTAAGCAGTACGGCTTCTGGTTTTGTGACCGATCTGCTCACGTTTAACAACCTCGGGTCGGCAACCAACCTGAGCACTGCCTCCGGAAACCCAAATATGTTTTCTATTCATTCGTATATTGGTAGAGCAAACTATAGCTTACTGGACAGGTACTTGCTTACATTCACAGGACGAATTGACGGCTCTTCCCGTTTCGGCGCCGAAAACAAGTATGCCGTCTTTCCCTCCCTAGCGTTGGGCTGGCGGCTTTCAGAGGAACCTTTCTTTCAACCACTTAAAGCTACGGTGAATAACTTGAAGCTCCGCGTCAGTCATGGTGTCACAGGAGAACAGGCGATTCCCAGTTTCCGTTCACTATCAAGCTTAACCTCTAGCGTGATTATCCTTGGAGAGGATGCAAATGCGGTCGGATTCTACCAAACCCGTCTCCCCAACCCAAACCTCAAATGGGAGAGGACAAGACAAACCGATTTGGGTATCGACGTCGGCTTTTGGAACAACCGGTTGTCGCTAGTCGTTGACGTATATAAGAAAAAGACGACCGACTTGCTCTTCGCGATAGATATCCCGCGCACCAGCGGCTTCCAGTCGGCACTTCAGAACATTGGCAGCATTGAAAATAAGGGACTGGAAGTTGGCGTCAGCGCACAGCTATTAAGTGGTAAATTCAGTTGGGACATGACCATTAATAATTCCTTTAACCGCAATAAGCTCTTAGCCCTTTCAAGCGGAATTCAGGAAATCTACAATCCCACTGGGGGTATTATATCCGGCGACACCAAAAGTCAGCCTACGCTATTACGTGTGGGTATGCCGCTGGGAATATTATATGGCTATGTATTCGACGGAGCGATTCTGGATGAGGCCGAAGCCGCTACGATTAAACAATCCCGGTCAGCACCGGGAGAGCTGAAGGTCAAAGATATCGATGGGGACGGTGCGATCACGGTAGCTGACAAAACCATTATCGGAAATGCAAACCCGAAATATACCGGAGGATGGACCAATAATTTCAGTTATAAGGGGTTCGGCCTTATGGTATTAACCCATTGGTCTGTTGGTAACGATATTTACAGTTTGCAGCACGTGATGAACACGTTTATGGACCGTGGATATAATATGGCAAAGGATTTTTACCTAAATCGCTGGACTGCGGAAAATCCGAACAGCCATACACCACGGTCTGGTCATGATGCGCGAAACTATGTCGATAATTCATGGCATGTCTTCAATGGCTCTTTTTTCCGGATAAAGAACATCACGTTGTCCTATGACATTCCCGTGAACACATTGGATATAAAGTTCCTGCGAGGTCTGCGGGCTTATTTGAGTGCCGATAATGTGCATACATTTACCAAGTACCCGGGATACAACCCTGAAGGGAGTGCTTTCGGCAGCAACTCATTGGCGCAGGGGGTAGATATCGGCGTATATCCCAATGCAAAGGTGTTTATGCTGGGATTAAATGTAACTTTTTAGTATTAAAAAAAACAATTTATGAAATCCTTTATCGTTCTTTTACTGATATCGTCGCTATGCATTTCATCCTGTGCAAATAAGTTTTTGGAAGAGCAACCTCGTGGCGAGGTAACCTCCGAATTCTATTACCGAAACGATAGCGAAGCGCTTGCTGCCGTTTACGGCATTTACGGCATGGTATTTTTCTACAATGGGTTGCTCAGGCAAGACATGTATCTTCGGCCCGAAGCAAGCAGCGATTTATTTACCTATAAACCGGGTGCGGCGTTTAATGCGCGGTCATTTCCACAATATTTTGTGGATTCGGAAAATCCGTTGCTGCTTGAAATGTGGAGCAGTGCGTATGATGCGATCGGAAGATGCAACGCGGTGATCGGAAATCTCTCCAAAGATCATCCCGGTATCAGCGAAGATATCAAAGCAAAGCTGATTGGAGAAGCTTTGTTTTTCAGGGCACTCATGAACTACTATTTGGTGCAGATTTGGGGAAATGTACCATTGGTGGTGGAAGAAAAGACGGATCTGGGTGAGCTGAATGTGGAACAGGCCGATCCAGCCGATGTTTGGCAACAAATTATTGAGGATGCGGTTGCTGCGGTAGCGGCCCTTCCCGAAAAGAGTGAGTATGACAATATCCAACGGGCACGGGCGTCAAAGGGCGCAGCCCGGCTATTGCTGGCCAAAAGCTACATGGCATTGGGTAACTGGAATGCAGCCGATGAGCAGATTGACCAAATTATTGGATCGGCCGAATATGGGTTAGAAGCCACAATTGTTGACGTGTTTAAGGTGGCCAATGAAAATGGTTTGGAATCGATCCTCGAAGGAAACTACTCGGAGGGATTTACGCCCCGCAAGCACAATCCTAGTATGAGTTTTTGGTTACCTAGGGAAGGCTTTCTCGGAAATTCAACGTATAGTCCCAATGATTATGCGTTGGCTATGTACAATCCAAACAGTGCACGATATAAGTATTACTTTTCCGGTAAAGGTGTCATGGTAAGCCCGTATGGGGAAGCGATCACCACGATCGAAAAACGCGTATATTTGATGAAGTTTTACGACTTTGAGCATCGGGGGGGATTTGCACCCACAAACAACGACAACCCTTTTAATAATAAAGTGTTTCGGTATGCCGATGTTTTGCTGATGAAAGCGGAAGTGGAAAATGAGCTAAGAGGACCTACGCCGGTTGCCCATAATATGCTCAATCAGATCCGGGGGAGGGCAGGCGAAGAACCGGTGGAGGGAATTACGGATAAGGGCGCTTTTCGTGAAATCGTATTTACCGAAAGAGCGATGGAATTAATTGGAGAGAATCATCGCTATTTTGACTTAAAACGTCGCGGTAAGGAATATTTCTTGGACAAAGTCCGCCAAAGCCGTCCAGACGAAATCAAGGACCACCAATTTTTGTTACCCATCCCGGAGGCAGACTTACGCGTCAACCCATTGTTGGAGCAAAATCCGGGGTACTAAAAAAAGGCTATTATGAAACAAGTTCCGTTCTTTTTACTCTCATTACTGACGCTCATCGCGAGCTGTACGTCAGCTAAGGAACCCGCTCACGTGAATTTTCTGGTAATCGTAGCGGATGATTTAAATTGGAGCTCAGTAGGAGCTTTTGGAAACCCGATGAAGGATGTTACTCCCCATATTGATCAATTGGCAGCAGAAGGCATGCGTTTTAATCATGCGCATGTTACCGTTGCCGTCTGTCAACCTTCCCGTGGAGCGCTAGCCACGGGAAGGTATCCGCATAAGTCAGGCATAGAAGGCTTTTTTCATACCGAAAAAAATATACCGAACCTCGTTCCGGTTTTGAAAGAAAACGGGTATTTCTGTGGGATTTTGAGTAAGGTCGAGCATTCGTCGCCCCGGTCGGATACACCGTGGGATTTCATTGCCGACATGGAAGCGCTTGGTATGGGACGTGATAAGGAGCGATACCGCACCGAAATGAAGAAGATCATCAACCAATCCCGGGCGAACGGAAAACCGTTTTATTTAATGCTCAATTCAAATGATCCGCACCGCCCTTTTTCTGGAAGTGACCAAGAAAAAAAAGCATGGCCTGATATACATCTTGCGCCGCCGTCCAAATCATACAAGCCCGAGGAGGTTTCGGTGCCGGACTTCCTGCCCGACCTTCCGGAAATACGATTGGAGTTAGCTGAATATTACAGTTCTGTAAAGCGACTGGATGATCTCGTCGGCGTTGTGCTTGATGTACTAGACTCCGAGGGGTTAGACGAAAATACGATGGTTATGTTTCTTTCTGATAACGGCATGGCATTCCCGTTTTCAAAGACGAATTGTTACCTAAACAGTACAAAGACGCCGTGGATTGTGCGCTGGCCTGGACATGTCCCTTCGGGTAGTGTAGATGAAGAACATTTTATTTCAGGAATCGATTTCTTTCCGACGATATTGGAGGCAGGAAATATGCCTATCCCCGAAGGTATTGACGGCATTTCGTTTTTGTCGGTTTTAGAAGGAAATGAACAACCCGGGAGGTCTCAGGTCTTTACCCAATTTTACGAGACCAGTGCCAAAAAAAAATACCCCATGCGATGTATCCAAAATAAGCGATATGGCTATATCTACAACTTTTGGGCGGATGGTGAAAACGCGTTTAGAAATGAGTCACAATCCGGGCGTACCTGGTCTGCCATGAAAGTAGCCGGTGAGGAAAGGCCTGATATCAAACAACGGATTCAATTTTTCTCCTATCGGACCCGCGAAGAGTTATACGATTTGGAAAAAGACCCCGATGCGTTGAACAACCTGATCGGCAATCCTGAATACGCGGATATGGCTGCAGAGATGAAAGGAGAACTTATTCAATGGATGGAAGAAAACGAAGATCCTGAAGTGGAAAAAATCCGTTAGGGGTTCCCCCGCAAATCGCATCGATGAAGCGGTTACAATGCTTCCCGAATGCCTATATGAAATTTCACTAAGTCGTCAATGGGAGAGCGGATAATCTCTCCCATTTTCATACCATATTCCTTTACGGTTTCCTCGAGAATGTTTCTGAACGTGTAGGCAACGGAGCCTATGCAGTTAAATGTATATTCTCGATAAGCGGGATAGTGACGGACCAAATTGCGGAAAAAGTCATCAAACGACGATCTAACAACTTCCATCGAATACCCTACATTAACCGTGTTATCGTAAACAAACCTGCTGAAACTTGCACAAAACCGATTAGCCAACGGCTTCATATAAACAGATTCCATGATATCGTCAGGCGTAAGGTGATAGGTTTCCCAAAATTTTTGATGTACTTCCGTGGGCATATATCCTCTCACATAATCTGTCAATATCTTCTTTCCCATGTAGCATCCGCTTCCCTCATCTCCAAGTATATAAGCTGCAGAGTCTATATGGTGTGTGATCTCTTTGCCATCATATATGCAAGAGTTCGTCCCCGTTCCCAGGATAGCTACAAACCCAGATTTATGGCCCAAAAGCGCGCGCGCGGCCGCCAGCAAATCATGGCCTACAAAAACAGCAGCATTTGCAAAAACGGTTTTGATTGCACGGCTAACGGTGTTGGCTTTGTCTTCCCCGTGAACGCCCGCACCATAGTAATTGACCTCCGTGATTTTCTCCAAGGGCAAATCGGAAGGCAATCCCTCCTTTAAAGACCTAACGATATAGGAGATGTCCACGAAAAATGGATTGTAACCCTCTGTATTGAAATGAACCCTGCTCCCGCTTTCTTGAATAAGACACCAATTAGTTTTGGTAGAGCCTCCATCTGCAACTATAATCATATTACTCTGATAATATTTTGCTCAAATAGCACATTAATGTCGTGCAAGATACGATTATTATAGATATCCTGAAAGCAGAAATAACCACTTAAGCTGATGAATTCCCCAAGGACGATTTGACATAAAACGCCTTATTGCTGTTCCCTTACGATTTGGTTCAACCGGTACGCATTCTATGATTCCCTACCCGGACGTTCGGTGGTAGGAGGGGTAGGATATAGGGCTGGCGCCGCTACTCCACAGTTCAGCTACAAAAGTATCAGGTTATATCGCTTATTGCTGGGAGTAAGCCCGTCAATCAATCCACTGCAGGCGCTTCCTCGTGTACCAACGCTTCGTCAACCAGTATACGGCCACAGTGCTCGCATACGATGATTTTTTTCCGTTGGCGGATTTCCAGCTGCATCTGGGGTGGAATCTTGTTGTGACAGCCCGAGCAGCTGTCGCGGTCGATCGAAACGACGGCCAGTCCATTTTTATAGGACGTGCGCAACCGGCGGTATACTCGCAGCAACCGATCTTCGATATTCTTTTCGGCTCCTTCCGCTTGCCCCGCCAGCTCATCCTCATCCTTTTGGGTTTCCCCCGTGATGGTATCGAGCTCCCCTTTCTTCACGTCAAGGTCTTTCTTGGCTGTTTCCAGGGTAGCCTGGGTAGTTTCATACGTTTCCGTTTTATTCTTAATCTCGAACTCAAACTCACGGATTTTCTTTTCACTCACCTGAATATCTAATCCCTGGATTTCAATTTCCTTCGTGATCGCGTCATACTCGCGGTTGTTCTTCACCTCGTTGAGCTGACCCTCATATTTCTTGATGGCCGCCTGCGCGTCCTTAATCATGTTGCGGCGGTTGACGATAGAATCCTCCAACTCATCCAACTCACCCCTGATTTTTTCAATGCGGGTTTCCAATCCGGCAATCTCGTCTTCCAAATCACCCACTTCCATCGGCAATTCACCCCGTACCTGACGAATTTTATCGATCTTGGTGTGTATGGTTTGCAACTGCCAAAGTGCTTTCAGTTTTTGTTCTATGGTCTGTTCCATTTAACTGTAGTATTTTATCGGGTTCGTGTCTATTCCCGTCAAACGGACTGCAAAGGTAGGAAATTTTTTTCGAATAATTTCCAACAATAATTCCTGCGTAAATTGTTCGCTTTCAAAATGTCCCACATCTGCAATCACGGTTTTTCCCTCGGCGTCAAAAAACTCATGGTATTTATAATCTGCTGTCACAAACACATCGGCTCCAGCGCGGATCGCCTCCCGCAGCAGAAAGCCACCGGCGCCGCCGCAAACTGCTACGCGCGCTATGGGTTTGCCGCGGAGTTCGGTATGACGGATGACCCCGGCATTCAGCTGTTTTTTCAACAAACCGAGGAACTCCCGTTCGGACAGCGGCTGTTCCAATTGGCCGATCAAGCCGCTTCCTACCTGCTGATGCGCGTTTTGTAACCGATATATATCGTATGCCACCTCTTCATAGGGATGCGTTTCAAAAAGCGCCAATAAGATCGCACGTTCCCGGTTGGCCGGAAATATCACTTCCACGCGCACTTCTTCTTCCCGGTGCTGTTCGCCGGGCTTGCCGACAAACGGATCGGTGCCTTCGCCACCGCGGAACGTCCCATATCCTGCAGTGTTGAAACTGCACTCGTCGTAGTTTCCCACCTGCCCGGCACCAGCCGCAAATAAGGCCGCTCGTACGGCCTCCGTATGATTTACCGGCACAAAAACAACAAGTTTCCGAAGCAGTTCTGATTTGGGGCTCAAGATTGCCGTATGGCGAAGTCCCAACCGCTCGGCCAGCTTGCTGTTGACGCCTCCGGTTACATTATCTAAGTTGGTGTGGATGGCATAGAGCGCTAGGTCGTGCTTGATTGCCTTCATCACCACCCGTTCCACATAGGTCTTCCCATTGAACCGCTTCAGCCCTTTGAATACAATGGGGTGGTGAGAAATAATGACATTGCAGCCCAACTCAATCGCTTCATCCACTACCGCTTCCGTACAATCCAGCGATATCAACGCCTGGGTAACTTCCTGGTCTGGACGGCCTACCAACAACCCAGCATTGTCGTAGGATTCCTGATAATCCAACGGGGCCCATGATTCGAGGTGATCTGTCAATTCGCGCAATAACATAAGCGATCTGTATTAGGAGTTATTTCTGAATTTTTCATGCTCAGCCAGCAAATTTCTGAAATTGCTCACCTTCACCCAATAAACAATAAAGTAGATGATACTTAGTAAGAAAATAGTAATGAGGATAAAGGGTGGGAGCGGAATGTTCGTCAGCAGAAACAGCCAAGCATACCACATGCCCCCCGCCCGTCCCGGGTTTTCTTCCTCTGCGATCTTACGGTCGTAAAATTCATTGGTCAGCGAGTCAGCCAGCCGCGAAGCCACGGTAAAGTTCCAGTAAATATTGAAAAAGGGTACCGCCAACAACCAAGCTTGATTGGGGGTCATCAACCGGTTTTCGGGCGCAACCAATAAAAGCGTCCGTCGGATAGTATTGGCATAAAACACCCAAATAACCACCCGGATCAGGAACACGGCAACGGCCACCTGAATCATCTCAGGCGACAGATTTTCTAAATCAATACTCATTCGCAATTGTTTGCTTTAAAAGCCTCATGGAATCCGCACTTACATCACCTTTTCTTAAGGCGTTGCACCAGCGGGTTTCACGGAGCTAAATTACGGCGATTCGGGCACAAAACCCAATGTGTTCGTGATTATCCGCGTTCCATCTACAAGCGGGTCATCTCGATATGCGCAATTCCTGCATCTAGATACGGCTCGCTGGTCTGCTCGAAACCCAAGCGGTTATAAAACGTTTTCAAGTGCTGCTGGGCGCCGATTTTGATTGGGTGGCGTCCAAAGAAGTCTTGTGCCCCCTCGATGCTACGTACCATCAGCTCCTTGCCAACTCCCTTGCCACGGAATTTTCTGGCCACAATCACCCGGCCGATACCCACGGCATCGAGATAAGAAATACCACAAGGGATCAGTCGTGTATAAGCAGCCAACGCATCACCGTGCCAAGCCATCAGGTGAGCTGATTTTCGATCCTTGTCGTCCAGATCGTTGTAAACACATGCCTGTTCCAAGACAAAAACCTCCTGCCGCAATTGCAAAATTTTATAGAGCTCATCCAGCGAAAGTGCGTTAAACGGTTTTATTTCCCACGTCAAAATCGGATTCTCCATCGTTCCTCTTACTTTTCACGCCCAACTTTACCGAGCAATTCCGCCAGCTTATCGGGCATATTCATCTGTGGATTATGACCGGCCTGCATGTGAATGATTTCCCAGCCGTACCCTTTTGCCCGGTCGGCGAAAAAGGCAAACGCATCTTTCCCGGGATCATCGCCCTCGTAAGTCAAAATATACGCAGTCGGTATTTCCAGCCGATCTTTGTTTTTCAGTGGAAGCGGCTGGGAAAATGTCTTCGCCGGTTGCGGCACATCCCGAGGGAAAGCCAGGCTATCCGTGTTCCAGAACGGGTGAATCAAGCCATCTTTGGCCGGCATTTCCCTACCCGTCCTTTCCTGTCCATGTGCGGTGGCTACACTTTGCCCATCTTCCGGTACAAAGGCATCCAGATAAATCAACTGCTTGATCCGTTCCGGGATGCTGTCGGCCACGCCGGTTACCACCATTCCCCCGTAGCTGTGCCCCAACAAAACCACATCGTGCAGGTTTTCGAACAGGATGGTGTTAACCACGTCGGCGATGTGCGTACGTAAGTCGATCTCAGGCGACGCCAAATGCACCCGTTCGCCCAAGCCCGACAGGGTAGGGCGGTAGACAATATTTCCCTGCAAGCGGAGCAATGAATCCGTTTGTTTAAAAGACCAACCGCCACCCCATGCGCCATGCACAAGCACGTAGGTCTGCTGCGCCTGCACGCCGGTGGTCAGTAACAGGCCGACCATCAGCCATAAATACATGAATTTACGCATATCAATTAACCTCAAATGAAACTACCTCATTCGTCGCCCGTCGTATCCCGTAAAAGACAGATGCGTCTTTGATCGATCGATCAATGGCCACCCCCTGGCCATGTATAGGCGCCGGGATTGTCGCAATATGCCGAAGCGTATACCCCGATTGGGGTATTTCCAACACATATAGTTCACCATTGTCATGTCCCGTACAATAAAAATAACCATCCGGGCCAATCGAACCTCCCGAATTACTGTGGTCTTTAAATGCTTCAACGATGTGTTCAGGAAACGTCCAAGACTGTTTACTATGCCAATTACGGTCATATTGTACAACTGTCGTCCACCGATTATCGCGCTCATCGGTACGTAGCTTTTCATCCGAATAGTGGGCAAATCCCATATACCATTGTTTACTTCGCTCGTCATAGTCTATCCAGGTCAGGGATCCATAAACTGAAATGCCTAAACTGTAGCTAGATGCATGTTTCATTGTCCGTGTATCAAACACTTCAACAGAACTCTTCATGGGAAGCTCCGGAAAGTTTGAATGTGCGCAATATAACTTGCCGTGATAAACCACGCCGCTATTTAGATGATGCAAGCCAAGCGATGTTCCATCGAAACGCGCTATCAGTTCGCCGCTCTTCTTATCGTGTTTCGTGATCGTCTTATTATTTATCACATAAAAATGATCGTTATCCACTGCCACCGCTTGTTGTGCTTTTGGTACATTGAAAACGGTTAACTCTTTCGATCGTTGCCCCATTACCAGATTACTACTTCCGATAAAAGACATCAAAAATAAAAACAGTTGAAAACGAATCATTTCAAAAATAAGGTAAATCTATCAACGTATTGCTCCATTACAAACCTACTAAAATTTAACTGAAAGATGCCCTTTACACTTCTTAACAACTTGACAACAAATACATATCTTTGCCTGGCTGAAGCACAGGTCACAAGCCTAAACGAACGCTTAAAAAAACTACTATATTTAAACTTAAACAAAAGAAGCCATGCCAACGAAAGGACAAATCATCACAAACCCAGCGACGGGCGACTCTTATGAGTTTCTTGAAACAGCCAAAGATACCAACGGCGTTGCGGTGACCATGAGGGCGACCATAAAAAGTAAAGGTCCGCTTGTGCCAAATCACCGCCATGTTTTCCAAGATGAGACATTTGAAATCATATCCGGCCAGCTAACCATCTTCAAAGATGGTAAATCAACGACATTCGCGGCCGGTGAAAAAATAGCCTTCCCGAAAAACACACCACATAATCATTACAACAATAGCGAGGAGGAACTGGTTTACATACATTCCGTAAAACCAGCTCTGGATTTCGATTACCTGATTGAAAACTTGGTTGGGCTCGCGGCTGACGGTAAAAGTAAAAATGGCAAATTCGGACTTGTTCAAGAATTAGTGACATTGAAATACCTCGAAAGCAAGACGTACCTTGCAGACATTCCAATTGGTGTACAAAAGTTTTTGATGCATACCGTAGCTCCCATCGGGCGGATGTTCGGCTATCGGGCTATCTACAAAAAGTATTCAGGGATAGAAAAATAAGGATGCTATGAAATCCATCCCAGTACCTCTTCCATATACGTATCGATCAAACCTACATTCAGCACATCATTGATGTAGCCGATATACATATCCGGCCGGATAAGTACGGCTTTCGTACCATCCGGTTTGACTTCAAACGCATCAAACACCAACTGATTTTGTGATGAAAAGGGCAGGTAATACAGATGCATCGTTCGGGGATATTTCTGCCGCATCCATTGTCCGACAACATGGAGCTGATGAGCACCTACCGTGCCCAGCACCAAAAGCACAAAGCCGGGCTTTTCGCACCAACGATGCAGGTCGGTCTGCTTTTTGGCCTTCTCATCAAATACGGGCAGGAAGGGGAGACGGTCTCCGGCCTGCACACGCCGACCGGTCGCATAATGCACGGAAAGGGTTGCCTTGCGGTAATGGATGTTCAGCTGGGCCAGTTCCTCAAACATTCGCTTTAGCCAACCGGGCCTATGGCCGATGTAACGAATTACCCAAACAAAGAAGAGATCAGTTAATGACGTTAACCAAAAAGGCATGGCCCTTATCCATCCAAATGCACGATCAGTATCCCGTAACGTTGCCTTAGCCACCGGCAACCGCTCCTCCTGATAGGTATGCAACAACCGGAAATCCAACCGTCCGGATATGACTCCAGCCAACTTCCATGCGAGGTTTGCCGCATCCTGCATTCCACTGTTCATTCCCTGTCCGCCGATGGGCGAATGGATATGCGCCGCATCGCCGATCAGAAAACTGCGTTGGCGGGCAAAGGACTCTGCAATCCGTTTATGGAGAAAAAACCGGTTGATCCAGAGGCATCGGTTTACCGGAAATTCGAAACCCACCGCCTCGTCGACCAGTGCCTTCACGTCGGCATACTGGATAGGGGCCTCCTTTTTTGATTCCAAAACTGGCAATGGCCCCATAAGCCGGTATCGGCCTTCCGATCCGTATGGAAATACCCCGAGAAAACCTGTTGCCGATAAAAAGAAATGAACCCGCCGATGATCCGCTCCATTGACCTGCACATCCGCTAGAAAAAACTGCCCCGGATAGCTTTTTCCTTCAAAAGCGATATTGATATGTGCCCTTACGGCACTGTTTGCTCCATCGGCTCCGATAACCCATTTGCACGCCCACTGTTGAACCTTCCCATCGTGCTTCAGTTCCACAGCGGCCTCCTTATCGTCCTGCCTGAGGGACACCAGTTGTGTTTCCCACCTCACTGGGCAAGCATTTTCCGTGAGCCGGTCAATCAGCAATTTTTCCGTCTTATCTTGACCAACCAGGTAGACGAAGGGAAATGCTGTCTCAGGTTGATCCATCTGTGCGAAATCCAGCCCGCCTAATTGCTTCGTGCCTCGTTGCAGCTGCACGCCATAACTGGTGTTACCCTGGGCCATTAATGCGTCGGCCAGTCCGATCTGCCGAAACATTTCCAGCGACCTGGCATGTACCGCAATGGCTTTGGATGTCCGGTCTGGTCCGGGTTTTGCGTCGATGATTGTGGGTTGTATGCCGAAGCGCAGCAGTTGTGCCGCCATCATGAGTCCCGAAGGGCCTGCCCCTACAATAAGCACATCGGTATGTCGGACGGATTCCACAGTCAGAAGAGAAGGAAAATGGCCGGCTTCTTCTGGAAATCGTAATTTTCCTTTTTCCATTGATGAATCGGCTGACTGACAATCTGCTGGTCGGTCGACGTTAGGTTACAGGCCACACACAGGCGCGTCTGCGGCTTGCTGATACGCAGGATTTCCGTCAGCAGCTGCTGGTTGCGGAAGGGCGTTTCGATAAAAATCTGCGTCTGCTTTTCCCGCTGTGCCTGCTGCTCCATTGCCTTGATTTTCTTGGCCCGCTCACCCTTGTCAATGGGCAGGTATCCGTGGAAAACAAAGCTTTGCCCGTTAAATCCGGAGGCCATCAGCGCCAGCAAAATGGAACTCGGCCCTACCAGTGGAACTACCGGAATTCCTTTGCGGTGCGCTTCCGCTACAATGTCTGCACCTGGATCTGCCACGCCGGGACACCCCGCTTCGCTCATGAGGCCCACATCCTTGCCCGATAACAGTCCGGCAAAATAATCGGTCACTCCTCCATTATTTCTGGCGTGTTTGCCGTAATCATGTAAGGTCAGCTCATTTTGTGGTCGCTGAATACCCGCCTGTTTCAGGAACTTCCGCGCTGTCTTTTCATTCTCCACGATGTACTCATCGATGGCATTCACCACCTGGACCAAATAGGGGGTATAAGACGCAGCAGCGGCTTCGTCAGCTAATGGCACAGGAATCAGGTACAGCGTTCCGTAGGACATGAGGGCAAAGGTAGTGAAAATTGTACTTTACTTATTGGCCGACATTTGCTAAATTGGCCGACAAATACCGCTTACGCACATGGCCACGCAAATTACAGACGGGGTAAAAGTTTCGGTTGAAACGGTCTATCAGCCTGAATATTCCAATCCGGAAAACGAACACTATATGTTTGCGTATCGAATTGTCATTGAAAACCTGGGAGACTACAGTGTGCAGCTCTTGCGTCGCCATTGGTACATCTTCGACTCTAACGGTACCCGCCGGGAAGTGGAGGGAGAGGGGGTTGTCGGCGTGCAACCCATCATCGACCCCGGAGAACAACACGAATATGTCTCGGGTTGCAACCTGAAAAGCGATATGGGCACCATGACAGGTACGTATCAAATGCTACGCGAATTTGACGGCAGTCTCTTCGAAGTAAAAATCCCAAAATTCGATCTGATTGCACCCCACCGATTGAATTAATCCTCCAGGTTGTATCAACCTTCCAATTGTCCGAGGTAGACACTTCTGCTGAACTGCTTTTTCTTCATATTATGCAGGAACAGGTAGGTATGGAAACGTTGGGACCGCAGTTGAGCGGGTAACTTCAACCGAATATGGCCGTCTTTCCGGAAAAACACTTCAGTATTTCGGCCCGCAACGCCTACTTCGGGACTGTAAACAACCAACACTACTTCATCGGTGCTGCTGGCCATAGGCGTCGATTCATCCGAGAAATAAACCTCCAGCACACGGTCACCACACACCACATCCTCCACATGAATCGCTGGCAATAGCCCGGAACTAACCAGCACGCGTTCGGCCGCAATGCGTTGGTCGGGATAGTGCCCCTCCATGGCTTCCTGCATCAACGCTTTCAGTGCCTGTCCAAAAGCCTTACTACGGTTGCCTTTGCCCTGGTTCAGCCAGCTCTCCGCGATGATCGGCCGTAGGGGATGGAGAAATGCCATCGCCAGCCGCATCCGCTGCTGTACCGCTAGTCTCCCATACGACTGTTCCTTCTTTTTCGGTTTACTTCTGTCGTAGAAAAAATCAATATCCATGTCGTTTTTGTTAAGACTCCGGATTCGCTATGGGAATATACACCGTTTTGGAAACCTGTTTTCCCGCTCGGTCAACAAAGAAAAGCCAGAGGTGAAGCTTAAGCGGACGCTGTGTCAGCACTTTATTCACAAACTGTGTAGCGCCTTCATGACGCAGCGGACGGCCAACGGAATAAAAAATTCCCCGGATCTCCTCGTAAAGTACCATACGTGCCGTGTCATCCAGCGATCTTCCCATGCCGTACATATCCGGATCCCAGGTAATGTGAAGCGTATCGCCATCCACCCATGCCTGTTCGTCACCTGCTGTGAAAAGTGAGCCGTGACTGAACTGCAATGCCGGATAGTCGAGCGTTACATGCGCTTCATCGATTTGGAACGCATGGTCATAATTATAACGAATAGCTACGTTTTTACCGGTAGCGCGACTTGTAAACTGTCTGAAACCGATTTCCAATATTGTAGAAATCGGATCGAAAAAACGGTTGAGGAGGGCGAATTTCTTACGTTCCAGCAATTGGTCAGTAGATGCAGCCCGCTTGTTTTTAAAGCGCGGTAATCCCTTGATATAATTGACTTTACGCCAGTTGCTACCGATGACGCTACCGGCTTTGCCCCGAAAGGGGCCGTTGATTCCATCGTTAATGGTTCCCATGGTCTATTCGGTTAGTTTCGGAGAACGCAAGATAATAAATTCCACAGAAAGCTCCAACAAAAGAGGGAAATTTAACGGAAATACATCGGCATAAAAACCGGCTCTGAGATCTCTTTGTACAGTAATGATCATTTATCGGTCGTTCATAAGACGACCAAAAGACGATTGTGAGACGACCGAAAGACGACTAAATTCACAATTAAGTCCGTTATATAAGCGTTTCTTTTCTGTTTTTTGTCAGGGAAGGGTAGGTCGATTTCAGGTGATCTCTCTAATGCTCATATAATTCCGTATTTTTGCAGGAACTTTATGACGGCTCAGAAATCAGCTTTGGTATTCGGCGCGACGGGGCTCATCGGCAGACAGCTGCTACGCGAACTGCTGGGTAGTCCTGAGTATGGCCAAGTCATCGTCGTGACACGCCGTGACATGGGTATCAAGCACCCAAAGCTAATGTTGTTAGTAGCTGATTTACAATCACTTAATAACATTAAAGAGCAACTTGTAGCAACAGATGTGTTTTGTTGTCTGGGTACGACACGGAAGAAAACCCCTAATTTACAGGACTATTACCGTGTCGACCACGATTATCCGCTAAGGGCTGCAACCCTTGCTAAAGAAAACGGCGCGAAAGGCTTTCTTTTCGTTTCTGCAGTAGGCGCCAATGCCGGCTCGTCAAATTTCTACCTCCGGATAAAAGGTGAGACCGAGCGGGATCTAGCTGCCGTAGGATATAAAAAACTGCATATTTTCCGGCCGTCTTTACTTACAGGACGACGAAATGAGGCGAGGTGGGTGGAAAGGCTTTCGGAAGGATTGTTTTCGATTGTCAATCCGTTACTAGTGGGTGGATGGAAGCGATATCGAAGTATCCCAGCAACCACAGTAGCTCATGCGATGTACCGGGTCGCACAACAGGATAGGAATGGAACCCATATCTACTATGGGAATGAAATGAGGAACATAACGTGAATATAGTATCAACCGAACGGTTAGGACACAGCTACCACGATAGGTGGTTATTTAAAAATCTCCATTTCGGATTACAAAAGGGGGATCGCGTAGCCCTTGTGGGAGCCAATGGAACGGGTAAGTCGTCGCTGCTGAGTATCCTTGCCGGCCAACTTGATCCGCTGGAAGGGATCGTCGCGAAGGAAAAGGGAGCCCGCATCGGCTTTCTTTCCCAAGACCCAACCTTTAACGCCTTTAAATCAATCAACGACTTCATATACAGCACAGACAACCAACAGCAACAGCTCATCCGCGCGTACGAAGAGCTAGTTTCCGATCCCGATGCCGATCCACGAAAATTGGCTAGTTTAAGTGACCAGATCAGCGCAATTGACGCGTGGGAATACGAACATAACATCAAGAGTATTCTTACCCGGCTTCAAATCACCGATTTCTCACAGGCAATCGATACGCTATCCGGAGGTCAGAAAAAACGCCTGGCCCTGGCAAAATTACTCATTGACGAGCCGGACGTCTACATTCTTGACGAGCCCACTAATCACTTGGATATCGAAACCATTGAATGGCTGGAAAAGTTATTAACCATGGGTCAAAAAACGGTATTATTGGTTACCCACGATCGTTATTTTCTGGATGCGGTATGTACGGAAATCCGCGAGCTGGACAAGGGACGGATAACCGCGTATTCGGGCAACTATCGGTATTACCTTGAAAAGAAGGCCGAACGGGAGGAAGCGGAGCAGGTACTTCTGGAACGGAACCGGAATCTGCTGCGAAGAGAGTTGGAATGGATGCGGCGGCAACCGCAGGCGAGGGGAACCAAATCGAAGGCCCGGATTGATGCTTTTTATGAATTGGAAGAGAAGACAAAAACCCAAGGGAAGCAAAGCGACTTGCAGTTAAGTGTTAAAATAAGTAGGCAAGGAAGCAAAATCCTCGAATTGGAAAAAATCTTCAAAAGCTTTGGAAATAAGCTACTCATCGAAAATTTCTCGTATGTGTTCAAAAAAGGTGACCGCATCGGCTTAGCAGGCCGGAATGGAACAGGAAAGTCCACCTTTCTTAACCTGATCACCTCGGTTGAACGACCCGACGCCGGCAACATCGAGGTAGGAGAAACAACTGTCTTCGGATATTATCGACAAGGGGGGCTCGTCGTACAAGAAGAAGACCGGGTGATTGATGTCGTGAAATCCGTTGCTGAATATATCCGGATGGCCAATGGAGACGAGCTTACCGCTTCGCAGCTACTCACGTTATTTCTTTTCCCTCCCGAAAAGCAATTTGGTCACGTCAGCAAACTGAGTGGAGGCGAGCGCAAGCGGCTGCAATTGATGCGCGTATTAATACAGAATCCAAATTTCTTGATTCTGGATGAACCCACTAATGACTTGGATATCGATACATTAAATATTCTGGAGTCGTTTTTACTAAACTATCCAGGTGTTCTTTTATTAGTTTCACACGATCGTTATTTACTTGATCGATTAACCGAGCAACTCTTTATCTTCGATGGAAACGGGAAAGTAACGATCTATAACGGTAATTACGCAGATTACAAGGAAGAGCAAGCAGCTATTGCTGAAGCGAATAAACGGAAAATTGAACATAGAATTATAGAAACACCACCATCACAATCGGACGTCAAAAGGAAATTAACGTTCCGAGAACGTGAAGAATATAAATTTCTTGACGAGGCAATACCAAAACTAGAGCAAGAGATATCCACGCAAACACTTGCGTTAACCAACACAACCGACCACCTACTACTTACTAATATTGCAACAGAGATAGAGCGGCTAAATCAGGAATTGGATACTAAAACCGAACGGTGGCTTGAATTAGGAGAATATATATAATGTTCCACTTGGAACCTTAAAAACAATACGATGTTCCACGTGGAACCTTAAAAAAATAAAATGTTTAATAAATATAACGTTATCGTAGTAGGAGGGGGGCACGCCGGTTGCGAAGCAGCAGCGTCGGCTGCCAATTTAGGCTCTTCCGTTTTATTAATTACGATGAACATGGCAACGATTGCTCAAATGAGCTGCAATCCTGCTATGGGAGGCGTAGCTAAAGGACAAATTATCCGTGAAATTGATGCTATGGGAGGTTATTCAGGGATTATTGCTGATAAAACCACGATTCAATTTCGGATGCTTAATCGCTCCAAAGGTCCCGCCATGTGGAGTCCGCGTACACAAAATGACCGGATGCGGTTTGCCGAAGAATGGCGTCTACAGCTCGAATCCATGCCGAATATCGATATCTGGCAAGACACCGTGAAAGAAATTATTGTAAGAGATGGAAAGGCATCGGGCGTTGTTACATCCCTCGGTATCTCCATTGAAAGTGACGCTGTAGTCCTCACAAATGGAACGTTCTTAAACGGTACCATTCACATCGGCGAAAAACGCTTTGGAGGGGGGCGTACTGCAGAAAAAGCGGCAACGGGATTGACAGAACAACTTGTTAATCTAGGATTCGAATCTGGACGCATGAAAACGGGGACGCCCCCGCGGATAGATGGGCGTAGCCTGAATTATACTTTAATGGAAGAACAATGGGGCGACGAAGAACGGGGTAAATTTTCGTTTACCGATGTACCGCTTCCTACTGAACAGCGGTGCTGTTGGATTACCTATACCAACGAAGCGGTACACAATGCACTCAAGGAAGGTTTTGAAAAATCACCCATGTTTACCGGCCGAATAAAGGGGTTAGGACCGCGTTACTGTCCGTCAATTGAAGACAAAATCAATCGTTTCGCCGAACGCGACCGCCACCAAATATTTGTAGAACCCGAAGGATGGAGAACCGTTGAAATTTACGTAAACGGATTTTCGACCTCACTTCCGGAAGATGTGCAACTGAAGGCACTCCGACTGATACCGGGGTTCGAACAGGCACGCATGTTTCGGCCAGGATATGCGATTGAATACGATTATTTCCCACCGATGCAGTTAGATCTAACTTTGGAAACGTTACGCATTAAGCATCTATTTTTTGCTGGCCAAATTAATGGCACAACCGGCTACGAAGAGGCCGCAAGCCAAGGATTTATTGCTGGCATCAATGCGCATCAACGAATAACCAATCAACACGAATTGATTTTGAAAAGGTCAGAATCGTATATCGGTGTATTAATTGATGATTTGGTTACCAAAGGTACCGAAGAACCCTATCGCATGTTCACATCTCGAGCCGAACACCGCCTTCTCTTACGTCAAGACAATGCAGACGCCCGATTAACTCCCATCGCGCACCAGTTGGGATTAGTATCCGATGAACGCTTGGAACACGTGAAAAAGAAAGTGAATGCAGCCGACAATCTCGTCGATTACATGCGAAAACAATCGATTGGCCCGGACGCTATCAATCCTGTACTGGCTCGATTGAATTCCAGCCCAGTCTCTCAAAAAACCCGTCTGTTCCATATCTTGTCCAGACCACAAATAAATATCTATGACATTGCCGCGGCCGATAATTCATTCCAAATGCTGCTAGCGCAACATAACAAGGAAACCATCGAACAAGCCGAAATCAAAGTAAAATACGATAGCTATTTTGAAAAAGAGATTGAAATAGTTAACAAAATGCGCCGCATGGAAGATCAGGAAATCAATCCAAATTTTGACTATACAAACTTGGTGTCGTTATCAAAAGAGGCGCGGGAGAAATTAATTAAAGTAAAACCCCGTACATTGGGTCAGGCTTCCCGAATTTCCGGTGTTTCACCATCAGATATTTCAGTTTTGATGATACATATGGGCTAAATTATTGTAAACTAGATAGTTAATTAAAAAAATAATTGAGCTTAATAAAACACTTATAAAACACTTTCTCAGAATTTCCGATGCAGGACTCATCAATTATAAAAAGTCGCTTAAAACGCTTAAAAATAAGCTCTAATCCAAAATGGTTTATTTTACTGCTTTTTTTCCACCTCTTTACGCTGACTTGGCGTTGTGCAAGTGTTCAGCAACCCATGGGCGGACCTAAAGATTCGATTCCGCCCAAAATCCTGAATGAAACGCCGCCCAACCTGACACGGAACTTCGATGCAGAAAAAATTATCATTGAATTTGATGAATATGTAAAACTTAGCAATACGCAAAAGGAAGTCAGCGTATCTCCTGACGTAGAACAACCGATCAATCCGCGAGTCAAACGAAAAACCATTGAAATTACATTACCGGACTCCCTCGAAGAGAATACTACTTATACCATCAATTTTGGCAAAGCCATCGGCGACTTCAACGAAGGAAACCCTCTACTTAACTATAGCTATGTCTTCTCTACGGGAGACATCATCGACTCGCTATCCATAACAGGCAAAGTAACCAACGCACTTACCAAGTTGCCCGAAAAGGAACTAACCGTTATCTTAATCCCTACTCGGCAAGATTCGATATTCGGAAAACGAAAAGCCAACATTTTTACCCTTACGGATACCTCAGGAAATTTTCAACTGAAAAACCTACGAGAAGACACCTACCGGATATACGCGCTCAAGGAAGAAAATAGCGACCGTGTCTACAATGCACCAGGCGAATACATTGGCTTCCTCAACGACTCGATCGTATTAAATAAAGACACTGCCGGAATACTCCTCCAAATCTCCAAAGGGACACCGAGGGACTTTCGGCTGCTCGACCGGAAAATAGAGCCAAGCGGTAAAATTACCTTCGTGTTTAATAAACCGCTGAAAAATCCCGACATCGCCGTCATCCATCCGTCACAACTGGATGAAACCAAGCAGATAACTTACAACACCGCCAAAGATTCCGCAACGGTTTGGCTGTCTGAATTGACGTTCGATTCACTGAAAGTCCGTATTTCAGACAATGGAAAAATTCTCGATTCGGTTACCTTAAGGCGTGGACGAAATGAAAAATATGATCGGGATTTCATCATCCAAGACAATCTAACTGGCAATAAGGTTACGCGAGTGAAACATATCATGCTCACCGCAGGGGCCCCGGTACAGTCGATTGACCGGAGCAAAATAATCCTGACCGAAGACTCGATACCGCGGACCAACTTCCAGCTGGCTAAAGATACAACCGCCCCTTGGAGATATATACTCCGATATAATTGGCGACCCAAACGTAATTACCAACTCACCCTGGAAGAAGGGGCATTTCTCGGATTTTTCGGCGACAAAAATAAGTCGGTATCCAAAACATTCACCATGAATGAAACCGAGAACTTTGGCGATATCGTGCTGGACGTAAACCTACCGGACACCAATCACCAATACCTGGTTCAATTGATTAACGAAAAAATGGACTTCATACACCGCAGCGTCCCGATACGGAAATCTGGGAAAATACCGTTCCGTCAATTCCCTGGGGGAAAATATACCGTACGCATCGTATACGATGAAAATAACAACAATGAATGGGATCCGGGGGATGTATACGAAAAAAGGCAACCCGAACGCGTTTGGTACCTGGGCAAAACATTCATCATCCGTGCAAATTGGGAACAGGAGGAAATTATTAACGTACCGCCTGAGTGATCAGGAGTCCATTTGGGGAAACCAGCTGGAATACATCACATACCGATCGGGCAATTCATCCAGCAATTTCCGCTGCTCTGCGGACAGCGGTTTGACCTTTCTCGCTGGAACCCCGGCGTACAGGTATCCACTTTCACATCGCGTATGCTCAAGCACCACAGCTCCAGCAGCGATTATTACATACGCTTCAATCACCGCATGGTCCATGACAATCGCACCCATCCCAACCAACACCCGATCATGCACCGTACATCCGTGGATTAACGCTTGATGCCCTATATTCACATAACTACCAATATTTGTTGCCGCTGTTTGATACGTACAATGGATAACCGCACCATCTTGAATATTGGTATAATGACCTATTCGTATAGCATTCACATCTCCACGAATCACCGCATTAAACCACACGGAGCAATGTTCACCTATTTCGACATCACCCACAATCGTCGAATTATCGGCCAGAAAACAATTCTCAGCAATTATCGGAGAAACATCTTTTACAGGAAGAATCAGCGCCATTTCTCTTAATTTTCAACGGTAAATTACCAATGATTAATTATCCGTGTTCTATTTCTTTACTTTCTATTTTTTTAACTCCTAAAAAACCGTATTCACCAGCTCTTCGGACCGTTCAGGGTAATCCGTTGTGTAATGCAATCCACGGCTTTCCTTTCGAGCCATCGCCGATTTAATCACCAAATAAGCCACCTGGATCACGTTTCTCAACTCACACAATTTTACGGATAGCTTGGTATTCTTATAAAAGCTCTCCGTTTCATCATACAGCAATCCCAGCCGACGCATGGCACGCTCAAGACGGAAGTCCGACCGCACAATTCCCACGTAGTCGCTCATCACCTTCTGTGTCTCTCGGAGGTTGTGCGTTACCAAAATATCTTCATTAGAAAGGGCCGTGTTCGAGTCATCCCAATCCGGAATACCTTCCGGTATAAAACTGGATTCTACCTGTGAGATCGCGTCGACAAATATGCGATGCGCAAATACTGTAGCCTCTAATAATGAATTGGAAGCCAACCTATTAGCTCCATGAAGTCCCGTTGACGCACACTCCCCGCATGCGTACAGATTCCGGATGGAAGACCTTCCATATTCATCCACCATAATGCCACCGCACAAGTAATGTGCTGCAGGCGTTACCGGTATATAATCCCTGGACATGTCAATACCGATGGAAAGACACTTCGCATAAATATTCGGAAAATGCTTTAAAATATCTTCCTTGCTACCATGCGTTATATCGAGAAACACAAAATCATCACCCGACTTCTTCATTTCGGCATCAATCGCCCGCGCCACAATGTCCCTGGATGCCAAAGACCCCCGGCGATCATACTCTTCCATAAACGGATCGCCATTCTTCCTGCGGAGTACTCCTCCAAATCCACGCACAGCTTCAGAAACCAGAAATGCCGGATACTCCCCGGGATTATACAGTGCTGTCGGATGAAACTGGATAAACTCCATATTACGCACTTTGCCCTTAGCCCGGTATACCATGGCAATCCCATCGCCCGTGGCAATCACTGGATTCGTCGTGCTCGCATATACATGTCCAGCGCCGCCTGACGCCATCACCGTGACTTTACTCACTACCTTTTCCACACGATTCTCTACCGTATTTAAGGCATAAACCCCATAGCACGTAATATCCTTTGTGCTTTTATCCACAAACTCACCCAAATGGTGTTGAGTAATCAGATCTACTGCAAAATAGTGCGTTAATACTTCTATATTGGGATTTTCATGTACCTTCTCCAGCAATGCCCGTTCAATCTCAAATCCCGTCACATCCTTATAATGCAAAACCCGATGCTCGGAATGCCCGCCTTCTCGCGCCAGGTCATATACGCCATCTTTTCGTTTATCAAAATGTGTCCCGTAATCGATGATCTCCTGCACCCGTTTCGGCCCTTCCCTAACAACGTTCTCCACAACTTTCACATCGCATAACCCATCGCCAGCGACCAGTGTATCAGCGATATGCTTCTCAAAGGAATCTGACTTATCCACAACTACGGCCACTCCGCCTTGTGCGTATTTCGTATTTGACTCGTCTTCGTTGGATTTGGTGATAATCATCACTTTGCCGTGTTTAGCAGCCTTCAATGCAAAGCTCAATCCAGCAATGCCAGAACCGACAACCAAAAAATCTATCTCGTGCATAAACGGAACAACCTAAAATCTGTGGATAACCTGTAGACTATCCGTTGAATAAAAATGAAAAGTCAATGATTCCGCAATTTTCCTTCTAATTCTACACACCCCGCTCCCGAAAATCCCCGGATATACTGCACAATATTAACAAATACGATTCAATAAATAGTATACAAACCGATATGGAAAAACATTTTTGCCAAAATAAAAACTACTGGAAATCAGCAGCTATCCATTAACTTAATGTTAACAACATGTTAAAAGAAAACGAAAACCAACAAATCAAAATTAAATTGCTCCATATTTTTCACAAAACCAACATCCTAACAAACAATAAACTAATTTATATATAAAACCTTTTATTATAGATTGAGCCTGTTGGTATCTTGAAAACCGAATCAAATTGTTTAGTACCTTTGTATCATCATGGAAGCACTACTAACAGAACTAAACACAAAGGGCTATATCGATGAACCGATCGATCCGACATTGGATCTGGTTGATGAGATAAACAAACTCAAGAAAGAGAAAAATGCGGTGCTGTTGGCGCATTACTATCAAGAGCCGGAAATTCAGGATATCGCGGATTACATAGGTGATAGCCTCGGTCTTTCACAGCAAGCAGCCAAAACGGAAGCGGACGTCATCGTATTTGCAGGGGTACATTTCATGGCTGAAACGGCCAAAATCCTGTCTCCGCAAAAGAAAGTGCTTCTTCCGGATCTGAAAGCTGGGTGTTCGTTGTCTGACAGCTGTCCGCCGCATCTGTTTGCGAAATTTAAAGCGCAGTATCCCGATCACATCGCGATTACCTATGTCAATTGTACAGCCGAACTAAAGGGACTTAGCGATATTGTATGTACCTCTAGTAACGCCGTGCAGATCGTGAATAGCTTGCCAAAAGAGCAGAAGATTATCTTTGGACCGGATAAGAACCTGGGAGATTATGTTAAAAAGAAAACAGGTCGCGATCTTGTCCTCTGGAACGGTGCCTGTATGGTGCATGAAATTTTTTCACAGGAACGCATCGCGCAGCTGCGAAGGGAATATCCAGGAGCCAGATTTATTGCTCATCCCGAATGTGAAAAGGAAATTCTGGACACCGCTGATTACATCGGTTCTACCTCGGGATTGCTGAAATACACAAAGGAAAGCAATGCCAATGTGTTCATTGTGGCCACGGAGAGTGGTATTATCCATCAGATGCAGAAAGCAAATCCCCAAAAAGTATTCATTCCGGCACCTCCCAACAATGCCTGCGCTTGCAACGACTGCCCTTATATGAAACTCAACACGCTGGAGAAGTTGTATAACTGCATGAAATTTGAACTTCCGGAAGTAGACTTGTCAGCCGATGTGATCGAGCGGGCCAGACGGCCCATAGAACGGATGCTGGAAATCTCGGAGCGTCTGGGGCTTTAGTTTGAATATTCAGGTAGAATTTCTAACACGAAGTAGCCAAATCTATTTGGTTCGGCTAGCGAGAAACCGAATATAATTAAATAGGATGTTTGATAACGAAGAAAAAACGAATTTAGAGCGTTTGGGGGAATTTGGTTTAATCGATCACCTAACCAAATCGGTAGAATTGACCCAGGAAACGACGGACAAAGGCATCGGAGACGATGCGGCTGTATTGGATTTTTCTGGAAATAAAACCTTGATATCTACTGATTTACTGTTGGAAGGGATCCATTTTGATTTACGGTATGTACCACTTAAGCATCTGGGATACAAGGCGGTACAGGTAAATCTTAGTGATATTTATGCGATGAATGGGACGGCTTCCCAAATTACATTTTCCATTGGATTGTCGAGTAAGTTTCCGTTGGATGCGGTAGAAGAACTGTATAGCGGGGCATTATTAGCCTGTCAGAAATACGGGGTTGACTTGGTAGGTGGTGATACGTCGGCTTCTGCACAAGGTTTGGTTATCAGTGTTACCAGTATTGGCTATGCGAGGGCGGAAGAAACTACGTACCGTAGCGGCGCACGGGAAGGGGATTTGATTTGTGTTTCCGGGGACCTCGGCGGAGCCTACGTAGGCCTCCAATTACTGGAACGTGAAAAACGCATTTTTCTGGAAAATCCCAACATACAGCCCGATTTGGAGGGGAAAGATTACATCGTTGAACGGCAATTGAAGCCGGAGGCGCGAAAAGATATCATTGAGTTGTTACGTTCGCTGGGTGTTAAACCGACAGCGATGATCGATGTATCGGACGGATTGGCTTCCGAAATATTGCATATTTGCAAAGCTTCGGAAAAAGGATGCAAACTGTACGAGGAAAAAATTCCGATTGATCCCATGACTTATGACACTGCAAGAGACTTTGGCTTGGATCCGACGGTTTGTGCCCTAAGTGGTGGGGAAGATTATGAGTTGCTGTTTACAGTCGATCAAGGCGATTACGATAAACTAAAAAATCAACCCGATATCACCGTCATTGGTCACATTACAGAGCCTGCTGCCGGAACCGGATTGATTTCGAAATCAGGTAATGTACATCCGCTCCAAGCGCAGGGTTGGAATGCTTTTCGAAGGGTATGATTAAAATACACGTGTAAAAAATTTATTTTTTACACGTGTATCAAACTAGTTTCGTATTTTTGCATGAAGGAGATAAAACCATGAATACGAAACTTACATTAACAATAGAGCAGTCGGTTATCGAAAAAGCGAAAAAATTTGCTAAAAAAAACGAAAGAAGTCTTTCCGATTTGATAGAGAATTATTTGAAAGCATTGACCGATGACGAAATAGCTATTGAAGATGAGTTATCCCCAACTGTTAAATCTTTGAGAGGTTCTTTTAAACTTCCGAAAAACTTCAATTATAAACGGGAACTTACTGACCGCTTATCGGAAAAATACCTATAATGAATAAAGTTTTAATCGATACGGACGTCATTCTTGATTTCTTTTTCGATCGGGAACCTTTTTCAGTGGATGCATCAAAAATCCTAAGCTTATGCGAAAAAGGAGAATTAAGAGGTTTTGTAACACCTATAATGATTAGCAACGTCTACTATCTGCTCAGAAAAACTGCAAAACATGAAAAAGTCATTGAGCATTTAAAAATGCTGATGAACATTCTCCAGGTTTCCATGATAAACAAAGAAACTGTTTTGGATGCCCTAAATTCTGACTTTAAGGATTTCGAAGATGCTCTACAAAATTTTTCCGCACAAAACGAGAAAGAAATTAACGTAATCATTACTCGAAATATCAAGGATTATAAATCAAGTAAATTGTCAGTAATGACACCCGAAACGTACTTAAAAAGCCGCTGATTTACCTACTTCTTCAGGAATCCCCGCAATACATAATGCAATATCCCTCCGTGGCGGTAATATTCAATTTCAATAGCCGAATCAAACCGTGCTTTGGATTGAAATTCGATGATTTCTCCGTTATTCTTGGTAGCCTTCACGTTTAGTAATTTATGGGGATACAGATCGCCCGATATGCCGGATATGTCGAATATTTCCGTGCCATCTAATCCGAGGGATTCGGCATTTTCTCCACCCGGAAACTCCATCGGAACTACGCCCATACCGACCAGATTGCTGCGGTGGATCCGCTCAAAGCTTTCAGCAATAACAGCCTTTATTCCTAATAAATTGGCACCTTTGGCTGCCCAGTCGCGCGAGGAACCACTTCCGTATTCTTTTCCTGCTAATACGATCAACGGGGTTTGGGTTTCGACGTATTTCATCGCTGCATCGTATACGGAAAGCGTTTCACCAGTGGGAAAATAGGTTGTATATCCTCCTTCTTTTTCCGTGATCCGATTCCGAATACGTACATTGGCGAACGTACCCCGCATCATCACTTCGTGGTTTCCGCGTCTTGACCCATATGAATTAAAGTCTTTTGGGTCCACACCTTTATCGATCAGGTAGGTGCCCGCTGCGGAATCGGCTTTAAATGAGCCCGCTGGCGAGATGTGATCGGTCGTGACCGAATCCCCCAGATATAAGAGTACTTTTGCCTTGCTTATATCCTGGGCTGGAAGGGGTTCACTGGTGATATTTTTGAAAAAAGGAGCTTCCTGAACGTAAGTGGATTGCTCGTTCCACTCAAAATTTTTACCCTGCGGGGCTGTCAGCTTTTTCCAGTCGTCTCCCCCGTCAAAAATAACGTTGTATACCTCCTTGAAGTCGGACGTACGCATACAGCGGTCGATCGTATCGGTAATTTCTTCCTGGGTGGGCCAGATATCACGCAGATAAACCGGATTGCCATTGGGATCATAACTCAACGGCTCGTTGAGCAGGTCTACGTCTACCCGCCCGGCGAGGGCGTAGGCAACGACCAACATGGGTGACATGAGGAAGTTCATTTTAACCTGCGGATGCACACGTGCTTCAAAATTTCGGTTACCGGACAGGACAGATGCCACAACGAGGTCGCCCTTGTCCACGGCCTCCGCGATGTGCGGCGGCAACGGACCACTGTTTCCGATACAGGAAGTACATCCATACCCCACGGTATGAAAACGCAAGGCTTCTAGATCTTCCAAAAGATTGGCACGTTGCAGGTATTCGGTAACTACTTTGGATCCCGGGGCAAGGCTGGTTTTCACCCAGGACTTGGTACGGATGCCTCGTGCCACGGCCTTCCGTGCCACGAGGCCGGCGCCTACCATGACGGCCGGATTGGAAGTATTGGTACAACTCGTGATGGCCGCGATGACGATACTGCCGTCACTCAGCACATACTCCTGGTTTTTTATTTTGATCCGTACAGAGTGGATGTCTTCAGTTTCAACCTGTATCACGTCGTCTGTAGGACGATTCTCATAGGTAAATTCGCTACCTGATCCACCCTCATAAAGCCAGGCTTGTTCCTGCCGTTGTTTGACAGGTACATAATTGCGGCGGTACTCCGCCTCTAGAAGGCGCGAAAACTGAGGCGCGAAATCCTTTACCAATATTTTATCTTGTGGTCGTTTCGGACCGGATACCGTAGGCTCCAGGGTATCCAGGTTTAACTCCAGCACATGAGAATACTCGATTTGCTCGTGGCCCGTACGCCACAATAAATTGTCCTTGCAATAGGTTTCCACCAACGCGATTTGTTCTTCCGAACGATTCGTACGCCGCATGTATTCAAGGGTTTGGTTGTCTATGGGAAAATAAGTGACTGTACAGCCGAATTCGGGCGACATATTGGAGATGGTCGCACGATCTGTAACGCTGAGGAAATCCAACGCATCACCGAATACTTCTACAAATTTTCCGACTACGCCATAGTCGCGCAGCAATTTGGTAATCGTCAGTACCATATCGGTTGCCGTGCACCCCGGTGGAATTTTGCCCGTCAGTTTCAATCCAATAACCTGCGGGCACGTGAAATAGATAGGCTGCCCCAGCATTGCTGCTTCAGCTTCAATGCCTCCTACTCCCCAGGCGATCACCCCAATGCCGTTTACCATGGGCGTGTGGGAATCGGTTCCCACCAACGTATCCGGAAAAGCCCAGCCATCGCGGGCAATGACTCCCTTGGCGAGGTATTCCAGGTTCACCTGATGGCAGATGCCCATACCCGGAGGTACCACGGTGAAGTTGTCCAGTGCCTGTTGCCCCCATTTAAGCAGTTCGTAGCGTTCGGCATTGCGTTCGTATTCCAATCCGACATTATTCAGGTAGGCATAATTTGTACCGAAATAATCAACCTGCACAGAGTGATCAATAACCAGGTCAACCGGAACAGCAGGATTAATTTTACTTCCGTCTCCGCCTTTCCGAATGACCTCTGCCCGGATGGAAGCCATATCAACCACTGCCGGTACTCCGGTGAAATCCTGCATCAGTACACGGGCAGGCTTAAAAGGTACTTCTTTGTCGGTTCCCGAAGGATTCCAATTGACCAACGTATTCAGGTGCTCATCGGTAATGGCGAAACCATCGTGATTCCGTAATACATTTTCGAGTAGTATGCGGATGGAAAAAGGCAGTTTACCAATCTTTTTATTTTCTTCTTCCAACTTTTTCAGCGAAGCTATTTGATAGTTCATGATGTTTAGTTAGCGTATTAATAAATCGATATTTTGTATTCTAAATGGATCCACTGTAAAAGATCTAGCCTTAGTAGATTAAATAAGCAGGATTCTGCTAATAATTACTTCTAAAGTAGCAGAAATGTTTTCCGCTTATTCTTTATGCATTTGCCTGTAAGCGTGATGTGCTAAACTAATGAAAATTAATGACATTTAACCGCCTAACAGTTAAATGTATACTATTCTATTGTAAATATTTTTGCTTGGTTTACAAATAATTATACATACATTTGAGTTTTAATATTTTTAATTTTTCAATACAATGGCAGAAGGAGTAGTTAAATTCTTCAATGAAACCAAAGGTTTTGGTTTTATCGTCCCCAATTCCGGTGAAAGTGAAATTTTTGTTCACTCATCGGGCCTTATCGACAAAATCCGCGAAAATGACAACGTTTCGTATGATGTAGAACAAGGCAGAAAAGGTTTAAATGCGGTAAATGTTAAAGTAATCTAAGTATTATTTTTCAACTATATTTATTGTATTTCACCGGCTATCGACTGATAGCCGGTTTTTTATTTTTTGTATCTCTGTCGCCGATTAGGTTTCCGTAGGGTTTCAGAGCGTCTACGTGATCAAAAATCACCTTTGCCACGCCCAAGAACGGAACAAACAGAATCATGCCAGCCACATTCCAGACCAAACTGCCCAATAGAAGTGCCATCAGGGTAAACAGGGCATTCAGTTGTATTTTTCCTCCGGTGATTTTTGGCGTGAGGATATAGCTGTCTATCTGTTGCATAACGATAAAAAAGAAAGCTACGATAACCGGTGTAAGCAGTGAGTCACGGGTAATGAGCGTGTAAATAACAACAACGGTGCTGCCGACTACCGAGCCGATATAGGGGATGATATTGATGGTTGCAACCATTACACCAAAAAACAGCGCATTTTCTATGCCTATAATTGTCAATCCGATGGTGTTAATGACGGAGAATATAAGCGCGACCAAAAATACACCTGCGAGGTAGGCACTGGCCACGGCTGCAGTTTTATCAACGACATCCCGGGCTTCAGCAACGCGTGTCTCACCGGCGTAATAGGAAACCAGAGACAGCACGAAATTTTTGATACGGCGGCGGTAGATCAGTAATAGCACGGAATAGGCGGTGATAATCAGTATATGCACTAAAAAAGAAAGAATAAACCGAAATATATCGCCGATAAATTGACCCGCCAGATTTGATAATCCGGCAATTTGGCTTTGCAGGTATTCTTTTTGCTTGGCAACGGGCAACTGGAAACGTTCAGAGATAAAATCGTGTCCCGAATTGAGCATTTCGTTCAGTTTTCTACCGATCATCGGCAGATCTTTTCCGAGCTCAATCAGCTGATGAAATAAAAGATAGGCGCCTGCGAGCAACAGGACAAGCGTAAGCAGGACACAAATGACAGCGGCTAATCCTCGGGGAACACCACGTTGTTCCATACGTTTGCAAACAGGTACCAACAGCATGGCCATCATCCCGCCGATGGCTACGGGAATGAGGAAGGGCTTCGCAAAATAAAGCAGGGCAAATACCAATACCATAAACAGCAAAACCTGATTGAACCGCGCAATGGCGTTATTTTTCATCGGCGTTTACTGTAGGTCATCTATTGCACGGGCAAGTTTGCGGTCTTTCTCAGTCACTGTATCGCCTGCATCGTGCGTGGTCAACCAGATTTCCACTTTGTTCCAGGTGTTGGTCCACGTGGGATGATGGTTGTGCTGCTCGGCTAGCAGGGCGACCCGGGCCATAAAGGCAAACGCTTCGGAAAAATCCCGAAAGGTGAACGACTGATAAAGCTTGTTATTTTCTTCGTTCCACATGGGCGTACAGATTGGTTATCAACCTACTTATTCCTGAAACAACCGGGAGCCGTTTTTGTTTGACTATTCCTTTTACCCATGAGTTGCTGAACAAAGTTAGGTGGCCATATTCAACGAAACACTTCTTCCAGGATGTTATGTGAATGGATTTCACCCAAGTGATCAATGTGCAATCGATAGAAATCAAGGATTTTCCCGAGCAGAATGCGTCGATCGGACGAAGGAATCTGTAGTGAAGCCAACTCTTCGAATGAACACGTAAGTAGACGAGCAAAAGAAGCTGTTTGCGGGTTTTGCAGTACCCAGGTATGTGCGGGCAGTGCATGGCAAAAAATACCGTCTTTTAAATCAAAAAAAGATTCGCCTGATTTAGGTAAGGTGGGGCTAAACCCCAAGTAACGTGAAAGTTTGATGAGGAAAAAAAGATGGAAATTGGGCACCGGTTTGTCCGTCGCATCCCACCACGAGATTGCGTAAAAAAGATAATCGAAGAGCGGTTCATCCGCAGACTGCTGACGAAGACTTTTGTAGAGCACTTCGTTGAGGAACAGCGCGACGGTACGTTTGATGATATCATGGGGAATACTGAGCAACGGAGGCAGCTGACGGGCATCGGAAATGCGCTGTAACGAAGCATTTTCGCGGTGATAAACGACCATATCAAGGAGGTGCAGGGGTTGCAAGACATTTGTTCCGATCTTGGCCTTTGGCTTGCGGGCACCGTTGACAATATACGACTGCAGCCCAAATTTTTCGGTGAACACCTGCACCACCACACTACTTTCCGCATATTTAGTGGTTTTCAAGACTATGCCACGGGTTTTATGCTGCATATTATTCGAAAAAATAAGCCCTCAATTTGGGCAAGAAGACGGATGCCCCGACGATCAGCGCGAAAATAGCGCCGACTAACACAGCCCCTGCTGCGGCATCTTTCGCTTTCTTTGCTAAGGGATGATAGTTTGGAGACAGCAAGTCGACCACAGCCTCCAGGGCGGTGTTTAACAACTCAAGTACAAACACCACGGTAATACATAGCGCAATCCATCGCCAGTCTGACGCAGACAAACGGGTCCAAATTCCCAAGGCAATGGCTAAGGCGGCACAACCGAGGTGAATTTTGAAATTCCGTTCACTGCGAAAGGTTTCGAAAATCCCTCTTAGCGCATTGATAAACGGATTTTGGCGGTGCTTATTCATTGTTTTGCTGTCGCTCCCTGCGGTCGTCGAGGATACTCCGGCGTTCTATTTTTCGGATGAGGCCATAGAGTAGGGTCAGGAATCCAATACCAAACACGATTACCCCCGATGCCAGTACCCATTTATAGACGGACGCTTCCCTTCCCATGAGAAAGAGTCCTAATATGCACAATGCTACGCCCAGCGAAGCACCCAAAATTCCTCTTTGAACATATTTATTCATCAGCACATATTTATTCGTTAACGGTCTGATGGAACCCGCAGGTTCATCGCCTTTTGTCAGAAGACGCTGACACGACAGGTTTCATGCACTGTGATAAAGACGTGTAGGACAAAGATAGGGCTTTTTATCCGTTGATTTTCGAAATTGTTATGCTGCGAAATTGAAGAATTGCGAAACCGCGAAATTGCTGAGACGCAACGTTGCGAAACCGCGACTTTGCCGAGGAATGCTTATCTTTATCCTTTTATTTAGTTGGTACCATGCCTCAGATGACTTTACGGGATATTGCCCTTGCATTGGAGTTATCCGTTTCGACGGTATCCAAGGCATTGCGCGACAGTTACGAGATAAGCGAGGACACTAAGGAAAGGGTGATTACGTATGCCCGTGCCAATCATTATTTGCCCAACCGAATGGCCAAGAGCCTAAAAGAAGGCAAAAGTGGTTCCATTGGCGTAGTAATTTGTTCCATTGATAATAGCTTCGTATCCCGGATGCTGGATGGTATTGATGGAGCTTGTACCCAAGCGGGGTATGATATGATTATCATGCAGAGCAAAGAGTCGCTGGTCCAGGAAAAATCATGTCTTAAACAGCTCGAAGCAAGAGGTGTGGAGGGCATTCTAATATCGCCCTCTGCGGAAACAGTGGGTTTTGAGCATCTTCTAGCATTGAGGGAGGCCGGTATGCCGATCGTATTGTTTGACCGGATCAGTGAGCGATTTGAATCGGATCAGGTGGGCATTGATAATTACCAAGCGGCGTTTCAAGCAACAGAACATTTGATTGCGAATAAATACCGGCGTATCGCTATGCTTAATATTGGTCCGGACGTCCATTTCGCATCGCAACGGGGTGCGGGCTATTTGGACGCCCTAAAAAGAAACCACCTAACGTATGGGGAGGCGCTTGTGCGGTTATGCCTGTCGAGTGCGGGCGAAACATTAAAAGACTGTGTACGGGCCGGCATTCAATCCCTCTTTGAGCTAGCGGAACCTCCGGATGCACTTTTTACGGCGACAGACCAGCTCTCTACCCTCAGTCTCAGCGTGCTCCATGAAATGGGACGGCGTATCCCTGCGGACATTGCGCTGATTGGCTTCAGCAATACGGAATTGGCCGATGTACTTACCCCTCCCCTTTCTACCTTACATCAGCCGGCACTCGAAATCGGTCGGCTGGCTGCGGAAAAACTGATCAGTCTAATTACTCATAAGGGCATACCCGAGGGGTATGAGACGGTGAGATTGCCGGCGCGGTTGGATATCCGGGATTCGAGTGGACCGAGAGTCAGGAAGCAAGTAATCGTATGACGCGGGAACAGATATCCCCGGCCACGTCCTCCTTCGGTTTCAGTTCAAACGCCTCGCGGTCGCCGTTTTTGTCGATAAGTGTCACTTTATTCTCGTTGCCTGCAAACCCAGCGCCTTCGTCGCGCATGGAGTTGAGTACAATGAAATCGAGATTTTTCCGACGGAGCTTCTCCAGGGCATTTGCCTGTTCATTCTGCGTTTCCAGTGCAAAACCCACGAGGATTTGATCGTTCCGTTTTGATTTTCCAAGCGTAGCCAATATATCCGTTGTTTTTACCAGTTCGAGGGTCAGGTGTTGTTCGGCTTTCTTGATTTTTTGATCGGCCACGGTTTTCGGCGTGTAATCGGCTACAGCCGCGCTCATGATCGTGATATCAGCAGACGGAAAATACCGGAGACATGCCTCCAGCATTTCGGCGGCGGTTGTCACAGGAAAAAAGGTCACTCCTTCGGGGCGAACTAATGCTGAAGGGCCACTTACCAAGGTTACATCGGCTCCCAAATTGCGTAATTTGGATGCAATAGCGTAGCCCATTTTCCCACTGGAGTGATTACCGATATAGCGCACCGGATCAATGGCCTCATAGGTTGGACCGGCAGAAACGAGTGCTTTTTTACCTGCCAATGGAAGGCCTTCGCCAAAATGAGCAGTTAACGCTGCGAGAATTTCTTCGGGCGCTGCAAGCCTGCCTTCTCCACTCAGCCCGCTGGCTAGCGCGCCGTTTGCGGGAGGGATGATATGATTTCCGAACGATCGGAGACGCGAGATATTTGAGCGGGTACTTCCATGGGCCCACATATCCAGATCCATTGCAGGAGCGATAAAAACAGGGCTTTTGGCAGACAGGTAAATCGCACAAAGAAGATTATCGCAACCTCCGTGTGCAAACTTGGCGAGTGTATTGGCACTTGCCGGCGCTACCAAAAGGGCGTCCGCGTCGAGGGCAAGCTGCACGTGATTATTCCATTCGCCGGATTTGGCATCAAAGTAATCCACCAACACAGGATTACCCGACAGCGTGGCAAGGGTAAGTGGTGTGATAAATTGTGTGGCATCGGGAGTCATCACGACCTGCACACTGGCACCGGCTTTGACTAACAGGCGGGTCAAATGAGCCGACTTGTAAGCGGCAATACTACCGCATACGCCTAGCAGAATATGCTTTCCCCCGACGGACACTATTCTTCATCTTTTTCCCTCGCGGGATTTCTGAAGTATACTTTATCATTCAGAAACTCATCGATCGCAACCAAGGAAGGTTTGGGTAAACGCTCGTAATGTTTGGAGATTTCGATTTGCTCGCGATTTTCAAACACTTCTTCCAGGTTGTCGTTGGTCGTGGCGAATTCAGCCAGCTTACCATTCAGCTCTTCTTTCACATCCACGGCAATCTGGTTGGCACGCTTGCTGATGATGACAATCGATTCGTAAAGGTTATCGGTTTTCTTGTCCAGGTCCCTCAAGTCACGGGTTACGGTGCTATTCGGGACGACTTTGCTTATTTGAGTACTCATATCTTTTCAATGTGTTAATTCTGGGGTGTTTCAGCAGCCTGCTCTTCTTTGCTTTCGGAAGCAGCAGCTAGCTGTGTAGTGAATTTCCTTGCCTGTTCAATACCGCTTTCTGCATCTCGTTTCAACTGATCTGCCTCTTTGCGAAACTTGCTTTCGGGGTATGCCGAAATGAAATTATTGTACATATCCAACGCTTCCTCGAAACGTTCTTCCTGCCTTCTATGTGAACTTTGGTTGGCATACAGGTACTGGGCCTTGATGCTAAGGAACTCCATTTCCTCGGCATATTTTGTGTCGGGAAACTCACGGAGTACGTTGTCAAAGGCAATAACCGCGGCTCGGTAGTCGTCTGAAAGGCCCATGTCCAAATAGAGTTTGGCATTATTAAAGGCCTTGGCTTCCAACTTGTCTCGCAGTTGCTGGATAAGGTCTGAAGCTTCCTTCGCCCGCTCACTATTGGGGTATAGATTGATAAATAGCTGTAAGGCTTCGATTGCCCGGTACGTGTATTCTTGGTCCAATCCTGTTTTCGGCGATTCAAGAAAATAGCAATACGCCCCCATGTAACGGCATTCTTCTGCACGTGTACTGTTGGGATAGGTATCGGTAAATTGCTTGAAATGGAATCTTGCAGAAGTATAATCGCGCAAATAGTAGTTGGTATACGCCGTATAATAATATAAGTCTTCTGCTTCCGCCTGACCTCGGTATTTCGTCATCAGGTCATCAAATAATATGAGGGCTTTGCTGTACTTTTTATTATTATAATATTTTACGGCTTCCTGATATTTTTGGGCGATGTTATTGCTGGCACGTAATTTTTCAAATTTGCTTTTACATCCGGCAACCAGCGCCACGAACATTACCAAAGCAGCTACCGCTACTATTTGCCTGTTTATAAACATCCTGCAAAGATAAGTGAATTTAAAATACCTGTCAATTAAATTTTTACGGGCCAAAATAGGCCGAAAAGAGAAAATCAGCAAGCGGTTTAACAGACTTTAACAGTAAGAATTGTTTGTGCGAAACCACGCCTTTGCAGGATTGTGACAATTAGAAATTATCCGTATCTTTACAACTTTGAATAATCAACAGGTTATGGAAATACGGGAAAGAGTAGAACAGGCGTTGGATTCGATCCGGCCTTATCTCGAAACGGATGGGGGAAATGTGCGTATAGATGAAATTACTGCTGATAAAGTAGTGAAATTAAAGTTGTTGGGATCCTGTGCTTCATGTGCGATGAGCATCATGACCTTCAAGGCGGGTTTGGAGCAAGCCATCAAGAAGGCCGTTCCGGAGATTACCGCAGTGGAGGCAGTTAATATCACGGATATGGACGATCCGAATGCAACGATGCCATCTCCGGTGATTTAATTTAACATTATTTAACGCGTGGTAGAACGTGTGAATGGTTAGTTTTGCTGTCAACGAGCATGAAAAAAATCCGCAACATACTGGTTGTCTGTTTTGTCGTCGGGCTGGCGTTGTCTGCCTCGGCTCAGCAACGGAAGCTTGTGCAGTTCAGCGGAGTCATTCATAATGCAGATACCAACGTAATCGTTCCGTATGTTACGGTAACCAACCTGTCTTACAACAGCCAGACATTTACAGCTAATCATCAGGGTTATTTTTCCTTCGTGGCGCACGAGGGAGATACCGTGCTTTTTAGTTCCGTGGGCTATCGGTCCACACGGGTAGTCATCCCGCGGGTATCGGAAGACAAGTATACCGCGATGGTCAATATGACTGCGGAGATTAAGGAGCTTCCCATGGTTACGCCTTATCCGTGGGCAAGTATCGACGAATTCAACATGGCGTTTATGTCGCTGGAAATCGCCGATGACGACATCGTGGTGGCCAAGAAGAATCTTTCACCGGAGTCGTTAGCTGCGTTGGCGGCGGTAACCCCGCGCAGCGCGGAGGAAATTCAGAATTACAGTGCCATGCAAAACCACATTGGGTTGACCAACAAGGCGGTCAATCAACGCATGGCCAACCCTTTATTGAGTCCATTTGCCTGGGGTAACCTGATCCGACAGATCACCGAAGGGAATAAAAGCCGGCAGCGGAGCAAGTATTAAGACAACCGCACGGTCTGCTTTACACTGAGCCGGGATGAAACCAGCGAAATCAGTGCGGAAACAACGAATACAGTCAGGAAAACCAATAGGAAATCGGTAGCGCGGATGTCCACCGGATAGGTATCGGTAACCAAATTTTCAGCCTCGCCAAAGCGGATCCAACCGAAAGTCTGTTGTGAAAGGCAGAACAGGAATCCCAATACCAGTCCGGCTACGCATCCAGTCAACGATATTAATAGCCCTTCAACGAAGAAAATCCGACGAATGAGATCGTTACCTGCGCCTAACCCCATCAGTACGGAAATGTCTTTCTTTTTGTCAATAACGAGCATGGTAAGTGAACCAACAATGTTGAAGATGGCGATAATACCGGTAAATGCGATGATGATAAACACCGCCCATTTCTCTGTGCGGACGATCTTATACAGTGTCGGGTTTTGCTGCTCGCGATTTTTGACGACGAAACCTGAGCCCACCTGCTGTGCGAGTTGCTTTTGTACGGCGGTCGTGTTGCTTCCCGGCAGGAGGTTGATTTCAATAGCCGACACCTGCGAAAACTCACCGAGCACTTCGCGGGCAAAAGATAGGGGCACAATAAGCAGATCGTCAAATTCCTGCTGATATTCCAATACACCAACCGGACGGATGGTACGCATCGTAAACTCTTCCGCGGGATTGATACCGGGTTTGACGCCCTTGCGGGGCGAAAAAACTTCAATGCGTCGCGATTCGTCTTGTAACGAGATACCCAACGTGCCTTGTACCCGCGCGCCCATAACCGCATAGTCGATGTTGCCCTGATGCAGGATAAACCGACCATCCTGAAGCAACGTATCCATGGATTGCAGTGCGTGATCCGCGGTCGTTCCCTTGAGTGTGGCGATGTATTGGGCATCTCCATAGCGTAGCAACACCCGTTCCTGAAGCACTTCGCGGTATGCACGGACTTCTGGAAATTTCTTGAGGCGATCGGCGAGTACGGAATCTACGGCGAAGCCTTTGCCTTCGCGGGGCTCGATGCGGAGTTCAGGCGTAAACGAGCTGTACATGGAGAAAATCAGATTTTCCAGGCCGTTGTAGAAGGAAAGGATCACAATAAGCGATGCACTGCTCACCAGCACGCCCACCACACTGATACCGGAAATAATATTAACGGCATTGATGGTCTTTTTGGAGCGGAGATAGCGTTTGGCAAAGTACAGCGCGATGTTCATGAGTTATGCCCGGATAAATGGGTTGGTTTGCTTTTCGTATCCGATGGTCGTTTCCGGGCCATGGCCCGGATATACCACCGTCTCGTCTGGCAGGGTGTAGAGTTTCTGAGTGATGCTGGTCAGCAGCAGCTGATGGTTCCCTCCCGGCAGATCGGTACGGCCAATGCTATTTCTAAAAAGCACATCGCCGCCGATAAGGAAGCCCTGTGTCCGATGATAAAAGCACAGGTGGGCGGGAGAATGCCCCGGTGCTGAGATCAGTGTCAGCTCGTTCGGTCCGAAATGAATGGAGCCGGAATCGGGAAGAAAGGTTTCGCCGATGGGCGAAGGATCGTAACGAATCCCCATCTGTGGTGCATAGTTTTGCACCTCCATAAGCAGGGGCAATTCGCCTTCGTGGAACTGGGGGAGCAGCCCGTATTGTTCATATATGTAGCGGTTGCCGAGCACATGATCCACATGGCAATGCGTATTTAGCAGTAAGGTCGGCTCAAGCCCCTGAGTCTCGATAAACGTCCTTACGGCTTCTTCTTCACCCGGTCCATACATCCCCGGATCGATGATTGCCGTGGTACCGTTATCATCGTACAATAGGTAGGTGTTTTCCTGATACGGGTTGCAAACGAATGACTTGATATGAATCATACGTACAAAGGTAACGGTTTTTAATGGAACGCGGGTGACACGAATTGAATGGATTATTGCAGATTATCCAAGTGAATTTAACATTTTGTGTTAAATTTACGTGGATATGAGTAAACAAATTGCACCGTGCCTCTTCTTGAAAACAGTAAAGTCTCCGGATGATGAAAGCTAGGGAAGTACCTAAAAAAACCATTGTTGTGCTTGGCTGCTTTGATACCAAGGGCGAAGACTTTGCTTACCTTCGGAATCTCCTTTTAAGCGACAGGAACAGCGTGTATACCATCAATGCCGGGATCAGGGGTTCCACCGACCTTTTTCATGTCGATGTAGCGGCTGAGCACGTTGCCGCTGCTGCGGGTCGCTCGCTCGCTGATCTGAGGTCGCGGGGCGATCGCGGTGTGGCCGTGGAGGAGATGGGCTTAGGCGCAGCGGTTATACTGAAGGGCTTGGTGGAGGAGGGATCCGTGGCCGGCGTCATCGGCATGGGCGGCGGTGGTGGAACGCATATTGTGCTCAAAGCGATGCAGGCCGTCCCCTTTGGCATACCGAAGGTGTGCGTAAGTACGTTGGCGACGCATGATCTTTCACGGCAGGTAGGCAGTTCGGACATTGTACTGGTGCCTTCGGTTGTTGACATTGCCGGACTAAACAGCATTAGCAGGGTCACCATCGGTTACGCGGCTTCCGCCATCAACGGCATGGCTGCCTGGCGTGCTGCGGCGGAAGAGGCTCCACTTGTCACCCATGGCCGCATAGCGATCAGCATGTTCGGCAACACGACGGCCTGCGTCGATGAATGCAGCACATTGCTCCGGGAAAGAGGCTACGAAGTGATCCCCTTCCATGCTAATGGTGCAGGAGGGCGCGCGATGGAATCGCTCATTGCGGGCGGGTATTTCGATGGAGTTCTAGACATCACAACGACAGAACTCGCCGACGAGCTTTGCGGCGGGGTGTGCAACTCCGGTCCGAACCGACTGACGGCGGCCGCTGAGCGGGGCATTCCGCAGGTCGTTGTTCCAGGATGCCTCGATATGGTCAACTTTTGGGCATTGGACAGTGTCCCACAGCACTACCGCAGTAGGCAACTATACAGTTGGTCGCCGGACGTTACGCTGATGCGTACAAATGCGGAGGAAAACCGTATACTTGGAGCCCAGTTGGCCGAAAAAGTGGGCACTGCACCTGGCGGCACGGCCGTTGTGCTGCTTCCTATGGGCGGCTTGTCACAACTGGATGCCCCTGGTGGGCCTTTCTACGCTCCGGAAATACATGCGGCGTTGGTTGATTCGATGCGGTCTGGGCTTTCCGGCGGGGTGGAAGTGGTGGAAACCCCGTTGCACATCAACGACCGGGGGTTCGCGGCCCTTGCCGTGGAGGTGTTGGTAAGTTTGCTGGCGGAATGCGAGGGGCCAAGAAGAAAGTAAAGAATGTCTAGCGATAAAAAAGTGCGACGATAAAAAAGAAGGATTAAGAAGAAAGACAACTATGGCAAACAAATGGACAGGCAGGGGTAACCCTTACACCAAGCAGGAAGTGCGGGAGCGATTGCAAAGGACGGTCGACGAACGAAGGGCAATCATAGCGGCAGGCGCAGGCACAGGCATTAGCGCAAAGTTCATCGAGCGCGGGGGTGCAGACCTCATCATCATCTACAATTCGGGGCGTTTTCGGATGGCGGGCCACGGTTCCACCGCCGGGCTGATGGCCTACGGCGATGCAAACGCCGAAGCGTTGGATATCGGCGAATACGAGGTGCTTCCGGTGGTCGACGAGATTCCTGTTATATGCGGCGTGCATGGTTCGGATCCGCGGCGAAGAATGTGGCACCACCTGCTGAAAGTAAAAGATATGGGATTTTCGGGGGTGAATAATTTCCCGACACACAGCATCATTGACGGCCATTTCAGGCAGGTATTGGAAGAGACGGGTATGGGCTTCCATAAGGAAGTGGAAATGGTGGAACTGGCCACGAAGATGGATTTATTTTCGATCGTTTATGTGGCTACCGCAGCGGAAGCACGTCAGATGGCCCATGCGGGGGCCGATGCGATCATCTCGCACGTGGGTACGACAATCGGAGGATCCATTGGCGTGACCGGGGCTACCTGCAGCATGGATGAGGCAGTTGACCGTACGGAGGAAATCATCGATGCGGGTCGTGAAGTCAATCCGGCTATTTTTTTCCTGGCCCATGGAGGCCCCATCATGGCACCGGAGGATGTCCGTCAGATACTGGACCGCACGGATGCCCAAGGTTTTGTCGGTGCCTCTTCCTTGGAGCGGATGGGTGTAGAACGGTCACTGGAAGATCTGACCCGTGAGTTCAAGTCTCTTACGCTGAAATAGGCCTTACTTCCAACGCATCGACTGGATCAATGTATCAATATCGGTTTTTATGAAATCCAATACGGGCCGGATGGAATCAAGGCGGGGTTTTTCGTGGAAATACAGTGCCCCGCGAAGGTAATGATGAGTGCTGTCAGTAAGGAAAAACTGAATGTTGGATGCAGTGTTTCCTTTGATCTCATAGTTTAGGCCATAAACTTGGGCATTTGGTCGGCTGATGCGCTGCTGGTCGATTGCAGTAGCTTTAACGGTGTGGTTGAATGCGAACGTCCGGGCATCTTCCACCAATTGGTTAAAGTTATCCGGGCTGGTGACGGGCATGTAGCTGAGGTGTATCCGAGCATTGAACTGTGGAAACCAAAGGTCCATCCAGCAGGGTCTGGCGTCTGCAGATCGGTCTGGTTCCATCTTCGCATAGGTGGGGATGCGGGTAGTAAACGGGCACCCCGGAGCAAAAGTCTGATAGGTTTTTTCGGGAAATTCGATACGAAAATAGCCGCCTGGTTTGGGTGAATATTGGGGCATGCATGCTCCCACAGCGAGGGCAGCGAAGCCCATGACAAACAAACGTGCGATTTGTTTTCCGATCATAAGCCGATGGTCCAGATTTCCCAATTTCGCTCGGCTTGGAGCTCCAGCATTTCGAGGCCATTTTTGATCGTCGCCCCGTTAGCTTTTCCCCGACGGAGAAACTCGGTTTCTTCGGGATTATAAACTAGATCATACAGCAGGTGCCTGTTTCCGATACATTCGTAGGGAATATCGGGACATCCCGTAACGGCGGGATACGTGCCCAAGGGAGTGGTATTGATGATGAGCAGGTGGTCGGCTATCAGGGCGGGGTCCAATTGCTCATACGAATACTGTCCGGCTTTAGCCGACCGGGATACGATGGTATATCCGATCCCCAATTGGCTGAGTGCATAGGTTACGGCTTTGGCTGCCCCACCGTTGCCCAATACCAACGCCCGTTGGTGTTCCGGTCGGAGAAACGGTTTCAGGGACTCCACGAAACCGTATACATCGGTATTGTATCCGGTGAGTATGGGGCGCCCATTCGGTCGTTCTATGCGGATGCAGTTGACAGCACCGATCGCTGAAGCTTCCGGAGATAGGTGGTCCAGGTAATCCATTACGGCCACTTTATAGGGAATGGTTACATTCACGCCCATTAGCAGGGGCTGATTGGTCAGCAAAACGGGAAATTCACCGATTTCAGGGATGGCATAGAGTTGGTAATCTATACCCGTTAGCTGCTCCCTTTCCATCTTTGCATCGTAGTACTTTTTAGAGAAAGAGTGTGTCAGCGGAAAGCCGATCAGCCCGAATTTGGTCATCGTCAAATAAAATAATGAAAGGTGTCGCCCCGTAATCCCATGCGGGTGGTTTCCAGTGCAATGATTTCCGCGGGATTAATGTTGCCGAGGTTGACGTTCGCGCCAATTAGGTGGATAAAGTATACCTGTTGGGATTTGAGCGGAGCCTCCCAGATGATTTTCTCGTTGGAAATTTCGTTAAGGATTTCGTCAACCAACCCCTGGCGGACTTCGCCCGACTCGCGATACAATCCTACATTTCCACTCTCCCGGGATTCGGCGATCAGTCGCCATGAACCGGCTTCCAGCTCGGCTTTCATTAGGGAAATCCACTTATACGGAGCCATGATCTTGGTATTGTCTTTGGATCCCACTTCGGAAATTACAGTGACGTGCTGTGCCAGTTTGGCGATGTACTCGCATTTTTCTTCGTGTGGCAGTGCGATGGAGCCGTCGGATATTTCGGCATATTCAAGGCGGTATTTTTCAATAACCCGCAGGAAGTCGTCAAATTGATCCCGTACTACAAAGGCTTCGAACAAGGTGCCGCCGAAGTAGGGGTGTGCACCCGCTTCGCGGTAAACAGCCAGCTTTTCTTCCAGTTTCGGCACAATAAGCGCGGTGGTCCAGCCCAGCTTTACGAAATCGGTATACGCCGCTCCGACTTCCATGAAATCGGCAGCCTGACGCACACTGAACCCTTTGTCCATGACCATGGTCAGTCCGTTTTCTCTTGGTTTTTCCGTTCTTTGGGGAATATTATTCAATTGAAAGTTCATGTACATACAAAGTTACTAGCGGCTATGTCGGATATTTACGGACAAAGGAGGGGAAAAATCCTGAAAAAACTCTGAAAAACCCATTTTTGGTGATGCAAATCAGGGCATATATTTCTTAATTACCTCTGCGATAGCCTTATTATCCTGCAATTGGGGCAAGTATTCAAATAACACGGCGTGTTTTTTTGGATTGGCAGCAAGTCCGAGCTCCAGGTAATTCAGGGCTTCGTTATACCTGCCTGCGGCAATCAGGTACGCGACCATCCGGTAATACAGTTCGGCCCCGTCCGGATTATTCTTGATTGCTTCGGCAATAGTTTCTATCGCGCGGTCCAATTTATTGCGCTCATACAGGATAGATGAGTAATCCAGCCATGCTTCGAGGTCAATGGGGTTAAGTTCAACGACCTTTTCATATGCGGCTTCGGCTTCATCCAGTTGTTTTAATTTATAGCGGGCATCCGCGATGGCAAACCAATAATCGGGATTTTCCGGTTCGATATCGAGTGCCTTTTTATAAAAGTGCAACGATTCGAAATAGCGTTCTTCGTAATCCAGCGTTACACCGATACCAAACCAAGCGTCGGCCAGATTTGCATCGATTTTGACCGCCTTTTTATAATAGGATCTGGCCTCGTCCATTTGCTCCAGCTTCTCATAGCACTCACCAATGGCGCAATACGTTTCCGCCCCCGGGGGTTCGTATTCAAACGTTTGTTTGTATACTCCGATCGCTTCCATGTATTTATCGAGATTGACCAAGGCATTTCCTTTATTAAAGTATGCGGAAGCAAAATTATCTTTAATCAGGATTGCATAATCATAGGCGTCGATCGCTTCTTCATACCGATTTAATTTATGGTAGGCGTTTCCAAGGTTGTACCAGCCCGCGTATGAATAGGGATCGTTGTCGATATATTGTTTATAGAATCCAATGCTTTCCTCCTGCCGGTCCAGCACATCGTAACAAAATGCCAGCTCGTAGAGTGCATCTTGATTTTCCATATTTTGCTCCAGACAGCGTTTTAAGTAATGGATGGCTTTTTCGTAGTCTCCCTTGTTTTGGTAAAGTAAGGCGATCTGCAAGTAAATATCGTCTGGGTTTTCCGCCAATTCCAATGCCTTGTTCAGGCTGCCGAACGCTTCGTCATAACGCTCTAAATTGCCTAGGATTCCTCCTTTGATGAGGTAGATGTCACCTTCCGAGGGTTCCAATGTCTCCGCTTTGTCCAATGACTCGAGCGCCCGTGCGAATTGATTGGTCACGGCAAATAATTGGGCCTGTTTGAGGTAAAAAACTGCGGCAAACGGGTGCTGGCTTACGGCATAATCAACTACCTGTAGGGCTTTGATCGGATCGTTTTTATCCATATAGTAGTCAATAATCCCTTCAAAAGCCTGTGTATCAAAAAAGTACTGATCCTTATTGCGAATCATTTCTTCGTAACGTGCTACCGAGAATTTAGGATCTTCGGCTGGCCCATATTCGAAATCGTCTTCCATCTATACTCCTAATTTTAAGAACTAACACTTAGGCTTTCACCTTCTCACAGCCACATTTCTGATAACAAAATAGAGTTTATAGGATGATATTGTCAACATAAGTTTTCAACAATTTGACCCGATCGCCTGAAAACCGTAGAAACCAACAGATTACAAGATGCCCCGTTGTAGATAATCCGGATAAGTTCAAGCAGCTTAAATCCAATTTTTCGCTCATTTCCCACCATATCTGTGCCAAACACAACGCAAATATACGGAAAATAGGGCAAAATGTATCTTTGGTTGAGGAGGAGGAAGTGAAGCTCATTTAACTGTCGAAAAGATTTTGCATAAAGCGTAAACGTTTGCATAGCTGAAATAATGTGTTTAAATTAGCACAAAATCCAATTAAAGAATACGAATAGCAAGAACTATGAGCGTAAATTACGAATCGCGCTATGCGATAGGACCCGATGAAACCAAGACACTGGATACAATGGCGTTGCGGAAGAAATTTTTGATAGAAAAGGTTTTTATCGACGATGCCATTCAGTTGGTATACACCCATTATGACCGCTACATTGCTGGCGGTGCGAAACCGGTGCGTAAACCGCTTACACTGGAAACAATCGACGAATTGAAAGCGCCGTACTTTTTGGAACGGCGTGAGTTGGGTATTATCAACGTAGGCGGCGCAGGAAAGGTTTCCGTTGACGGCGAGGTACACGAACTGGGCTTCAAAGAAGCGCTGTATGTAGGAAAAGGCCGTCAAGAGGTGGTGTTTTCCAGTATCGATGCCGGAAATCCGGCTAAGTTTTACCTGAATTCAGCGCCGGCACACCATGCTTACCCAACTCAGAAAGTTACGAAGGCCGAAGCAGAAATTGTGGAATTGGGAAGCCTGGAAACCGCCAATCACCGGACCATCAATAAGTTGCTGGTCAACAGTGTCATCAAAACCTGCCAGTTGCAGATGGGGATGACAGAGTTAAAGACAGGCAGCGTATGGAATACCATGCCAGCACATACCCATGATCGACGCATGGAAGTTTATTTCTATTTTGAAGTGCCTGATGGCCAGTCGGTAAGCCACTTCATGGGACAGCCGGAGGAAACGCGCCATATCTGGATGCAAAACGAACAAGCAGTGATTTCTCCCCCTTGGTCCATCCATGCCGGAGCGGGCACCAGCAATTATACCTTTATTTGGGGAATGGCGGGCGAAAACCTCGATTACGACGATATGGACAAACGTGCAATTAATGAGCTGAAATAATGCAAAGAACAACTAATCTGGGCTGTTTGCTTGTGGTGTGTACCTTGTTAGCAGCATGTGGGCCTGGTCAACGGGATCACCGGATCGTGATTCGCAATCCGATGGATCAGGAGCGGCATGAACTGGTAGCCATTCCGTACACCGAATGGTCGGACGCCTTCGGGACCGACAGTATAGTTACCATTGTAGATGCATCAAGTGGTGTGGAAATTCCCTACCAACGGGAATCCAAGGGAATGTCCGGAACACAGAATATCTTGTTGGAAGTAACTGTGCCCGCCTCGGGAAGTGTAACGCTTGCTGTGGAAAAATCGGCTCCGGCTCCGGCGACTGTACGTACGTATGCACGCTATGTGCCGGAACGGTACGACGACTTTGCCTGGGAAAATGATGTGGTAGCTTTCCGGATGTATGGCAAGGCACTCGAAGGGCGACCCGACGATGCCCATGGGCTTGATATCTGGTCGAAAAGGACGAAGGATTTAGTGGTCGATAAATGGTATGCCCAAGGCGATTATCATACCGATCATGGAGAAGGAATGGATTATTATTCGGTCGGGATGACGCTGGGCGCAGGCGACATAGCTCCGTTTGCCAACGATACCGTTGTATTTTCCAAGCACTATCGTCAGTATGAAATAGTAGATAATGGTCCGCTACGCAGTACGTTTAAACTTACGTATGAACCGTGGCAGGTAGGAACGAAAACGGTGTCTGTCACTAAACAGTTTACCCTGGATGCAGGATCGCAACTGAACCGGGTGGAGGTAACGTATTCGATAGACGGAGACGGCGAACTGCCGGTAGCCATCGGCGTGGCACGCAGGGAGAAACCCGGAAGCCTTTTGCAGGAGGAACGGGACGGTATTTTTGGGTATTGGGAGCCTGAGATTGGTAACCACGGCATAACCGGAATCGGGGTTATTCTAGAAGAAGGTAGTTTTTCGGGGTTCGGTAACCTATCCAACCAATACCTGGCTTTCGCAGAGACAACAAACGGAACGCCCTTGGTATATTACGTAGGCGGGGCATGGAATAAAGCAGGAGCCTACACTTCGGCGGAGGCATGGTTTGACTACCTGCACACATTTAAAGAACGGGTGGCATCGCCCCTAAACGTGGAAATAAACTAGTAAACAGTAATGATTACATCACACTTATTTGATTTAACGGGTAAAACTGCACTGGTGACCGGGTGCAAAAGAGGAATTGGAAAGGCTATTGCAGAGGCGCTAGCCGAAGCAGGCGCCGACATCATTGGGGTATCTGCATCGTTGGAAACCGAGGGAAGTGCAGTTGCAGCGTCGGTAGAACGGCTGGGGCGTAAATTTTACGCTTATCAGGCCGATTTCGGTGATAGAAAAGCACTATACGCATTTATTGAGCGGGTTCAGGCGGAGCACACCCGCATCGATATCTTGTTTAACAATGCAGGAACCATCCTGCGCAAGCCTGCGGCCGAGCACCCCGACAACTATTGGGATACCGTGATCGAGATCAACCAAAACGCTCAGTTTATTCTTACGCGAGAGGTCGGCAGGGACATGGTGGCCCGCGGAAGCGGTAAGATCATTTTCACGGCCTCGTTGCTTACTTTCCAGGGGGGCATCAATGTACCGGGCTACGCTGCCTCCAAAGGAGCGGTGGGACAGCTAACCAAGGCGTTTGCCAATGAATGGGCATCGAAGGGTGTTAACGTGAATGCCATTGCACCAGGCTACATTTCCACGGACAATACAGAAGCTTTACGGGCTGATCCCGATCGGAGCCGGTCGATTTTGGAACGAATTCCCGCAGGACGTTGGGGCGAGCCGGAAGATTTTAAAGGACCTGCGTTGTTTTTAGCCTCTGAGGCGTCCAGTTATGTACACGGTACGATCCTGACAGTGGATGGGGGATGGATGGGAAGATAGCTACCGATACAGCCCTTTGTTTTCAATGAAGACCATTACGCTGTCGGGAACAAAATATCGGATATTCTTGCCGTTTTTCACGGCATTTCGGATAAAGGTTGAAGAGAATTCCATAAAGGGAGTATCCGTGATTGTTATGGAAGATAGGTTTTCCAGTTCGGCTGGTATGGGGTAGTCCGGCCGTGGGTACACGAAAATAGGATAGTCGCGCAGAATGATTTCGTAATTCTTCCACTTTTTCAGCGAAAGGAGGTTGTCCGATCCCATGATGAGCGCAAAGTCGGTCGTCGGATATTTTTCCCGTAGGTGTGTAAGGGTATCGATGGTGTAGGAAGGTTGGGGCAGCGAAAATTCAACGGTGCTGCTTCGGATATTTTCGGCACGCTCGATAGCTAGGTTTACCATTTCGAGCCGGTCGTACATATTGATAAGGGAATCTTTCTTTTTTAACGGATTGTGGGGAGACACCACCAGCCACACCTCATCCAGATCGGTGTAATTTGCCATGTAGTTGGCGATGATTAGGTGCCCAGTATGTATGGGATTGAATGAACCAAAAAACAATCCAACTTTTCGCATGGCAAACCTTATCTATTCCACCGAAAGAAAATCCAATATCAGCCGTTCCGCGTTGGCGCAGGCCGTATCAAGATCGTCATTTTTGAGGATTACATCAAAACGGTTGGCGTAGCCAAGCTCCTTTTCAGCTTTTAGAATCCGTTCAGTTAATTTTTCTTCACTATCGGTGCCTCGACCGCGTAGGCGTTGGATGAGTACTTCCAGGGAGGGGGGCTGTACAAATATGGCTAACGCTTGATTGCCAAATTTGCGCTTTAAATGCAGACCGCCTTCCACGTCGATATCGAAAATCACGTGTTTTCCGAGGGCCCATATCCGTTCTACTTCCGAACGAAGTGTCCCATAATATGTACCCGAGTATACTTCCTCAAACTCGATAAATTCTTTTTTTGCAATGCGGTGTAAGAACTCTTCTTTGGAGATAAAATAATAGTCCTTTCCGTTCTCTTCTCCTTCGCGGGGCGTGCGTGTGCTCGCCGAAATGGAAAACGAAATTTTATCGGGATGTGTGGAAAGCAGGTGCTTCACGATCGTGGTTTTGCCGGCACCTGAAGGAGCAGAAAATATGAGGAGTTTTCCTTCCATGGAGTTACAGGACATTTAGCAGTTGTTCTTTGATTTTTTCGAGTTCCTCTTTCATGCGGACCACGATCTGTTGGATTCCTGCATGGTTTGCTTTGGATCCAAGGGTGTTGATTTCGCGTCCCATTTCCTGCGAGATAAAGCCAAGCTTCTTACCGTTGGCATCGGCTGCATCAAGCGCTTGGAGAAAATAGTTGCAGTGGCTGCGCAGGCGAACCTTTTCCTCGGTGATGTCCAGCTTATCGATGTAAAAAATCAGCTCCTGTTCAAACCGATTCATATCGACGTTCTCTTTGCCTACGGTTTCGTCCATATATTGGCTAATCCGGTCTCGAATGAGCGGTATGCGGTCGGTCTCAACTGCTTCCACCTCCGTCAGCAGGCGAAGGATATCCTGGGTACGTGTAGAGAGGTCGTGTTTGAGCACAGCGCCTTCATCCTTCCGGAACCGATCGAGTCCGGCTATGGCCTCCTGAAAGGCTCCCAAGAGCATGGCCGCTTCTTCTTCATCGGCCTCCTCTTCGTTGTGGCTGATGACCTCGGGCATGTTGAGGGCGAGCTCAAAGAGATTCCCCCGGTCGGTGTTCAGCTCGTTGGCCACGACCTCCAGCTGCCGGAAATAGTTTTTGAGCAGTTCTGTATTAATGGTAGCGGCGGCTGCCGTCTGATCTACGTACTCGACGGTAACGGTTACATTTACTTTACCCCGCTCGATAAGCCGGGAGCATTCGCTGCGGAGGGTTAATTCTTTATCAGAAAACGCTTTGGGCAGCCGCAGCGTCAATTCCAGAAACTTGGAGTTCAGGGATTTTATTTCGACTGTATATTTTACCTTTTGATTGTCCTTGGCACCGATGCCATAGCCGGTCATAGATTTAATCATGTGCAAAGGTAACAAATAAAAGCGGAGAGGAGCAAGGTTGCATGTTTGCGTTTTGAATGTATAGTTGAGCGACCGCACCCGCGCGGTCGCTCAACTATGCCATGAAGTAGAGATAATTACGATGACGTGCGCAGATAGACATTCTCGTAAGATGACTTCAGGATAATGTGTATACCTCCTCCGTTAATTGATCCTTCGATCTGCTCGGAGACGCTGCCGATAAATACAGGAGGCGTTGGTGGTATCGGAGGCATTTCGGGAAATATCGTTTCTGCGGCTGAATCCGTGATTGCCGCCGTTGTCGATACCTCATTTTTTTCCGCCGTTGATTTAGGGGGAATTTTTACGTCAAATGCTTCCGCTGCGTATAACTTACCGTAGGAAGTGCTTAGAGAAAGAGTGGCTTTGGTTGCCGCAGGAAGGGATACATCGACGTGTCCATAGACTGATACAATGGAAATGGGGCCGGTGATGGACGGATTGAAAACAGCTTCCACGCCGTTATAGACGGACTTGACGTTCATCGGTCCACTGTTACCTTCTAACCTTACTTTGTTATAACTTGTGGATACTTCGATTTCACCCCTAATTCCTTTGATGAGGAGTGAATCTGCCATAAAACTGTTGTCGTTGTGGAAAATAACACCCATTTGCCGGGGAACGCGGATGCGCAGTAGTTCCTTGTCATTCTGGTTTCCTACCGCGAAAACCTCGATGTTTCCGTCTTTTTCAACGACACTTATCCCTAACCCAGTGTTGTCTTTGAGTCCAGTGCTGCTCAATACCTGGAGGCCTTTCGCTCGCTCGTCTTCTTTTTCTGCAGCTCCTGCTTTTGAGAAAATAATTTCGCTTCCGTCGTATCCCTCGATCCGTGCACCCTGAAGGTTGATTATTAGTTTGCCGTTGGTTTTGCTGATGCGGTAATCGCGTTGGGCCCATGCAGCGGTACTCAGTAATGTGAGCAGCGCAAAGGTGAGAATTTGCTTGTTCATGTGATTTTATGTTTTCTGTTTTACCATTTGTTGTACGATTTGATACGGGTATTGCCTAAAGTTTGTTTTTCTTCAGCAATACGGCATAAGCTTCATCGCGGACTGCGCGGAAGGTGTAGGGATCTTCGGCCAGCGAAAACAATGTCCGGTCGATCGCTCCGTCATCCAGCTGACTGACAATCTTAATGATTCCGAGTTGCACCAGCGGGTCATCTTGTTCCATCAGTGATTTTTGGAATACATCCACAATATCCGGTTGATCCAGATGCTGGCTCAATACATCCAGCGCTGCTAGACGTACATTTGTATTGCCATCCCGATTCAGGGTTTGCGCAAGCATGGTTAGTGAACGGTTGTCTAACTGACGGTTCTGTTCGATTTCCAGGATAGCGGCCAGACGGGTGCTTGCAGACGAACTGTCGCGAAGTCGGGTGGCAAAGGAAGGTGTTTGCGGCGCTGTCGGCACTGCCTTGGCTCGGCGCTGCGGGTTTTTGCCAGCGTTGGCTATCGCATTTACGGGCGGCGACAAGGGAGCTGCTGCTTCGGTTTCGATCGGGTTGGTTGACGTGCTTGCCGGTGTGTGGCCAGTAGGTTGATGCTGTTCGCCGGTAAGCGGCTTATTAGAAGCCAGTAGCCGGTCTGCGGTCGGACGGTCGGTGTTGAGCAACCAATACGCACTAAGTGTGGCAATCAGTAAAGAGGCCGCTGCCAGCCATGGTAGATAAGGTAAGCGTTTAAAAACGGATTCGTTTTTGTCGGTATGGCCCCCGTCGGCCTTCAGCTGCATATGCAAGCGTTTGAATACATCCGCGGAAGGGCTGAGGTGATCAAATTCCTCACGGTGTTTGTTTACAAAATCTTTTAAGTCATCCTTCATAATAACGTATTTTTTTCCAGCGACTGTATTACTTTTTTCTTGGCGCGGTGGTACTGTGTACGCGCAGTGCTATGGGAGATTCCCAATAGGCTTGCTATCTCTTCGTGCCGCATCTCTTCAAAAACATAGAGACTCAGTATGGTTTTATATCCGGTTGGTAACCGGTCTATCGCTTGCCGTATTTCTTCGACCTTGCGATCCATCAACCGGTCCTCTTCTTCATCGTAATGCGCTTCGTCGGGAATACCCACCAAGTCCGCATCTGAAAATGAGATGCTTCGCTTGCGGAGGTGGGTGATCGAGCGGTTCAGCGCAATCCGCTTAACCCAGGCGCCGAAACTGTGGACCTGCTGTAGGCGGTGTATATCCTTAAAGGCGTGATAAAACGACTCTTGAAGAATATCCTCCGCTTCTGCCGTATGTGAAACGATGCGGCAAATGGAGTTATAGGTTGTCCGGGCATATTTGTTATATAATCCCGTGAATCCCGCTTCATGGCCTTTGCGGCAAAGCGCGACGAGTTCCGTTTCGTTCATTGTTGGCAGCACGTATGCAAACGTATGTGTTTTATTAGTTAGTCGTGAAACACTGAAAAATGTTGCATGAGTAATTTTTGTGCCAAGGAACGGCTTCGAAATGGAAGATTATTTTTTGGAAAGTAATTTTGTTGGTGGACGCTATTCGTGTTTCCTGTTAGATTTTCCGAATTTTTCTTTTGCCACTTCAAAAATGATGGGTAGAATGGAAACGACAATGATGAGCAGCACCACTTTAGAAAAGTTGTCCCTGACAATAGGAATGTTACCCAGGAAATATCCCGCCAGGGTGATGCCCACGACCCATAATAAAGCCCCTATGACGTTATAGGTGAGAAACGTGCCGTAATTCATTCTGCCTATTCCACCCACAAAAGGAGCGAGTGTTCTGACGATTGGAACGAAGCGTGCAATCACAATGGTTTTACTGCCATATTTTGCGTAAAAAGCGTGGGTCTTTTCGATCTGTTCCTCTCTCACGATTTGCCTGCCAAACAGCTTGAATCGGGTAACCCGCATACCGAACCGTTTCCCGATGGCATAGTTCAGTGAATCGCCGGTTATCGCAGCGACTAACAGAATAACGATCATCAGCCCTACATTCAAGTCATTCGGTTGGGCAGCCAGCATTCCGGCGGCGAATAGCAGCGAGTCTCCCGGAAGAAAGGGCATTACCACTACACCGGTTTCGATAAAGATAATCAGAAATAGGATGAGATACGTCCAGGTCTGGTAATCGTTGACAATCTCAACCAGGTGCTGGTCGATGTGCAGGATGAAATCAATCAGAGTGGAAATCAGATCCAATACCTTAACCCAGATTATTTAACATTACCGGCATTACTAACATGAGAATATCCTCGTTTTCTTCAGAAATCGCGGGAACCAACAATCCGGCGCGGTTCGGTGTGCTCATTTCGATGACTACTTCATCGCTATTGAGGTTGGTCAGCATTTCTACAAGGAACTTGGCGTTAAATCCGATTTCCATGTCATCGCCTTCGAATTGACAGCTCAGCCGTTCATGTGCTTCATTGGAGAAGTCGAGATCTTCCGCCGAGATGTTCAGCTCGCTGCCTGATATTTTAAGGCGGACCTGATGGGTCGTCTTATTGGCGAAGATGACGACGCGCCGTAGCGAATTGAGGAACGTATGGCGATCGAGTGTCAGCCGATTGGGATTAACCTGCGGGATAACGGCCTCGTAATCAGGGTATCGCTCGTCGATGAGGCGGCAAATCAAGTGGATATTTCCGAATTTGAAAAATGCATTGGTGCTGTTGTATTCGACGGAAACGCTGACGTCCTCCGTCGGCAACGACGATTTCAGCAACGATAGGGCTTTCTTGGGTAAAATTAACGAAGTCGGCTTCTGGGTTCCGATGTCTTTCCGGCGGTAGCGCACCAGTTTGTGAGCGTCTGTGGCAACGAAGGTGGTGGATTGTTCTGCCAACTGTACCAGGACGCCCGACATGGCGGGACGCAATTCATCGTTGCTCACCGCAAAGATCGTTTTGTTGATGGCTTCAGCCAATACAGACGCCGGTATCGCAACGGAGGATGCATTGTCCACCACCGGGATTTTCGGAAAGTCATCGGCATTTTCGCCGCTGAGTTTATATTTACCGTCGCCAGCACTGATTTCTACCGCCAGGGTAGCTGTATCTACCGAGAAGGCCACTGGCTGATCGGGCAACGTTTTCAGTGTCTCAATTAATATCTTGGAAGGCATCGCTACACGGCCTTCTTCTTTTGCTTCAATGGGAAGCGAGGTAACCATGCTGGTTTGCAGGTCGGTTGCTGAAATAGTCAGTATGTTGTCCTTGATTTCGAACAGGAAATTTTCTAAAATCGGGAGTACCGTGCTGCTGCTTGAAGCACCACTGATGGCCTGCAATTGCTTTAACAGTATGGATGTAGAAACAATAAATCTCATGGCTGAATAATCTTCCGTGCAATGATAAGGAAAAGATTTGGATTCGGGAAATGAGATTGCGATTTGAGGCGAAACAAAAATAGGTGTATTTTGTTATTATTTATAGAAAACAACGATTTCACGTTATGGAAACGAATAGGCATCGAACCGACGGGGAAGGAAATCTTCAAGCGGAGGATAATTATACAGCTCATCAGGAGGACCCTGCGCCTTCGCCGGAGGCGATAAAAGAGCCGAACGATCGGCCGGCAAGCAACACCATTTGGGTGGCTATCGTTATTGCCATTATTATTGCGTCCATTTTATATTTGGTGTTTATTTATTAATAAGCCCCAGCTTGTCATAATAAGGACTATCTTTGCGGAGATGCGCATTATGGCTTTTGATTATGGCACGAAGCGGGTAGGAATGGCGGTGACCGACCCATTGCAACTCATTGCTACAGCTTTGGAGACAGTACATGCCAAAGACGTTCAGGATTATGTGAAAGCTTACGTTGCCCGGGAGGATGTGGAGGTATTTGTAGTCGGAATGCCCCGTCAGCTGGATGGGTCGGATTCCGAATCTGCACAGCACGTTAAAGGGTTTGTACGATCGTTGCGCAGCGCATTTCCCGCTATTCCGGTGGAAACGATCGATGAGCGTTTTACCTCTAAAATCGCTTCAGCGAGCATTGCGCAAAGTGGGATGACAAAAAAGAAGCGACAGGATAAGTCACTCATTGACAGTGTTTCAGCTGTGATCATCCTCCAATCTTATCTGGAGAGACGCGACTTTCACCGATAACTTCCTACTTTTACCGGCTACAAGGCTTCAACGATGCGCACCATTCATTTTTTTTCGGAAGATACCGATTATAAACCCAAGCACAAGACCGCTCTGCGAAGGTGGATAAAAGAGACCGTCAGCACAGAAGGCTACAAAACCGGCGAAATCAACATTGTTTTATGCAGCGATGGGTATTTATTGACTATTAATAAGCAATACCTTCAGCACGACACCTATACGGATATTGTGACTTTCGACAGCAGCGAACAGGAAAGCATTATCGCGGGCGATATCTTCGTCAGTATCGACCGAGTGCGCGAAAATGCAGCGAAATTCAATGTGGCCGAGGCCGATGAGCTGCACCGGGTCATCATCCATGGCATCCTGCATTTATGCGGTTACGGCGATAAGAAAAAAGAAGATAAAATGCGAATGACGGAAAAAGAGGACCTTTATTTGACGAGGAGAGTAATTTAAAAAAGCCACTGACCCACAGATACACATCAATTGTCTGTGGTCATTTGTGTATCCGTGGCAAACCGGTGTCACGAATACACAAATAAGCACCTATTAACTTCCGTAGCTGCTATTAAAACCGCTCGAACTGCGAAAAGAAGAAGTTGCCCTCGATTTCTGCGTTTTCATCCGAGTCGGAACCATGGATGGCATTTGCCTCGATGGATTTCGCGTATTTGTTGCGAACGGTGCCCGCTTCGGCCTTAGCCGGATCGGTAGCGCCGATCAGTTTCCGAAAGTCCTCCACCGCATTGTCCTTTTCCAGAATTGCTGCCACAATAGGCCCGGACGTCATGAATTTTACCAACTCGCCGTAAAAGGGGCGTTCAGCGTGCACTGCATAAAATGCGCCGGCCGTTTCCTGCGAAAGGCGGATGTACTTCATTGCCACAATTTTGAACCCTCCCGCAATAATATCGTTCAGAATGGCGCCGGTGTGGCCATTGCCTACCGCATCGGGCTTAATCATGGTAAATGTTCTATTTGTTGTTGCCATTTAAAAAAATTTCTGCAAAAGTAGAAAAATGTATTGCATTCGCGAATACTTCTTATCGGTTAGTGTATGGCTGGCAACATAAATGAATAAACACGGGTGAAAAATGTATTTTTACCCCCTATGGAAACTTCTTGCAATAGTTAATTATCCGTACCTTTGTGGCAGGATGGCCTATCAGTTACAGGTAACGATCGATAAAGATTCCGGATTCTGCTTCGGAGTAGTCTACGCCATTGATATGGCTGAGGAGATTCTGGAAGAAGATGGCTACCTGTACTGCCTGGGCGATATCGTGCACAACGATGAGGAAGTCGCCCGGCTGAAGGCAAAAGGCTTGCGAATCATCGGCCATGAACAGTTGCCTGCATTGAAGAACGAGAAGGTACTGATCCGTGCGCATGGCGAAGCGCCTGAAACCTATCGCATTGCTTTGGAGAATAACATCACGTTGATCGATGCCTCCTGCCCGGTCGTGCTCAAGCTCCAAAATCGGGTAAAAACGTCCTTTGACCAGCAGGAGAAAGTCTTGATTTACGGTAAACACGGCCATGCAGAAGTTATTGGCCTGCAAGGACAGACCAACGGTGATGCCTTGGTCTTTCAAGACATTTCCGAGCTGGATGGGATAAAACTACCCGACCGGTTTACGCTCTACAGCCAGACGACCAAGAGTGTGGATAAATTTTATGCAATCAAGGAAGAGCTGCAGAACCGGGGGTACGATGTAAAGGCCAACGATACCATCTGTAGGCAAGTGTCTAATCGGTATGAGGAGTTGGGTGATTTTGCCCGCAGCTATCATAAGGTGGTATTTGTTTCCGGAAAGAAATCGTCCAATGGACGAGTGTTGTATGAGGTTTGCCTGAAACACAACCCCAATAGCTTTTTTATATCCGATCCATCTGAATTGAAACCCGAACTATTCGAGGCCGGGGATACCGTAGGTGTATGCGGCGCGACCTCTACTCCCATGTGGCTCATGGAGCAGGTGAAAGAAGTACTGGAGCGCTATTGACCGTCATCTGAACATCAAATTGGTACCCCCTATGTAAGGCCGCGGATATAAATCCGTACCTTTGCGGACGATGAGTAAAAAACCGAGCAAGGGAATTTTGTTGGTCAATCTGGGCACGCCTGATAGTCCTTCCGTGGCCGATGTAAGAAAGTATCTGGTCGAGTTTTTGACGGACGGGCGGGTCATCGATATCCCTGCGTTGCGCCGGAACCTGCTGGTGCGGGGAATTATCGCCCCCTTCCGAGCACCCAAGTCGGCCAAGTTATATCAAGCCATTTGGGATGATAAAACAGGTTCTCCGCTTTTATATTATAGCGAGCTTCAGCAACGGCTGCTACAGGAGCAGCTGGGTGATGACTATCATGTTGAATTAGCGATGCGGTATCAGACGCCTTCCATCGCGTCGGCGCTGGCTAATCTCAAGCCGATGAACCTGGAAAGTATCCGGGTTATTCCGTTATTTCCTCAATATGCCTCAGCGAGTACCGGATCGGTGATTGACAAGGTGATGGAACTGATGCGGAAATGGCATACGTTTCCCGAGGTTTCGGTGGTCAATGATTTTTACGACAACGAAGCGATGATTGACGTTTTTGTGGAAAATGCATTAACCCACCAACCGGAAACGTACGATCACGTCTTATTCAGTTACCATGGGCTGCCGGTGAGGCAGCTGACTGATGTAGAGGCTTCGGGTACACACGATTGCGAAAAAGCGGGTTGCCGCGAGCGTATTGCGGGACATAACCGGTATTGCTACCTTGCCCAATGTTATGCCACCACACGCCTGTTAGCCCAAAAGCTTCAGCTTTCACCGGAAGGGTACACCGTCTGTTTTCAATCGCGTTTGGGCAAAACGCCTTGGATACAGCCGTATACGAGCGATGTATTGAAGGATGTAGCGGCAAAAGGTAAAAAGCGGCTGCTTGTTTTCTGCCCGGCTTTTGTGTCCGACTGCTTGGAGACCATCTACGAAGTTGGCACAGAATATGCAACAGAGTTTAAAGATCTGGGAGGTGAGCACGTGCAACTGGTCGAAAGCCTAAATGCACATCCCTTGTGGATCAAAGGGCTGCAGCAGTTAGCAACGGCTACAAGATAACGATGCGATAAACTAGCTGCAATCCGAACGAGGAATTTCATTCATGATTATCTTTAATACAGTTATTTTGCTCTTGATAGATTTTTACATCTACAAGGCATTGCGGTCGACGCGGTTGAAGTGGGCGTCGTCTCCGACATTTCCGAAAGTATGGTGGGGATACAGCCTGCTATTGGTAGGCGGCGTTTTTGTCAGTGTTTATTTCAGCATTCCCCTAATGTTCCGGGCGATCATCTTGGTTGCCTTTTTCTTGACCTTCGTAAGCAAATTCATATTCATTTTGGTCTTGCTGGCGGATGATATCCGCCGGGGAGGCGTGTGGATGAAGCGGTTGTTTGCTTCCAAAAATGAGCAGGCGGTAGCGGACGCGGCTCCTTCGAAACCGTTGCCCGAGCGGCCGGTGAAAGGCATCAGCCGCTCCGAATTTTTGACCAAGGCTGGGATTGTTGTTGCCTCGCTGCCGATTGTTCCCATGGGATGGGGCGTTATTTCGGGAGCTTACGATTACCGCGTTCGTAGGCAAAAGCTTTATTTGCCGAATCTTCCCCGCGAGTTTCACGGAATGAAAATCGGTCAGTTATCTGACGTACACTCCGGTAGTTTTTACAATAAGAAAGCGGTGCTGGGGGGCGTCGAGCTACTATTGGCAGAAAAGCCGGATGTAATCTTTTTTACCGGGGATTTGGTGAATAATCTGGCCAATGAGATGCGCGAATATCAGGATATTTTTGCGAAGGTACAGGCGCCGCTGGGTGTTTACTCCACGTTGGGAAACCATGATTATGGCGATTACCACTTTGGTCCCGAACCGTCACCGGCGAAGGCGAAAAACCTTCAGGATCTGAAAGACACACACCAGGTGATGGGCTGGGACTTGCTGCTTAACGAAAACCGTAAGCTAACCGTGGACAATGCGGAAATCGGTATTATCGGTGTGGAGAACTGGGGGGCGGGAAAACGGTTTCCCAAATTTGCCAAGCTGGACGACGCGCTGCAGGGAACGGACGATCTGCCGGTGAAATTACTGTTATCGCACGATCCGACCCATTGGCGTGCGCAGGTACTCTGCAAACCAGATGTGGATGTGATGTTTGCCGGTCATACCCACGGCATGCAATTTGGCGTGCGTATGGGCAATATCCAGTGGAGCCCGGCACAATACATTTACAAAGAATGGTCGGGATTGTATCACGAAGGACATCAGCAACTGTATGTCAATACCGGGTTTGGATTTCTCGGCTATCCGGGCAGGGTGGGTATTTTACCCGAAATAACCGTTTTCGAACTCATCAAAGGAGAACGGCCCGCCGGAGTTAATCGCCGGTCCGGTTCCAATAGATCTTGAGATTTTGGGTAGACCGCCCGGAGGCAATGATATCCGGTTTGCCATCTCCATTTAAATCGGCTACAGCCAGGTCTTCACAGGCCATATCTCCGATATCAATTGCCCGCACACTCCAAGCCTCCCATAGAGAATTGAAGGGAATGTATAACTTGATGCCGATTAGGCCCGCCTTATTTGGCTTACGCCATCCAGCAACGACCTGATCTCTTCCTTGATCCATAAAATCGGCTACGGCCAAACCATGCCCTTCGTGGAGGTCTTCATCGAGCACGATACGTTCTGCCTGATTGAGCTTCCGCGCCCCGTTACGGGGTACATACGCGGTCAGGATGTTGCCGTGCAGGGGTTCAATGCCGGCCAATAGTGGAATCTGTTCTTCCACTTTTCCCAAACGAAGCTCCCCAAACCCGCTATCTTTTCCCAACTGTTTTAAGCTGTTTTTGGAACGCCACTTGCCCTTGGTGTACGAAAAGGCTTTTATGCCTTCTTTGCCGCCGATATAGATACATTCGCTTTCGCCTTCGTTGTGTACATCAAGATTGTGTGTGAGGTGCATAGACTCATCGACGACCCAATGTTTCCAAGGCTGCCTGGGATTTTGGGGCTTTTCATAGGCGATCACTTTTACCCCCTTTCCCTCCCCGTTTTTGTTGCCCCGGCCGTGCAAGGGTAAGACGATCAGGTGATACGTGTTTTCTCCCGCTTTGGCCCAGCGCATGCGGTGCACCGTGGGCTCGTGATGGAGCTTGACGGGCGACCACGGTTGGGTGGGGTCGTCCGGACGGATGAGGTAGTGGACGGAACCGGACTGCGTGGTATCTGCCGTTTCGCCGGGGTTCCACTGTGCACCCACGGCCACTTCTACTTTTCCGTCGCCATCGATGTCCCGTGCTGCGATACACACATTATCATGCTCGGTAAGATTTTCTACCATGACAAACTTTTTCCAATCGCCGTTGCGGTACCAGACAAATGCTTTCTTATCGGCCAATAAAATATCCGGTTTGCCATCGCCATCCACGTCGCCGATGGCGATACCATAACCAATGGATACCTTGTCGTCTATCAATTGCTGTTCAAATGAAGGTTCCTGTTGGAAGGCACATAGCAATGCAATCCCTATTGGTAGTGCGTTCATGTATGTTAGTTTTTCTATTCAACAACTTTCGTCCCCACTTAGTTTGCCCGGATTGTGGTTTGTTATTCCCAGATGGATTGCACGTTAAAGACTTCTAAGGTCTTTATTGTGATCGTATTCCCCCAGAAGAGAAGTCCTTCTTTGTTGTTGCTTTCGGGTTTTCGTTCCATTGAATAGGAATACGCTCCGCCATCGATGAATACCTCAATGGTTGTGCGGTCGATATAAATATCGGCAAATAGCTCCATACTGGTCATATCTTCGGGTGAATAGAATACGCCATTTAGCGTATTAGGATTCAGGTCGTAGTCTACGATCCGTTGTCCGAATAGGTTGAGTCCGGCACTGGTCGCGTGCGACAGCTTGAAGGTGGTTTTTATCCGCAGGCGGTCTGCGTGATCAAATTCGTTGAGCAATTCGTTTGCTTGATCCGAAGTTAGGTTTGTCCACTGCCGGGCCGAAGCAAATAATTGTTCGGTTTCTTTTACGGGGGCGTTAACTAGCCGCGGACCGTCTTTTGTTGTACGGAGAGTCAGTTCAGTGGGTAGCAGCATCATCCCGTTGAACGGCATCCCAGGATGGCTCACACGCCCCCAACCGATCTGCACACGGCGCCCATCTGGCATTTCGCTGAACGTCTGTGCGGCATAAAGGGAGCCCGTGGTATATTGGTATTTCCCCGCTTCGGGCGTGAACACCTTACCATCAAAAGAACCCAGCATATACGTTCCCGACGCGCCATACATCACCCATTTGGTGTTATTAGTGTTTCCGTCAATCGGAAGCTCGAACAGTTCGGGGCATTCCCAGAATCCGGTTACGTGGCTTTCGTATTTCCAATCCTTCAGGTTTGCGGACGTATAAATGGAGTGCCCATCGCGCTCATTGAGCACCATGACCCAATGGTTGCCCGGATCATACCAAAACACCTTTGGGTCGCGCGTATCCTTGCTGTTCCATTTATGCTTAGAGTCAATCACCGGATTTCCGTCATACTTGGTAAAGGTGCGCCCGTTGTCGAGGCTATATGCGATGCATTGCACCTGTTTTTCCGGGCTATCGGCGGTGTAAGCCACAATCATCGCTGGCGTGTCGCCTTGATTGTAGCCAGCGGTATTGGCGTGGTCAATGACGGCCGAGCCGGAAAACATCGTGCCAATTTCGTCCGGAAACAACGCCACAGGCAATTCCTGCCAGTGGACCAGATCCTTACTGACGGCGTGCCCCCAGTGCATATTTCCCCATTCCTTTTCATACGGGTTATGTTGGTAGAAAAGGTGGTATTCCCCGTTGTGGTAGATCAATCCATTGGGATCATTTATCCAGCCACGCCGGGTAGTGAAATGGAACTGGGGCCGGTTTTTTTCTTTATACATACGATCCTGTCCGGCAATTTTGTCATCCTGATAGATGTTACTCAGTCCGTTGCCGGTACCTTCATAGGTAATTTTAATCGTTTTGCCTTTCAGTGCAGATACATCCCTAAACACCCAATAGTCGGCATCATCGGCGGCGAGGCGTATCACGACGGACAGGTCGGGTTTGCCCTCCACCTGAAAGATCATTTTAGCCCGGTCTTGCTGGTGCGACACCGGAAAGTTGAGGTAATTTTTGGTGATTCTTATTTCGATCTCATCCGCAGACAGCGAAAAATTTGAGCAAAGAAGGATAAAAAGGGCGAGTATGGTAATTGCGGCAGGTTTCATAACTTCGTTTGCTTTTAGTACGAAGATAATCGTTTAAAGGGGAATCCGCAACGTAATCTTCCTACTTTTTTTGGCAGAAAAGAATAAAATAGTACTTTTGATCGATAAGAAAAGTTGACCTAGTTTAACTATGAAACAAACCACGCTGATTTTTTTTAGTTGCTTATTGATCTCCATGGTTACCTATGCGCAGGATTTTTCGGCTTTTCAGCCGAAACAACTTATTCACCGCGGAGACACGCTTCCTTACCGGATATTGTATCCGGAAAACTACGACGCGAACGGACAATACCCCGTGTTGTTTTTCCTTCACGGGGCGGGCGAGCGGGGAAACGACAACGCCAAACAGTTAATGCACGGAGGGGACTTGTTTTTATCGGATAGTGTGCGCAGGGCGTTTCCAGCTATCGTGGTATTTCCGCAATGCCCGGCCGATTCGTACTGGAGCAATGTAGGTATTCAATCTCAGGAAGGCGGTGGACGGGAATTCTATTTCCGCACCGGCGGCAGACCATCTGCAGGAATGGCCTTGTTCCTGCGTTTAGTAAAGGATGTGCTTAAGAATGAAGCGGTCGATGAGCAGCGGGTGTATATTGGCGGGCTATCGATGGGCGGTATGGGAACCTATGAAGCTTTGCGGCGCAAGCGAAAAGTGTTTGCCGGCGCATTCGCCATCTGTGGGGGCGACCACACATCCAATGTTAAGAAGTATGCCAAAATTCCGCTTTGGATATTTCATGGTGAGCAGGATGATGTGGTGCCATCGACGCACTCACATGCGATCGTTGCGGAATTAACTCGGCTTGGTGCCCGCCCGAAGTACACGTTTTATCCAACTGCCAATCACAACAGCTGGGATGCTGCCTTTGCTGAGCCTGATCTACTTCCCTGGCTTTTCAGCCAAACGAAGAAATAAGCAGAAACTTGTAACACTCCGCTAGGGGCCGGGTCTAATTAGCGTTAATTACGTGAGATGTCGGTACAAATGTCCAATACGGAAAATGTAAAGCTATCGCTGCAGTCGATCAGTAGCAATAAATTGCGCACTTTTTTGACAGCCTTGATTATTGCGATTGGCATCACGGCATTGGTTGGGATTCTGACATCGATCGATGCCATTAAAAGCTCGCTTACCGATTCCTTTTCCGCAATGGGCTCGAATTCTTTTAACATCCGGAATAGGGGATTAAATGTGCGAATTGGGGGTGGAGGTGAGCGACCCAAGCAATTTCCGCCTATTACGTATTATCAAGCCACGGATTTTAAGAAAGAGTTTGATTACCCGGCGGTGGTATCGTTGAGCACGTATGCATCGACGGGTGCGGTTGCCAAATACAAAAGCGAAGAGACAAATCCGAATATCAACATACTCGGCGCCGACGAGAATTACCTGGAAACCGCCGGTTATAAACTTTCTTTGGGCCGTAATTTTTCGCTGCGGGAAATTGAGTACGGGAATAATGTGGTCATTGTCGGCTCCGAAATTGTGGAGCGGTTATTTAAGGAGAACGAGGATCCGCTTGACGCGTTTATCACGATTGGCAATGCACGGTATTCCATCATCGGGGTTTTGGAAGACAAGGGGTCGAGTGGCGGGTTTGGCGGTGACAAAACATGTATCATTCCCTTGTTAAAAGCCAGGGCGGTGATGGCGTTTGGCCAGCCTTCGTATACCATCACGGTCATGGTGGGAAATCCGCAGCATATGGACTCGGCAATCGGTGAGGCAACCGCGGTGTTCCGGAATGTGCGTGGTGTACGGGTTGGGCAGGAAACCAACTTTGAAATTACCAAGAGTGATGCCGTGGCACAGATACTGTTTGATAGTTTAATGTACGTGCGATGGGGAGCAATTGTCATCGCCTTGATTACGCTTATCGGTGCCTCCATTGGTCTGATGAATATCATGCTCGTATCTGTTACCGAACGTACCCGCGAAATCGGCATACGTAAAGCCATCGGCGCTACGCCACGCGTGATCCGCAGGCAGTTTCTCACAGAGGCGGTGGTCATTTGCCTGATGGGCGGCTTTGCGGGTATTTTTCTGGGGATATTGATTGGCAATATTCTGGCTGTAATCATGGGAGCGAGCTTCATCGTTCCTTGGCACTGGATGGTATTGGGAGTAGCCGTATGTGTTGGGGTTGGTATGCTTTCTGGTTATTACCCGGCATCAAAAGCCTCCCGGCTTGACCCCGTGGAGGCATTGAGGTATGAATAAAGTAGCCACGTTTGGTTGAATGCCCAATCCACATTAAAATACCCGCTTGAATTCACGGGTGATAGCCGTATCGTGGAAATCGAAGGAAAGGGATATTTTTACCGTGGCTCGCGATGAAAAGAAGCCCTTTAAAGTAATTTCCAGTGACCAAGAGGAAACCGTCTTAGGAACTTCGTTCAACGTATTGAAATAGTATACGAAGGGAATCCAAAAGACCTGCATTTTTACGATTAGCCGTGACTATACATTGGTTTAAGTACTGGAAGTGTTGCATTTCGGGGGGCTCCGCTGTGAAATCCAACAGCTTCCTTCCTAAACACTCAATTAGCCCTAATAAAAACACGAATTATGTACAATAAGTCAGACTTTTCAGCTCGCTTCCTATTCCTCCTATTAATGTCTATGGTGTTTCCCATGGCGACACTGGCCACAGATGTCAAAGATTTCGGCGCAAAGGGCGATGGGCAGACAGATGATACAGACGCGATCCGCAAGGCCATCCAACATGCGGCGGATGGATTACTGGAGTTTCCCAAAGGAACCTACCGGATTACCGAAACCCTGGCGATTGAACTTGCCGACATTGGCACGCTAGGTATTTCAGGCAAAGGCGGCAGTGCCCGAATCGTGATGGAAGGAGCAGGGCCGGCTTTGCGGATTGTTGGGTCGCATGATAAAGGCTCGGCCCTGCCAGCCTCCGTAAAGCCAGTTACCTGGGAAAAAGAACGCATGCCTTTGGTGACAGGGCTTGAAATTGTTGGCGCTCATGCGGAGGCCGACGGGATAGCGCTTATCAATACGTTTATGCCAGTCCTGAGCGGTGTATTGATTCGTGATGTTAGATACGGAATTCATCTTTTGTCGCGAAATCGGAATGTACTCATCGATGCATGCCACATTTACCATGCTCGGGGCGTTGGCATTTACCTAGACGACGTGAATATCCATCAAATGATCGTCAGCGACAGCCACATCAGTTATTGTCAACAAGGGGGAATCAAGGTCCGTGGCGGGGAGATTCGTAACTTCCAGATCACGGGTAATGACATCGAGTACAATTGCGATCCTGAAGGAGAAGTTTCTGCGGATATTTGGGTCGACTGCTCACAGGGGGGTAGTGTGCGGGAAGGGACCATTGTCGGTAACACGATTCAGGCGATCCATAGTCCCGACGGAGCCAACATACGCTTTACGGGTGTCCCCGGCAACGCAGACAAGATCGGTTTATGGAGTATATCCGACAACCACATCGGTAACCAAGCAGTGAACATCCATTTAGACCACTGTCGGGGGATCACCGTAACGGGTAATACCTTTATGCGCGGCTATGACCGTCATGTAAAAATAGTCGACAGTAAAAATATATTGATCAATAGCAATCTTTTTGATCATAACGACGATTATTACACCTCGCAGGTTGATGCTCCGGGGGGCATTAGCATTGATCGGGCAAATCACGTCACGCTGAACGATAATATCATCGATGGAGCTGGTTATGGCAATGAGACCGAGGGGGGCGCCGTCGTCATTGCGAATAGCCAAATGGTAACGGTCAGAGGCTCTCACATCTACAATGCACGATACAACGGTGTACGCATTGCACACAGTACTTATGTGCAAGTGACCGATTGCTTGATTGACGGAAAGGCCGATCCTGAAATGGCTGCGGGAATTGTGTTGAACGGCGATTGCGCGTATACAGTGATCCGCCAGAACCAAGTTGGCAAGGGGAAGGATGGTGCCATTGTCAATCACGCGCAGGGAGTTGTGATTGAACACAATCAGGTCGTTAGCGGCGATTAACTGCAAGGGTTGTCGCATCGGGGGCTAAGAAAGGAAAAATGGTATCAGGATCAGAGAGAAAAATAGTAGTCTTATCGGAGGAATCCGACTATATTGAGCAGTCGGTTCTCGTACGTTACCGGATATGTGGAAAACAAAGTCGCTGATTTTAATTGTGGTTGTGTGGGTGTCCCTCGCTTCGATCGGGTTTCCCCAAGAGCCTTCTGAATCCAAGGCCGCGCCTACGCTCGCGGGTAGCACCCCGTTGACAGAAAACAGGGATCTGTCGGACCTCATGATCGAAGGGATTGGACATTACTTAGACGGTGCATTGGCCGAAGCAGCGGACCGAAGGGCTAGTCTTTGGAAGCGCGATTTCTCCAATCAGCGCGCGTATGAAGAATCTGTGTCTGTCAACCGTTCCCGGTTTGGTCGAATCATTGGCCTGGCCGATTCCGTTGCCGGGAACGTGGAGATGGCTTATCTTTCTACTACATCGACTCCAGCTAATGCAGCTGACAATCCCCTTTTCACAGCATATGCTGTACAATGGGGGGTGTTTGCTGAGATTCACGGTGAAGGTCTTTTGTTACAGCCCAAGGGACCGATACGCGCCCGTGTGGTTGTCCTTCCTGATGCCGATGAAACGCCTGAGCAGTTGATTGGCACCGCGCCCGGACTCGCTCCTGTGCATCAATATGCGCGTCGGCTGGCGGAGAACGGTTGTCAGGTGATTGTTCCGGTCGTTATCGATCGGTCTGACGAAGCTTCGGGCAGCAGGCGGTTGAATAGATTTACGAACCAACCGCACCGCGAGTGGATTTATCGGCAGGCATATACCTTCGGCCGCCATATTATCGGCTTTGAAGTCCAGAAAGTGCTGGCAGCCGTCAACTGGTTTGAGCAGGAAAATCAGAAAGCGGACATTCCTATCGGCGTTGCGGGGTGGGGAGAAGGGGGGCTATTGGCATTTTATAGTGCTGCGGTAGATACCCGTATTGATGCGGCGCTCGTGAGTGGTTATTTCGGGAAGCGCGACAGCCTTTGGCAGGAGCCGATCTACCGGAACCTGTTTCGTTTGTTACCCGAGTTTGGTGATGCGGAAATTGCCAGTTTGATTGCCCCAAGGAAGTTGGTTATTGACTATTCACAATCTCCCCAAGTACTGGGTCCGCCCCCGCCCAGACCGGGGCCGCCACGTCTGGGTGCGTCCGCGGCTCCCGGTGTGTTGTCGACGGCTTCTTATGCCAATGTACATGACGAAGTAAATCGGGCTAGAAGGCTGGCGGGTGCATATGGTTCTTTTTTGGCGTTATCTGCAGACGATGGTAAACCGTTCAGCCGTCTCGGCGAATCGGGCGTGCACTTGTTTGTGCAGCAACTAATCCCCGGTATGCAGGCGTTGCAATCACCCGGAGAACCTCCTTCCGAAATGCGGGCAGATTTTGACCCGCGCCAACGGCAACTGCGCCAGCTTGCAGAAATGGAACAGTTTACGCAGGGTCTAATCCGTTCGTCGCGGCATGATCGAGATCAGTTTTTCTGGGAACGGTTGTCCTCTTCATCACCCGACCAGTGGGGCGAAGACATTCAACCGTACAAACATTACCTGTGGAATGAGATTATCGGGAAGCTACCAGACTCCGGGATGCCCATGCACCCCAAAACGCGAAAGATCCTGGATGAACCCAAGTGGGTGGGTTACGAAGTGACATTGGATGTTGCCCCCGGCATCTTCGTGTGGGGGTATTACCTGCTTCCAAAAGGGCTGCGGCCCGGTGAAAAAAGACCGGTTATGGTGGTACAGCATGGTGGCGGTGGACTGCCGTCGGACGTACTCAATGACGAAGGCCCATACAACGGAATAGCTAAGGTGCTGGCAAACAGTGGCTACATTGTCTTTGCCCCACATTTCCCTTGGCGCGGCGGAAAGGCGTATCGGGATCTTCAGCGGAAAGCGAACCCTTTGGGCCTTTCTGTCTTTTCAATCATTCTCAGTCAGCACGAACGAATCCTCGACTGGCTGGCTATACAGCCTTCCACGGATACCAGCCGGATCGGGCTGTATGGGCTTTCTTGGGGTGGGAAAGTCGCCGTGCGCGTACCGGCCCTGTTGGATGGTTACCGTCTATCCATTTGTTCTGGCGACTTTAACGAGTGGATCTGGAAAAACGCGACGACCGACTGGGCAAACAGCTATATGTTAAACCCCGAATATGAAATGTTCGATTTTAATCTAGGCAGGACATTCAATTACGGGGAAATGGCGGCCCTTATCGCACCCCGAGCGTTCATGGTAGAACGTGGGCACGACGATGGGGTAGGCATCGATGAAATGGTCGCATTCGAATATGCCAAAGTCAACCGATTATACGATTGGCTCCGCCGACCGGAAATGACCAGTATCGCTTATTTTAACGGCGGGCATGAAATTAACGGTATCGCATCGTGCGAGTTTATTGCCAAACATTTTAAGCGACCTATTTATATTGATAAGACGAATGAAAATCCATGAACAAACAACGAGGTGAATGAGCACGAATTTAAAATTTACAACCCGGAAATGGGCGATCCCTTTCGTATTGATAGGCATGCTATCCATTCTGATAGGCTGTCGGGGCGATAGGCAATCGGACGCAAAAAGCATTAGCGAAATGGCCGCGAATGAAGACGTAGCCCGATACTTGGAAGCATTTAAAGGGCTGGGAGCTCTGACGGACTCTTCCCGGGCCACTCCTCCGGAAGATGCGTTGAAAAATTTCCATTTTCCGGAAGACCTTGCCCTTGACCTCGTATTGTCGGAGCCGCAAATAACCCAGCCGGTGGAGTTGAGCTTTGATCATCGGGGCCGTCTGTGGGTCGTGCAATATCATCAGTATCCGTATCCAAATGGCGTCAAAATCGTCAGTGTTGACAATTATCTACGGGTACAGTTTGACAAGCTGCCTGCTGCCCCGCCCCAGGGTGCCCGAGGAGCCGACAAAATCACCTTCTTTGAAGACACCGACGGCGATGGGGTATTCGACCGATCTACCGATGCGATTACCGGATTGAATATTGCCACCAGCGTCATCACCGGGAGGGATCGGATCTGGGTGCTTAATCCGCCCTACCTATTGGCATACCCGGATAAAAATGGCGACGGAATTCCGGACGCCGAGCCAAAAGTTAAATTGCAGGGATTTGGTCTGGAAGACACACACGCCGTCGCAAATAGCCTCCGGTGGGGTCCAGATGGCTGGCTATATGGCGCGCAAGGAAGCACAACAACCGCCAATGTCAGTTCATCTGTATCGAAGAATGTCGCCTTTCAAGGGCAAGTGATCTGGCGCTATCATCCGGATACGGAGGTTTTCGAAGTGTTTGCAGAAGGTGGTGGGAATACATTTAATATTGAATTCGATAGTAAGGGCCGTATTTTTTCAGGTAATAATGCCTACGATCGGGGGCCCAATTTCAAGCAAGGAGGGTTTTATCCGCGCAGCCTTGGCAAACACGGACCGTATATGAATCCGTATACGTTTGGCAATCTTCCCAATATGGCTCTTCAGGGAGATAAATCCCGTTTTACACATTCGTTGATCCGTTATGAAGGAGGTGAGCTGCCAACTGCTTATGAGGGCAAATTAATTGCGGTCAACCCGCTGCTCAACTACGTACAGCTCACCCGTATCGAACCGGATGGATCCTCGCTGAAGAACATTGATGAAAAACGAATCATCGAGACGGAAGACCATTGGTTTCGACCGGTTAACATCATTGCCGGCCCCGATGGCGCTGTATACATGGCAGATTGGTATGACAGCCGCCTGTCACACGTTGATCCGCGCGACACATGGGACAAGGGTTCGGGACGGATCTATCGGCTCCGGGCCAAAGCAGATAGCGGCGCACATCACCCTTCTTTTGACCTGAGCAATTATACTAACGACCAGCTTATTGAGTTGCTGAAAAGCCCTAATAAATGGTTCCGCCAACAGGCCTTGCTGCAGTTTGCCAATCATAGGGATCAACGTGCTGTTCAGCAGCTGTTGCCATTGCTGCGGCAGGAGGCGGACGGCCAAACAGCGTTGGAAGCACTTTGGGCGATTAACCTATGTGGTGGCTTTGACGAGAAAACAGCGCTTGAGGCGCTAAACCATACAGACCCTTATGTCAGGCTTTGGGCCATTCGGCTATTGGGGGATGCCGGTAAAGTCAATCCAACGCTCTCCGCTAAACTCATTGGCCTGTCTGCTGCTGAGCCACATGCTGAGGTAAGGAGTCAGCTGGCTGCTACAGCCAAGCGCCTGCCTGCCCGGGATGCGATGCCCATTGTCAAAAACCTGTTGACCCATTATGACGACAGCAAAGACCCGGATATACCCATGCAGATTTGGTGGGCGATCGAGTCAAAGGCCGAAACAGACCGGGAGCTCGTTTTATCGTTGTTTAAGGACCCGGCTGTGTGGAAACAAACGACCACCCAGGAGTTCATCCTATCTCGGTTGTCGCAACGTTATGCGATGGCTGGAGGCGCGGCGAACTATGCGGCGATTGTCCGGCAGATGGAGCTTTCGCCGAATAAGGCATTTACCAGACTGCTGGTGAGTGGCCTCAAGGAAGGCCTGCGCGGCAGTGACGTTGTCGGCCTTTCACCTGAACTTGCCCAGGCCCTGAGGCCCTATCAAGCTGAATTTTTTGGCGGACCCCTGGCTTTGTCTCTTAAACAAGGGGATCCACAGGCGGTCAAACAGGCGCTCGCTATCATTGCCGACGAGCAGGCTGACGCCGATCACCGTCTTACTTATGTCCAGATTCTGGGAGAGACCGATCAACCTTCTTCCATTCCGGTACTGCTTTCCCTGATAGAGAACGGCCGGGTGAGCAACGCGCTAAAGCAAGCCGCCATCGTTGCCTTACGGCGGTATGACCAACCCGATATTGGCGTGCGGGTGTTGAAGGCTTATCCGGGTTTCCGTGCGGATGCCGGCTTGCGGACTGCGGCAATTGACATGGCTTCCTCCCGGGTGGTATGGACACGCGAATTATTTCGATTGATCGAGCAAGATAAACGGATCAGTCCGACGGATATACTTGATCAACAAGCGCGCCGTTTCCAACTACTGAACGATCCGGAGATTACAGCGGCCACCCATCGGATTTGGCCTAATGTGAAGCCTTTGGATACCGACGAGAAACAAGCGCGCATGAGTCGCTATGCCCGTCTGATCCAGTCCGGCAAAGGGGATGAAGCGAAGGGACGCATGCTGTTTGCGATACACTGCGGTATCTGTCACCGTTTATTTGAAGAAGGAGGAATCACGGCCCCTGATCTCACCGGTTATGAGCGCAGCAACCTGAATACTTTCCTGCTAAACGTGGTAGACCCCAATGCCGAAATCCGGGAGGGTTATACTATTCAGCAGATTACGACCCAAGACGGCCGGATGCTGGAAGGGCGGATTGTGGCACAAGAGGGTGATGTTACCACGCTTCAGCCCCTTACTGGCAGGCAAATCAGTATCTCAGCTAAGCAGATTAAAGAGATGAAAGCCTTGCCGCTATCGGTTATGCCCGAGCGAATATTGGATCCGTTAAACGACCAGGAGGTGCGTGATTTGTTCGCATATATTATGAAAAAGAATAAATAGTTTTAACCAAAAAATTAGTTTTCAGTTGTTGTACGCAGGTCCATGGATGTGGCTAATGCGATTACGCGACCTTGGTCGCCTACCGCGTTGTAGAAATGATAGACGATGCCATTCCATTTAATTACCCAAGGTTTATGCGCAAATTGGTTGTCATAGGGCTCTGATGGCGCAATCAGGTCTTCGCCGTCCCAAGGCGTCCAATGGATGAGATCATAGGAGCAGGCAAAACGTTCGAACGCTCCCGGACGCCAGAAAGCGCCAAAGTAAAACATGACATAAAGATCATCGATTTTCGTGATCTGCGCGTCGCCGCAGATACCCTGGTGCATCGTAATTAACGGTTGCTCGCCATGGCGTTTCCAGTTTTCCAAGTCGTCGGAAACGGCCATGGCAATGCTTTCGAATCCCTGTCCATTTGCATCCTTTTCCTGTCCTTTTGCATTGTAGTACATAACGTACGGATACCCCGTGACTTTTTCCGAATCTTCTATGATTAAACTTTTATAGATCGTCAGGTTGTCATACCATCGCGCATCGGGATCGGATGCAGACAAAATGGGCGTGGGCTTGCGCGTCCATTCTGCAGGTGCCGTGACGTTTTGCGTGGAGGCTAAACCGATGCCTAATTGGCCGGCTTCATATCCGTGATCGGAACCGCCAAGGTAAGACAGCCAATACCTACCATTGTGCTGTTTCGGCTGATAAATACCTCCCCATTCGATATCGACTAGCGATACGTATCCAGCTTTTTGCGAGGCATCCCATGTTGAATCGGTAAACGACAGAATGCGGCCCTTGGTATCCCAATTGAGCAAATCGGGACTTTCTGCCAACCACGTTTCGTAGCCCTTGCCATCGAAAACAATGTAGGTCATATACCACGTACTATCCATACGGAAGATTGTCGGGCTGTCGACCATTTTAGTCGAATCCGGAGGAGCCAGTACAATGCCGTATTTGTAAGGTGTTTTGACAGTTTCAAACACCTCGACCATCGTTTCTTTCGCTACCTGCCGATGCTTGGTTGTGGTCGTGTGACACGACGTTATGCAGAGGATCAGGGTTATGAATAGGCCCGTTTTCAAATTGCAACCTATTAAGACTTGATCTGCATTTTTTCGGGATCCCAGGAAACGATGCGCTTTTCAAAATAACTGATATTGCCAGCTTCGGTTGGTCCACATGCCCGCAGCCCGAAAGTGGCGTCTTCTACGACCTGTTTTCCGTTTCGGATGGCATCAAAGAAGTTCACAAAGTGTTCGTACCTGTCGCCTTTATAGTTTTTGGGCGTCTTAAAGACAAACTCACGGGGTCCTTCCATTTCATATTGTTCCGGATACTTTTTGGCATATTCTTCTTTAAACTTTTGCTGCATGGCTTCGGAAAAAGACCCGATGGACATGCCTGGGGCCTTGGGCCAGGGGTTGCGTCTTACCATGAGATTGTCCCATCCAATGGAAATATCACCTTCCGAGCCGACAATATGGAATAAATAATTTTCACCACCACCGCTGGCAAAATTCGTACGCAGGGCGAGGTTGAATGCGGGATGGGTGTCGGAGGCGGAATAGTCGAATAGGCCGAGGTGAACATCGGGCACATCCCTGCCGTCTTTCCAATAGCGGAGACCTCCGGTTGACATGACGCGCTCGGGGCCTTTGGAATCCAGAACGAAGTGCAGCATAGACAGCATATGCACGTACAGATCCCCGGCAACGCCGGTGCCGTAATCCTGATAGTTTCTCCAACGGAAGAAACGCAGCGGATCCCAAGGGCGCTTGGGAGCATGCCCCAGGTAGGTATCCCAGTCTACCGTTTCCGGGGAAGCATCGGGCGGTATGGAGTACTGCCAGGCGCCGATGGCGCTGTGGCGGTCAATCTGTACTTCCACGAAGTTTACCTCGCCGATGTCGCCGGCCTTGATCAACTCCTTTGCCTTGGCATGGATGATGGAACTCACGAACTGGCTGCCTACCTGAAAGACTTTTCCGGTTTTCTTTTGTGCCTCAATGACGCGGTGTCCTTCGGCTACCTTTTGCACCATTGGCTTTTCACAGTATACGTGCTTTCCCTGCTGCATCGCATCTATCGAAATTTTTTCGTGCCAATGGTCGGTGGTTGCATTGATTACGGCGTCCACATCATCGCGTTCCAGTATCTCGCGATAGTCTTTTGTCACAAACAGCTGTTGGCCCCAGAGTTCTTTTGCACGGATGCGACGTCCCTCATAGAGGTCACATGCAGCCACAATTTCCACACCGGGGACCTGAAGTGCGGTATTCATGTCGCCGATCCCCATCCCTCCGGTTCCGATCAGCGCGATACGAATCCGATCATTTGCTGCGATGGGCTGCTTTTTAACGAGATCCAAATACTGAAATGCCGGCTGGTTTGCCGCAGTTGAAAACGCAGTGGGGGTTACGGCCATCACCGCCGTTGACTGTCCCAGTTTCTTTAAAAAAATCCGTCGTGAACTTTCCGTTGGCTTTGTCATACGTGTCTGTATTTAGCAGTTACTCGATTTTAATTTCCTTTATCTTTATGTTTCTGAAGGCTATCGGCGTGCCTTCATTCTGAAAGAGCAGATGTCCCTTTTTGGCTTTGCCGAAGCCCTGTAAATCTTTGTACTTGCTGTCTCGGATCAATGCCGCAAACGAAGAGGTGCTTCGGTCATACTCGACCACTTTATCACCATTCAGCCAATGGGTAATGAGGTTGCCATTTACCGTAATTTTAGCGGTATTCCACTGTCCGAACGCACTGACGGTTTTCGCAGGATCGGCAGTTATCAGGTCATAGAGAGAAGCAACCGAGCGTAAATTGCCCCGTTCAGGGTACCGGTAATTGATATCGTCCAAAATCTGGTATTCCAATCCCAGGTATGCTCCCTTTTGGCTTTTATAATTGTTCGTTACCAAGTACTTAACGCCACTATTGGTGTTTTCTGAAAGGGCGAACTCAAATGTGAGTTCAAAATTTCCGAATTGTCTTTCGGTAATAATGTCCATCTGTTTTCCATGGGGAATGGGGGTTGCCAAAAGCATACCGTCTTTGATTTCCCATCCTCCTTCAGCCAGTTTCCGCAATCCGCGAAAACTTTCTCCATCAAAAAGCAGTTCCCATCCCTCGGCTTTTTCGGCGGCTGTCAAGACTGTTGGTTCTTGGGCGGCCGCATTAAAGACCTGAAAGTTAAAAAAAAGCCATAAGATCATCAAAGGTTTCATCGAGTTGTTTTTAGTTAAGAAGAAATACCCTGCAAAAAGCGGGGTATTTCCATAAAAAACGAAGTTAATGCTGAATTATATTTTGGGCTCCCAGCCGGGTTCATACGTACGGCTCCAGAGCTTCGCAGCTTCGGGGTCGCCGATGATATGGCCGTTTTTGGGATCTAACTTGAGGTCGCGCCCCACGCGCCAGGCGATGTTACTAAGCAGCATCGCAACGGTGCTTTTGTAGCCGAGCTCGATGTCGCAATTGGGGCGACGGTCGTTACGGATCGCATCCAGAAAATCAGCCGCATGCATGCTGTCCATTCCGAGGCTGGGGCTGGCAAGATTCCGTCCCTGCATGGCATTTCCATCGGCCGCCGCTTTTTCTTCTTTGATCAGTTTTCCCTTCAGGTCGTATATTTGGTAAGCGTCTTCCCCGGTGTCCAGGCTTCCATTTTCACCGTAGAAGATGATGCCCCGGTCCTTGCCTTCCACGTTTCGCCCATTGCAGCTCCTGCTTTCCCAAAGGAGAGTGGCCCCTGGATATTCGAGGGTGACAACCTGCGTGTCCGGCGTTTCCCAGTCGTCCTGAAACTGATAGCGGCCGCCGATGGAACTGACCCGCGTGGGGAAGTCGACCCCAAGGCCCCACCGCGCTACATCCACTTCGTGCGTGCCGTTGTTGAGCGCTTCACCGGTTCCCCAATGCCAAAACCAATGCCAATTGTAGTGAATCAGTCCATCTTGATAAGCCATGCGCGGGGCCGGCCCCTGCCACAAATCATAGTCCAGCCACGAGGGAACGCTACCCGGTTTTAGGAATGTTTCCTTTCGGGTATTCGTATACCAGGTTTTGGCCATGTACACGTTACCAATGATGCCGTCGTGCAGCAGCTCGATGCCTTTGGTAAGGATGGGTGCCGAACGGCGCTGTGCACCCATTTGCACGACGCGATTGTACTTTCGGGCGGCAGCAACGGCCATTTCGCCCTCGGCGGGATTGTGCGCCATGGGCTTTTCCACGTAAACGTGCTTCCCTGCCTGACAGGCCATGATGGTAAGGGGAGCATGCCAGTGGTCGGGTGTTGCTGTGTAAATCGCATCGATGTCTTTGTTCTCTAAAACATTACGGAGGTCCTTTTCCGATTTCGGTGTGTTGGTTTGACCGGCTTCTGCCACGCGTTTGATGGCTTTCGGAATGGCCCGTTCATCCACATCGCATACATAAGAAACTTCTGCATTCTTCTGGCGGGCGAAGGTTCCGCTCATGCTGGCTCCTCTGCTGTTTACACCAATCATTGCCATACGGATCCGGTCATTTGCGCCGATGATGTTACGGTAACTTTTGGCCGAAGCGGCCATGGCTGAGTTATTGAACAGGCTGTTTCCCAAGGAAATTGCGGCTGTGCCAATGCCGACCTTTTTGATGAAATCTCTTCTGGAATTTGCGTTCATGATCTTTGATTTATAAGGATTTGATTTTTATATTTTTAAAAAACACCACGTCGCCATGATCCTGCAACAGGATGTGGCCTTTATTGATGGAGCCAAAGCTTGGTTTGACCTCTTTGAATTTGCTTAACTCCCGGGCTTGTTCAAATTCCGGACTTTTCCGGTCGTATGTCAATACTTCCTGACCGTTTACGTAATGAGTCACTTTGGAGCCGTGGGCGACAATCCGGGCCTGGTTCCATTCGCCGACCTTGATTGCTACCTTATTGGTTACGGGAAGCAGGTCATACAGTGTGCTGAGTTGGCGATTTCCGTGTAAGCCCAGTTTGGCGTCGGGATGGTTTTGGTTGTCGATGATCTGGTATTCGGGGCCTAGCCAGCCGCCTTCCTCGTAATTGGTAAAGAAATATTTGATGCCGCTGTTGGCGCCTTCGGTGATCTTGAAATCAATCCGCAGATCAAAGTCGCTGTACTGCTCGTCGGAAATGATATCCCGGTGACCTTTGGTTTCGGGACGGACAGACAGCACGCCGTCCGCTATCTGCCAGTCTTCATTCGGTGAAATGCCCCGGGTGGTTTTCCATCCCGTCAGGTCTTTTCCGTTGAAGAGCAGTTGCCAGCCATCGGCTTGCTCTTGGGTGGTCAGCTCGTTATCGCGGGTTTGGCCTTGTACTCCAGCTGCCAGCAGGAGTAGGGATACAGATAAAATGAGTTTGTTCATTCCTATAAAGTTAACATTACATTTGCGTATATCCATTGTTCTGAATGATTTGTTGCGGATTGGATTGCATAACGGTCATCGGGATCGGGTAAGCCAGCATGTCGTCGCTCCATGTAAACGGATTGAAGCCATCGGCTTTTTGTTCGGCGACCATGACCTCCTCGGCGCGTCCGGTGCGTACGAGGTCAAACCAGCGGTGGTTTTCGAATGCCAGCTCCACGCGGCGTTCCTTTTCAATGGCAAGGAGAAACGCATCGTCGTTACTGAAATCGGTCAACTCGTAGTCTGCAAGCAGATCGGCCGGTTTTTCGATCGTCGGGTCGCCCGGAGTATTCCGCGCACGCTCCCGGATTTTATTAACATAAAGCAAAGCGGTCGTTTTATCCCCGCCTGTCCGCACCAGTGCTTCGGCATACAGCAGATAGATATCGGCTAACCGAAGTTCGATCCAATTATTTCCATTGTCGGATCCGCTGGTCGCTACATCGTAATATTTCCGTACGTATTTGTCGCGTTCAAACGCACCGGTCTGTGCATTGGTCCAGCCGTCGCGCATGGACACGTATTTCCGGGGGTCGCCTGTTTCGTAGGCGTTCGACATGTCTTGCGTAGGGGCATTTTGGCCACCTTTGTTGCCGACGAGCACAACCTCCTTATTTGAGAACCGGGGCGCAAAATTATTGTTCCAAGGGCTCCCCGTATCGCCGTCTGGCGAACCTTTCATGTATTGGATTTCAAACAGGGATTCCGCGTTGTTTTTGTTATCCACGTCAAACAAATTGCCATAACCCGTAACGAGTGAATAGGCACTGTTCTCAACGGTTTCCTGAAATTTTTCGATGGCCAGGTTGTAATATTCGTTGCCTTTATTCAACGGATATCCGGCCATGGTCATGTACACTTTTCCCAGTAATGCAGTGGCCGCGCCTTTGGTTGCCCGCCCGATATCACTTCCCGAATACGAGGGTGGTAGGTTGGCTTCCGCAAACTGGAGGTCGGCGATAATCAGTGCATAGATCTCCTCCAAGGGTGCGCGACGCAATTCATACGCTTCATCAGGCGTGATTTCTTTGTCAACCTTGATGACACCCAGCAACTCGCCATTCTGGGCGGCACCGCCGAATATGCGGTTTAACCAGAAATAGGTCAGCGCGCGGATGAAGCTGGCTTCCGCCTTGTATTGGTTACGAAGGGGTTCTGAATCGCTTGTGAAGGTGGCGGCATCGCTGCGGCCAAGGACAAGGTTGCACCGTAAAATGGTGATATAGCCATCATCCCAACAGTCTTTGAGAAAGTTATTTTCGGGAAGCAAGGGGGCGGCAAATTCATCTATCCCTTTTTCGTTGGCGGGATTTCCCGCCAGCCATGAATAGGTGGTATTATCCGAACGAATTTCACCCAAGCGATAGAACGATCCGTTGTAAAGCGCACGAAGACTTGCATATGCAGACAACGTTGCCTGATTGATGTCCTGTTGGGTTTTGTAAAACGTACTGGAATTCAAATTGGAAGGAGGTGCCAAATTGATAAAATCGTTGGAACAGGACCCCAGTATAAGTGTGATGACGAGTGATAAGATGATCTTTTTCATAATCCACATGTTTGATTGAGTAAACATTACAGCGTGAGGTTTATACCGAAAATAAAGGACCGGGAAGTAGGATACCCCAGGTAATCTCCCCCTTTTTGTAACCCTGCGCCCTCGCTGCTTGTCTCGGGATCATAGCCCGTGTAGTTGGTGATGGTAAACAGGTTGCCGCCCGTTACGTATAACCGAAGGGCACCGACGTGCAGCCGGTCGAGCAGATTTTGACCTACATTATAGGCCAGGTTTACGTTTCTCAGCCGCAGGTAGGAAGCATCCTGTACCCAGGCCGAAGACGGGTCCCGTTGCCAGCCTGTTGGGTTGCGGGTGGCCCGGAAGTGGATGCCGTCGCCGGGATCTTCCGGCGAACGCCAGCGATTGACCTGTTCGATCATGCCATTCCGATCGCCGTGGTAAATTCCAACCATCCGTTTGAAAAAGCTGAAAACCTCCGCTCCGTATGAGCCTGTGAATTGGATGCCCAGGGAGAAGTTCTTATATGAAAAATGGTTGGTCATGCCCGCAATGAAGTCTGGGTGATTATTTCCTAAATAGGTCTTGTCATTTTGATTCAATATTCCGTCTCCGTTGACGTCGGCATACCGACCATCTCCGATTTGATCAGCCGCAAGATGTGGATACCGGTCCAGTTCCTCCTGTGAAGTAAAAACACCTTCGTATTTATACCCATAGAACGTAGCAATGGGGTATCCGATGGTCGCCACGAACGCATTGTTGGCGTTGGGTGCACTTGCATAAATAGGCCGTCGATCGGGGCCTACTTCCAACACTTTGTTCCGGTTAAAGGAAATGTTGAAATTGGTGTTCCATTTGAAATCATGAATCAAATTGCGGGTTGTAACAGCAAGTTCGACCCCTCTGTTCTGTACCTTTCCGATATTTTGCAGTTGACTGTCATAGCCGGTAATAGTGGGTACCTGCACATCGAGCAACAGGTCGATCGATTGGCTGTTATAGAAATCGGTTTCCACCCGGATGCGATCGTTAAACAGCCCCAGCTCTAAGCCAAGATTGATCTGTTGGGTTTTTTCCCATCCGAGGTCTTCATTGGGTATCGATTCGGGGTCGACCGTATTCTGGAGCGTACCACCTCCGGGATAGTACCCAGGGCTTAGGAGCCCGATGGCTGAATAGTTGCCGATGCGATTGTTTCCCGAAATCCCAAAACCGGCTCTGATTTTCAGGTCGCTGATGGCGCCTACACTTTGCATGAATTCCTCCTGGGATATCCGCCAGCCAACGGACGCAGAAGGAAATGTTCCCCATTTACGGCGTAGACCGAACCGGGAGGACCCATCACTGCGTAGCGCAGCTGTAAAAAGGTAGCGGTCATCGTAGATGTAATTTACCCGGCTCAGGTACGAGATCATCGAGTATTCCGAGGCGGAGCTGGTCAAGTTATACATATTGCCGGCGTTCAGCGTTTCAATCTCGTCGTTTGCAAATCCCCGGGCCTCACCCTCTATCTGGCTGTCGGTGTGTTTTTGCGTAGTATACCCTACTAATGCGGTCAGCTGATGTTTATCCGCGAACGTCTTCGTGTAGTTGAGGGTATTTTCAATGACCCAGTCGTAATCCGTTTCCCTTTCTTCCCTTGATAGGGCCGGTCGGGGTGCCCGGGATGCATCGAGGTCTACCGTTGAGGGCTCAAACCGGTTATCTTGGCTGTTTTCAATACCACCATTGATGCTTACACGGTACTTGAGACCCTCGATAATTTCCCAATCGGCCGAGAGAGTACCCAGCCAGCCATATCTTTTGTTGTTGAGTTTTACCAAATCGGCGACACCCATGGGGCTGGCAACATCTCCGCCTAGTATATCCGGATTCCTCACCATGGAACCATAACTGCCATCTGCGTTCTGAATCGGATAGATGGGCGGCAGCTGGAGCGCATACATCACCGCCGAATACTTTCCCTGATCCTGTTCGCGCCCGTTTGCGGAATAGGCCATGAGGTTCATCCCCAGCTCAATGGTTTTAGTTACTTTTGAAGTGACGGAAGACCGGAAGTTGAACCGTTGGTAGTCCGTGTTGATGACGATACCGTCTTGCTTCGTATAACTGCCCGAAAAATTATATTGTGTATTTTCCGACCCGCCGTTTACCGACAGTTCGTTTTGTTGGGTAAGTGCATTCCGGTACAGGAGGTCCTGCCAGTTATTGTCGGGCATCTGGGCGACGGAGGCAGGGTCCAGGAAGTTATAAAGATAACCACCCGTGCCATCGGGGATGATGTATTGGCCCGTGGCACTTGGGTAGAGGCGCCGCCGGGAGTTTGGATCGTTGATGGTGTGTGGGCTTTGGTCGGGGTCGCTGGGAATCACCGCTGCGTCCAACCACGCCTCATTTCTGCCATCGATCAGCCACTGGACGAATTGGTCCCGGTTCATCATGTCTACCTCTTTACCGCGCTGCTGAAACCCGACAAATGAATTTACCGAAACCTTCGGAGGGCCAACGTGTCCTTTTTTTGTGGTGATGACGACAACGCCGTTGGCGCCCCGAGAACCGTAAATGGCCGTGGACGAGGCGTCTTTCAGCACCTGAATGCTTTCGATATCAGAAGGGTTGATCAGCCGGAATGCATTTCCTTCCATCGGATACCCGTCGACCACATACAGGGGGTCACTGGATTGGGTGATGGAACCCGTACCCCTGACGCGGATGGATAAGCTTTCACCGCCCGGTGCCCCGCTGGTTTGCTGTACCTGAACACCGGCCATTTGTCCGGCGATCGCCTCACCAAAATTCTGAACGGGCCGATTTTGGATATTTTCTGCCGATACCGATGCCACCGCAGTGGTGACGTCGGCCCTTCGTTGGGTACCATAACCCACGACCACCACTTCATCCAGGTCGCTGACGGACTCTGTCATCATCGTGTTGATGACGGAAGAGCTGCTAATGGGGATTTCCCGGTCCTCGTAGCCAATGATGGTAAATACGAGTGCTTTTTCTTCGGGCGACAGTGAAATGCGGTAATTCCCATTCGCGTCGGTTGTTGTGATCGCGGAAGTGTTTTTAGCCGATACCGTAACTCCCTCCAAGGGTTCGCCCTTTCCATTGGTGATTCGGCCCGTAATCTCGCGCTGCTGTATGGAGGCACGCACCGCGGTCTTTTCTTCCCTTACTTTTTTCATCGATGGACTAACGAGTATGGTTTTTTCGTTGATCGTGTATTTGAGGGACTGCTGTTCCAATATCGCATCAAGGAAATCGGTCAGGGGCATTTTGGTGGCCCTGAAAGTAACCGGCGTAGCGGATCGTATAACCCGGGCATTATATAGAACATAGTATCCGGTTTGTGATTCTACTTCTTTGAATACATTCGCCAGTGATTGCTTCTTTACATCCAAACTGACCGTTTGGGAGAGTGAGGTGGCGCTGAGGTGCATACAGCTCAATAGTACTAATAATGTCGTAATGTTTATGTGCATGATCCAGCGCTTAACACCGCATAATTGGTTTCTTCGCATGGGAGTTTGAACATCCCATGGACGTACTAAGTTATTTTTCATTAACTTTGATTGTTTTGGATAGTTTATAACGTCGTTTTATAAAATTGGCCATCAATTGGCACATCCGAACAGGCGCAGGGGAGTGCTGGAACCACTTCCCTGTTTTGTTTTTTTGATTTATATGGGTTTCATAGGCATACGTTTAAAGGGTTCTTAACTATATTTATTGATTACTCTCCAACTATTAACTGCCGCCCCTTGATGCGGGAATGGATACCTGAATCTTTCAGGAAATCGACAAAGATCTGCAAGTTGACATTTTTGCTCATTTTGCCCGAAAAAAGTTCCTTAGGGGCTGCACCTTGATAGTGCACGTCGATATCGTACCAACGGTCTATTTGTTTCATCATCTGTTCAAAAGGTGTTTCTTCAAAATAAAAGATTCCATTTTTCCATGCGATTACGGTTTCTGTATTTACATTGCGGATTTCGGTTTCGGCATTTCGGATGATGCTTTGTTCACCGGGCTTCAGTTGATTGGCCCGATTGGTTTTTAAGTTGAATACGTTAACCGCGCCTTCCACAAGGGTTGTCTTGGTCTCGGGCTCGTCGACATAGGCGGTGATGCAAAAGTGCGTTCCAAGGACTTCCACCGTTTGCTCTTTGGTTTTTACGCGAAAAGGCCGGGGTTTATGAGCAGCAGATACCACTTCGAAATAGGCCTCGCCTTCCAGTTCAACGATGCGTGCGGATTTGTCAAATCGGGGGGGATAACGTAGCGTACTGGCGGAATTGAGCCATACCCTGGTCCCGTCGGGCAACGTGATTTGATACGTACCTCCTTTTGGGGTGGAAAGGGAAAGCGGTTTCGACACGTCCAATGTTTGATTTCGTGTATTTAGCACAGAACTTCCGTCTGCGTAGGTAATTTCATTACCGATGATTACCCCGGTTTGTTCAGTACTTAAGTTGATCGTCTGTCCATCTGGCAATGTGAGGGTGGCCTTGTTACCTCCCGGTTCGATATCCTGCGCAATTGCAGTAGCCGGTTGGAGCGGTTTGCGAGGCGATGATAAATAATAATACGTGGTACCCAGTACCGATAACAGCAGCGCTGCGGCAACATAAGGCAACCATCGGCGAAAACGCTGCGGCGGAGTTGTTGTTGGCAGCGATTCGTTTTGCAGCCGATCCATAATACGGCTGCCCAATGCTTCCAGTTGATCGGGGGGCCAGTGCGCAGGTTCGGTATCGCCGATGGAGTCGAACCATTGATCCAGCAGGGCCCGCTGTTCGCCGGTGAGCTCGCCGCTCTGGTATTTCTCAATGAGCCGTTTGAATTTTTCTGTGTTCATATGGTCAGCGCGCAGCTTGTGGGGCCGCTTTAGTAGGAAGTCGCCTAACTCCCACGATACACACAGGCTAATTTGATTTTTTAAAAAAAATATCGGAAAAAGTTGCGATCACATCAAAAACACCTAAGTTTGATCCGGTAGTAACCAATTGCCATGACCCAGAATACCGATAATACGCAGTTGCTGGAAGCCTTACGAAGCGGAGACGCAAGCGCTTTTGAACGGATTTATTTGCAGATGGGCGAGCAATTGCTTCACTATGTGCACAGTAGAATCCAAAATCGGGCGGTCAGTGAAGAAATCATTCAGGAGATATTTATTTCTTTATGGATGCGCAGGCGCGACCTTAGCATCAGGACGGCGTTGGAACCTTATTTATTCAGTGCAGCGAAGCATAAAATTTTGAGCCATATCCGATCGGAGAAGGTGCGCCGACGGTATGCCGAACATTTTGCCTTGTTCGTTGCCCAGCATCATGCGAATATGACTGCGGATTTGCTGGATGTAGCGGATTTGGAAGCCGTCATCGAGGAGCGGATAGCAACTTTGCCTCCCAAATGCCAGCAGGCTTTCCGCATGAGCCGGTTTGCGCACAAGTCGATTGCAGAAATTGCCGAAGAAATGGATATCTCTGCCCGTACGGTCGAAAACTACATCACGAAGGCACTGAAATATTTACGGGAGGCCTTATCCAGGGGACAGTGGACGTTCGTGTTAATCGGCCTCTTTTTATCCTGTTTTTAATTATCCATCAACGGACTATCGGTTTGATCCTTCGAGCCAACGTGTCCTTCAGCGCATGCACCTCTTGTGGGTAAGCAGCACTCAGGTCTCGCGATTCAGTTGGATCGTTGTCGAGATTGTACAGCGCCCAAGCAGGATCTTCCTTGTCTTTCACGAGTTTCCAGTCGCCTCTACGGATAGCGATGTTCCCTTCGTGCTCCCAATATAGCGTCCGGTTGTGGCGGCTACCGATGTCGTTCCGCTTCAGCAAGGATACCAAGCTGATGCCGGGTAAGTGGCCATCGGCGGTCGCTCCGGATAACTCCCGCAGGGTGGGCATCAAATCGATAATATGACCTACACCGTCGGTGAATTCCCCCGGTTGTTTGATTCCCTGCGGCCAGTACCAGATCGACGGCGTTGCAATGCCGCCTTCGTGCATGTATTTCTTGTATTTTTTGAAAGGCGTATTCGATGCGTACGCCCAGGGTGCTTCATAAGCGGTGTAGGAACCGCGTTCACCGACGCGCTTGGTTGCGTCGTTGAGGCCTCTCCGTTCAACGCTTTCGGCACAGGCACCGTTGTCCGAAAGGAACACGATGAGCGTATTCTCCAACACCCCTTTTTCTTCGAGTTGATGGGCCAATCTTCCGATGTTCTTATCCATAATTTCGATCATCGCTGCATAAACAGCCATTTTTCTGGCCCATTGCTTTTTATCAGGAATCGAATTCCACGCCGGAATGTCTTCGGGCCGGACGCCGGGTGTGTAACGGTCGTCTATCACTCCGCTTGCCTTCATCTGCTCAAATCGCGATGCGCGTATCGCATCCCAGCCGCGTAAATAACGCGCTTCATACTTCGCCACGATGGAATCGGGCGCATGCAGCGGCCAGTGTGGCGCTGTGTAGGCAAGGTAAAGCAGAAAGGGCCGCTTTGCTGTACGATTGTCGGCATAATGCTCGTTAACGAACGTGAGCGCAGTGTCTGTAAACGCATCGGTCATGTAAAACCCTGCTGCTGGGGGATTCCAAATGGCGTCGTCCCGTACCATCACCCGCTTGCGCTTTTCGTCTACCAGCTCGTAGTAGCTACTGGCGCCCGAGATGAGCCCGAAATACCGGTCGAAGCCCCGTTTCCGGGGCCAGTGTTGCGGTCGCTCGCCCACATGCCATTTTCCGGCCATGTAGGTGCTGTATCCCGCTTCGCGCAGCACCTCGGCAATTGTCGGCCGGTCGGTACGGAGAAACCCCTGGTACGGTCCGGGCGTGATGGGTTCATCGGCGTAACTGACCATATGGCCCATGCCGGCATCGTGCGGATACTGGCCCGTCAGTAACGAGGCGCGCGTGGGGCAGCACCTTCCGGCATTGTAAAAGCTCCGGAACCGCATTCCTCCTTCCGCAAGCTTATCGATGTTCGGCGTATGTATTTCGCCGCCGTAACAGCCGATATCGGAATAACCCATGTCGTCAGCGAGGATGACCACGATGTTGGGGCGATCTGCTGTGCCCTGTTGGGCGAAACTTGGGTTGTAGCAACCGGCAAATAGCAGTATCACAAGCGGGAAAATGGTCGTCTTCATCGGTTTAATGTGTTTTGTGCATTCCTTTTATTTCGTCGAGTAACGCATGTAACTCCTTTACCTTATCCGGAAACTGTTGATAGCGGTTTGTGGTTTCCTGCGGATCCTTTTCAAGGTTGTACAGCTGCCCGGCAGGTCCGCCGGGAACGGGTTCTTCGCGTTGAGGTTCGGAAAAGCCGCCGGATCCGAGACCGTCTATCAGTTTCCACGGACCTTTGCGGATGGCGAGATAACCGTTTGAGGCCTGATGGACCACGGCGTGTTGACCGGGAATGTCGTCTGTCTCCCCCTTCAATACGGGCAAGATACTGTAACTGTCGGGCGCGGCATCTGTCGGCATTCTGGTCTGCAGGATGGCGGCACAGGTAGCCGAAAGGTTGGCCAATGTTGTCAGGGCATCACTCGTTGTACCCGGCTGTACGGCAGCGGGCCACCGCACGATAAAGGGGATGCGATGGCCGCCTTCCCAGGCATCGCCCTTCATTCCGCGATAGGGACCGGTTGCGCGGTGATGGAAACGTTCGGCAAATTGCGGCCGCCAGTAGGGACCGTTGTCGCTGGTAAAGACGACCAGTGTGTTTTTTGCAATGCCGAGGCTGTCGATTGCCCGTAATACGCGACCTACGGCATCGTCTACCATTTGTACATAATCACCATAATCCCCGGCATTGGAGGCCCCGCGCTGGTCACCGGTAGGTAACCACGGTGTATGGGGTGCGGGAAGGGGAAGGTACAGAAAAAACGGCTGCGGCTGCTTTGCTTGCTGTCCAATGTACTGCACGGCTTTGTCGGTAAACGTCGGCAATACGCGGTCAAATTCAAAAGAAGGGGCCATTTTCCCCGCGCGCCAAAAGGCACCGGTGTATCCGGTATTCAGGTCGTTGCCCGGTGTGTGGGCGGTGGGAAGCTCAATCAGCGTATCCCGCTCAAGGTAACAGTACGGCTCCATGTCGAGCGAAGCCGGGAGTATAAAAGAATAATCGAATCCAAGGCTCAACGGCCCTCCGGCCGGCGGTTTGGTAAAGTCGATGTATTCGGGATTCATGTCTTTCAATAGCCCAAACTCGTTCATTTGCGGATTGCTGGGATCAAGCACGTCACGATGTGCCTCCTTGACCGCCCAATCCAGTCCCAGGTGCCATTTGCCGATGACGGCGGTGCGGTAGCCCTGTTGTTGGAGTAAGGTGCCTACCGTAAAACTGCCCTGTGGGATGATAGCGCGGCCATATCCCCGGAGTACGCCGACAGGTAAACGGCTTCGCCAGGCGTAAGTACCCGTCATAATCGCATAGCGGGTGGGCGTACACACCGACGTTGGGGCATGGGCATCCGTAAACCGCATTCCTTGCTTAGCTAGGGCGTCGATATGGGGCGTGTTGATCCGGCCGTCAGGATTGTAGATGCTTACATCACCGTAACCCAAATCGTCAGCAAGAATGTACACAATATTGGGTTGGGCTGGCTGTGCCCTGATCGGTTGGACAACGGATCCAAGCCCGATTAAGCATAGCAGGGTGTTCTTGAAAAGGAAGCTATTCATAAGAGCTGTTTGTAATTAATTCAAACGATTGTAATGGCTTATAAATTGTGCGTACACATTTTCCGGAATCGAGAGGTGGTCATCCGTCCGTTCCATATGTGCCCGGAGGCACGTCAGCAGTTGGAGCACCCTGCGTTCGTTTTCCCGTTGGAAGGCGAGATTAACTTTTTCCTGGGGGTCTTTCATTATATGGTACAATTCGAGAAATATTTCATCGCCAAAAATATCAGCAATCAGCTTATAACCATCCTTCACCACTGCCCGCTGGAAATTACCCAGGGAACCGTTGCCGTCGTATTGCAGGAATATCGGTCGCGCCTTGTCCGGCTGCTCGTTGCGCACTAACGGGAGCAGCGACTGGCCATCAAGGTCATCCGGAACGGGCACACCCGTATAGTCCAATAAGGTAGGCAATACGTCTACCAGGCTCACCGGCTCATCAATGGCTGTACGGCCAACCGGAAAACCACTCGGAAACCGGATATACAACGGTACGCGCACGGACTCTTCATACATACAGTTTTTTTGCCAGAGCGAATGGCTGCCGAGCATCTCGCCATGGTCGGCGGTGAAAACAATGATGGCCTCATCATACAGGCCTTCTTCTTTCAATGCTTGGACGATCCGGCCTACCTCATCGTCCAGCAGTTTGACCAATCCGAGGTATTTTGCCCAGGTATCCCGCCATTCATCGCGGGTGTACCGGGTGCCCAAAAATCCGGTGATGTTATACAATTGCAGGGGAGACTGACCGGGATACCACTGGCCGACATTGTCCGGCAAATCCACCTGTTGGCTGGAGATGGCAGAGAAATAAGGTTCGGGGATATGAAACGGTGGATGCGGAGCCAGAAACATGCAGTTGAGGAGCAACGGCTTGGTTTTGTCGCGCTGCCGGATGGCCCGCTGTGCTTCGTTGCTGAAATACCGGTCCGTAAAGTATCCGACGCCCGGCTTATAAGGTGCTGCAAATGGGGTTGAATAATACCGGGCACCGGTATGGTGTCCGGATACCTGTTCCGGAACCAATGCCTTGAAAATGCGTCCTCCGGGTTTGTCGACGCCTTCCGATTTCATCCACTGCGCATACGTCTGCTGGGTAATCCATTTGGTTTGAGTTTCCGGATCCTTTTCAAGCGGGTCTTCGGTAAAAAGGTGTTGCTTGCCCACATGCCAGCTGTCCCAACTTTCCTCCATGAGGGTATACAAGTTGGGGATGCCCGCACTTACGTACCCGAAATGGGCATCTTGCGGCGCCCACGGATTGATCAGCGAATGTGTGCGGTTGGGATACAGTCCGGTGAAGAAAGAGGCCCTCGAAGGCGCACAGAGCGGTGAAGCAGCATACGTGGTAGTAAACGTAACACCTTCTTGCACAAGTGCCGAAATATTCGGTGTCATTTCGCCGATGACATCGGCCCGCAACTGGTCGGCCATGATGACAATAATCGGCGGGGGAGCTTTCTGCTGTCCGGCTGACCGGGCAGCGAAAAACAACAGGTACCCCATGAGCAGAAGAGATAAAGAACCGTATTTCATGGTTTTGCTATTGGTAACGCGTTAATAATTCGGGATTCACTTTTCGGAAATAGGCCGTCATTTCGGCGGCTAATTCCTTGACTTTTCCGGGGTTTTCACCGGCAATGTTGTGGGTTTCACCCCGGTCTTCCTTGAGGCTGTACAATTCCACCTTGCCGGATTTCCAGAATTTCAACAGTTTGTAGTCGCCATCGATCACCGCCGAATGGGGATACCCGTTGTTATAGCGGTGGAAAACGAGTGCGTTGTTTGTGCGCGCAACGGGTTTGCCCGTTTCGCCCGAGAGCAGGCTCACGAAGCTGCCGCCATCGGTGTCCAGGCTACTGGAAGCCGGGTTTTCACCGGCCAGCTCGGCAAACGTAGCTAGCAGGTCCCAACCGACAATTGGGACATCACATTGGCTACCGGCCTCAACACCGGGGCCCATGACCAGGAACGGCACCCGTATCCCCCCTTCGTAGAGTGTCCATTTTCCGCCGCGAAGGGGATAATTCCGCATCGGCTTGGTAAACTGCGACGGATGGTCCAGCCGGTTCCGCACGGCAGGCATGAATTCGGTGGCGCCATTATCGGCCATGAAAAAGACATAGGTGTTTTGGGCAATACCCAGCCGTTCGAGGGTATCCAAGACGGCCCCGATGCTGCGGTCGAGGTCATCCAGCATACCTGCGAACGCAGGGTCGTCATGCTTCTTTCCCCTAGGTTTCTTCTGGTATTTTTCATACGACCCGGCAGTCGTCTGCTTCTCTACGTGTGTGGCATAGTGCGAGATTTGCAGGAAAAAGGGAACTCCGGCTTTTGCCTGGCGTGTCATGAAGTTGGCCGACCGTGCCGCGAGTGTATTCGCCCGCTTCGGATCGCTCGTGATGAAATAATCGGTCCACTTGTCTGTTCCCTCGATGGCAAAGTTGCCGTTTTTGTTGCCGGTATCGCCGTCACTTTCGTCATAGCCCGCATCTTCGGGGGAAAATCCGGCACGCATATCCCACTTGCCGAAATGGGCCGTCTGATAGCGGCCGTTGATGCCTTTGAGCACTTGGGGCAAGGTTGGGTAGTTCCCTGCCGTTGGCTGGTAATTCGTTCCAAACGACTCATCTCCCTGCCGGGCAGGTGTGTGGCCGAAGAGGATGCTTCGCCTGGAAGGCGAACAGATGGACGCGGGGGCATAAGCCTGGGAGAAGCGCATGCCTGCGGCAGCTAGCCGATCCAGGTTGGGGGTTTCGTGGTAATCACTGGCCGAACGCGGGTCAGTTTTGTCCATCGGCATGGAGAGCGACGACCAACCGAGGTCGTCGGCTAAAATGAATACGATATTAGGTGCTGTAGGTTGTTGTGCGCATGGTTCTTTTGGAACTCCGGTTAGCAGGGTGGATACCACTAAAAAAAGGGCTATCCGGATCATGGTTTGTGATTTATGAGTAAGCATAGTGTGCATGAGTATTGAGGATGTTGCCATCCACATCGTAATGAATGAATTGAATGCACGGATTTTCGTCTTTCCGGAATACCCGGACCTGTAGGAATCCGCCTTTGACACGCAGGAAACGGTGTTCCGGCCGCACATCGCCCGGTTTCCACCCCTGTGCATGGAAGTCGCTGACCGGGCCGGATCCGAATTCCAGCAGGCCCGTTTCACGGTCTTCGGAGAAGTACTGCCAATGCCGGTCGCCGCTGACGACAAATAGCTGGTCCACCGTCGATAGGTACTGCCGCAACCAAGCTCCCTCCGTATGGAAGTTTTTATTGGCGTGGTTGTCTTTTTTGGTGTCCCGATCGGGGCCAACGATCGGCGTGGGTGAGATCAGTAACTTGAATGTCGCGGTGGAGGCGGTTACGGTCTCCTTAAACCACGCCAGTTGCTCATCGCCCCAGATGGTTTTGCTGGGGCCGTCGGGTACGTCGTTGTTGGACCGGTATTCGCGCGCTTCGATGAGCCAGATTTGTAGGTCTTTGCCCCACTGATAGGTCCGGTACGGTTTTCCACGGAGCGCCACTTGTTCCGTCCATATCTTCATGCCGTCGGCATAGGAAAGCTCGCCGTAGGGTTGCGCCGTAGGGTCGACATCGTTTTTTAGCAGGTCGTGGTCGTCTTTGAGCATGTAGATGGGCACCTCACGGCAGAAATCACGGATGGCCGGCCTTGAATTCATGGCGTGCCATTTGTGCCTAGCCTTTTCCCGAGTCGTAGCCAGCGGCCCGGGTTTATCATAATAGACATAGTCGCCCGTGTGGACGTAACAATCCGGCCGCAGCCGACGCATGCTGTCGTACACTTTAAATCCCCGGTCATTGTCATCGTAACTCCAGAGGTACTGGCAGGTGCAGGCCACCAAATTCACTGCGGCGGGTGTTCGCGGGTCCGGTGCCGTACGGAACGAAACGCTGGCATAGGCGGATGTTCCCTTCATTGACGTACGTGCTTCGATTTCCACGCGGTAATTGGTGCCGCTTTTCAGGTTGTCTATTGGTATTTTCACGGTATAATCGTCGTCAGCTGCGGCTGTGTGCCAATCCGAACGGAACGTTTGTATACGACCGTTAAAGAGCGTAATCCGCACAAATCCCGCCGCACCGGCAACGGCACCGTCCATGTTCCCCACCGGCTGGTTTTCATCGAAATCGATGGGATGCCTGAATACCTCTTCCCGCCGTTGGTGCCGGATGGGTACGGGTGTTTCTTGGCTGCATAATCGGGTCCAAAATAGGGCCGACCGGTCGGTCACTTCGGAAATTTTAAATCCTGTTGTAAAATAAACCGGGAGCGAAATCGATGCGGCGATATCCTCGAAAACGGGGAGCGCCATCATGCCAAGCCCTGTTTTCTTCAGGAAGTTTCTTCGGCTCTCTGTGCGCATGTTATTCCTCATCATGTTGTTCCTTATTTTGATAAGCGGGGTTATATGCCCCCTGTTCGCGGAAACCGGGGAATGGGCGCATCCTGCCAAACCGCGGATAGCTGTCAAATACGTCGCTTCCCGAAATCATCCGCGGATCTCCCTGCTCGGTCAGGAGTTGTTCGAGTTGGGTACGGAGCCCAGCCAACACGTCGGCATAACGGCTATCCGATACCAGGTTTGCCACGCAGGCCGGGTCTTCGCGGATGGCGTACAATTCTTCGGCGGCCTGCTTAGCAGTAGCCAAACCGTATTGCGTCGGCCACCGGTAGCGGTTGGTGAGCAGGAGTTCTTTTGTGGGCGAATCGTCGATATCCTCAAAGCCCAACACGATCGGTTTCATACCGGTACCGTCAGCCTCACCGCTGGGGTTTTCCGGAGGTGGGTCGCCCATGGGCCACCGGTCGGGTTTAAGGTTGCGTATATACAGGTAATCGGCGGTACGGATTGCCCGGGCGGGATAACCGAGGTTGTCTGGACGGGCGTGCGTATGCCGCTCCCTTCCGGTCAGTGCAAACCGGCTGGCTGTATCGGGTACATCGCCGCTTACGAGGGGGATAAGACTTTTTCCCGTGATTGCGGGCAGCGGCTCCGCAGCGGCCCAATCGAGTATGGTAGGTGCCAGGTCGATGAGGCTCACCGGCGCATCGATTGGGCGTTGTCCCGTGATACCGGGGCCACAAATGGCTAAAGGCACGTGGATGCCATACTCATGCAGGCTGGCCTTGGCATGGGGGAACGCCATGCCGTTGTCGGCCGTGACAATGATGATCGTATTTTCCAGTTCGCCCATGCGTTCCAGCAGGTCGATCATTTTCTTAAGATGCTGATCAAACCAGCTGATCTCCAATGCATAGTCCAATAAGTCGGTCCGTATGGTATCGTGGTCGGGCAGGAACGGGGGGACGTCCATTCCCGCCGGGTCCAAGCCCTGGCGAAGGCCCGATCCGTATTCATATACCCGGTGTGGCTCGTGGCAGCCAAACCAAAAGAAAAAAGGCTGTCCTTCAGGTTTTTCCTCCAGGAAGCGTTCGAAATTGGCCGCGTAGTTTGTGGGATTGATCCCGCTGGTAGGCACACTGGTATATTTTTCGTTATTATATTCTGGTCCCACGGGATTCTGCTTCCACCCGGCATCGCGCCAGTTGCCGGGCCCCCAGGCTTTGCCCGTATAGCCGGTAGCATAGCCGACCGAGGCCAGCGCATCGGTAAACACGGGGAATTTCTTAGGGAAATAGCTGCTGTGCGTACCTGCTTCTTCCAACTGCCAGATGTTGCGGCCGGTAAGGATGGCTGCTCTGGAAGGGCTGCATTGGGGTGCGGCGACAAATGCGTTGCTGAACAGGACGCCATGTGCCGCCACGCTGTCAAACGCGGGGGTTTTAAACTGCGGCAGGCCATAGGCCGAAGCATGCGGAAAAGACTGGTCATCGGCGATGGCAAACAGGATGTTTGGGGGACGCTGAGACTTCGTTTTATCGGGTTGCTGGACACAGCCACCCCAAGCGACCAAGGATCCAATCAGTACGTTATAGATTAAGAACTTGTTCATTTTTTCTTGTTTTTGCTGTCGATTAGTAAACGTTGCTGCATGGCGTAAGGTAACTCATCCGAAGCTTCCACATAGCGGATATGACTGCTGAGCATTTCTGCTAGTTTTGCGCTGTTCTCACGTTGACCGAAGGTTTTTCCTGCTAGCGAGATCTGTGCGGCGTGCGTGGAAAAGGCCGTTGTGCCCGAACGGTTCGTGACGGATAAGCCCGGTGAACGTGCGGTGTCCAATTGCGCACGGATGTCCCAATTACCTAAAGAAACGGTCAGCACACCATCATGGTACGCTTCTTCAGCCGCTTCGATGTTGACCGTAGGGCCTACCTGAAAGACGGCAAGGAAACGTGTGGAGCGGATCTTGGCAACGTTGATCGCTTTGAGGTGCCATTGCTCGTCGTCATAACGTTTCAGTTCCCCGAACTGATTGAGGCTTCCGCGCCAATTTTCTGCGCGTACTTCAAACGTATCGGCCAAACTCCAGGACACCGACGAAGGTGTCCACAGCTTACCTGTGCCGGAGAATCCCTCGAAGCGGGAAGAAAAACGGTTGGTTGCCGTATCGATGTGAATTTTGGCCATGCTATGGAGCAGCCACGACCAGCTCGCGGGATGGTCGGCCTCCAGCTCGTCATACACCACGATGATATCGGGCTTCAGCAAGAGCAGGTGCCGGTGGAATTTCTTCAGCCCGTAGTCTTCACCGGTTTCGGCACTGCTGTACGCGGCAGACGCATCTCCCATCACATAGGCCATTTCTTCCCCTTGCAGGAACCGGGGCATCCAGCCGTAGGCCTCCACACTATAGGGTTGGCCGGCACCGTCGATCAAGAGGCTATTGTTGCTTTTGGTGTGCTGATACCAGCCTGTGCGGTGCGGATCCTTCATCGTTACCTTATAGCCCGTGCGGAAGAACGCACGTTTGCCGCCGTACAAGATGTTGAACGCATTTTGATCCGAAAGGAAATGCCCATACGAACCGAAGGGGCTCGACCGCATCGCCACCATGAGGTTTTCAGGCGTATTGCCCGGATTGGAATGCAATGCTGCGAGGCCAATTTCCCGGAAGATCTTTCCGGTTTCTAGTTCGGCGGCAGTAGCCGAGCGGGCAATGTCCGTGTCTTCCGTCCGGGCTAGCCGGATCCACCGCAGGGACCGATCGGTCGCGATGTCCGGATTTTCGTATTGTCGGCACAGTTCCACATACCGCGCGGCTTTGGGATTTCCGGTCAGCCTGGCGAGCATGTCTGCATAAGCAATATACGCCACGCCCGGCGAAAAGACCTCCTCGGTATTGTCTCCAAACCCGTCTGCCGCCGACCCGGGAGGGACATGGTATAGCAGCCAGTCGATGGTATGCGTATACCAAGGGTGTGTGTTGATAAAATCGAAACCGGTATACTGCTTGATGGTCAGCGGGATATCGATGAGTGTCGCCATGTTCATCCGGAAATACGATGCCCCTTCAATCCATCCACCATCCACGCCACCCAATATGGGTGCGCGGGCAAGGAATAGCTCATAGGCATATTCCAGCCATTGGGCAGCTTCCGGAACATCCCCATATACAGCGATGCCGGTCTGAAAAAAATAATGCAGGATGTGCTGCCACACGTGGCCGCTCAATATTTTTGCCTCCACATCGTTCCGCCAGCTGATGTAAAAGCTGCTGGCACGTTCGGTGATTGATCGAAGCATGAGCGCCCGGTCCGCGCTGGTCAGCGATCCGTGAAAGGTATCGAATACGAGCGCGAGGGCCAACATGCAGCGTGCATCGCTGAAATCGCTGATGTGGGATACCCCTTTGGGGTCCCACGTGGCAATTTCCCGGGCAATGCGTATCGCATGGAGGCGGTACCGGCTGTCGCCGGTGAGGAAGTACGCCTGGCACAGTGGCAGCGTGGTGCCATAGGCGAAATCACCCAATCGTTTACTGGCATCCTGCTCCTGTTTGCGATTCCGCTCGGCGTCGTCGTGTCGCCTTTTCGGCAGGCCATCGCGCTCCGTCAGGATGGGCTGTTTCAAGGCCATTTCCGCTTCCCGGATAATGGCCTGCACATCACCGTCAACAGCGAGGGACCGGATGCGGACCGTATCTGCCCCTTCTGCGAGTAAACGCGGATGAACTGCGGGTATACCATCGAGGAACCGGTCGGCGGGTGGTGATACCAACAGGATAGCGGAGGGTGTGATCTCGAACGTCTGCAAAGCAGACCACGTTTTTCCGGAGACCCGGTACTGCCAGTACCAGATTCCCTCGGGAAGGCGCTGGTGCGGATTGAACAGCGCCCAGGGAATGTTTTCGCGGTGTAGCGTCTGTTCGTTTGGAAACAAGGAATCGGGTGACAGGCGTACGTCATAGCGCACGGATTTCCCCTTTTCCGCAGGCCAGCGGAGGACAGGCGTATTGAATTGCGCCGCAATGCCGGCCGTCGGCTCAGCGGCCGAAAGGTACCGTGAATAGACGGCATCTGGATACGACACCGGCTGTGTGCGTGGAGCCCCGCATTGGATGAGAATTGCTGCGGCCACGCCCGCGAACAAACGGATCAGTTGCTTAGGAATCATGGCTTGTACGGTTTTGATGGGTGAGTTGCCAAACCCGGAAGTTCCGGTAGCGGAAGTGTGACCATTGCATCTGGCGGAAACCGATCTTACCTGCACCGAGGACCGGACCTTGTGTATTCCCATCGTCTGTCCAGTCAATGATTTTACGGCCATCGATAAAAAAGCAGATACGGCCCAGATCTTTGACCAGCTTGATGTGGTGAACGGCAGGAGATGTCTTTGGGATGCCCTCCGGTCCGGTCTGTACGAGCGCGAAGCCACTGTTCTTGCGTAAGTGGGCAAATTCGCGCGTCGGATTCTTGGGATTATTCGCGTAGTAGGAAATGTGGTAGCTGTTGATCTGATCTTTTGTATAATACTTGAATGTACCCTCGCGGGGCGGAAGCGCGGAGTCGAAGAGGTCTTCGCCGTTTCTTCCGGCGGCTGCAAAGAATGTAATCAACAGGCCAGCCTCGGTGTGGAGGTTTTGCACTTCCCATTCGGCTATGAAACTACCCGGAAAGGTTTGGGGGCACCAAAACACGTGGTGCCATTGCTGTTGTTCGGCATAGAGTTCCATCCATCCGTTCTTAAATTCCAGTTTACCGGGTCCTTCCATGACCCATCCGCGGACAGCGGCCGGGTCTGACAACTTGTTTTCGTAAAGCAGTTCCCCCTTTTCATAGGTCACGGCAGGACCGGATTCTTCAAGCAGCCGAATAATTTCACATCCCGCTAGCAAAAACGCCCCAGTCCCATACGATTCCCAGTTTTCTTCGGAAAACGCTTTGGGTTCAATACCCGGCGGCTGCACAAAGCCCAGCCGTCCTTCCGCGTTGATGTGGCTACTCAACCCGGCCCAAGCCTTCTTGACGACCGGTAGGTAGGTGTCGGCGTCGAGTAAGCCGGTGCGGATTCCCCAGGCAAAGGCATAGCAAAAGAGCGCCGTGCTGCTGCATTCGGGTTCCGGGAATGCGTCGTAGTCCAACAGGTTTGCCCGCCAGAGGCCGTCGGCTCCCTGGCGCGCGCGGACGGACGCGGCCATCTCCACGAATTGTTTTTTGAATCGGGGGCGTTCTTTAAAGTCGGGCGGCAATTCATCGCATATCCGCGCGATCGCTGCCAACACCCAGCCGTTGCCGCGGCTCCAAAAGACTTTCGCACCATTGGGACTTTTGGCATCGAAGAACCGGTCGTCGCGGTAAAAGAGGTTTTCCGGTTGGGCATAGAGGTATTCCGATGTTTTCCACCAATGTTCGGTCAGGTAATCGAGGTATTTTTCATCACCAGTCAACCGGTAGTACTTTGCAAAGGCAGGCGGAGCCATGAAAAGCGCGTCGCACCACGACCACCATTCCCTGCGGTACGGGTTGTCCGTAAACTGCACATCGGCTTTGGGTCGGCGGGCTAAGTGTGCATCCAGCATCCATTTGCTGTGCTGGATACGTTGGCTGTCGGGCTGGTGCCGGAAGAGGTCCAGGTAAGTCTGTACCACCATCAAGCGGTCGGCATCGTAGACATCAGACATTCCCTGCCAGTGATGGCTAGACGCGATGTTGCAAAGGTAATCGTCGTAAATGGAGTCGCGTGTGGTTTCATAGAGTGCCATTAAACCCGCGTACCACGTTCCTTCGTGCCAGTCGAGTTTCGGGTATTTGGCCGGCTGCTGCATCTGCCACTGTGCCGTTTTGTTCATCAGGTTGCGTATGTTATCTTTTTGCCAGCCATCCTGTGCATTGACGGTCTGTATGGCGATACTAAAAAGTAATAGCGTAATAATCAATCTAATCATTGTAGTAACGTATGAATGTCAGCAATAAACACCTGTCGTCTTCCTCCGGGGGCCCCATTGAAGCAAATCTGGGTATAGTCCCTGTTCCAGGCGGGGTGAGGGTCCAGCTTATGGTGGCTTCCGCCGGTTATGCGATCGGGAGGTAAATATTGATTGTTTCCGCCGCCCACGTCCGTCGGTAGGGTGCAGATAATCGTTTCGGTGTCGTATTTTAGGTCAATGAGCCGAAGGGGGATTTCCCCGCTCTCAGGCACCACATAGGTCTGTTTCGGATAGGCATCCGCGAGCAGGTATCGCGAACCCGGGTGCATAGTGGGATGGCCGCTGCCGAGGTGTTTTTCGGAGAGTACCGTAAACTGGTCGCCCCTGTAATCAAAAGCGCAAAATAGCATGTCTTGATAACCCAGCCAGGTTGGGATACAGTTCATAATAACCCGTTCCCCGTCGGGATGCCAGTTCGGGTGATTGCCGGACCCCCCCAATCGGGCGCGCTGGTTCCATTTTTCGGCGGACAAGCACTGTATCAGCCCCTTTCCGTTCGTGTTCATGGTAAACAGGGAGGCGTTGCGGCCCTGGCCGTCGACCTGTGCGCGGAAGACCTGCAAAATGCGGGTATTCTGCCGGTTGAATTTGGAATGGAAGAGGTAACCGATGCTGCGGTTGTACCGCTGGCGATCATTTTCGGCCACGGCGTCGAAAAATTGATCCATGGTGGCCAGCAGTGTCGTCTCGTTTCGCTCAAGGTCGGTTTTCCACAATCCTTCGCGATGCATGTCTTCCGGCCGGAAGGGCTGGGGCTTGCCCGGAGGAGGATCGGGCACCGCATAGCCGTATTGGTGGATGTTCATGTTCAGGAGGTTCGGACTGATTACCGATTTATCGTCCGGCGCAATGTCGTATTTTGCCCCTGAGAACGCCTTGATGTCGCCGGTTATCAGGTCGATGCGTACACAGACCGGTATACCGTTGATGACGTCGTTGGTATACAGGTACCGGTCGGTGGCGTGGCCCCACTGCACATTTGCACCCACCTGGAAAGACCAAGCTTTGGTCTGGTAAACCGTACGTATGGCCTGTTTTTCCAGATCGACCACACAAACAGCTGCGGTATCCTCCCAAACCGGCTTTTTACGTTGATAGGGTAGCTTGGTGAGCGCGAGGTACCGTCCGGATGGGCTCCAGGGGCATACATCGTAAAAGGTATGCACGTAATAACCATCATCCGGTGTTACCTGCATAACCGGCGCGGCGGTTTGTCCACTCCGGAATGGGCGGAAATCAAACGGCTTCCAATTTTCTTTGTCTTTCGGGCTGTGAAAAGCCCAGACGCCCGGTAGCGTCAATACGGCGGTAAATCCCGCCGTTGTTTGGTATATAAATTCCTTTCGGGTCATTTGTTGCGTAGTTTTGCCCCGTTCATTTCCATTTCGTTCAGCAAGGGATCATTCTGCGATTTCATCCAGCCGACCAACAGCTGATACATTTCCGTTACGGTGCTGTTCAGCGCTTCGTCATGTGCACGGTTAACCAATTCGTACGGATCTTGGGACAGATCGTACAACTCAATGAGCGGACGGTTCCGGTAATAATGGGTACGTTGGATGGCATTGGCATCGCCACTCGACAGCCACGAATCAAGCACCCGCTTGGCATCGATGACCGCCCGTTCGTCCGGTTGGTCCATCGCCTTCAACGAAAAGCGATTACCTGAGCGTAGGTTTACGATCAGTTTGTAACGATCGCTTACGACCGTCCGTATGGGGTATTCATTGGCGCCTTGCACGCCCAGATTTGTATAACAGCCATATACAGCGTGATGCAGGGACGTTGCCTGGCCCTTCAGGATGGGGGTAAGGGACTTGCCGTCCAGCGGTTGGGGAGTAACGCCTGCCATATCGAGTAACGTGGGGAGGATATCGACCATGCTCACGAGCGCATCGGAAACGGTACCCGGTTGCACCACGCCGGGCCATTTGACAATGAGTGGGATGCGTATGCCTTGTTCGTAAAGTGTCCACTTGGCGAATGGGAAGGCTGGGCCGTGATCGCTGAGGTATAGCTGGATACTGTTTTCATGGAGACCCAGCCGCTCCAGCCAAAACAGTATGGATCCAATTTCCTGATCGGCCAATGTCACGTGATCGTAATAAGCCGCGGTATATTGCGTGGTTTCCGGCGTATTGGCCAGCCATCGCTTTGGGGTGATTTTACCATGGCCTCCTTTCAGGTTAAAGTAGGGCTGATGCGGCGCATTAAGTGATACAATCAGGCAGAATGGCCGCACGTGCTCGCCGCTTAGGTAAGCCGGAATCTGATGCCGCTCCATATACGTGAATGGAAACGCTTCTTTTGGCTTAATATGTTCTTTTCCAGCCAATATCACCTCGTATCCGGCAGCAGCGAGGTAATGGGGCAGCGACCTGATACCCTCGAATACCGATCCATGGTTGCGGGAGCATCCGTTGTGGTGGGGATACAAGCCCGTAAACAACGCCGAACGGGACGGTGCGCACACCGAAACGGGCGTATAGGCCCGGGTAAACACCATGCCCTCCCGCGCGAGCTGATCTATTGCGGGCGTTATCACCTCGGTGTTTCCGTAGCATCCTGCATCTTCCTGCCCATGGTCGTCTGAAAGCAAAACTACGATGTTCGGTTTTGGTTGTGCGTACGTATCCAAGGAAACAGTGAATGCCCACACCGCGAAGAAGAGAACCGAATAGCTAATCCTTCGTATCATCGCTTATGGTTTATTGCTTGGTTTCGATGGCGGACATCGAGGGTGGTACTAATTCGGGCAATGCCCCAAACTGTTTGTTAGGGGCATCCCCCATGTCCAACCGGAGCGTTCCGCCTTTTACCATCACGTCATGGGGTATCCACGCCCGATCCAATGGGTTACCATTTAACGTGGCGGACTGGATATAACAGTTTTTCGGACTATTATGACGGGTTTCGATGACGAATTTCTTGCCGGGGTAATAGTCTGGATTGAGGCGGAGCGTTATTTTGTCGAATATGGGGCTGCCGATCTCGTATATCGGCGTGGTCGACACACCGCCGTCGGTTGTAAAAAGTCCGATCTTGAAAAGTACAGCCAACGCGCCCATCAGCCCTTGATCTTCATCGCCGCTGTACCCGTAGTCGGGGGATATACCGCTGTACACCTCCTTGACGACCTGCCTTGTCCAGTATTGGGTAAGGTATGGCGTGCCGGCATAATTGAACAGGAAAGCGGTGTGTATACTGGGCTGGTTGCCATAGTTAAGGTAGACCTCCCTGTTTTGGGCGTGTGTTTCTACGGAGTGTGATTTGCCCGATGTGAAATGATGGGACTGGGCCACTTGGAATACGCTGTCGAGCTTTCCGCTGAATCTATCAGCACCTCCCATCAGGTTGATCAGCCCGGCAACGTCGTGGGGTACAAACCACGTGTATTGCGCGGCATTGCCTTCTACCCATCCGTTTTCATAGGTGAGGACATTGGCGGGCGAACGCCATCGACCGGTGCTGTCCTTTACCCACATCCAGCCCAATTCGTTGTTCCATAGATTTTTGTAGTTTTCTGCGCGTCGGCGGAATAATTGCGCGTCGTCCGTCTTGCCCAGCGCATGCGCCAACTGCGACAGCGCGAAGTCCTGGTAGGCATATTCCAGGGTCTGTGCCGCACCGTTTTGATGATAGCCGTACCGGATATTGCTGAGCGGATAAGGCACATAGCCCTTATCGATGTACTGCTCGATGCCACCGCCTTTGAACGTATCGTGTTCATAACCCGCTTTGCTCATCAACCCGCCCGGCAGGTGGTTTTTACGCAGGCCTTCGTATGCTTTCTTCACGTCGAAACCGTGGATACCTTTCATGTATGCGCTTACGATAAACGGGGTGGATGAGGCACCGGTCATGACGAACGTGTAATTGCCCCCGGCCGGTCCGCGTGGAATCAACCCGCCATCGTCATACATCAGCAGCATGGAGTTGACAAACGAATGGGTGACCTCCGGATAGACCAGGTGCCACAGTGTATTGATGGTCCATTGGGCACCCCAGAAGGAATCCGAGTTGTGGTGGTTAAACGTGGGTTTACCCTTTTCATCAAGTGGTATCTGGCCAATCCTTGGGCTTGACCCGGTCATGTCGCAGTATTTGCCGTTCACATCGCTGATGATCCGTCTTCCTTGCAAGGCATGCCACAGGTCGGTATAAAATCGTTGGCGCTCTTCGAGAGTACCCCCTTCTACGGTTATCCGGCTGAGCCATTGGTTCCATTCCCCCCTCGATTCACGCACCACCCGGTCAAAGTCCCAATGGGGCAGCTCGACATCAAGATTGAGGCGTGCTTGTTCCACGCTGACGTAGGAGATGGCGACCTTTAGTTGCACCTCCTCGTCCTGCGCGGTCGGAAAGCTGATAAAAATACCGGTGTGTTCGCCATCCACCTCCTCGATGCCGTTTATGAGTTCCCCGTTCTGCCAGCCTGAAAATTGCTGGAAAGGCTTGTCGATCCTGGCGGTAAAGTAAACCGTTACGGGTTTAGGGCGGCGTACGGTTGCGCCCATGACGGCATAGCCTTCGATTTCCCGATCATTGACCTTTCGGGCATAGCCCCTGTCCGTCTTTGAGGGACCTAATGCCGTCGTGAAGTCAAAGAGAATGTGGCTTTCGCGGGATTTGGGAAAGGTATAGCGGTGGAATCCGACCCGTGTGGTGGACGTCAGTTCTGCCGTGATCCCGTAGTCATCCAATACAATTTTGTGATAACCTGGCCTGACGATTTCCTGTTGATGCGTGTAGGCCGATCCATACACATGCGGGCCCAGATGCCCCCGAAATGGCCCTGTTGTGGGCAATACCGGAATGCCCGACAGCTGCCAGCCGTGTACGTGGCTGAAACAGCGGATGGTATCCTGGTGATATCGGTAGCCGGTTCCCCAGTCGCCGTCTACTTCCATATCGGGACTTAGGTTGACCATTCCGAAGGGCCGCGTTGCCGAGTTGAAAAAGAACCAACGGGAATTGGCTGCATCGACCAGCGGTTGTACGAGGTCAACGGGAGCAGCGAGTTCCTTGATTTTGATGTTTTTGAAATATGCTGCATCGCCGTGGTCCTGAAGGAGGATATGGCCCGAGAGGGCCTGCCCGAAATCAGGCACTTCGTGAAACTTGCTTTTCGCGACCAAGGCCTTGAAGGCGGCTGACCCGCGATCATACTCCACGACTTTGATGTGGTTGAGCCAATGCTCCACATGGTTGCCGTTTACGACAATCTTGGCCCTGTTCCATTTTCCCGGCTTGTTTATCCGCTTGTTTTTCCCCGGCTCGCTTAAGTTTCCGGCAGTGATCAGGTCATAGAGTGATCCTGCCGTGCGGTTTCCGTCTACGCCGTTCTTGGCATCGGGATGCCGTTCGTCGTCGAGGATTTGATATTCCGGACCGAGGCCCGTTCCCGGCCGTTGCCGGAGTTCCTCAACCACCAGGTATTTGATCCCACTGTTGCCCCCTTCGGTGATCAGGAAATCCAGTTCGAGTTCGAAATTGGAAAATTCGCGGTCGGTAACGATATCGCCACCTTTGTTAGGGTCTCCTTTTTCCGATGGCAGGACCTTCAGCAGGCCGTTTTCAATTTGCCATCCCGTAGGGGGAAAGTCCTTGGCACTTGCCCTTCGCCATCCTGCCGTGGTTTTACCGTCCCAAAGCAAGCGCCATCCTTCGTCGATTTGGCGTTTGGTCAGCTGGTTGGTGAGATAGCTTACTTCTTCTACGTCGTTATCCGGTTTCCAGCAATCGGCGGCGAGGTCTTCGGTTTTGATCCGGATGTTACGCCACTGGACCGTCAGTCCTTCCTGGCTTTTCTGTTTGATGCCATGCACCTGCAAGGCAATAAACCCTTCGGGCGTTAGATCGATGATGAGGTTGGCGCACTGCACTCCGTTGACCCATGTCCGGATGGTATTACCCACGGCTTCGATGTGATAACGGTTCCATTCGCCGTTTTTAAAGGCACTTCTGCCTTTCTCGTTGATAGATAGCGGATACAACCATCCTTGGCGTGCTTCGTCGTAGATGCCTCCGCTCCATGCACGTTCGGCCGGATCGATCTCCACTTGATAGCCGTGCACACGGCCGTTGTCTACTTCAGGGAGGCTCAGGCTCCGGACCTGTATCCCCGAGTTGAGGCCAACGTCAATCTTTACATCCATTTCGAGGATGAAATCCGCATACGTTTCTTTGGTGCAGAGAAACGTATTGGGGGTGTTCAGCTGCGAAATACCGACAATGGTGCCATCACGTATTTCATAGCTTGCCGTTCCGTTTTTCTTTTCCCATCCATCGAAGTTCTGGCCATTGAATAGCGCTTGCCACCCTTTTTGGGCAAACGAGGGTTGACAGCAGCAAACGAAGATTGCACTTACTAAGCCAGCCAGAAATCCATCCATTTTTAATCGCATCATTCATCCATTTTAGTTTGCCGGTTGCCCGACGGTACGCACGGCTTCGCCTGCTGGCGGAATCCATCGGATTGTCACCAACCGGCGAAGCCGGCACTGATATGTTGGTTTATTGCGTGTTAATAGCCCGGATTTTGCGAAACGGTGTTCGATGAACGCTCGATTTGCGACAACGGTATCGGCCGTAGCAAGTGAAAATCCTTAATCGTATTGGCTTCCGAAGCCCGTTCGTTGTACAGTTTCACCCGTTCGATGAGCTTTCCTGTCCGCTTCAATTCGGTCCACCTGGGTTCCTCGCCGCAGAGTTCCCGCGCCCGCTCGTCAAGAATGTCGTCTAGGGTTACCGAAGAAAGCTCCATGGCATCTTTCATCCCCGGAGCACCCGCCCGCCGGCGCACCGCGTTGATGTGTTCGAGGGCCTTGGGTTCATTCCCGGCCTTGAGATACGCCTCTGCGGCAATGAGGTGGGTTTCTGCCAAACGGAATACAAACAGGTCACGGGTTCCTTTGTCGTCGCCGTACGGTAAGCCGGCCTCGAAGAATTTCCACAGGGGCGGGAACTGATTTTGTTTTGCTACGTTCATGTAGTATTCGTCGTAGTTGACGACGAGGTAATCTGCGGCGGCCATCCGTTCAACAGTCCAGGGTTGGTCCCATTTCGGGAAGTAGAGCACGGTATCTCCTACTTTTACATCGCCTTTATCCACGGTAGCGTAGAAAATCCGAAGAAAGGTGATATCGTACCGTGTATCCATATCCGTATCATAGAGGCTTGATAGGTATCTCGTGGGAACGTAGGTTGCTTGCTGCCGATTGTACGTGCTCGACCGATCCATGCCGATCAGTCCATCCACTCCCTGACCAAAGAGCGAGTGGGCGTCGTTGCCATCGCCATTTAATACCGTATTGACGCTGTATTGTACCGCAAATAGAATTTCATTGTTTTCTTCATTTCCCTGCTGAAAGACCTCACCGAAGGTATCAAGCAGCTGATACTGGCCGGAATTGATGACATCGGTGGCAATACTGGCCGCCTTCGCGAAATCATCAGATCCAGCAAAATCGCGGTATCCACGGGTCAGGTATACCTTCGCGAGCAGATGTTGCGCTGCACCTTTTGTAACCCGGCCGTATTCTTCCTGCGCGGGTGGAAGGGCGGGGATGGCTTCTTCGAGGTCCTTAATAATCTGTTCATAAACTTGTGCTTCTGGTATCCGTTCGGCGGTAGTCACCACTTCGGTAATTTCGGTAAGTGGCAATGGAATATCGCCAAATTGCTGGACCAGGTAAAAATAATAGAGGGCTCTCAGGAATTTGATTTCAGAAACCCGGATCGTTTTGATCGCGTCATCCATGGATACCTCCGGCGCACGATCAAGTGCGGTATTGGCGCGGGCGATTGCTGCATATAAAAAGGTCCAATAAACGGCCGAATTTCCATCCTGGGGATTGATAGCCTGTGCCGAATATTCGTTAAACTGGTTTAGCCCACCCAAGGCCGGGTCGCCGGGTCGCGTAAAGATATCGGTACCCAGTAGTGTCAAGCCTCGTAGCTTGTGAATTTCCCTCAACGGGCTATAGGCCGATTTTACGAGATCTTCATACCCCTGCTCGTCTACATAATAGTTGTCGGTCGTGCGGTCCGAGATAAGCTCCTCCTCCAAAAAGCCATTGCAGGAAACCGCGGTTAAGATTACCCAGGCCATGAGTGCAATGCCGGATATATTTTTTATAATCGATTTCATATAATTTTTCTTTAACGGCTCTATCGTTAACTGTAAAGAGTCCGTAGTTAGTTCTTCCATCTCCGGTTATCAAAAAGATATGTTTGCTCCAAACAGATAGGTGGCTGAGCTTATTCCCATATTAAACGTATTTTGCCCGCTCCACTCCGGATCAAACCCTGCATAGTCGGTAAATATCAACGGATTGTTGGCCGTCAGGTATAACCGTAATCCCGACATCTTCAGGCGTGACAGGATGTTTGGCGAAAACGAATATCCCAATGTAATATTCTGTACGCGCACGAAGGAAGCATCCACATAGGCTTTCAGCTCTTCGCGTCCCCTGCCGCCGGTGTTGTTGGGTGCAGGCCACTCATTGGAAGGATTTGTCTCCGTCCAGTAATTTACGTTGAGCTTGTTATACCGACCGTTCCATTCCCTTGCGAAATTGGAGTGATGGAACGGGCTGTAAATCATGGAGCCCTGCCGTGAATACAGCATGAACGAGAAATCTACTCCTTTATAGGCGAAGGTGTTCGTCATGCCACCGATCCACTTGGGAAGCGGACTCCCGATAATCTGCCGGTCTACTTCCGTAATCTGCCCATCTTCATTCAGGTCTTTTACCTTTACGTGGCCCGGCTCTGCACCGTATTTAGCAGCCTCTTCGGCCTCGTCGAGCTGCCATATCCCGTCGAAGACTTCAGCATAATGTACTTGTATGGGTTGGCCGATGAACCATTTATTTCCGATGTCATCCTTCTGGTCTCCGTAGAGTTCAACGATTTCGTTGTGGTTTTTGGCAAACGTAAGCGTCGTTTTCCACGAGAAATTGCTGGTGTGGATGTTTACGGTATTAAGCGCTACTTCTACGCCCTTATTAGCGGTAGAACCGACGTTGGCGGTAATCGCGCCAAAACCTGTGTGCTGAGGAAGTGCCCGGCTAAGGATGAGGTCTTCGGTTTTCCTGCTGTAGATATCCACCGATCCGGAAATCCGGTTCTTTAAGAATCCGAAATCGATACCGAGGTTTATTTCCTTACTTTTTTCCCAGCCCAGCGATTTGTTGGCAATGGCGCCGGGTGCAAAGCCGAGGGCGGCATCGCCTCCCCAATCGTACAACGTCTGCAAGATAGAAGCTTGGGTCGAATACGGAGCAACGGCATCGTTGCCCACCACACCGTAGCTTAATCGAAGCTTGAGATTGGAAAGCGGTTTGACATCCCGAAGGAACTCTTCTTCGCTTACGCGCCAAGCGATCGCTGCTGAAGGGAAGAAAGCCCACTTGTGACCTGCGGCCAGCTTTGATGAACCATCGGCCCGTCCGGTAAGCGTCAATTGGTATTTATCGTTGAAGGAATAGTTGAACCTTCCCATATACGAGAGCAACGCCCATTCAGTCAGGTAGCTGGAAACCCCTTCGATATTGCCGGCAGAACCCGTATTATACCAAAAGGAGTCGTACGGCAAGTCCAATACATCCTGCGCCGCGCCCTCACCCCGGCTCGAGACGATGCTATTGGCCAGTATGCCACCGAAGGAATGGGATTTGACCGATTTGTTATAAGAAAGTACGTTGTCTAATGTGTAAGAAAAATTTAACTGGTTGCTGTATCCACCACTTCCATTCCGGGTTCCCGTATTCGCTTTGGAATATTTTCCGGCGAAATTTCCGCTGCGTACACTCTCGAAGTAAGGCGAAATGGTTGACCGGAACGATAGCCCATCCAATAAATTCACCTCAACAAAGAGGTTGCCGAAAACCCGGAAATTTCTGGTTTCATTTTTTACGTTCAACGGATCGAATAGCGGGTTGGGAGTTTGACTGTCGCTGGTGGTCGGCCAGAAAAGCAGCTCGCCGTTCTCGTCATAGGCGTCGCCCGTCGGCCGCAGCCGATACGCACCCCGAAGGGCTTCGTTCGATCCCTGATCTTGTATGCCATAAGACACATACGTGGATGTGCCGGCGTTGATCCAGCTGTTTATTTTTCCGTCGATATTCGATTTTAATGTAAACCGGCTAAATTCTTCGGCGGGAACATTTCCCTCTTCCTTTAGGTAACCTGCCGAAAAGAAATGCCGGGAACTTTCATTTCCCCCCGAAAGGGAGATATTGTGGCTTGATTGCATGCCATTTTGCAACAGTAGATCGATCCAATCCGTATAGACGCCATTTTCGATGTTTTGCTTTTCCTTGTCGTCGAAATACCGGGTGCCTCCATTTTTTAAAATTTCGTTGAAATTCGCGACAAATTGCGGGCCGTCCATCATATCAGGCAGGTTCGTGGGCGTCTTCATGCCAACATAGCCATCGTATGCGATCCGGTTTTTCCCGGGTGCCCCTTGCCGGGTGGTTACGATGATTACACCGTTTGATCCCCTCGATCCGTAGATGGCTGTTGCCGAGGCGTCCTTCAGGACATCAATTTTCTCGATATCAGCCGGATTCAATGAGCTCAGCGACCCCCCCATTACACCGTCGATGACCACGAGGGGCGCATTGCCCTTGCCGATGGAGTTCAATCCCCGTATCTCGATGCTGTAATCGTCTCCTGGCTTTCCGTTTACTTTGAGCAAGTTAACACCGGCCACCTGCCCTTGTATGGCTCCGGCTGCCTGTATGTTGGCCGTGCGCACGATGGCATCGCGATCGACAGATCCGATTGCTCCGGTCACGTCGCTCTTTTTTACGCTTCCATAACCGATCACCACCACCTCATCGAGGTCGCTGAGGGAAGGGGATAGCGAAACATTAAGGTTGTTGGAAGTGCCGATGGAATGTTCCTGGGGCTCGAAGCCTACCAAGGTAAAGACCAGGGTCGTGGCCTGTTGGGGGACTGATAGGCTAAATCGCCCGGCACGATCGGTGGTTGTTACGGAATGGGTCCCTTTGGCCGCAACGGTGACACCCTCCAGTGGCTGGTTTTGATGGTCCGTTACACGGCCCGAGATTTCACGTTGCAGAATTTCTGTATCAGGCACCGGGGTACTTATTTTTTTCCGGTGTATCAGCACCGTTGTGTTTTCAATCTCATAGGTGAGCGGTTGCCCGGAAAAACAAGCTTCCAGTACTTCATTTAAGGAAGCATTCCTGAAGTGAAGGTCGACCGTTTTGGTTCCTTGTAGGTGTGTGCTATTGTACAGAAAGTCGTAACCGGTCTGTTGCTGAATTTGGTCCAATACAGATGCGATTGAAGCCTGTTTGACGTTGATAGTCACTTTTTGTGCATAGCTTTTTGCACCTGCTTGCAGGATGGTAACGATCAGCAATACAGCGACTAATTTCATGGTTAGCAACAATTTGAATAGATATCGCCGAGGCCGGCGAAATGCAATAGATTTTTTATACATTTGACAAAATGTTTGGTTAATAATTGATTATGTACTCAACGAATTAGTTCAATACCAGCATTTGTGCCGGGTGCGCCGCGAACGCCTCCGGCTTTTTTCTGGTCATTGCGATGCAGGTATACCTACTTCATGACGACCACCCTCCTTTCCCTGATTTCAAAGTGTATAGGGGCGAGTTTCTCCAGATGGCTGAAGAGCTGCGCCACATTTTTTGAACGTTGGAATGTTCCGGAAAACCGGTCGTCGAATTGTCCTTCATACTCTACCGCTTCAATATCGTACCAGCGAGATATTTTTTCTATGATATCTTCGATGGATTCGTTGTCAAAGCGGAAATAACCGTTTTTCCAGGCGATTGCCGATCGGACGTCTGCTGCGGACCGGTGAATGGCTCCGGTAGCTTCGTCGACTACGGCCTGTTGTCCGGGTTTTAGCGTGATGTTATTTCCATTTTTGGAGACATTGACCGATCCTTCCACCAGTGTGGTTGTCGTCTGTTTTTCATCCACGTAAGCAGATACATTGAAATGTGTGCCGAGCACCTGTATCGTGCTGCCGTTGGCATCCAGGAAAAAGGGTTTTGAAGCATCGTGCGCTACTTCGAAATAGGCTTCTCCGCTGATCGATACCGTTCTTTTATCATGCGGGAACACGACCGGATAGCGAATGGAAGACCCGGTGTTTAACCATACCTTGGTCCCATCGGGTAGCAGGATCCGGTACGTACTGCCCTTGGGTGTGCTAAACGTATTGTATTTCAGCGTATTGCTTTGATTGCTGTTGTCGACGGTTTTATAGAAAACGCTGCCATCTTCGGTCTTTGTGATTTCAATACCCGATTCCTGGGCTAAGATTCCGTTTGCCGCATCATCCAGCAGAATGGTACTGCCATCCGCCAAGGTAAGTATTGCCTGATTTCGATCAGGCAGCAGGATGCTATCCCTCGTTGTGTTGCTTTGAAGGTTGGCCCTGTCCAACTGTTTGCCGTTGTATAACCAACTACCCACAGCGATTGCTGCGACAAGAACCGCCGCAACCTTTACGAATGAAAACAGGAAGTGTTTTTTGGTTGGCCTGATCGGTGAAGGGGTTAGCTGCCGTTCCTGAATTTCGGCGAGAAGCTGATCATATACATGCTTTTGGCGATCAGGTTCAAATGCAGTTTGTTCGTTAGCCGTTTGCAATGCCTCGTCAATAGCCGAAGAAACAAAAGAAGTGTCCGTGGTATCCAGATATTCCAGCAACTCGTGACAGTCCTTGCGTGTGATGGTGTTGTCAACGTATTTCTTTAGCAAAAGCTGCAAGCGGTTTTCGTTCATTGTCCTATCGGCAAATAAATTGGCTCCTCGTAATGGAGGTTATATAAAGAGAACACAGATAAGTACGGGTAGGACTAGTTGAAACAGAATTTTTTTTTGCGGCGGTGTCAGCTTGCCAGCAAGCTGGAAAAAGTAAGTGCCAGAAGATAGGTGTAGCCCGATTGATGCAGCGAATTTTTCAATGTTTTCAGGGCCTGCACCATGTGATTTTTCACCGTATTGGGTGATAAGCCCAATTTCTCGGCAATTTCGTGGTGGGAGAGGCCTTCTTCCCTGCTGAGTTTGTATATCCGTTGTTGCTGTTTGGGGAGACAGGCGATCAGGCGTTGGGCCTGTTGTTCCAATTCGACCGCCATAAGCTGCTCTTCGGGTGGGCGACCGGCCACCTCCATACCATTCATCAATTGCTCAAACAGTACGGGGGATTTACGGATTTCCCTTAGTTTATTCAAGCATAGTCGTTTGGTTATTACATACAGGTACAGCCATAGGTTGCCCTGATCATCCAACCCTTCCCGATTAAGCCATAGCTTCAGGAATACATCCTGCACGATTTCTTCACTCCAGGAAGCATCTTTTAGGAAACGGAAGGCCAACTGGTATACCTGTCCGCTGTGAATGTCATAGATCATGCGGAAGGCAGCTTCGTCGCCAGCCATCAAATGCCGGATAGTTGAGGAATCAACAGAAGACATGGTATAAGTTTATAATTGTATTAACCAATTACAAACCTACTATAAAAATGTAACCAATCCAAGAGAAAGAAACGGGTCGATCATCGGGGTTGCATATACGCTTTCAGAAATTGTGCGGTATAGGTATCCGCATGTTTCACCATATCCTCCGGAGTGCCTTCAAATACGAGGTTACCGCCTGCCTGACCGCCTTCGGGACCAATGTCGATGATCCAGTCGGCGCTTTTGATCATGTCCATGTTGTGCTCGATGACAAGGATGCTGTTGCCCTGGGCAATTAAAGCGTCAAACGATTTCAGTAATTTTTTGATGTCGTGGAAATGCAGCCCGGTGGTGGGCTCATCAAAGATGAAGAGTGTATTTTTGCTGTTATTGCCTTTAATGAGAAAGGAAGCCAGCTTAATCCGTTGGGCTTCGCCGCCGGAAAGCGTGCTGGAAGACTGGCCCAGCTTGACATATCCCAGCCCGACATCGCCCAGGGGTTGCAATTTGGCGATGATTTTCGGCTGATCCGCAAAAAATTCGAGTGCTTCATCTACGCTGAGATCAAGGATATCGGACACGTTTTTGTCCTTCCAGGTGACGTCGAGTACGTGCTGTTTAAAGCGCTTGCCGCCGCAGGCTTCACAAGGAAGCACGATGTCGGCCATGAATTGCATCTCGATTTTAACCTCTCCTTCTCCCTGGCATACGTCGCAGCGGCCACCCTCAACATTGAATGAAAATGCGGCTGGTTTCAATCCGGCCGCTTTAGCGGCCGATTGGGAACTATATAGCGCCCGGATTTCGTCCCAGGCCTTGACGTAGGTCACGGGATTGGAACGTGATGAGCGGCCGATGGGATTCTGGTCGACCAGCTCCACCTGCTCAATCCGCTGGATGTCGCCATCGATGCCGTCGTACTGGCCGGTCTGTTCGCCGGAATAATTACCGATTGCTTTTTGAAGTGCCGGATATAGAATGCGTTTTATCAACGATGTTTTTCCCGAACCCGATACCCCGGTCACCACGGTGAAGACATTGAGCGGAAAACGGACATCGATTCCCTGTAAGTTGTTTTCGCGGGCCCCTTTGATACGGATTGCATCGTGCCATTTGCGCCGATTTGCCGGTACGGGAATATATTCTTTACCACTGAGGTACTTGCCGGTAAGGCTGTGGTCGTCCGCTAGAATTTGATCATAGGTGCCGTCAAACACCAATCTACCGCCGTTTACACCCGCTTCAGGCCCGATGTCAATCAGGTAGTCTGCCGACTGCATCATCTCCTGTTCGTGTTCCACAACCAAGACCGTATTGCCTACGTTGCGTAGGGATTTTAACACACCGATAAGGCGCTGTGTGTCGCGCGGATGCAGACCGATGCTGGGTTCGTCCAACACATAGATCGAGCCGACCAACGAGCTGCCGAGTGACGTGGCCAGGTTAATCCGTTGTGATTCGCCTCCGGAGAGTGTATTTGACAGGCGATTGAGTGTCAAATAACTCAGTCCTACATCGGTAAGAAACAACAGGCGATTGCAGATTTCCGTTAGGAGCCGACTCGCTATTTTACGCTCGTTTTCTGACAAATTCAAGTTTTGAAAGAATAGGAGTGCAACATCCAGTGGCATCAGCACGATATCCGAGATGGATTTTCCATTGATTTTTACGTAGGAGGCGTCTTTACGCAGGCGCGTTCCCTTGCATTCAGGGCAGTCGGTTTTGCCGCGGTAGCGAGAGAGCATTACGCGGTACTGGATTTTATAGGTCTGCTCCTCGAGTTCTTTAAAAAAGCGATTCAGGCCCTCAAAGTAGCGGTTGCCTGTCCACAGCAATTCCTTTTGTTCGTCGGTCAGGTCGGCATAGGCCCGATGTATCGGGAAATCGAATTTTATAGAGTTTTTGACGAGGCGCTGCAGCCATTCGCCCATTTTTTCACCGCGCCAGGGAGCGATTGCCCCATCGTACACGGATCGACTTTTATCGGGGACGACCAAATCCGGGTCGATGCCGATAATCCGGCCATAGCCTTCGCAGCGTTTGCAGGCTCCATAGGGATTGTTAAAACTGAAGAAATTGGGCGTGGGCTCTTCAAAAGTAATGCCGTCAAGCTCGAACCGGTCTGAAAAGGTATGTACCGTGCCGTTCTCTTCTACATAGCAGTCTCCCTTTCCTTCAAAAAAAGCCGTTTGCACGGAATCTGCGATGCGATTGGCGGTATCCTCTTCGCCGTCAACTGTAATCCGGTCGATGACGATCAGCAGGTCTCCGGGTTTTGCCGTCCGGTTTTCGACAGCGGCATCTTCCAACAACGACTCAATTTTTTGCATGGTTCCGTTGTAGATGACCCGCACAAATCCTTTCTGTAAAAGAATGGCCAATTCTTCTTTCAGCTTGCGGTTGTTGGTGGGGTGCAACGGCGCACTGATGGTCGTTACTGTACCTTGGGCAAGCGAAGTTACAAAGGAAGTTACCGACGTGACGGTGTCTTTCTTCACTTCCTCACCCGACACGGGGGAATACGTTTTGCCGATCCGGGCATAGAGCAGCTTCAGGTAGTCGTAGATTTCGGTGGATGTCCCCACCGTGGAGCGGGGATTGCTGGTAATGACCCGCTGTTCGATGGCAATAGCCGGTGCAATGCCCTTAATATAGTCCACCTCAGGCTTGCTCATGCGCCCCATAAACTGCCGGGCGTACGACGAGAGGCTCTCCACATAACGGCGTTGCCCTTCGGCATAGAGTGTATCAAAAGCCAGGGATGATTTGCCGGAGCCCGACATGCCGGTTACCACCACGAGCTTATTTTTTGGGATGGCCACGTCGACGTTCTTGAGGTTGTGTACACGTGCGCCTTTGATGAGAATATGGGTTTTGGGATCGAGCGTTGCTACTTCTGTATTCATATATGGACCAAGCGACCATACAGTATGCTGTACGGGAGATACAAAAGTACGGATAATTTTTTTAGTATCAACACTCCCTTGTTATGCGAAAGCGTAACAAGGGAGTGTAGTAAGGGAGGGACAGTGCGGACGGTTATTTTTTCTCGACCGTCAGTACGGCTTGGTCGTTGCCTCCGGTCAGGTCCAGCGTCAGTACATAGGTGGCGCCGACCTCCAAAGTTTGCCCTTCTGCAATGCCTAGGTTGCCGGGGTCTCGGCCATTGCTGCCGTCGCCCACGAAAATGAGATCGCTGGTGGTGCTGAGTGCGGCATTGGTAAATTCTCCACCCCAGCCCTTTTGGTGGAAAAATTTAAAATTGATGTTATCCGAGGTGACGGTGGTACCGGCAACTACGGTGATTTGATAAGTCTTGTCTGCCACCGGAGCCATACAGAGCGCTTTTTCGGTCGTCCAGCCGACAGCATTGGTTGCTACGGATGGTTTTCCAATGCCCTCGCCAATAATCCATACCGCGCCGGATCCATCGGTTTGCAACGTGGCTAAGTCCGATCCATTGAGTGCTTCTACGATGAAATATTCACGATTGAAATCGGCCGTTATTCGATAATTGCCTGCCTTCGGTTGGAACAGGAGGTTGCCGGATGCATCCCGGGCGAAGTAATCGGGATCGATCCACCACGCATCCAGGTCCTCAAAGCCATCGATGACCACAGGCTCTTCATGATTCAGTGCGAGGTCCACCTGATAGGTGTTGTCATCCACTCGATCCATCACCGTTTGGTTAATTGCATAAGCGATGATAAACGGTGATGCTTCGTAGTTCAGGGTGTTGAACGTAATGGAATAGTTACCCGAGAATGCGTTGGAAAATGGGATGTTGCTGGTGCTGCCCTCCTTGATGGCATTCTCCACCCAGCCAAATGTTAGCTCGTTTCCATTCTGGCCATAGGCAGGGGTCTTGATATACCCGTTTACCTTGGCGGGGAAGCTGGTAGACGCCGTATACATATATAATCCTGTGCGTTCCATCCGGTATTCGGTGTCATCGGCAGCTACCAGCGTTACGTAGGGATAGTCCGGTCGTTCCAGCGGAAGCTCGTAGGTTTCTTCCCGTATGGTGAAGTTGATGTTTTGCAATACCAATTTGAGTGTGGCGGTTCCATTGGGCACATCGGCATAATAAGGGATATAGATTTTGCCGGTGTAATCACCTTCCGCCTTGGTGCGGATGACGGTTTCGGATACCAGCTCATCGCTGTAGTACAGGCGGGCTTTCAGGGTTGACAGGGGTATGCGCGCATCGTCCGAAACGCCCACGGTAAATTGGAGGCTATCGCCGAAATAGGCGGAAGCAAATTCTGTCTTGGTATTGAGCACGGGATTTCCCGGTGCCTTTTGCTCTTCTTTTTTGCAGGCATTCATTGCCAGAAAGCCGGCGAGAAGGAATAAGGTTATTATTGGGTTCTTCATGATTTTACGAATCTAATTCCAACGATAAGAAACTACTGACTTGGCGGGTACTTCATAGCTGAAGTGGTGCGTGCCATCGGCAAGCACGATGCGCTTTTTTTCGTCCGTATTATTAAGCAATACCGCGGCGTAGCTGCTATCGGGGTTTTCAAAAGCCGCATACATAACTCCTGCGGCGGTATAGCCGCTGGTACCGATACGGGTTGCTCCGGGCTTCACCACTGCCGATAAATGGCTGATAATGTAGTAGTGGGAGTTCCTGCGGATGGTTTTATAGTCATTTTTATTGATATCTACGGCGCCGTAACAGGTTTGGCACCCACCGTCACGGTTGGGACCTCGGTCGCTATCGAGCATGAGATTCCACACAATGACCGCTCTGCACCAATTGTTTACGGTGCCGAGGGCCACTTCCTCCATATCGTCCATTAAACGGGTAGTTAAATTTCGGCCATCGTTCCAGGTACCGATAGAGGTTTCTGTAAAAATCAACTCCTTATCCGGCCGCTGTTGGCGGATGTCAAGCAGTTCCTGGCGATTACCCCCATAGTTATGGTAGGCTGCGCCTGCCACAAAAGAAGCAGCGGCCTCATCCTGGTATATTTTGACGGGGTAGTCGTATTGGTCGGCCATGTTATCATAGTTATAGTTGTGGTCGAAAACATAGATTTTCGTTTCCAAGCCCGCGTCCCGCAACCGGGGGCCAAGCCCTTCTTTGATAAATGCCTGCTGCTCCTGCCACCCCATGAATAAAGAGGCGGAATTACCGCGGTTAAGCGGTTCATTTTGCGGAGTTACCGCGTAGATGGGAATCCCTTCGGATTCCAGGGCCTGTATCCACTTGACGAAATAAAGACCATAATCGGAGTAGTAAGCCGGATTAAGGTGACCGCTCGTCCACGCGTTGTGCGGCTGACGGTCCGTGAGGTTGTTTACCTTCATCCAACGGGGGGGGGTCCACGGCGAGCCGATGATTTTGATCGACGGATTGATAGCCAGGATTTCCTTGAGTATGGGAATGACGTAATCCCGCTCCTCGCTCTGCAGGGCAAAGTTCTCAATGCCGGGATTATCGCATAGTGAGTACTCGCTGAGTGAGAAATCGGAGCAGCCGATGGCGATGCGGATGTAGCTATGTCCATACCCCTCGGATTCGGAGAAAGTTTCCTTCAGAAACTTCGCACGATCTTCGGTATTCATCTGCATGAGGTTGTAACTGGTAGACCCCGTGATGGCGGCACCGAAACCGTCCATCTCCTGGTAGCGCTGGGTTGGATCGAGTGTGATGGTAGTGGGAGACATATTGGATGACTCACCGTAGTCAACAGTTTGCCATGTCAGGTCTTGCGAAAGGTCGGCCGTGGTGACCAAAACTTTCACGTCTCCGTCTGTGACTGGAGGCGCTGGCTCCGGCTCGGGTGTGGAATTGTTGTTCGAGCTGCAGGTAGCGAAAAGAAAGCAGACCAGCATGAGCTTGGCGATATGGTGATAAAAAAGTTGGCTGTTCATACGAAGTGTTTGCAATGTCAATATCCGGGGTTCTGTACTAATTTGGGATTCTGATCGATAGCGTTTTGTGGAATGGGCAGCCGGTAAGAGGTGCTGTTGAACGGATAGGCCTGTGTTAAGCGTCCTTCGTCGCTGGCGTAGACAGCGTTCATCACCTCTTCCACTTTATCCAACCGCACCAAATCGAACCAGCGCTGTCCTTCGAAAGCGAGTTCGAGCCGCCGTTCTTTCAGGAGTGCATCCAGCATCGCTGTTGGGTCGGTGCGCACAGCGCTGGATAAGCGGGCTAGCCCGGCACGCTGCCGGATTTGGTCAATAATTGCCGCTGCGTCTTCCAGGTTACTCGTCATAATCAGGGCCTCGGCTTTCAGTAACAGGATATCTGCATAACGGAGCTTAATGATGCTGTTATGGGCCGAACGGATCTTGTACATAAACGGGTAGTTAGCTGCGGGGTAATAATTGCTCCAGCTGGTTTCGTAGTACACAATGGCCTGCTCGTAACGCTTTTCGTCGCCCTCCTGTTGGTAGGCACGGATGAGGTTGCGCGAGGGGGTTACCCATTTAGCCCAGGTAAAGCTGTTATCATAGTTGGACAGGTCGCGGCCGAACATCCACGTAACCCAGTTTCCGCTTCCGGGAAAAAAATGGGCTTCCAGGATGGACTCCACGGTGTTGCGGGCCTGAGCATCGGATCCGGCTGCATTGGTACCAAAGAGTTCGTTCAGGTCGGCTACCAAGCCAAAGCCGTCTGCAGCAAGCTCGTCTGCATACTGGATGACTTTGGTATAATCCCGTATCGGTTTCTCGGCATACACTTTTGCGAGCATGGCCCGGGCGACTGATTTGGTAAACAAGGTTTTATCTGAAGGGTTTACAGCAGGCGCATCTGGAAGCGCCTCTAGCAAGTCTGTCTCGATTTGGCGGTAAACCTCTTCCTCGGGCGATTGGGCCGGGAAATACAGATCGTAGACTTCCTCGATGTTTTCGGCCGTAATATCCGGCGCTTCGGTGATAATCAACGGCACATCACCCCATATGCGCACCATGTCAAAATAAACCAGGGCGCGGAAAATTTTTGCCTCGGCCTTGTACTGTGCACGTTCGGTTGTTGTTAGGGACGCATCTTGTACGCTGTCAATATTGAGCAACAGCCGGTTAGCCCGTGCTACGTCTTCCAGGTACCGTGTCCAGTCGCGTGCTAACACGGAGTTCGAAGCGTCCAACGCATTGTTTTCAAACGGAATTACTTCGGCACCCGTGGTACCGCCATATGCATTGTCGGAATGTGCATCGGCGATGAGCAACAGATCGAGATACCAGTGCTCCTGGCGATCGTTCAGCTGACGGTAAATAGTCTGCATATGGCTTTCAACAGCGGCTTTGTCTTTAAAAACCACCTCTTGCCCTGCATCGTTGACACCCTCGGTAACATCCGAATAGGTATCTATTGGTTCGGTGATCAGTGAGCACGACGACAGTAGCGCCGCCATGCCGGAAATCATCAGAATATGAGCGTATATTTTCATCTTATTCGAATTAAAATTCAACATTGATGCCTACCACAAACGACCGGTTTTGTGGATATGTACCCCAGTCTATGCCTTGTACGGCACCGCTGTTGCCCCATTGGTTTACTTCGGGGTCCATGCCCGAGTAGTTGGTCCAGGTAAGCAGATTAGTAGCCGAAATATAGGGTTGTAACCGGTTGATGCCTAGGCGTGTGAGTGCATCTGACCGAACATTGTATCCCAAGGAAATGTTTTTTACACGGAGGTAGCTTCCATCCTCCACAAAATAAGAGGAGTTGCGCAGGTCGAACCCAGCTTTGGGCACGTCCGTAACCTGGCCCGGGATGCGCCAGCGGTCCAGCACACGTGTCGATTGGTTCTTCCCATCATACATCCCTTCGGTTTCGATGCGCGAAGCATTGAAAATATCATTGCCGTACGACCCTTGTAAAAATACGCTCAGGTTAACGTTTTTCCAAGAAAGCGTATTGGTCAATCCGAACGTAAAGTCCGGATTCGGGTCGCCGATGTACGAACGGTCCGTGGGCGTAATTTTTCCGTCCTCATTGAGGTCCCGATAGATGAGCTGGCCGGTTTCCGGATCCACTCCGTCGGCCACGTAGCCGTAGAAGCCGCTCAACGGACGTCCGGGCCCGTTGCGTACCACTTGGTCGCTGATGACATCGCTGGTCGGCGCCGCCCAGTAGAACGGGGTCAGGGCAACGTAATCAAACCGGTTGCGGTTAAAGGAAATGTTAAAATCCGTATCCCAGCTGAAATCGCCGATGAAATTGCGGCTGTTTACAGCAATTTCAAAGCCACGGTTGCTCATCTCGCCTTCGTTGCGGATAATCGAACCGGATGCTTGCCCTGGGGGCAAGGTCACCCACATGAGCATGTCGGTCGTTTTCTTGTAATAATAGTCGAGGTTTACCGTCAGTCGGTTGCGGAGCGCGGTGAAATCGATGCCCACGCCGGTTTGCGTCGTGGTTTCCCAGGTCAGGTCGCGCGTCCGGAGATTGGCGGGCGAGATGGTGGGCACGGCATTGACATATTCTTCTTCAAACCACGGAAGGCGGGTAATGTTGTAGCGTTGCAAGTACGCATAGTCGCCCACGCCCGATTGATTACCCGTCTGTCCCCAGCCGGCACGGATTTTCAAATCGTCCAGCCAGGTTACGTCCTCCAAAAACGGCTCTGCCGAAAGACGCCAGGCTGCAGAAGCCGAAGGGAAGAGGCCCCATCGGTGGTCGGGGTGCAGCTTGGATGAGCCGTCGGAACGGAGATTGGCCGTGAGGAGGTACTTGCTGTTGAAGTTGTAAGACACGCGCCCGAAGAACGACATGATCGCCCAGTCGGAGCCCCCGCTGCCCGTATTGTCCCAGGCAATGCGGTTGGCCGCATTCAGCGTGGGTATCGACCCATTCCGGTAGTGCGATCCATTTATCCAACTGTTGGAATAATACGATTGCGTCCATGAAGAGCCGGCCATGACCTCCAGGTTGTGCATACCGAACGACTTGTTATAGTTCGCCACATTGTCCCACGTGGTGACCGTGTTGATATTGCGGTTGTCCGAACCCTCGCCATACTGATTGCGGCCCCAAGAGGTGGTATAGGGATCTAAGAAGGAAGTATTCACCGCATTGCGGCGGTCCAATGTAAACGAAGACTTGAGCGTGAGTTCCGGAAGAAAGGAGATTAACGCATGGCCCGAAGCAATTAATCTATTTTCCCGGTTCTGGTTGTCCTTGCTGCGAGCCAAATTTTCCAGGGGGCTCGTGATATTGACCCCATAGAAATTGGTATTGTATTGCCCGGGATTTTCCGGATCCCATATGGGTGCAAAGGTCGGCGTGTTAATCACGGCCAATACCACACCGCCTCGGTTGGCCCCATTGCCGGTGTTGATGCCATTGCTGGAATAGTCGGAATAGGTTACGTTGGCATTGACATTGAGCCATTTCCGTACCTGATTGTCAATGTTGGCCCGGAAGTTATACCTTTTATAAAAAGCCGCATCGAGTACTCCCTTTTCGTCCAGGTAACCTCCGGAAAGGAAATATTTCAGCTTTTCGGTACCGTCGGAGATGGATACTTGATAGTTTTGAATCCGGCCAGGCTGATAGGTTTCTTCAAACCAATCCGTCTGATCGGTCAGTCCATCGGGCAAATTTACGATGCCAATTTCGTCCATCAGTTCGGTGTATTGCGCTGTGTTGAGCGGCGTAATGGAGTTGGCAACCTGGTTTTGGGTAACTTGGGCGTTGACGGCAATGCGTGCCTCGCCCGGCCTGCCGGTTTTGGTCGTTATGAGCACCACCCCGTTGGCCGCACGCGAGCCGTAGATGGCTGCCGATGAAGCATCTTTCAGGATTTGCATATCGGCGATATCCTGTGGCGAAAGGAAGTTGATGTTATCCACCGGCACCCCATCAACCACATAAAGCGGGTCGTTGCTGCCGTTGAACGAAGTCGTTCCGCGGATACGGATAGACGTTTCGCCCCCCGGCGCCCCGTTCGGCTGGATAACCGACACGCCGGCTGCCCTGCCCTGTATGGCTTGTGCCGCTGATACAATCGGCCGTTCATTGAGGTCGTCCATTGAGACGCTGGAAATAGCGGTGGTTACGTCTTTACGTTTCACCGAGCCGTAACCGATGACGACTACGTCTTCCAGCATGTTCAACGAGGGGTTAAGCTGCACCGCCATGGGAGTGTTACCGGCAGGTAGCTCAATCGGATCATAACCGACAAAGGAAATGGCTATAACCGCCCCTTCAGGCACATTATTCAAAACAAAATGGCCCTTATCATCCGTTGTCGTGCCATTCGTTGTTCCCTTTTGGGAGACGGACACGCCGAACATGGGCTGCCCGTTGCTGGCATCAATCACCGCACCTGTAACACGCAGGCTGGTCTGGGCAAAACCTGGTGAGGTGTTGAGCCACGTCAGTAGTAAAAAAATAGGGAAAATACCCCTTTTTAATTGTGTAAAGAAAAGCTGCATATCCAAGATGTTTAATACAGGTTATTATTTGGGTTTATTGGCTATCCCAACCGTTGCAAAAGCGACCGTCGTTCTTGCACGACAAAATTAAGTACCGTCTCCGGGGAAATTTCCTACTTCCGGCAGCGATGAAGGGAAAAAGTAAAACCTGTAAAATTTATTTATCTTGTATTCAGTGTTTTGTGTTTTTGCTGCCAGCCGAAAAAGTAACCTTTGAGCAAGTCATTTGGCCTAGGTAATCTGTCGGAGCGTACCTATTTGTTTGATCTGAGCTTCAAATTCTTCACGCGACATAGCTGCTTTGTGCCTTATTTTTGTGCGGTAGTTATAGACGGTTCGTAGGGAGTAGCGCAGGAAACTCGCGATTTTTACGCTGTCCGTGATGCCAAGACGCAACAGTGCAAAAATCCGCAGTTCGGTGTTAAGCAGCTCGCCGGGCTTGGGAAGAATCTCTTCATCGGGCAGCAGCAAGCTGTTGAATTCAGACACAAATGTCGGATAAAGGTTCAGGAAAATGGTATCAAAATTACGGTATAATTCGGCCAATTCGTTTTCAGCTAGGTCGGTTGACTTTAATTCTTTGAGCAATAGATTATATTGGCTGTTAACCGCTTTCTTATGCAGGGATTTGCGGTAATTTTCGAGCTTTTCGATGTTGGCTGAGCAGATATCAAAGAAATGGGCGATGTATTCTTCCTTGATGTGGTTGGCTTCAAACAGGTTTTCATTCGCCTTCCGGAGCGCATGGTTTAACTGGCTGAGTTGCTGGTTTGTTTGAGAGAGGGCTTTTCGGGTTTTCGCCAGCCGCTTCATCTGGATATAGCTGTAGACAATGCCAATGATCAAACCGAGGGATAATAGGCTGATTAAAATTAAGAAGAGCCGGAGCCCGGCTTTCTGTTCTTGTTCCAGCGCCCGGAAGGACGCATTGATGATCGGATAGTAGCTCGTGCTTTCCACGGTGCGGTATCGTACGTTGCAAAATATGGCATCGTTGATGGCCGCTTCCATAAACTGATAGGCCTGCGTGATGTCGCCCATATCATAAAAAGTCAGGGCCAGGCCCTGAAGCGATGCATTGTCTTTAATGGAATTAATGACGTCAGTAATGGCCGATAACGCGAAATAATGCAACTGTTGGGCGATGTCGCCTTCATTTTTGCTGATGACCCCGAGGAGGTACGTAATGAGCGCTTGTTCCGGATTTTGGTTGTCGGTTTGGTCGAGCAAAGCCAGTAACCTTACCTCCGCCTGTTTGGGTTGCCCGCGGTACAAGATGCGGGTAGCTGCGGTAATCTTGTATTTTAAAGAGTTTGTATCCAGTACAGCCAGCAACGAGTCGCGGTATAATTCGCTTTTCTGGTAGTAGGCATCGTTGGCATTGCTTTGTCCGTACCGGCTGCAAAATGAGAGGTATGTTTCGTAATAATGGGGCAAAAGCTCGCTGGCAAGTGCGGTGCGGTCTATTCCCTTCAGCAGCTCCTCCGATTCAATATAGAGTCCGCCGGAGGAATACAGCCAAGCCAGCTGGATGGCTGTTTCGTCTTTGAAGTTGGTGTTGGCCAGTGCCTTTGCAATCTGTTGGTTTCGCTGTGCATAGAAAATGGCCGAATCGGCTTTGTATTTTTTGTAAGCTTCAATAAGCTGCCGATTAAGTTGGTATTGGCGGAATAGGTTCGGCGGGTCCTGTTGCAACTGCTGCTTGAGGGTAGTTATTTTGTTTTCTTTTACCGTATCGTACAGGTCCCTGTTTTGCATGACCTGCTGGAGTTTTGCGAGTACAGCGTCGTTGGCCTTGGCGGAGTAAGCAGCTAGGACGATCAGAAGCAACAACAAAATGGGGCTTGGCTTCATTTTTACAAACTTAGCTAAACTCGCTTTTATATGCAATATAATTGCGTCGGTCTCTCCTCTGCCATTGAGGGACAACTTTGTGCCCTATTTCTGGAGGTAACTTATTATCTTTAAACCCATGAAAGTCACCTTTTTCTCGGCAAAGCCTTATGATAAGGATTTTTTTGGGCGGCTCAACGAAACCTTCGGCTTCGATTTCATCTTTTATGAAACTCATTTAGGGCCACATATCGTCAATGCGGTAGAGGAATCGGATGCCGTCTGTGCCTTTGTCAACGACAAGCTTACGGCGGAAGTATTGCGCATTTTGGCCGACCGGGGTGTGAAATACATCGCCATGCGATGTGCAGGCTTCAACAACATCGACCTGGATGCTGCCAGGCAATACGGCTTGCGTGTTTGCCGTGTACCGGCCTATTCGCCGGAGGCGGTGGCAGAACATGCTCTGGCCATGATGCTTACCCTCAACCGTAAAACTCATAAAGCGTATAACCGGGTGCGGGAACAGAACTTTTCACTTAATGGCCTCATGGGCTTTAATCTGCATGGCAAGGTGATCGGCATTGTCGGCACGGGCAACATCGGGAAGGCATTTGCCCGAATCATGCGCGGTTTTGGTTGCGAGTTACTTGCTTATGACCTGTATGAAGACGATGCCCTCAAGACTGCTGGAGTAAAGTATGTGCCTTTATCCCAGCTTTTTAACCGGGCAGATGTTATTTCGCTACATTGTCCGTTGACCCCTGACACCAACCACCTGATCAATCGGGAAACACTGAAGTTGATGAAACCGAGGGTGATGATTATCAATACGAGTCGGGGCGGGCTTATTGATACGGCGGCAGTGTTAGAAGGGCTGCGCTCCAAGCACATCGGCTATCTGGGAATCGATGTATACGAGCAAGAGGAGAAACTCTTTTTCCGGGATCTTTCACAAACGATATTAGACGATGATGCCATTCAGCTGCTTATGAGTTTTCCCAATGTGCTGGTGACCGGTCATCAGGCTTTTTTTACCGCCGAAGCATTGGAAGAGATTGCGTCTACAACATTGACTAACCTGTCGCGTTTATCTCAGGGGCTGGAACCCGAAAATCCCGCAGCGCTGCTGGTATAAGCGGCGAACCGATCCGAAATGAATAGTTAATGTACATTAAGTAAAAGAAAACAACATGTCCAAGCTACACCGAAGGGATTTTATCAAATTGTCCGCAACGGCGGGACTGGCAGCTTCCTTGTGGGAACCGCTTTTGCAAAAAGCGTTGGCGGTACAGGCCTACAACGCCACAAGGTCCATAAAAGATGTACAACACATTGTGATCCTCATGCAGGAAAACCGTTCCTTTGATCACTATTTTGGCGCAATGAAAGGGGTGCGCGGTTTTGGAGACCGTTTTCCCATCCCGCTTGAAAGCGGTCAGCGGGCATTTCATCAGTCAGACGGCAAAAAGATTGTCCCTCCTTATCGTGCCGACCGGAAAATATCAAACGCTGCTTTCGTCAATGGCACTCCGCATAATTTTCCAGATACGCAAGCCGCGTGGAATCAGGGAAAATACGGATTCTGGCCGTTGTTTAAGACCCCCTATTCCATGGCGTATTATACCAGGGAAGAAATTCCCTTTCAATACGCCATGGCCGAATATTTTACCATCTGCGATGCCTATCACTGTTCCATTGCCACGGGTACAGATCCCAACCGGATCGTGTTTTGGTCAGGATCCGGTTGGGATCCTGAAAAGCAGGCAGCCGGCATCAACTGCACCGATGCGGATTCGGAACCGGTCAACCTCCGTTGCTGGATCAAAGGCGAAATGCCGGACCCGGGATATACCTATCAAGGAAGTGCATTCAAATGGCCCACCATTCCGGACGTGTTGCAACAGGCGGGGATCAGTTGGCGCATTTATCAGGATCCGAACGATAATTGGACCGGGGCTATGCACGGCTGCCTGGCCTTTGAAAGCTTCCGGAATGCGAAACCCGGGGATCCGATCTATGAAAATGGAATGCGGCACTGGTCGCTGGAAGACCTGGCTAACGACGTGAAAAACAATACCCTTCCGCAAGTAAGCTGGATATTGCCCTCACAGAGCAATTCCGAACATCCGGGTGCTCCTTCCAGCCCCTACCGTGCGTCCAACTTTACACACGAAGTGTTGTCTGCCATTACGTCCAATCCGGCGGTATGGAGCAAGACCGTTTTCTTCCTGACTTTCGATGAGAATGATGGCCTTTTTGATCACCTGCCCGCGCCCGCGGTCCCTTCTTACAACTTGGATGGCACGCTGGCCGGTAAATCAACGATAGACGTTGCCGGTATGTATTTCCACGATGACAAGGACAACCTGGAAGATACCAATACGTCACGCGTTTACATTGACAAAAGAGACACGATCTCCGGAAATGTACGTCCTTGGGGGATGGGTCCCCGTGTGCCGATGTATATTCTGTCCCCTTGGAGCAAAGGCGGGTGGGTGGATTCAGCAGTGGCCGATCATACATCGATAGGACAGTTTATCGAAAAAAGGTTTGGCGTAATCCTTCCGGCTATTTCGCCGTGGCATCGCGCCGTTAGCAGTGACCTAACTTCTGCATTCGACTTTGTCACACCCAACGATCCAAAGCTGCCGGTTATGCCGGATACATCCGGATTTGAAAGCATGGATGCGGCGTCTAAAGCACTTCCCAAGGCTGTTGCTCCCGAACAGCCAGCCCAATTATACCAAGAGCGAGGAACCCGTTTTTCGCGAGCGCTTCCCTATCGGTTGCATTGCACATTGAAATACCTGAAAGATCAAAAGCAGGTACAGCTTGTTTTTGAAAACAGGGGGAACAAAGGGGCTGTATATCATGTATATGACATGCATCGGCTAGATCGGATTCCACGGCGGTACACGGTGGAAGCGGGTAAGTTGCTGGCAGACGAATGGAAGGTGAGTGAGACAAACGGTGCCTATCACCTCGAAGTATATGGCCCAAACGGGTATTTCCATAAATTTGCGGGAAATATAGGCGATGCCGAACCGGAGATCGAACTGGAATACAATCATCGAAACGGGGGGCTTTCTATTCTTTTGCAGAACAATTCACCGGCTTCTTTAAGTCTGGAAATTTCGGCGAATGCATATGATTATGAAAAGTCAACTCCGATTTCCCTGGCTCCCCGAAAAAAAATGAAGAAACAAATAAAGCTGGAAAAAAGCAGCAATTGGTACGACTTTACCGTGAAAGCCTCAACGGGTTTTTTGCACCGTTTTGCCGGAAGAATAGAAACCGGAATGGACGGCGTCAGTGACCCGGCTATGGCGACTGAAATATAGTTCTGTACTACGGATTATCGCCGAATCCGGACATACAGTATCAACATACACAGCGCTACTCCAAGAAAAAAGCAGGTGAGCCCAAAACTCCGGACACGGTTGCGTGCGTGGGCTGACAAAAAAGCGTGTGTGTTATTTTTTGATAAAACGTAGGTGCAGAGATAGCCTCCGACAAATAACAATACGATCACTAAAAACAAAAACTTCATTTGCGGTTGAATGTAACATATGCTGTGCAAAGAATAAACTAAAGTTACAGAAAAGTGGCGAGAGAGGAGTGAAAATTAAACTATTTTCAGCTATGTTTGTAAATCCGTGCTTTTAAGTTGAAAAATTGCTATTGAAAGGCAAACGTACTAAATCGTCTTTTGACTCGCTTAGGGCTTACTGGCTGGAGTTGACCGGAAAGCCAGGTGAGTTACCACGTGAAAACCGCGGTTTCAATGTGGTGTCGCTGTACGTGATGCTGTTATTGGCGATTTTGATTCCCTTGGACTTTTATCTCGGACTGTGGGAGATTGCTATTGGGTTAATTGTGACCGAAGGCATGATTATCACGATGTTCTTTTTGTCGCGTTACCGGGGTTTACACCGTGCGGGATTAATTGTATATGCCATCTATAGTTATTTGCTTGTTATCTTTACCTATTTTTACAATGGCGGGAACGCGGGGCCAGCGCTTTATTTTTTTCTGTTAACCTATCTGCTTCAGATCGCGTTCACTGCACAGCAGCTTCATTGGGTTTGGACGGGATTGCACCTCATTTTACCGGTTGGTCTGTTGGTCATCGAATATGCCTATCCATCTGTTGTGATCACAACTTACGATTCGAAAAGTTCACGTTTTATCGATTTGACAACGTCCTTCCCAATCATTATTATTTGTGTTTTTGCTGCAACCAGCTATCTTCGAAAAGCATATGAACGGGAACGGGCGGCTGCGGAACTTCGGGCGAGGCAGATTGAAAGTCAGAACAAACGGATTAAATCACAGAATAGATTATTGCAAAAGGCAAACCGTGAAAAAATCGAGTTGATATCCATCCTGGGGCATGACCTAAGAAATCCGTTGAACGCGATGACCGGTACGCTCGAAATTCTTACGAAAGAAGATCTCTCTTCTAATATGAAGAAAAAACTGAACGGAGAACTGTTAATTGCTGCCCACAATACATCCGCCCTGTTGAACAACGTACTCGCTTGGGTGTCGGGACAAATTAAGGGCATTAACCCCCTGCTTACTTGGGTAGACCCCACTATGATTATCGAACGTGTATTGGATGTGCAGGGATTTATAGCGGAGAAAAAGGACATCACAATCCAATTGAATACCAGGAAAGGAATTAAAGTGCTTGCAGATGCTGAAATGTTGGAGGTGATTGTCCGGAATCTGATAAATAATGCGCTTAAGTTTACCCCTCAAAAAGGTACGATAAACGTATCGGTGGTTGAAGATCGGGCAGTGAATGAGTGCACGATTTTGGTCCGTGACGACGGCGTTGGCATGACCGATGAAGATGCAAAAAACATATTTGAAGGTCGCATCCAATCCACATATGGCACGGAAAGCGAAAAGGGAATCGGGTTGGGGCTATTTTTATGCCGAGAGCTTACGATCCGATTAAATGGAACGATCTGGGTAGAAAGCGAACTGGGCAAAGGCTCCGTTTTTTTCCTCACATTGCCACTGTATAATGGCGGTAAACCGGATAATCCCGCCGTACTTTTTTCAAAAGAGAACGTATCTCACGCTTCTCATTAGTTTTGTTGCCCACCAAATTGGGCAGTTTTTGCCGAAAACGGAAATCCAACGATCCGACACATGTTTGGATTTATTTTTGTTAGAATAGGATTTCGTGAATACCGCGCATTTTATATATGTTTGAAAAGGAAAGAAACTTGACCATGACGACAACGAATTTAGATCCGGCGATCCAGGCACGTGCCGATGTTTGGCTGCGTGCGCCATATGATGAAGCTACGATAGCAGCTGTAAAGGAATTATTTGACACACAGCAATATACTGAGCTGACGGATAGCTTTTACAAAGATCTTGAATTTGGCACGGGAGGCCTGCGCGGCATCATGGGCGTGGGCACCAACCGGATGAATAAATATACCATCGGCCGGGCTACACAGGGGTTGAGCAATTACTTGCTTAAGACTTATGCTGGACAAACGATAAAAGTGGCTATTTCTTTTGATAGCCGAAACAACTCCCAATCGTTCGCACGGCTGGTGGCGGATGTGTTTTCTGCAAATGGTATTCAGGTATACCTCTTTTCCGAATTGCGCCCCACTCCCCATCTGTCGTTTGCCGTTCGGCACCTGAGTTGCCAAGCAGGCGTTATGCTGACGGCTTCGCACAACCCTAAAGAATACAACGGCTATAAAGCGTATTGGAACGACGGCGGACAGCTGGTGCCGCCTCACGATAAAAATGTGATTAAAGAGGTATATGCCATCGAAGGTCCGGACGAAATCAAATTTACTCCAAATGAAGCCAATATTCACCTGTTGGGAAAGGAAATGGATGATGCGTACCTGAATGCCATTGAAGCCTTGACTATCCGGCCGGAGACCGTAGCGCGCCAAAAGGACTTGAAAATTGTTTACTCACCCATCCATGGTACGGGTGTTACGTTGGTTCCACCCGCCTTACAACGTTGGGGGTTTGTCAATGTACATGTCGTAGAAGCGCAAGCCGAACCAGATGGAAATTTTCCGACGGTCATCTATCCAAACCCGGAGGAAGAGGAAGCAATGTCCTTGGCGGTAAACGCAGGAGAACGCATCGGCGCAGATGTAATCTTTGCTACTGATCCGGATGCCGATCGCGTAGGGGCAGCGGTGAAAAATAGCCGGGGTGAATACCAGCTACTCAATGGCAACCAGATCGGTAGCCTGTTGGTCAACTACGTACTGTCGGCCAAAAAGGAGCAGGGCGATTTGCGGCCTGATGATTATGTAGTGAAAACGATTGTAACCACGAGCCTGATTGCGGATATCGCGAAACAATACGGTGTGACATATTACGATACCCTCACAGGCTTTAAGTACATTGGCGAGCTGATTACATCGAAAAACGGACAAGGCCGTTTTCTCGTGGGCGGCGAGGAAAGCTATGGCTACCTGGTAGGCGAGTTGGTACGTGATAAGGACGCGGTAGTATCGGCCGTGTTCATCGCCGAAATGGCAGCTTATTACAAAGACCAAGGCAAAACCTTGTTTGATGCGTTGATAGACCTCTATGTACAACATGGTTATTATAAAGAGAAATTAATTTCGTTGACCAAAAAAGGAAAAGCCGGTGCGGAAGAAATCAAGGCCATGATGGAACGCCTGCGGAGCAATCCGCCGCAGACCCTTGGGGGTATTGATGTAGCCGAAATAAAAGATTACGAAAGCAGTGAATCGTACAACCTCAAAACGGGCAAGCGGGAGGTAATCAACCTGCCCAAATCGGACGTGTTGCAATTTATCACCGTAGATGGCGACGTAATCTCAGCCCGTCCCTCTGGCACCGAGCCCAAGATCAAATTTTATTGCAGTGTACGGCAGCCGCTTGGCAATGCTGCAGATTTTGATCGCATAGGCCAGGAGCTTGAAGATCGGGTAGACCGTATCATGAAAGACATTGCCTGATTATGCTGCACTGGGAAACGCTTTCATCCGAATATTTGGTACAGGCGCCTTGGGCCGTGCTGCGTAAAGATGTATGCCGCATGCCCAACGGCCATGTGGTACCTGAGTATTATGTGTTGGAGTATCCCGACTGGGTGAACATGGTGGCACTTACCGCCGACAATCAGTTTATTCTCGTCAAGCAATACCGGCATGGTGTCGCACAGGATGTGCTCGAGATCCCCGGCGGAGTCATTGACCCCGGTGAGGATGCTCCCACTGCGTCTGCCCGGGAGATGCTGGAGGAAACCGGTTATCGGTTTGATACCATAGAGGAATTAGCCACGCTTTTTCCCAATCCCGCGACGGCAAATAACCGTACGTATACATACTTGCTAACCGGTGGTGTGAAGGTGCAGGAGCAGGATCTTGATGAGCAGGAAGAGATTGAAGTCCTTTTGGTAACGCCTGAGGAATTGAAACAATTACTGATCGGGAACCAATTTGGGCAGGCCTTACATACAGCCGCACTTTTCTATGCATTGATGCATCTGGGACTGCTGAAATAGCAAGGTCTTTCGTTCAGCGACAGATGTAGCCGCCGAAACCCTGTTTTCCGGCATGGCAGCCAGATTATAAACCCCTAGTTCTGCTAACAGTGCTCGGCGATTTGCCGCTGAGGCAATGGGTTTTAATCGACAAACCGTCCGAATCCGGACACTCTACTGTTCGATATCGAACATTTTTTGGTATATGGCCTGTCGCGAGGCTTTGGAAGACAGCTTGTTAACTATTTGGGAATGAATTTCGTGTAAAAAAATAGTGGCGAATTATGAAGGTATTTGTGGAAAACCGGTTGTGAACGGATCCATGTAGTATAACAAGAACCATACGTATGAATAACCTGAAGATTGCGTGGCGCAGTGTACTGCGATCAAGACTGTTTACGGCATTCAATATCCTCGGTTTGGCTTTGGGATTTGCTGGTTTCATTCTTGCTTACCTGTACATTAACCGGGAAACAAGCTATGATAAATGGAATCCAAACTATGCGAACATTTACCTTGTGGGACTTTCCTATCAGGGGAGCCGTACTGATCTTACGCCGCCGGCGTTGGCAACGGCCATCAAAGCGAAGCTGCCTGAGGTAGTGGAAGTAGGAAGGGTATCCTATTTTCCTTGGGAGATGCCCTTTATACACAATGATGGCGAAGTCATTGTAAAAGACTGGAAGGCAGCGGATCTTTCCATTGCAACGATGTTTGGCATCGCAGCGCATGGCGTAAGCCTCGCGGACGAAGAGCAACCCGAAGTGAATCTGGTAACATCCGGGATTGCAAATGCGTTGTTTCCGCAAGATTCCGAACGGGTATTTGAGCCTCGGCAGATTGCACTTCAAAGTAAAGAGAGTGGTTTTGTTTATAACATCCACGGCATCACCAAAGAACGCGGATTGTCTAACTTAACCTATGAAGCCATTTTTTTCAAACCGGACCTTGCCGGCGACAATCTGGGTGATCCGCTTCAATACCAAACCTACATTCAAGTAAAACCGGGCACGGATATCGCGTTATTGGGCCATAAGATCAACGAACTCTACAAGCAGGAAATTTCGCAACAGCACCATACCGTTACCTCCGCATTTGCTAAGGGAGACGCGTATCTTGATCCGTTAAAAAATTTACACTTGCGGCCGCAGCACGGCTCGAACACCGGCTATATTACCATATGGGCATTGGGGATCTTGTCGGGAGTCATTTTATTGTTGGCCGGTATCAATTTTGCCAACCTCATGATCGCGCAAGCCCATAAACGGGCAAAGGAAATCGGTCTGAAGAAAGTATTTGGAGTGAGCCGGAGTCGGTTGACTCTGCAATTCATGGGTGAGGTTTTGCTTCAATGCCTGCTTGCTGCCGTCCTTGCATGGGGCCTGGTGGTACTTTGCAGGAATGGGCTGCAAAAATGGCTGGCTTATGACCTCGCCGCTTCTGTCGTGAATGGCAGGATCGCTTGGCAATTGCTAACGGCAGCCGCGCTTACCGCACTGATATCCGGGGTCTATCCCGCTGTCATTCTTTCCGGCTACCATCCGGTAACGATCCTGAAAGGTAACTTCCAGACCAGTCATCGCACAGCTTGGTTCCGCCACGCGCTATTGACCTTCCAGTTTGTCATAGCGATGGTATTTATCTTTGGAATGCTTATCCTCAACAAGCAACTGAATTATGTGCGGGATGGGGACAAAGGGTTTGAGCCGGCGCAGGTGATATACATCAAGAATACGGCGCTGCTCAACAACCCGGCAGATTTTAAACCTTTCCGTGACCGGATGCAAGCCTATCCCGGTATCGTATATGCGACAGTGGCGACAAGCACGCCCGGGGGAATAGGCCCCGCAGAAAAGGAATTCCAACATGTGGACCAGGTGCGCAAAGCAGACCACCTAGCAGTAGATTTCGACTATGTGGAAACAATGGGTATGGAAGTATTACAGGGTAGGTCGTTTACGGAGACTTTTGCGGCCGATTCCGCGAATGGAGCCGTTGTCAATGAAACGCTGGTCAAGGCGTTTGGGATGCAAAACCCCATCGGGCAGACCATCCGTGGGTGTGATACTGATTTCCAAATTGTGGGTGTGGTGAAAGACAGCAGGATGCAGGGCTTCGAAAAATTGGTGCGTCCAACGGTCTATTCCATCACCAATGCGTGTGGACAGTTTAAAACGGAGATTCTGGTCAAAGCCAAGCCCGGTACGACACAACAGACATTGGCCGCCCTGGAAAAAAATTGGAAATCCATTAATAGGTTGGACGGTGAACATTTCCGTTATGAGTTCATCGAGCAGAAATATGCAGCGTTGTATGCGCAACAAGAGCAGTTGGAGGCGGCCTTCAGCGCTTTTACAGTTTTATCCATTGCCATTGCCGTAATGGGACTCTTCAGCATGTCGGCCTACAGCATCAGCATCCGGCAGAAGGAGATAAGTATCCGCAAAGTGCTTGGTGCATCCGTGAGTGAGTTGTTTATGCAGCTCAACAAGCCGTTTTTTAGGGTTTTTATATGGGGAAGTTTGATTGCATTGCCGTTGGCGTATCTACTGATAGAACGTTGGCTTGATACGTTTGCCTATCGCATCGAGGTGCACTGGTGGATGTTCGCATTGGCCGGTATCTTGGCACTGCTGATCGTATTGTTTACCGTCACATACCAATCCGTACGTGCCGCGCGGGCTAATCCAGTGGATAGTTTACGAGATGAGTAAATACGCCCTATCACGGCTCGATATAACCACAGGCGGCTTGGGGTGACTTAACTATCCGAGCAGATCAGTCGTTGGCATTCTGGACTAATCCGCAGGTAAAACCATCGCTCGGCACGTTGTATTGGATACGGTTGTTAAAAGACAGGCTCTTCTTCTTCCATTATCTTTGGGGAGGCAACTTGAGGTGCGTGCAGGATTTCGACAGGTGTGGATGGCAGGAAGCTTTTCCGTGCTTGTTGTAAGATGAACGTCAATGCGAATAATGCTCCGCACGCTGCCATGGCAGCGCCAACCCACTCCGGTGATGCATAACCATAGCCCATGGCGATGGGAAGGCCGCCGAGAAAGGCACCCAATGCATTCCCGATATTAAAACTCGCTTGGCTAACTGAAGCGGCCAGCATTTCTGAACCTTTCGCCGTATTGATCATCAGTATCTGTATGGGGGCGGACAGTGCAAAGGCTATGCCGCCTAAAATGAATGTCATGACCAGTGAGGCAATCGGATACACCGCTAGGTAGTGCTGGGCCACCAAGGCAACGACCATGCCGGCAAGGAGTATAAGCGACGCCTTTGCGGGCGAAACGAGGTCGGCCAACCGGCCACCCAGTAGGTTGCCGACCAGCATGCCAACGCCTGCCAGCATCAGGATGTACGTCATCGATGATTCGGAGAAGCCCGCTACCTTAGTCATCAATGGCGAAATATAGCTATACCACGAAAAAAGCCCACCTGTGCCGATGGCGATCATTCCTACGATTAGCCAGGCCTCACGGCGCCGAAAGAAACGCAGTTGTGTTTTTACACTGGCCGCCTGCTTGGCGGGCATATCAGGCATCCATAGCTTCAGCGATAGTAAGGTGATGAGGCCGACTAATACCACAATGGTGAACGAATATCGCCAGGTGAAGTGATGGCCGATATAGGTACCTAACGGTACTCCGATCAGGTTGGCAATGGTCAGGCCCGCAAACATGATAGAGATAGCTTGTGCCTCCTTACCTGGTCTGGCCAACCGGCTGGCAACCACTGAACCAACACCAAAAAAAGCGCCGTGGGGGAGGCCTGCAAGTACCCGTGAGACGAGTAGCGAAGCGTAGCCGGGGGCAAATGCTGTAAAGGCATTGAAAACGGTGAAGAGTATCATCAACCCAATGAGGATGCGTTTGGGTGGGTATTTGCCGGCAATTACTACAAGCAGTGGCGCCCCGATTACCACACCTGCTGCGTAGGCCGCGATTAAATGTCCGGCCGTGGGGATATCAACACCCAGATCGCGTGCGATGTCCTCTAGTAATCCCATCATCACGAATTCGGTAATGCCAATACCTAATCCTCCGAGGAGAAGGGCCGTTAAACTTTTCTTTGTTGTTGCTTGCATGGTGATGCCGTAAACTCTTAGTGTAAAAAGTACACAAAGGTAGCGTATTTTTCTTTTGCGATGTATGCATCCTGTAGTGTACGCGAAAAATATGATATTAACCTGATACAACGGTACCTCGGTGTTGTGATCGAAGTGTTCGAAATCGTACAACAAGTTGTTCGGAATCGGACACCATCTGATAATGCTGCAAAGTATGCAACTGTTTAACAGCTATTTACAGTAATGGAGAGATTTTGGCAGGGGAACATGATATTTAATATATTTGATGGGTGTCGGCAATTAACTATCGGCAATCGGTAATCAGAATAAGCATTCGGCAATCAGCCGATATCCGATAGCTGACAGCCGATTGCTGAAAACAAAGGCAAAGAATGATTCAATTAAGCAGCATATTCAAATGGTACAATGTAGGGGGCAACCGCTCATTTGTACTCAAAGATGTCAATCTTCATATCGCCGAGGGCGAGTTTGTGTCTATCATGGGGCCTTCGGGATCGGGTAAATCCACCTTGCTCCACATTTTGGGACTCTTGGATGAGCCGGATGAAGGAGCCTATTCCTTTATGGGCGAAAATGTACTCGGATTGAAGGAGAAACAGCGTTCAGCCCTTTACAAACAATACATAGGCTTTGTATTCCAAGCGTATCACCTGATCGACGAACTAACGGTATACGAGAATATTGAGACGCCACTTATTTACAAAAATTTAAAAAGCAGTGAACGGAAAGCGATTGTCGCAGATCTAATCGACCGGTTTGGCATCGTAGGTAAAAAGGACCTTTTCCCGACCCAGTTATCCGGAGGTCAGCAGCAATTGGTGGGTATTGCACGGGCTTTAGCCACGACCCCCAAACTATTATTGGCCGACGAACCAACGGGCAACCTGAATTCGAAACAGGGCGAAGAAATCATGGACCTGTTCAAACGCCTGAATGAGGAAGATGGTGTGACCATTATACAAGTGACGCATTCGGAGAAAAATGCCGAATATGGCAACCGGATTATTGAACTGTTAGATGGTCAGGTTGTAAAATAAAGACAGATGCTTTCAATTAGCTTGCAGCGCAATTAGTGCTTCTGCCAACACCTTATCTGAACGGTTTCGGACTTTAAAAAAGGCTTCGTTGCCAAAGTAGTAGCGGCCCAATAAGGCCTCAATGTCACTCCGTACCATCGGTTTTATCCGGTTAGCCTCTTTGAAAGTGTAGTCGACGCCATTGTCTTGTACATATTGCAAAAAATCAAGATATTCCCGATCAGGCAGAAAATATCCTTTCAGGTAATTTTCTACAGAATAAGCTGGCAAGGACTTTGTCAATTTGCCGTACACATAGTCTTCGATAAGGTTCGCCGCACGGATATTCCGGTAGAGTGCGCTGATTTTGCTGCTGTCTATGGACACCCATATATCGGGTGAGATTCCACCGCCCGCGTATACATGTTTGCCCGATAGGGTCGTAAAGCTGACCGTATCGCTGGCTCGCGATCCCGAATCGGACACATCTCCTTTTTGTTTTTGAAGGGCTTTAATTCTGGGGTTTGTGTATGATTTTTGAATGCACCTTCCCGATGGTGTATAATAGCGTGCCACGGTCAGATTAAGCGCCGAACCGTCGCCAAACCCAAATTGCTCTTGCACCAAAGCTTTTCCGTACGATGGCCTACCGATGATAATACCCCGTTCCAGATCTTGAATGGCTCCCGCGACGATTTCGCTTGCCGATGCCGACTGCTCATCGATGAGGACAGCCAAATCGCCGTTGCCAAATATGCCATCTGCACTGGAATAATAATCGGTTCGAGGTTCGTGGGCACCTTCGGTATACACAATCAGCCGCTTATCGGCAAAAAACTGGCTGGCCAATGCGGTGGCTGCATTAAAATATCCGCCCCCATTTTCGCGGAGGTCTAGAATAAGCTGCTGTGCTCCCTGTTTTTTGAGCCGCTGAAGCGTGCTTTTGAAATCGTCGGAGGTTTTCGCACCAAAGCGCCTAATTTTAATGTAAGCTGTTGCGGTGTCTAGGATGTATGCAGCGTCGATACTGCTCACGTCTACCCGGTCACGTACTACTTTTAGTGGTAGGGGTAAGCTTTTACCATTACGGTTTATCGTGATTTCGAGGGTAGTTCCCCGGCGGCCACGAACCTTCGCTTCAATGGCTTTTTCTGAGATGTTGACGCCTGCCACGGTGTCTCCGTTAATCGCAATCAATTTGTCTCCTACACGCATACCTGCTTGTTGAGCAGGGCCACCCGTCACCAGGCCTACCGTCATCAGCGTGTCGTTCAGATTATAATATTCAATGCCGATACCTTCGAAACTTCCTTCGAGGGCTTCATGCTGTTTCAGCGCTTGATTTGGTCTGAGGTATTCAGAATGCGGATCCAATTGCTTCACTAGCTCGTCGGCCGCGAGATTCTGTAATTGATCGATATTTACGCTGTCGACATAGTTTTCGGCAATGAGGTCGATCATGCGCTGTACTTTACCGGTTTTATCGGTCATCCCCAAGGGCAGCAAACTGTTCGTACCCGAATGGGTGTTTTCATCGGCGTAATTTTGCCCAAGCAGGAGACCCAGCGATAATGCTGCACCATACGTAGCAGCCATAAATAAATTTCTTTTGGTTTCCTTGCGCATATGCTTGATAACACGCGCTAAATTAAATAGTTTCCCTCATTTTTTACCTGTAGGATGCAAAATTTACAAAAAAAGGATTTACCTCGACGGGTAAAACCAGCGCTTATCGCAAAAAGTGATAGCCCCGTAGGTTCCATCGGGCCCTTAGGGATAAGGACAATTTATTTTCTGACGAAATATTCCCATTTTTGCAAAATAAATACATAAGGCGATGCACGAGATAGAACCCTATTACCGCTGGAGAGACGATTACATCGCTGCCGAAGACGAGTTGTCACCGTTTTACGGCATAGAATACAATGAGTTTGAATTTGACAAGCAGATATACAATTTCCTGCTTCACCCGCAATGGGACAACTTTGGTTCCAACACGTTATATTTAAAAGTTCTGTTTGCAGATTATCAGCGGGGTTATGCCATTATTGAGCTGATCGGCGAGTGGAATGACGCGATATACAATGACATCATGCTGCTCAAACGAGAAGTGATCGATTTGATGGTAAGTGCGGGGATCAATAAGTTTATCCTGATCGGTGAAAATGTACTCAATTTTCATGCTTCGGATGACTGTTATTACGAAGAGTGGTTTCAGGATATTGAGGATGGCTGGATAGCGGGCATCAATTTCCGTGATCATGTAATCGATGAATTTAAGTCGGGAAACATCGATTATTTTATCAACTTCGGCGGCAAATTGGATGACCTTAGCTGGCGGAATCAAAAGCCCCTTCAGGTATATAAGGCAGTCGAAGAGCAACTCACTAAACGGCTACATTGAGAGGTTTGATCAGGCTTGATCGAAGACTTTGCCGTAAATCAATTTAAACCACGCAGTATAGTCTTCCGGTTTTTTTCTGTTTTCACGGTCAATCGTCGCACGATCTACCCATCGATAAGCCGCCACTTCTGCAGGGTTGGGTACAGGAGAGTGGTCGGCATATCCGATGAAGACATGATCCAACTCATGTTCCATCAAACCGTTGTCAAATGGGGCGCGGTAGCGAAATGTAAAGGCAAATGTCAACGGAACCTGCATGCCCATTTCTTCTTCCAGTCGGCGATAGGCGGCATCAAGCGCAGGCTCACCGGGGGCCGGGTGGCTACAGCAGGTATTAGTCCATTGCCCAGCACTGTGATATTTATCAGCCGCCCGCTGTTGGAGCAGCAAGCGGCCCTGGCTATCAAATATAAACACACTGATGGCCCGGTGGAGTAAGCCTTTCTGATGAGCTTCCAGCTTTTCCATGGTACCAAGGACCTCATCCTGCTCATTAACCAATATGACTTGTTCTCTCTTCATTAACCATTAATTAAACCGTCTTCACATGCCGCTCATCGTATCCTTCAATATCGATGATGTACCTATTCTTAACGAGGAATTCAAAAAGTGGGCGCGCTTCCTCTGATACGGGCATATTGGCAGTAGTAATAATCTGATTATCCTCTTTATTAAGATAGGGGTACGCATAGAGTTTTACATTTTTACTGAACAGCCCACTTACATATGCCAGTAACTCATCGGTATAATTACCCTTATTGTATTGTTTGGAGTTGAAAATATTGCGCAAGTTAGAAATGTTTGTGGAAATCCCCATGTTCCGCGGCTTAAACTGAGATAAATATTCCGCCAAGTAGTGGTTGCGCGTGAAATTGGATACCAAAATATGATTGCCCGTACTACAGAGATATTCGGCACGTTCAGCGAAATAATGGAGGTCATCCGGTGTAAATTGAGGCGTCTGATCGAGTACATTGCTCATCAGTACTTCGATCATCACCACCACGTTGTCGTCGGATAGTTGGAGATTGCGCTTAAACTGCTCAACCGCTAGGTTAAACAGGTCAAAATGTGGATTAGATTTTTGCCGGTACTTGGTACGCAAGATCATAATATCCTTTTTATAAAGGAAATCTTTGCTTTGGTAGGCTAAGCCCTGCGGATTGAATATGGCAGCCTTGGAAAAGCCCTTTGCAATGAGGTAGAGGTTGATGAGCCGTTCGTTTACGTCCTTGAAAGCCGGTCCGTTAACTTTGACCAGATCGATTTGAACTGCACCGGGCGACAGGTTATCGGCAAGCGATTCGATCATCGTCTGCACATCGTGGGTATAATAGTAGGCAGCAAAAACAAGATTGACACCCAATACACCTAGTACTTTTTGTTGCAATAGGTTGTCGCTGTCCAGCAGCCGGACGTGAATGATGATCTCGTTGGGGGCGTCACCCACTTCGTGCTGAAAGCGGATGCCGATCCAGCCATGCGGTTCGTTTGTCTTGTTAAAGTTGAGCGCGGCGACCGTGTTGGCAAAGGCAAACAACCGCTTATTTTGATATTTTTCACCGGTTAGTCTTTCGGTAAGTAGCTCGTATTCGTGTTCAAGCATTTTGCGTAGTCTCGATCGGCTCACGTATCTCCCAGCGTCCTCGGCGCCATAAATGGCATCGCTGAAAGCCATATCGTAGGCCGACATGGTTTTGGCAATGGTGCCAGAAGCTGCTCCCGCATTGAAAAAATTACGGGCCACCTCCTGTCCGGCACCGATCTCGGCAAACGTTCCATAGATTTCCCCATTTAGATTGATTTGTAGTGCTTTTCGTTTAGTTTCGTAGATTTCACGTGCCATGGCGCAAAGATAGCGATTTCTTTCGGCTGCATACGCCGGCCTCATCAATCCGATTATTTCTTAGTCGAGACACGACTCTGATCGGAGATATGATTTTAACTTCTTACTTTTGATGGGTAACTTTTTTACTTTTGTCCTATGTACAAGACCCTCCAACCCGTATTGCAGCAGGAACTGCAATCCATCAAAGATGCAGGATTATACAAGACCGAACGCATCATCGTGACCCCACAGGGGGCCGATATCAAGATCCAAAGCGGGGCGGAAGTGATTAACTTCTGTGCGAACAACTACTTAGGACTATCCTCCCATCCCAACGTAATCGAGGCAGCAAAAAGAACGATTGATACGCACGGATACGGCATGTCATCCGTCCGTTTCATTTGCGGTACGCAAGATATTCATAAAATACTGGAAGCTAAAATATCAGCGTTTCTCGGAACCGAAGATACCATTCTTTATGCGGCTGCATTCGATGCCAATGGTGGGGTATTTGAGCCGTTGTTTGGTGCCGAAGATGCGATCATTTCCGATGAGCTGAATCATGCGTCCATTATTGACGGGGTGCGGCTGTGTAAAGCACAGCGCTTCCGCTATAAAAACTGTGACATGGTCGATTTGGAAACGCAGCTCAAAGCGGCAAAGGGAGCCCGCCACCGCATCATTGTCACCGACGGAGCCTTTTCGATGGATGGCAGTGTGGCGCCGCTAGATAAAATCTGCGACCTCGCAGACCAATATGAAGCACTGGTGATGATTGACGAATCGCATTGTACCGGGTTTATCGGCAAAACAGGGCGTGGAACGCATGAGCTGCATGGTGTGATGGATCGGATAGACATTATTACGAGTACGCTTGGCAAAGCGTTGGGAGGTGCTTCCGGAGGATTCACCTCCGGCCGCAGGGAAATCATCGACCTATTGCGCCAGCGCTCCCGCCCGTATCTTTTTTCCAACACCCTGGCGCCGGCTATTGCGGGAGCATCCATCGCCGTGTTGGATATGCTAAGCGAAACCACCGAGTTACGCGATAAGCTAGCATCGAATACCCGCTATTTCCGGGAGAAAATGACCGCGGTAGGGTTTGACATCAAGCCGGGTGTGCACCCGATCGTGCCTGTGATGCTCTACGAGGCGCCTTTGGCCCAGGAATTTGCTGCCAGGATGCTGGAAGAAGGTATTTACGTGATCGGCTTCTATTATCCGGTGGTACCCCAGGGAAAAGCACGCATCCGGGTACAGCTCTCGGCCGCCCATGAGCAACACCATTTGGATAAAGCCATCGGCGCCTTTACAAAGGTAGGGAAAGACTTAAAGGTTATTTAATGCAAAAGCGCGGTCTGCCAAGGGCTTCTGAAAAAAATATCCTGATTTTCAAAGAATTTCTCTACCTTTGCGCCCTCAAAAATTGACAAATAGTTTGCTGGATGCAGAAAATCAGAAATATAGCAATCATTGCACACGTTGACCACGGCAAGACCACCCTGGTAGATAAAATCCTTCACTTCACCAACCTTTTCCGTGAGAACGAGCAGAGCGGTGAGCTCATCCTGGACAACAACGACCTCGAACGCGAGAGAGGTATTACCATTGTGTCAAAAAACGTATCGGTAAAATACAAGGATGTCAAAATCAATATCATTGATACGCCGGGCCACGCCGACTTCGGCGGAGAGGTGGAACGGGTGCTGAAGATGGCAGACGGGGTTATTCTGCTCGTGGATGCTTTTGAAGGCCCCATGCCGCAGACCCGCTTTGTGACGCAGAAGGCACTTGGCCTGGGATTGAAACCGATTGTGGTGGTCAATAAGGTCGATAAGGAAAATTGCCGGCCCGACGAGGTTTACGAGGCGGTGTTCGATCTGTTTTTCAGCCTGGATGCCACAGAAGAGCAGTTGGATTTTCCGGTGCTTTATGGTTCATCCAAGCAGGGGTGGATGTCTACCGATTGGAAGCAGCCCAAGGAAGATTTTACCGATCTGCTGGAAGCGATCCTGGAACATATCCCTGCCGCACCCTACAATGAAGGTACCCTGCAGATGCAGGTTACTTCGCTGGATTATTCCTCTTTCGTGGGGCGCATCGCCATTGGCCGTGTGGCCCGTGGTTCCGTCAAGGAAAACCAACCGGTATCGCTGGTAAAGCGTGATGGAAAAATCGTGAAGTCCCGTGTCAAAGAGTTACATACGTTTGAAGGTCTTGGCCGTGTAAAAGTACAGGAGGTCAAAGCAGGCGACATTTGTGCAGTGGTCGGCATTGAAGGGTTTGACATCGGCGATACGATCGCTGATTTTGATAATCCGGAACAACTCGCGGTTATCAAGATCGACGAACCGACGATGAACATGCTTTTCACCATCAATACTTCACCGTTTTTCGGCAAAGAAGGCAAATTTGTCACTTCACGCCACCTTCAGGAGCGCCTGTATAAAGAGACGGAAAAAAATCTTGCCTTGAAGGTGGTGCCTACGGAGTCGCCCGATTCGTACCTGGTATACGGTAGGGGGATTCTTCACTTGTCGGTATTGATTGAGACCATGCGCCGTGAAGGCTACGAATTGCAGGTGGGGCAGCCTCAGGTAATCATCAAAGAGATCGACGGTGTAAAATGCGAGCCTATTGAAACGCTGGTGGTGGATGTGCCTGCCGAAGTATCCGGTAAGGTAATAGAGCTGGTGACGCAGCGCAAAGGTGAGCTGTTGATCATGGAAACCAAGGGCGATATGCAACACCTTGAGTTTGACATCCCCTCGCGGGGCATCATCGGCCTGCGGAATAACGTATTGACTGCCACGGCGGGAGAGGCTGTAATGGCGCACCGTTTTAAAGCGTATGAACCTTGGAAAGGTATCATTCCCGGCCGCTTGGCAGGTGTATTGGTATCGATGGAAAAGGGGCAGACCACGGCTTATTCCATCGACAAATTACAGGACCGCGGTCGTTTCTTCGTCGACCCTGGCGTAGACGTCTACGAGGGGCAGATCGTGGGTGAGCATATCCGCGACAACGACCTGGTTGTGAATCTGGTAAAAGGCAAGCAGCTCACCAATATGCGTGCCTCGGGCAGCGACGATAACGTACGCATTGCACCGGCTATCAAATTTTCACTCGAAGAATCTATGGAATACATCCAGGCGGACGAGTACATCGAGGTGACACCCAAAAGTATCCGGCTCCGGAAAATCTTCCTGACGGAAAACGAGCGGAAGGTCAACGCGAAGAGATTTCAATAGCCGGGGTTTTGTTCCAAAGCCGGATTGGTGCGCATTTCGCTGTCGGGAATGGGCATCAACAGGTACTTGGGATCGAAGGTGAGTGAACCACCCCCTTCTTCTTCTCTGGCCAGAAAAGCATTCATGATGGCGGCAGCCCGCTCGGGTCCCTGACGTACGATGTCAAACCAGCGCAGCGCTTCACCCGCAAATTCCAAGCGTCTTTCTTTGAAAAGTGTATCGCGGAATGCCTGCTGGTCGGGTATCTCCGCGCTCGTTAGGGTATCTAATCCGGCACGGCCTCGCACGGTGTTGAGCAGCATAAAGGCTTCTCCATCGGGTATATATTCCATTTCATTGAGTACTTCTGCGTACATCAACTGTACGTCGGTGATGCGCACGATCGAAAGGTTTACATCGTTATCGAGGTTGTTGGGAGGAACCGTTCCGTGTGCGTATTTGATGAAAAGCAAGGTGAGGCTGTCTATCACATTGTTGGCAGTTGCATAGCCCTTCTGGATCGTAAAATCGCGACGTACATCCGTCGTGTCATATGCTTCGTACAAGTCGTTGGAAACCGCAAGCCACGTGGAGCGGCCACCCTGCGGAAACTGGTCGGAACGAAGGTTTTCCGGCACAAGTGAATAAACCAGTGGGTTGCCCTGGCTGTTCAGACCAGACGTATATTGGATCTGGAAGACATGTTCCGATCCGTTGTCGCGCGTATTCAGGAAGCAGTCAGAGAATTGTTCGAACGGGCTCAGCCCGTCATAGGTGAGGATCTCTTCGAGCAGCGGGCGCGCGGCGTCGTAATTTTGGGTGAATAGATGCAGCCGTGCAAGAATAGCCTTGGCGGCGTAGCGGGTTGCCCCGCCGAGGTTGTCTCCACCCTGGCTTTCAGGCAGCGCGGCGGCGGCTGCCTCCAGGTCGGCAACGGCAAAAGCAAAGGTCTCTGCTTGGCTGCTGCGCGCAACCGTCGCGATTTCTTCTGCAGTCATCACGTGGTCGATGAGGGGCAGCCCGCCGAAAATCCAGCCTAGTTGGAAATAGCAGTATCCGCGGATAAACTGTGTCTCGCCTTTCATAATGGCTCTTGTTTCCTCGTTCGGAAATTCACCGCCATCGATCTGGTCCAGGATGTTGTTGGTGCGGTTGATCACGCTCCAATAGGCTGCCCACACACCTAGGATGCGGTCGTCGCCCGGTGTAAAGCCAAAACGCGCAAGTGGATTGTTGGTCGTATTTTGCAGGGTGTTGACGTTGTCACTCAGGCTTTCCATCATCATCGGATAATCAAAACCATGTACGGAACGCAAGCCTCCGTAGGCACCGAACAACGCCTGCCGAAAATCGTTGATGGTTTGATAAAAATCTTCGGTGTTGTATGCCGATTCCGGGGTCAGCTCGAGGTCTTTGTTGCAAGCACTGAAACCCAAAAGCACGGCAAGCATCAATAGACCTAGCAAATTGCAGATATTCATCGTCTTGGAATTTTTCATAGTTGCATGAGCTATTGCTAAAAAGAAGCGTTTATTCCGAAAGTAAACCGTTTAGACAACGGGTATCCGCCATAATCGGTGCCTGGTCGGGTGTTTTCGCCCGCGTCGGAACCCCCGGCATTGTTCGCTTCGGGGTTGGCACCGGGATAATCGGTGAATGTATGGAGATTGTCGGCCATGACAAACAGCCGGACGGCGCGTACGTTCCACCGTTTCAAGAACGTTTGGGCAAAATTGTAACCCAGCGTGATGTTGCGGATCCGTACAAATGTAGCATCGTATATCCAGGTGTCGTTGTAGGGCGGGTTTACGCCGACCACACTCGGGGTTTTTCCGTCCCATCCCATGTCGATCCCATCGGGAATATTGGCGGCATACGCGGCGGGTTTGTAGGCATGCAGCCAATCGCGGTACTGGTTAGTACCTTCACCCAGTCCATTGTTGAAGCCGCGCCTGCCCAGATAGAAAAGATCGCCCCCCTGTTGCCCTTGAATATCGAAGCTGAAATCAAATCCTTGGTAGGTCAACCGGCTCGACAGGCCCCATAAGAAATCGGGCTGAGCGTTGCCTACAATGGTATGATCCTGCTCGTTTATCTGCCCGTCGTTGTTTAGATCCACGATTTTCAGATTGCCTTCTAGCTGTCCATTGACGATTGGCACCAATGCGTTTCCGTCGGCGTCGAAATCTTCCGGCAGCAACACTCCGTCCGTTTTGTACATATAAAAACTTCCGATAGGCTGACCTACGATGGTAGCGTAAGCATTGAAGTCATTCAATGTGCTCAGCATAATCAGCTGGTCGATGCCCGGCGCTAGCGCGAGTACGCTGTTGTTATTCCTGGAAAAATTGGCGGAGGTCTCCCAGGTGAAATTCTCCGTTTTAATATTTTGGGTCGTCAGCTCCAATTCAAACCCTTTGTTCTCCACTTCTCCCACATTACGCCGGATGGTTGAAAAACCGCTCACCCGGGTAACGGGTACATTGAGCAGCAGATCGGTCGTTTTATTGAAGTAAACATCGGCAGTCAAACGGATCCGGTTATCAAACAGCCAGAAATCGAGTCCGATGTCCCGTGATACCGTCGTTTCCCAACTGAGGTTTTGGTTGGCAATATTGCTAGGCACCAGTCCATTGACCAGCTTTCCGTTTAAGTTGTAGTCTTGGAACCCCAGCAGCGAGATGTGCTCGTAGTTTCCGATCCGGTCATTGCCGGCTTTACCGATAGACGCCCGTATCTTCAGCAACGTCAGCCATTCGGCATCCTGCAGGAACGGTTCGCCATTAATTTTCCATCCGGCAGACACCGCAGGAAATAATCCCCACTTATTGTTGGCGCCGAAACGCGACGATCCGTCGTACCGTGCGCTTATCGATAGCAGGTATTTGTCAAGGAATTGATAGTGTGCACGACCGAAAAATGAGGTGACTGCGCTTTCGCCGATGGTAGTGCTTGCCAAGGTGGGGTTGTTGGCATTGTTCAGCGTAGGAAGCAGGTCGTTCGGATAGCCATCGCCCGCCGCGGCTAGGATTTCCTGGCGGATGTTTTCGTAACTCTGCCCCAATAAAAGCTCCAATGCGTGGTTCTCGCCCAAATTTGGCCGGTAAGTGGCGGTATTTTGTATGCTGAACGAATAATTGTCGGTACTGGAAGCGTAGCCATTGGCCTGGGCACCCCGATTTACGTTGGCCGGCGTAAACTCGTTGTAAGCGGCATGCGCGGAAATATAACCGATCTGGCTTCGTAGCGTCATTCCTTCGATGGGAAGATATTCTGCGAAACTATTGATCTGCAGTTCGCTTGCTTTGGCCCGGGCCGTCATTTCGCGAAGCCGCGCCAAGGGATTGATGTACGTTTGTGCGGGCGAATAGCCGGTGGCTTCGGTGTTTTGCTCGATGCCGACGACCGGAGGCATGGCGAGGGCATAGTGGGCGTTACTCTCTTTTCCATCGGTTTCCGGATCGTCCATCCGGTTAAAGGAGGCGGCTACGTTTGTGCCTACCTTGATTTTATCGCCGATGTTGAAGTTGGTATTGGCACGCAGGTTGTACCGTTCAAAACCTGTGTATTGCATAACACCGTCCTGATTCAAGTAAGAACCGGACAACAGGAACGTACCTACATCTCCTCCGCCGGATACGGTCAGCGCATAGTTCTGCATGGGCGCACGCTGGTAGACGATGTCTTGCCAGTTGTTGTCGGGCAGCGAAGCCGGATTCGTGTAACCTTCGGGATACTGGTATTCTGCCGGACGGCTGGAAATCGGCAAGGATAAATCGCCGCCGGTTTGCTGAAAGCGCGAATCGCGTAAATAGCGGATATAGGCGGTATATTCACGAGTATCCATCATGGGTAGGAAGCGGTCTGCCTCCTGGAAACCGGCATAGCTGCTGAAATCCACTTGGGTGGCCCCTGATGCACCCGATTTGGTGGTGATGACAACGACCCCATTACCTCCACGCGCACCGTATATGGCCGATGCCGACGCATCTTTCAGCACTTCCATCGAGGCAATATCCCGGGGATTTACATTTCGCATGTGATCCTGTGGGATGCCGTCGATGACATACAAGGGATTGCTGGATGCGGTGATGGAGTTCAGCCCCCTTATTTTGATATTGGCTGCTTTGCCTGGACCACCGGTACGCTGGCTTACCCGTACGCCGGCGATTTTGCCAGCGATGCCATCTTCTGTGTTTGTGATGGCATTGTTTTGGAAAGCGTCGCCTTCCAGTGAACTCACTGCACCGGTTAGGTTTTGCCGTTGCACGGTACCATATCCGATGACCACGACCTCTTCCAGCGTTTTGGCCTCAGAAGGCATGAGCACGATGGTTTGCCCGTTGGCCACACTCATGGGAATCTCAAAGGGCTCGAAACCGAGCATTGAAAAAGTAAGCACGACGGCTGAGTCTGTGGACGAGCGGATTTCAAATGCTCCTTGGTCGTCGGATTGCGTTTGTGTTTCCGAACCCTTGATGCCGATGGTTACGCCGGCGAGGGCCGTTCCGTTTTCGTTGGTTACCTTACCTTTTACTACTTTTTGTGCCGAGTCGGATAGCGTCGTGTCGCGGGGTCGGGCTGAGGTATCCTGTGGGGCCGTGCGTTGTTTTAGAGTGCCCTGTTGGGCGTGACCAGTTAACCAAGTGCATGATATCCAGCAGATCATGATCGGTATTAGCACCTTTTTACCCATGCGTTTTACCATAATTACTCGAAATTAGTACAAGCAATAGTAGTTATCCGGTAGTCACCGGTATGCATATTCGTAGTCACGGGTATGCATCTGCCTGCTTAGCTATGCTGGATAATTAAATATACAGTACTGCGCACGTTTTTGTTTTGAAAAAAAATTGTATAATAGAAAACAAATGCTGATATTTGCAAGCTCTTTGCGAAAAGGCATTTAAAAAGATTAAACAGCATACGATCATGTCAAGAGTTTGTGATTTAACAGGAAAAGGGGCGATGAACGGATACAACGTTTCCAATTCGAACAAGAAGACGAAGCGCAAGTTTTACCCGAACCTGCAGACCAAGCGATTTTTTATTCCCGAGGAAAACCGTTGGATTACCCTGAAAGTGTCCACCTCAGCGATAAAGACCATCAATAAAAACGGCATTACCGCCGTGATCAACAAATTTATCAAAAAGGGATACGTTTAATTAAGACAGTTTCCGCCCGACTTGCGGTGGATAATAACACAATAGGACAATGGCAAAAAAAGGAAATAGGGTGCAGGTGATTCTGGAGTGTACCGAGCACAAAGAAAGCGGGCTTCCCGGGATGTCACGTTACATCACCACAAAAAACAAAAAGAACACAACGGAGCGGTTGGAGTTGAAGAAATTCAATCCTGTGTTGAGACGCGTAACCGTTCATAAAGAAATTAAGTAAATCCGCAGTTGCTTTCAACAGCAATTTGCACAATACAATAAGACATGGCAAAGAAAGCAGTAGCATCGCTAAAAACGGGTAAAGGCAAAGATTATACGAAGGTCATTACCGCTGTTAGGTCTCCGAAGACCGGTGCATATACCTTTAAAGAACTGATTGCACACAACGACCACGTAAAAGAAGCCATCGAAGTGGCCCGTGAAGCCGTTATTGAATCGGCACAGTAGTTTTTGTGTATAGGATATGTAAAAAGCCGTTTCGGAGCCTGCCGGAAGGGCTTTTTTGTTATGAAACCTGTCGTGTCATCGCCTAGCAAGAAAGTGATGAGAATGCAGGTTCCATGAGGCCTTAAGAACAGGTTATTTTCGAATGAATCTTTTTTACCGAGCTGGCTATGGGACTATTTGATTTTTTCAAAAAAAAGCAGGAAACACCGGAAGCGCAGGAAGCGCTTGACCGGGGCCTTGAGAAGACCAAGGAAGGGTTTTTCTCCAAGATAACCAAAGCCGTGGTGGGAAAATCCACCGTTGATGACGAAGTGCTGGACGATCTGGAAGAAGTATTGGTTACTTCGGATGTCGGCGTATCCACTACGCTTAAAATCATCGAACGTATCCAGGCACGCGTGGCACGCGATAAGTACGTAAATACCTCCGAGCTTCATGTCCTGTTGCGGGAAGAAATCCAGGCGCTGCTTGCTGAAAATAACAGTTCCGACTTCGAGCATTTTGAGTATGGCAACCATAAGCCGTATGTGATTATGGTAGTAGGGGTCAACGGCGTAGGCAAAACCACTACCATCGGCAAATTGGCCCATCAGCTCAAAGAAGCCGGAAACCGCGTGGTATTGGGTGCGGCCGATACATTCCGGGCAGCGGCGGTAGACCAAATTAAATTATGGGGCGAGCGTGTAGGCGTGCGTGTCGTTGCACAGGCGATGGGGTCAGACCCCGCATCGGTGGCTTTTGATACCGTCAAATCCGCCGTTGCCAATGGCGATGACGTGGCGATCATAGATACCGCCGGGCGGCTGCATAATAAAGTGGCCCTGATGAATGAGCTTACAAAAATTAAGCAGGTCATGCAGAAAGTTGTTCCAGGTGCGCCGCATGAGATACTTTTGGTGCTCGATGCCTCAACCGGACAGAATGCCATTGAGCAATGCAGGCAATTTACCCAAGCTACGGACGTCAATGCGCTGGCACTTACGAAGCTTGATGGAACGGCAAAGGGAGGGGTAGTTATCGGTATCTCCGACCAGTTCAAAATCCCCGTGAAATACATCGGGGTAGGCGAAAAAGTAGGCGACCTGCAATTATTCAATAAAAAGGAATTTGTTGATTCGCTATTTAAGTGACGCATAATTACAATGAGGACAAAACACATAAAACCACCTGCCGCGACGCAGAAGCCGCGTGTGAATGTGGTCACATTGGGCTGTTCTAAAAACATCCACGATAGCGAAGTACTAATGGGCCAATTGCGTGGTAACAGCATGCCGGTGGTGCACGAAGCATCCCATGTACAGGCCGATGACATCGTCGTCATCAATACGTGCGGCTTTATCGACAATGCCAAGCAGGAGTCCATCGATACCATTTTGCAATACAGTGCACTCAAAGAGGAAGGCAAGGTCGGAAAGGTGATCGTGACAGGCTGTCTTTCCGAGCGCTACAAGCCGGACCTGGAGGCAGAGATTCCCAATGTAGATGCGTACTTCGGAACAAATGACCTGCAAGCGTTGCTAGGTACCTTAGGTGCTGATTATAAGCATGAATTGCTGGGCGAACGCATGCTTACGACGCCTTCGCATTTCGCCTATTTCAAAATCGCAGAGGGCTGCAACCGGCCCTGCTCATTTTGCGCCATTCCGCTCATGCGGGGCAAGCACGTATCCAAGTCGATGGAAAGCCTGGTGATGGAAGCGCAGCACCTTGCTAAAAACGGCACCAAGGAGCTTATATTGATTGCACAGGATCTTACCTACTATGGATTGGACCTGTATGGCAAACGGAACCTTGCAGATCTGCTCCGACGCCTCTCGGATGTTGACGGGATTGAATGGATCCGGCTGCAATACGCTTATCCATCGGGATTCCCGATGGATGTGCTGGAAGTTATGAAAGAGCGCGCCAATATCTGTAACTACCTCGATATGCCCTTGCAGCACATCAGTGACAACATGCTCCGATCGATGCGCCGCGGAATCACCAAGCAGAAAACGTTGGATCTGATTCATGCTATCCGCGATTACGTACCCGATATTGCCTTGCGTACAACGCTCATATGCGGATATCCGGGAGAAACTGAACGGGATTTTGAGGAACTTCAGCAGTGGGTCGCGGATACCCGTTTTGACCGTTTGGGCTGTTTTACCTATTCGCATGAAGAGAAAACCCACGCACATAGCCTGGTCGATGACATTCCTGAAACCGTGAAGGCCTACCGTGTGGAAGAGATTATGGAAATCCAGCAGGGTATATCGTATGACATCAACCAAACCCGGATTGGTAACACCTACAAAGTGCTGGTAGACAAGGTGGAGGGCGAATATTTTGTGGGCCGTACGGAATACGATTCTCCGGAAGTGGATAACGAGGTGCTTGTTCGCGCTGCGAACCAGTATGTTACGCCTGGCCGGTTTGCGCAGGTCTGCATAGACCGCGCGGAAGACTTCGACCTGTATGGAACGATTGTCAAATAATCGTTATCAATCGCGGCTTTTGACGGCAACCCCTATCTTTGTTTGCGATGAAGGCAACCTACATAGATTATAAGGATACCAACAGCTTTTCAAAGACACTGTTGGCTTATTTGAATAACGATCCGGCTCTTGAACCCTTTGCGGGCAACCGGCCGGATATGGAAGGCTTTGCGCGACAGATAACGTCTAAAGCGGGAAAAACCGATCGGGGAATATTGGTGCAACGGCTCAAACATCAGTATGGAGACTTGTTGCGGAGCGAACAGTCAGTGGCCGCCAATGTGGAGGCGCTGGCCAGCGAGCAAACCTTTACCGTCACCACGGGGCATCAGCTGAATATTTTCACGGGGCCCTTGTATTTCATTTTCAAGATTGCGAGTACAATCCGGCTTGCGCAGGATCTAAAGAAGGCATTTCCGGCATATTCCTTTGTGCCTGTCTATTGGATGGCCACGGAAGACCATGATTTTGCTGAAATTAACCATGTCCGGCTTCACGGAAGAAAGATAACCTGGGAAGCCAAGGCACAGGGAGCTACGGGGCGGATGGAAACAGAAGGCATTGCGGAAGTGGCGCGTCAGTACCAAAATTTCCTTGGTCTCTCGGAAAATTCATCCCGGTTATCGCGCATGGTCGATGAAGCTTACCTGCAACAGGATAACCTCGCTGCCGCCACAAGGCACCTTGTCCATCAGCTGTTCGGTTCCTATGGATTGATCGTTATGGATGCGGACGACCGCTCGCTTAAACAATGTTTTGCGCCGGTAATTGAACAGGATATCCTGGGCGAATATAGCCACAATGCCATCGAACGGACCTCCAGGGCATTGAAGGATGCTGGATTTTCAACTCAGGTACATGCCCGCGAAATCAATTTTTTTTACTTGACGGATGCGTTCCGTGAGCGCATCGTCCGGCTTGGCGATGGTCGGTATGAGGTGCTTCACCAGGAAATTTATTTTACCGAGGATGAGTTACGGGCGGAGATACACCATCATCCAGAACGGTTCAGCCCTAATGTGGTCATGCGGCCTTTATATCAGGAGTTGATCTTGCCCAATCTCGCTTATATTGGCGGAGGGGCCGAAATGGTCTATTGGCTGCAATTAAAAGCCTGCTTCCAGCATTATGGCGTGGATTTTCCGATTTTGGTGCCACGCAATTCGGCGATGATAACCGATGACAACATGGCGGTAAAAGTGCTCCGTCTAGACCTAACATTCCGGAGTATATTCAAAGCAACCGATGAATTGAAAAGGGAATACGTGCGTAGGCATACGAAGCACCGGCTAAACCTCCACGACGAGTGGATGGAGCTCAATGCCATCTTCAGCAAACTGCGCCTGCGCGCTCACAAGATTGATCCGACGCTAGGGGCAAGCACCGACGCGGTAAAGGCAAGGCTGAAGAAGGCAATCAATAACCTGGAGAAAAAGCTACTGAAGGCAGATAAACGGAATCATGAGGACGCACTGATTCAAATAGACCGTATTAAGGAAAAACTTTTTCCCGGAGGGGTGCTTCAGGAACGATCCGAAAATTTCGGACTGCTTTACGTAAAGTATGGAGACCGATTGATCAATGAGTTAATCGAGCACTTTAATCCGTTAACTTTTAAATTTACAATTATCTACTAGTCCGGCTTAATCCGTTCCGTCACAGGAGCGAAGGTTGCGGTATCCCGCCCTTTCAATTCGAAATAGGCGATGTCGGGATTAAACTGACTTCCGCCGTCGATGCGCACAAAGATTCGATCAAGAATTGCTTCTCGGTTATCAATGGAAGCATATACCACATATTTTTTGCTTTTGTCGCAATAGGAAAGCCGTAGGGGGCGACTCTTGTAAGCTGTGAGACGTAGTTCGTAACTCCCGTTGCCAAGCGGTTTATGACTGATACCATATGCCATTGTGCGCTGTATAAAGTTTAGGTCTTTGCGTACCCCGCCTTCCGCATAGCGGATCCAATATACATTTATAGGTTCATCCGGGTCTATTACGCTGTCTGTCATATTGAGTTGATAGATCACCGTATTTTCATCCGGATCGCGTTGCAAGTAAAACAATTGCTTCTTTTCATTGGGCACAGGCAACTGGTCTACGACGACCTTTTTGTTGAATTTGCTTTCCTGCGCAATCAGGCCTAATGCGGAAAAAAGAAGGACAAAACTCATATAACCTTTCAGTCGGGTGTATTGCCACAGATTTTTTTGTATCGATGGCTGAACCAATGAACAGCATTGCATAATGCACCTCCTTTTTCCAAAGATAGCGAAATTTATCGAGCAAATTTTAAAACTTATACCCGGTGATGGACGACAAAATTCCAGTTGCTGCGAAGTAGGCCTTTGCGACTAAAATTCTTCAAAGAAATGGGTTAGTTATAATGAAAAAATGAAAGGTTTCCAAACGGGGAGAATGGAAACCTTTACTAACCAATTATAAACCTAAATTATGATGATACAAAGATAGTGTATTTTATACACTATTGCAAGAAAAAATGAAAATATTTCTTGAACACGTTTTGATTTTGCAAATGCCACTTTTGTTCTCGAAATTCGTCGCATGGTAAATTCTTGGATCCCGGCAATCCGCTCACACGCAGAAATTCGGCTTAAAGCCACTGTTGTGGTTCTCATTTGTCTGGCGTTAGGCAGTGCCTGCCGACAGGCGGCAAAAACTAGGGTTTCTGCTGCGGATAGCTTGACCAATATGGATCTTCCTCAGGATACGGTTTCTGATCCCGCACGGTTTCAGTTGGTGTTCGGTGACTCTGTAAACCGTGCTTTTTTCTGGGATCAGGTAAGTGTGCTGGAAGAAACAACGAATGGCGGGGTGCGCATAGATGGCCTCTCTGTCCTGTATATCGAAAAGGCCGCTGTGCCCTTTGCTTTGCATACTTCGCTAATGGATGTCGAAGTACTGGAACTACCTCTTTTATTACAGGTAGATGCCTTTGACCGGGAAGCGGGGCAGTCGCTCGAGCTGTTTTCTGGAGCCTTGAAAGTCGAGAAGAGTTATGAATCGTCCTTTCCGTCTTTGGATACGCTGCACGCTGGCGACCTGTATATGATCAATAAAGACATTGATCTGTCCGAGAAGGAACGCCTTGATGAGTTCACCGTCTTGCATTGGTGGGAATCCTACGCAGAATCGCAGCATATCAATAACAGCGTATCAACCCCGGGTGATTAGTGGGGTTTGTCGGAGTGCCCAAGGGATTTACCCGGAGCGATGTGATCACGGATGAGGCGTTTTAGGGCTGTTATTTCCGGAAAGCCGCCGTCTGTTTTCCGATCGATAATTTGTTGTTCGCCTAGATACACAGCAAACTTTCCGGCGGTTTCCGAAGGGCGTAGCAAGACACCATTAAGCTCGTTAGTAAACGTGGTAAGCAGCTCCGAGGCTAAATAAACGGATCTTAGCATCCAGCCGCATTTCGGGCAATATTCAATGGTGATTGTTGGCTTCATTCATAGATCAATACAATGAATAGCGAAGATACGTATTTTTGCGTTATGATCCGACGAATAGCCTGTCTGCTACTGCTATACGTGACCACCGTCGCTACCGCCGCGGCGCAATGGAGTGACAGCACCCATTACTACATACAATTGTCTTCGACGAATTCGATTAACCGGGCAAACACAAAAAGCGCCTATCTTTTTAACAACGGGTTTAGGTTTTCGATTCAGAAAGAACGTGTACGCCTCAACTGGAACAATAACTGGCTTTACGGTCAACAGGATGGCAGCAAGACCAATAACGATTATTCGTCGACGTTTGACGCCAATTTTTACCGACCTAACAAAAAATTGTTTTATTGGGGACTGGCCAATTATAATACCAGCTATTCCCTGAAAATCAAGAACCAGCTATTGACTGGAGCGGGATTGGCGTATAGCTTTTTTGATACCGAAACTGTTTATTTCAATGTGAGCGATGGATTCCTTTTTGATGCAAGCAGTATCCTGGAAAATGATTTACCGGTTCACTATCAGACCGTACGCAATTCCTTCCGGTTGGCTTACAAGTTTGTTATCGGTTCATTTATCGTGATACAAGGCAGTAATTTCTATCAACCTTCGCTTTCCAAAGCCTCGGATTACAACATTCGGCTTACGAACGATATATCGTTTCAATTAAACCGCTGGCTTAGCCTTAAGGCTGCCCTTACGTATAACCGTATTAACCGCACGGACAGTGAAAATCTATTGTTTACATACGGTGTGACTTTTGAACGATATTTTTAACACGGTTATTCAGGAAAAAAACTCAGTGAAGAGAGGTTCCGCTCATCCAGGATTTCGTTGGCAATGTGCAATAGTTGTTGGGCCTCTACGGCATCAATCTGGCTAAACACCTCTTCCAATGTTTGTACCCTGCCTTCGTCCATCAGGTTTTTCACGAGCGAAATGATAAGACTTAGCCGGTTTTCCTCGGCCAACGCAATTTGACCCTTAAATTTCTGCTTTGCTTGATGCAACTGCATGACACCCAGTTGATTTTCGCAAAGTTTCCGTAGTTCTTTACTGACCAGCCGCAACGCTTTGTCTGTTTTTTCGGCATCTGTACCCAGGTAGATGTGGAAGATTCCAGTATCTGAAAGTGGCGTATAGTTGGATTCAATGGTATACGCGATACCGTGTTTTTCTCGTATCACCAAATTGAGCCGTGAGGTCATTCCCATACCACCGAGTAAATTGTTGAGTAGCAGCAACCCGACCTTGTTGGGATGGTGCACGCTGTACGCCGTACCTCCCATCAAGTAGTGGGTTTGATTGATCGGCTTTTCGATCCGTGTTTGCGATACCTCCCGCTGTTGTGGAGGTATTCGATGGCGGTGGCCGGAAGTTTCAGGTACCTTACCCAGCGTGCGCGCGGCTAAGGCGGTCACTTTGCGTGTTGTATAGTTGCCCGTGATCCCGATGACTATTTCGTGCGTTTGGTAATTTTTGTGTATGAATTCAGCGATGTCATTCCGGGTAAGCTGGGAGAGATCTGCTTCTGTACCCAATATATTGTGGCCCAATTCATGGCCTCGAAATAATTGGTCTTCGAAATCGTCAAGGATGGAATCTTCCGGACTGTCGAGATACGAGGCCATTTCATCCATGATGACGCTTTTTTCCTTTTCCAGCTCGATTTCGGGAAAGATAGAATGGAAAAACAAATCTTCAAATAAGTCCAGTGTACGCTCCAGATAGGGGGTTAAAAAAGAGGCGTGTATACAGGTATACTCCTTGGTTGTATAGGCGTTCAGATCGCCCCCTACGGATTCCAGCCGGTTTAAGATCTGATGGGTGCTCCGTCTTTCGGTTTGCTTAAACAGCAGGTGTTCGATAAAGTGCGCCAACCCATAGTTGCCTTTCCGCTCGTCCCTCGACCCTGCATTAATAAGCATACAGACGTGGGACACGGGTGATGCAACCTGGTGAAGAACGATCCGTATACCGTTGGGAAGATGAATAAGCTCGTATTCCATAGCCGTGCAAGATAGCAAAAATATACCGTCCGGTATTGGGTATACTAACCGCTACTAAAAACGGCCTCCTTCTCTTCGGTAACCTCCCGATCCGCCGTGGCCACCCGGTCCTCCCGGGCCATCGAATCCCATGCTTCCTCCTGCAAAGTTGGAAAAGCGGTACGACAGGGTAAGCATGAAATAACGCGCCAGGCGATTTGTACGGCTGTCGATAATCGTGTTTTCGATGACACTGCGTGATACATTAGTCTGCTCGTTCAGCAGGTCAAATGCCTGAAAACGGATGGCACCGTTTTTACCCTTAAAAAACTGCTTTTCGATATAAGCATCGATAATCATGGGATTGGCGCCGACGGAACTGGTATATCCGTTGTTGCTGGTCTTAGCCACATCGGCGCTGAAAATCCAAGTAGGCGTAATGTTTACGGTGCCGTTTAACGTAAGGGCCCAGGTAGATACGTTGCTGTTGGCGTTGTTGCGGGAGGTAACTGTGTTAGCGGTGGTGTTATAGGTATAACGTACACCCGGTGTGATTTCCAGGGTTTCTTTGGGATTGTAGCGAAAATTGACATTTTGTGAGAAAATCCAGTTGCGGGCAATATTTCGTAACGTCTGTCCAAGGGGACCGTCCTGATTTGCCATCTCCGAGGAGACGTATGAAACGTTATTGTTATACATCACCATGCCACCGAAAGACAGTGTATAGGTACGGTTGGCGAAAGGCTTGGAGAAGTTATAAAAACCGCGGGTATTGTAAAATCCATTGGTATTGAGGTATTCCGTGGCCTGTACCACACCGATGGAATCATCGATGAAGGTTGTGCGATTGGTTACAATCTTATCTTCCGACAAGGATCCGGTGATGCCCGCGAAGAATGAATTGCCTCCGCTAATGTTGAAGTTGCGGTAGAACATCCGCAATTCATGGGTAAACTCAGCAGAAAGATCTGGATTTCCCGTTACTGGCGCATTTGCGTTGGAATAATCTGTAAAGGGCTGCAGCTGCGTGAAGTTCGGCTCACTTGCCCTTCCGGAGTAATTGATGTTAAACCGCTTGGTGCGGGAAGCTTCATATTCCACGCGGGCAACAGGCATCCAACTGAATCCGGTCCGATGAATCTGGATTGCGTTCCCATCAATGTTTCCTCCGCCCTGAAGCAGGTTGGGTTGAGCAGCTACGCCAACTGAATAGTTCCATTTGTCTTTCCGGTAGCGGTAGCTGAGGGTCCCCCGATGCGTGTAGAAGGTATAATCATACGTCCGGTTGTTGTTGTATTCCGGGTTGTTGATAATTACCCCATCGCTATCGTAGGCATTGGCGTTGCGGTAGTTGTCGTACGACGCGAAATTGAAATCATAGTTCAATTCCAGGGTGCTGTATTGCCCGATGGGTTCGATGTAAGAGAGCGTTGCCCCTCCGTTGAGACTTTTATTTTCCAGATCGATCAAATGCTGTTGGTATACGCTGTCAAGGTCTTCGATGGCAGTTTCGTAGACCAAGGTATTCAGTATACGTTCCTGATCCTGTTCTGTGCTGGCGGTGTTCAACGAAAAGTTGACGAAGATATTCCGGCCTTTATCGCTAAGCCTTCGATTATACAAACCACTGGCACCATAGTTTGGCGCGTAAGAGTTGCTAAGTTGGCGGTTTGTCAGATCATTAATCAGCTGTTCATCTTGTAGATTCGTACTCAGTGACAGATTATTCGATCGGCTCTGGCGGAAGGCCACGTTTGGTGAAAACTTGATGTAATTTTTGTCATCGGGCTTATACTCGACGTTCCAACTGAAGCGATGGTCATTTCCGATGCTGCCGTTATCCATGTTGCTGGTGGTATACGTAGTGCCCTCTGGAAGGGGCGCTTCACGAAATTCATCACTTAATGTCGTGTTGTCGGTATGGCCAAAGCTATATTCGCCATACATCGTGAGTTTGCTGCTGAAATCCTGACGATAGTTTATGCCAATGGATTGCGTATTGGTGAGGCCGTTATTGGCACCGGACCAGCCACCGAATCCCGCGCCAGCTCCGCCGCCAAACCCGCGGCCAAAACTTCCCCCCCGGGACCCTCGGCGTGCGCCTCCGCTCCGGATGTTAAAATCAAACAGGTTGGCATTTACGTTATTTAGGTTACCCAGTACCGAAAGCTGCATCCCCTCTTTGAATTTGCCGTATGAACCGGTTACTTGATACCGCTCGTCGGTACCACCGCCGACGCGGAAATTTCCGAAATCACCGTTGTTCTTATCGGGAGCAATTTCCAAGTTCAACACGCGCTCCGGATCGCCGCTGCGGTTGCCCGTAACATTGGCCATATCGCCATAATCATCTACAATCTGAATCCGCTCGACGATCTCCGCCGGCAGATTCTGGATGGCCGCTTTGATATCGCCACCAAAGAAATCCTTTCCATTGATACGGGCACGGGTTACGGTCTCGCCTTGTGCGGTTACGTTTCCGTCTCTGTCCACTTCCACGCCGTCCAGCTTTTTAAGCGCATCACTTACTAAAGCCCCTTCCCGTAGCCGGAGGTCTTTCGTGGAATATTCCAACGTGTCTTCTTTTACTGTAATGGGGGCGGCACCGGTGACGGATACTTCAGCAAGCATCCGGCTGGATTCATTGAGACGGACAGGCAGCGTCAGCTCGTTTTTGCCGGGTTCGAACGTATATCGCTGTTGGAGGGTGTCGTATCCTAAGCTGGTCACCGTCAGGAGGAACCCGACGCCTTTAATGTTGTTGAAAGAAAATAAGCCTCCCTGGCTTGAGCTGGTCTGCACCGAATCCCGATCGGATACGAGTTTGATAGAAGCACCCACAATGGCCTGTCCTTGCGAATCGTTCAACGTGCCCTGCACCCGTTTGTTGGTTTGCGAAAAACCGGGCAATAAGAGGAAAAAAAATAGAGCGGCTAACAAAGCCACTCGAATTACTGTTTGTTTAGTGTCTGATTGATTGAAGTTAGCCATTCGTATCGTTCGTAAATATATTATTCTTTAGCCAGCGGTGCTTTAATCCAAACGCCGGGTTCTTCGCGTGGTTTCGTGGGCCCCTGCTGTCCGTAACTGTAAGGGTATCCATAACCATATCCATACCCGTAGGGATATCCGTATCCCCTCCTCATCATTGCAGGGGAGCTACCGCTACCGGGTATCATTACACCATTTATTTTTACGTTGAATGCCAGCTCTTCGCTCGCATCGTCGAAGGATATCCCCAATCGATCCAGTGGTACGGCCATCTCCACACATAATGCATCCGTGGTATCCAATGTGGCCTGAGCATGGATGCCATACGTATTCTCCAGGGAAATCTGACCGTCGAGGACATCATCAAACCGCATCACATAAATGGCTCGTATCGCCGCCAGTGCACCCTTCCGCATATCGTCTGGGCGATCGTCATTGTCTGCAGACATAATTGACCGAAAGGCGAGCCGATCAGCAACTGGAAAGTAGACCGTGGGGCCTTCCCGCTTCTTACCGTCTTTATTGACCATGAAAGCAAGACCCTGCGCAAAAATCTGCATCTGCCGGTCCTTGTCTATTACGCGCATGGCGATATAGAGATTTTCATCGTCATTCTTGATATGGTATCTGAACTTTTGAACGGCGTGTTCATAGGTGAGCGAATCTTCCCATTCATTGAGTTTTCCATCGACTACAATACGCGTGGCCCAATCCAGTGATTGCTGGATATTCCCTTTGTTGCGTTGGCCAAATACGGGATTTGCCAACACAGCAATCAGTATTCCTATCTTACAAGCCTTTAAAGCCATGTGTTCTGCAATGTGCGTTTTTGACACCTTCATCTTAAGTTAGTTTAATTGTATAAAAATTATTACATGCGGGGTGTTAAACCGGGTTTTTGTGTAACAACAAAAGTATGCTTTTATATGCAAAGGCGCTGAGTTGCAAAGTTGCTGATTCACAATTTTGCAGCTTTGTCGTAACCACCCATTGCATATTGCGTACAAGTTCCCTAAGTTTGCTTCGGTAAACGAAGCAAAACGAGGCAATGCTACTTTCGAGGTATCAGGATGTATTGGTTGAAGCAGGGTGTGACGAAGCAGGCCGAGGTTGTCTGGCGGGGCCTGTTTTTGCCGCTGCTGTAATTCTCCCCCCAGATTTCCAGCATGAGCTGCTAACCGATTCCAAGCAGCTGTCTGCGATACAGCGTGCCGAGCTTCGTCCCGTTATCGAAGCGACTGCTTTGGCATTTGCCGTTGCCAGCGTAAGTCCTCAGGAAATTGACCGGATAAACATCCACAATGCCTCTTACCTCGCGATGCACAAGGCACTGGACACCTTAACCCCAAAAGCGCAATACATCATTGTGGATGGCAATCGGTTTATTCCTTATCAGCAAACTCCGCATTGCTGTATTGTGAAGGGTGACGGCAAGTATTTATCCATTGCAGCGGCGTCGATATTGGCCAAGACGTACCGAGATGATTACATGGAAAGGCTGGCTCCGGAATTTCCGGAATATGGGTGGTGCCAAAACAAAGGTTATCCCACCATACAACACCGGAGTGCAATCCTACAACACGGAGTAACCCCACATCACCGGCGCACCTTTCGGGTGACCGACCCTCAGCTCAGTCTTTTTTAAGCGGGTATAGCTTCCGATTTTCTACGTGTTTCCAGCCAAATGGCAGCCGCCATGCCCAACAGCAGTGCGATTGAGGCGATCAACGAAATGGTTTCGCCCAGGTAATAAGAACGGGGTTTGAAGATAAATTCCACTTTGTGATTGCCGCCCGGTAATTGCAAGGCACGCAGGACGTAGTTTGCCCGTAAAATCGGGTATTCTTTTCCATCCACATAAGCTTTCCAGCCTTTATCATACCATATTTCCGAGAATACCGCCAATGCATCGTTGGGGGCCGAGTATTCGTATGCCAACCGGTCCGGCCGATAGGATGTCAATTCAATGGAAGAATTTACCGGGCGGCCCAACCGCTTTTCATCCAAAAGCGATTTGAATTCTTCGTTAATAAAGGCTTCTTTGCGGGGATCAAATCCGTTGATGGCTTGCATCTCTTCTTCGTTATCTTTGACCAACGTTACCTTTTCCACAAACCACGCATTGCCTGCGGCGGTACTGCGACGCTGGATACGCTCGCTGTTTTGGTTATCCCTGGTGATCACATAACGCGTATTGAGCATGTCCAGCACATCTTCATTAAGCGCACCGTTGAATTGCCGCTCGATGAGTTCCTGGTAGCGCATCAATTTTGCTGCATGGTAACCTCCCAGCGATTTATGGAAGTAAGAAGCACGCGCATCCGCGAAGGGATTGGTTGTCAGATCCAATACGCGATAATTTGGATCTTTATCCATCAGGATGAGTTTGTCTACTTCACGTTCCTGCACAAACTGGCGGTTCACCTGAAGCTTGTCGACAAAACGTTCTTCGTTGAGATGTCGTTTGTCTACCCCCCAAAGGTCGATCAGCGTGAGCAAACCCAACGCGATCACGGCGGTTTGTGCTTTAAGTTTATGTTTGGCAAGCAACCAAATAATGGCAAACGTGGCGATAATAAAAAGTAACGAACGGAACGCGTCTGCCCGGGCTAGCGCTGCCCGATCTTTCACCAACGCGGCCATTACTTCATTGGCAAAAGTATTGTCTCGCAACTGTTGGGCATATTGCTGGATAATTGCCTGATGGTTCGATGTTTTGAAACTCAGAAACACATCCGGCAATAGGGCCATAAGCAATGCCAAGCCGCCCACACCATATAACACGTATAAGCTTTTTTTATCCAGGTTTTTAATCCTGCTTCCGTTGGTAACAATTTCGTTGACTGTCAGAACCGCCAGAATTGGTATCAGCAACGAAGCGATGATCAGGATCGATTCAACGGCCCTGAATTTATTGTACATCGGAAAATAGTTGAAGAACAAATCCGATACCAGTGGAAAGTGCCTGCCAAAAGAAAGTAACAGCACCAATAAGGTGGTGATTGCTAGCCACCATTTTAGTCGCCCACGTACAACAACCAGCCCCAGGACAAACAGAAATACGACTCCTGCTCCAAAATACCAGGGTCCGGAAGTGAACTGTTTTTCGCCCCAATAAGTTGGCAGGTTGGCCGCAAACTGAGCTGCCTGTGCCGGATCTGCACCCTTGCCCATGACCAGCTTGGCAACGTTCGATTCTGCGTCCAAACGGGTATGCATGCCTCCTCCATACGCATTGGGTATCAGGAACGTCAGGCTTTCCCCTACACCTTGACTCCAATCATACGCGTATTCACGGCTTACGCCATTGTCTGCACGCTGCGCATTTTCTGTCTTCAGATTGGCCTTTCCGCGCAATGTTTCCTTGCTATATTCATACGTCGGCCATAGCAGCGAGGCATTCACGGCGACGGCTAAGATGACCGCTATGGCTTGGTATGCGATGGACGTTCCAAATTGGCGTAATTTTTTTTCTTTGAATGCATGATAAAGTTCGATGGCGACCAATACCAGCAAGGCCAAAAAGAGGTAGTAAGTTACCTGGATGTGATTAACGCGGATTTCAAGTGCCAGCGCCAGGGCTAATAATACCGTACCCCATAAATATTTACCCCGAAATGCCAATAATATACCGGCGACGATCGGAGCCATGAATGCGATGGCATATGCTTTATTTGCATGTCCTGCCTCGATATAAATAAAGTTATAAGATGAAAAGGCGAATGCAATAGCACCTGCTGCGGCTAACCAGGGTTTCACTCTTAGCACACTAAACAGCAAGTATGCTCCCAAAAGGTATAGTAACACCACATCAATGGGGTGAGGAAATAGCGCTTTGAATCCATGCAATAGGTGGGTAGTCAGGTTATTGGGCAGTTCAATCACCACTTGATACGCAGGCATTCCGCCGAACATCGAATTTGTCCAAAGCGGCATATCGCCGTCGCGGGCTTTAATATCCAGAATTTCCTTCTGTCCGGCCTGGGCTTGCAGCACATCGTGTTGGTATAACACCTTACCCTGCCAGGCGGGAGTGAAATAAAGAAAACAGATGGCGATAAAAACGCCGATGACCGCCAAATGGATCGAATTGTTATTGAACCAGTTCTTCATGTATCCCTGTTAGTTTCAAAACACAAAGTGCCAAAAATAGGGATTAGATTTGAGATGTGGCACATCAGCGCCGATTAATTAGCAGATAATCGGAAGAACGCTCACCTTCGCGCCAGCAGGGTCTCCGAAGGGTTATCGAGGTTGTTTTTCAACACCTTGCTGTTAGTCGGGTATTCATTGTCACCTGCATAAACAAAGAGCAGGGATCCGTTTTTGATGACATCGATGATCGGCTTATTGAGTTCTCTCGGCAGGGCCGGGCAGCCGTAGCTTCTTCCCAGCCTTCCAGTGGCACGGATCACATTTTCGCTGCAATAATCCGCGCCGTGGATAACCACCGCCCGGGCCATTGCTTGGTCATTGATGCCGGGCTCCAGACCCGCCAGTCGGAGTGAATAACCATTACCACCCTGATAGGTTGCGTCGGTCAAGTAAAATCCGAGTGAACTTTGCAGGGAACCCTCCTTGTTGGAGAACTTGGTGGCGTACTTTCCTCCACTATTTCTTCCGTGTGCAACTAGGGTATGAAAAAGCAGCTTTTTATTTTTCAGATCCAACACATACATCCTTTTTTCGGTAGAAGGCAAGGAAAAGTCTACGACGGTAAGGATATCTTTGTTTTTAGCAGGAAGGGCCCGATAACCCACCATGGCCTGTTCAAATGCCTCGAAGTTAAGCAGGGATCCAAGGTGTAAACTATCAAAAAGCTTTTGAGTTTCAGACAATTCGGGAGAAGGGCTTACAGAGTCAATTTGCTCGAATTTAGGTGGGGTCTCTCCATTTTTGGCTTGGAATGGATGAAAGCCCAAGCTTGCAACAACGGCAAATAGTATTACCAACAACAGCTTATTCATACGCACATTTCTTTGGTTCGGGTGCAAAGTTAACAATAATTTGGGTATCAAAGTGTTAAATAATGTCAATCTATTACGATGATTAGCGATTGAAGGGTTTTTGCCCAGTCGTAGATGAATTTGGCATGTGAGGATGCATTGCGTACACACATGTGTGACCGGGGGACAGTTCCCAAGGAAGCACTGTATTCGATGATGCGTGCATTCGGACTTTGGGTAGGTATGCCATGGATATATCCCCCGTTGGTAAAGCGGTTGGCATAGGGAGCATAGCCCTGTATGGTTTTGGTGCCATCTTTCAAGTATCGCATTTTGGGCTTCTTTTCCTGGAGGACAAAGATGCCGGTAGGTGTTTCCATAGAATAAGGCGGTTTATGCATCCCCGAAGTGGCGGGATTCATGCTCAGTATTCGCCAGGATGTTTCTTCCGAACGTTCGATGGTACAAATGTTTTGATTGGTCACATCCACCACAACGACATGGTTGAATGTTACGGTATCTCCGATGGTCTTTACATATCGCTTTGGCACCTCCCAGGTCCCGTCAAACGATAGGCCTGCCACTTTGATCATTGGAATTGTATCACTGCTTAACAGTTCGACCAGCGAACCGTCTCGCCCATACAGAATAGGGACGTTGTCGTTGTCCGCTTGATATAGCGGTACGGATTGATATCGCTCGGTACCCAATGTGTCCGAAACGCGTTTATACGCATTTCGGACATAATTGGCGACGACAGGTGCCTCGCCGTTTCGATTTTTGTAATTCTGCAATACCGCGTAGTATTTTTTTTCTCGTTGAAAATTGTCAATATGTGCCAATTTTTCTTTGATTTTGTCCCATTGAAATACACGGGTTGTGTCCTTGTAAGGATACTCGTCATCCAGGGTATACTTGTCAAAGGCCAGCTTTTTGGTAAGCTTGATATCGGCGGCCGTACGTGGGCGCTTTCGCTCTTCTTCCTCGGCTCTCTTTACACGTTCCAACGAATCGGCTTTCCGCTTTTCGGCTTCTTCCCGTAGGGAACTTTTCTCGTTGCATGAAAAAACAAACAATGCAATAGTAAAGCCAATTAGGTATGTTACTGTTCTCATAAAGGTGCATTACTTCGTACTTGTTTAACCGATTTAACATCCAAACCCGTCAAAGAGTTTGGTTTCAATTTGGTTTCATCGTTTTAACCATTATTTGTAATTTTTTCTATTTTTGAGAATATTTTCTATATTTACCCCATTGTTACTAAACCCTATCTAAATCTTTATTATGAAAAAGACCCAATACCCATTTCAAGATTTGTCACAAGGAGATTTGCGCGGAGAACATTGGAAAGATATTCCCCAATTGGAAGGATATTACCAAATCTCCAACAAAGGGCGAGTGCGCAGAATAGCGCACTGTCGGACTACTGCCTCAGGCGCTTGCATACCGGTTCCCGGCTTAATGTTGTGCCAGCAAACGAAGTCAACTTATAACTCGTTCACGCAAGACTACCGGTTTAACCTGCGCTTTTCGGCTACTGTAAATAAGAAGCGACATTACATTACCACTGCCCGCATGGTTTACTATTGTTTTGTAGAGCCCTTTGACCTGACAGATTCCCGCCGCGTTGTACTGTATAAGGACAACGACTCACTAAACGTTTCGGCCGAGAATCTGGAATTAAGTAATCCCAGCGAAAAATTTGCACGCATGGTTAAGCAAAGTCGATGGAAAAACTCGTTTGCCGAGCTGGATCAAGCAACAAAAAAAGCAATGCGGCAAAAAGCAAAGCAACATTATGCTCAGACTGGTGTACATGAGATTAGCCAGTATGATTTGGAAGGAAACTTCATCCGTACGTATCCAGATGCTTCAGAGGCTAGTAAGGCGGTAAAGATAAGTGCTTCACATATCAGTTCTGCCGCTAAAAACCGAGGCACGTATACAGCCGGTGGTTATATCTGGCGGCGTGGAAAGGCATCCCCGATTGACATGGCAGAGCTAATGAACCTGCCGGGTATTCACTTAAGCCCCTTGGCAAAAAACCTGAGACGTATCGGGCAATACGACCTTCAGGGCAACCTGGTACAGACATATGCCACCATTGCAGAGGCTTGTTCAAAACTCGGAATGAATAGTTCATCCAGCTTGCGTGCCGTATTAAATGGCAAGCGGCATACCTGTAAGGGCTATGTCTGGCGAAGAGGAGATGCAGCCCATATTTCGATAAACAATATTGCCTCTGGCCGGTCCTTTCGTTTATCCGCGCTATCAGCAGAGGCTCGAAAAGTCACCCAATACAATTTTGATGGGATTCGCATGCGGACATTCAATAACGTACATATGGCCAGCCGGGAAACCGGTATTAACCGGTCTACCATTCAACGAGTGCTCAGTGGGCGATATGTGACAGGCGGGGGCTATCTATGGCAATATGGTGAAGCATTGCGCATGGATTTGCGACCGCTAAAAAAACATCCGCGTTTTGACCAATCGAAGCTGGGAATATACATGGAAGAAAAACGGGAACAGAACAAACGGAAGAAAGAAATTCGTCTGCTTCAGCTGTATTAGCAGCCTACTCGCCTTTTTGGATTAGCTGGGTAATATCTTTCAGTTCGCCAAATAGGACGAGAATGTCGCCCTCTGCCAGCACCGTGTCGGATTGGGCAATGCCGGTGGCTTCTTTGTTAATTTTCGTTTTTCCATCTTCCTCCTCTTCCGTAGATTTGATGGTGGTAAGCACGATAACTCTGTATTTGTTTGTTAAGTTGGCCTCTTTCAATGTCAGACCCACATATTTTGCCGGCACTTTGGTTTCAATGATACTGTAACGCTCAGAAACTTTGAAAGAATCCACAATATCAAGGTTGTCTAAGCGCATCGCCAACCGGGCGGCAGACTCTTCTTCGGGCATGATATATTCGTCGATGTTCATCGCCTCCAGTACCGTTCGCTGTAGATCAGACACAATCCGGCCAATGATGCGTTTTACGGGAAGCTGCTTTAACAATGCCGTGGTCAATAGTGATGCTCCCTCGTCTTCACCAATGGCAACAATCACCGCATGTGCGTCTTTTAGAGGCAGCGCGCTTACAGCATCGATGTCGGTACTATCCATACATACCGTATGCGTGATTTTTTCTTTGAGTTGCTCGACCTTATCCATGCGGTTGTCTACACCGATGACTTCATGTCCCAATTCAGTAAGCCGTATGGCCAGCGATTTGCCGAAGTTTCCAAGACCCATGACAATATACTTCATTACTAACCTCCTTCTTAAAATAATACCTTCTCCTGCGGATAGGTAATGTTTCTATTTTTCGTGTTTTTAATTAATGCGACCAACAAAGTAAGCATACCAACTCGTCCGACGAACATCGTGCACGTAATGATCATTTTTCCCGCGTCGCTGAGTTGGGGTGTGATGCCCAGGCTAAGCCCACAGGTCGCATAAGCGGAAAAGCTTTCGAACGCAATATCAAGAAGGCTTTTGTCACTGTCGGTAAGGGTAAGCGCAAAAACAGATGCTCCCATGGCCAGCAACGACAATGTAATAATAGCAAATGCTTTACTGACGGTATCGTTTGAGATTTTTCGCTTAAAAATTTCTAAATCATCTTTACCTCTTGCCAAGCTGATGATATTCAACAAGGCGATGGCAAATGTAGTCGTCTTGATACCACCGCCAGTCGATCCGGGAGATGCTCCTATCCACATGAGCAGCATGATAATCATAATTGTTGGAAAGGTAAAGGCATCCATATCAGCGATGTTGAATCCCGCAGTACGGGAGGAAGTTCCAGTAAAGAAAGCCGAAATCAATTTAGCCCAAAGTCCTTGATGTTCAGCGAGGGTGTGGTGATATTCCAGTACGAGCGTGATCAGTGTGCCGAAGACAATTAGTATACCAGTGGTCCAGGCAATCAATCGCGAATTGAAACTGATAACCCAAGCGCGGTAGATAAACGGCCTGCCGTAAAACAACCGCTTGAAGACATTGATGAACCACCGCTTGATAAACGTGTAGGTGTTCAATACAATAGCAAATCCGAACCCACCCAAAATAAAAAGGAGAGCAATGATCAGTTGTACGTTATAATTGAATCGAAGGACCGGATTATGCATTCCATTGCTCGCGGTCGAAAACCCGGCATTACAGAAGGCGGATACAGCATGGAACACGGCAAAAAATAAACGCTCGCTATTAGATTTAAAGTCACCAGCCGCTACACTTGTATAAATAAACGCTGCGCCGGCTGCCTCGAAAAATAAGGTGATAAACACAATCTTAAACAAGGTATTGATGACTGATCCGACTTTGTTGTGACCGAGTATCTCACTATACATCAATTGATTCTTAAAGGAAAATCCGCCAGAAAAGAAATAGCCAAAGAATCCAGTGAATGTCATAATTCCCAAACCGCCCAATTGGATCAAAATCAATAATACCGTATGCCCAAAGGGCGAAAATACGGTAGCAACATCGACGGTAGACAAACCGGTGATGCACACGGCGCTGGTAGCCATGAATAAGGAGTCAATAAACCGCAGGGGAGATTCGGCTCCTGCTTTGGGAAGCATAAGCAGCAACGTACCGATCAAAATCAGAAAGAGAAAACTGATGACGAACAAAATCGTCGGATTGAAGTAAAAGTTATCGAAAAACAGGCTGCTTTTAGAAAGTTCGGTAAGAAATACTGCAAAAATGCCCAGATAAAGCCATTCGGATTGACGGAGGAAGATAAAGAGATCGTTGCCGCTGCTCCGTCCGATAGTGATCAATGTGAAGTAGATGATTAGCGCAATGCCGCCGTAGTGCGACACAGAAACCTGACGCTTGGCAGCAATTGCCAAAGCGGTGCGAAGGAAACTGAGAAAAAATAAACCGTAGAATATCCAGGGTATGGACGATTCGAAATAATATTCCGCGATTTGGTTGGTGTTGTAACCGATATGGAATAGAACGGCCAAACCGCAGGCGAGACTGATATATAACATCGCCCGGTCTACCGTTTTTTCCCGGTATTTAAAAATGTATCGGAGGTTGCTGAGCATTACCTGGCCACTAGTTCAATCTCGTAAAGCGTACGCCAATTTTTGCCGGTTATGAAAAGCCGTTTACCTTCCCGTTCATAGGCAATGCCATTTAGCTCGTTGTTGGCTTCTTGTTTATCGGGATAGATACCAATGAGGTTGATTTCGCCTTCGATTGCCCCGGTATCGGGATTGATGATTACGATGAAATCTTTGGTATATACGTTGGCGTATATTTTACCATCGATGTATTCGAGTTCATTAAGACTATCCATGGGCCCCTTGTCGTTGTATATTTCGATGAATCCCTCTTCAGCGTAGGTGTCTTTATTGAGAAAATAAAGCTTGCTGCTGCCATCGGATTTGATTAATCGCTTGCCATCGTAACAAAGCCCCCAACCTTCGGGGCTTTGGCCGTATGTAAACTCACCGATCTTGGCGAAGGAGCTTTTGTTGTATACGAATCCTACTCGGTGTTCACGCCAGGTAAGCTGGATGATTTTGTCGCCGACAATGGTCAGCCCTTCGCCGAAGTATTTTGCATCCAACTCGGCTTTCTGCAATACATCGCCAGTTTGGTAGTTTACCTTTCGGATGGAGGATCTACCTTGTTGACCGGTACTTTCATAGAGGACACCTTGATGATCGAACTCCAGTCCTTGGGTATATGCTTCAGGGTCGTGAGGATATTCATGCACGACTTTGAAACCATAGCGCTTGGGTGCGGGCGGTACCACTACAATATTACTATATGCGATCTGTTCTTCTCCACCATGGTAGAGCTTGGCACTGAGTGTACGGCTGCCGAAAGGAGCCTTTTCGGTGTCCAGGGAAACGGGGGTGCTATCTGTTTTCCGAGCCAGGATTTCTCCATCTATGGCGTAAACTATTGAATCAAACGAAGAAATTTCTGAAGGAAAAACTAACTTCAGCGGAATAGATTCGCCTTTTTTGACAAGGGTGCCCGCTTCGGGGGTATCAAAGCGGAATTTTGATGCTTTCCTTTGTGTATTGCAGGATGCAACAAATACAAACAGCATCAGCAAAAAGTAAATCAATCTTTTCATGGTCACAAACTTAGTTATTATGATTTGCCGCGCAAAGCCGCGAAGGCGTAAAGTAAGCTGCCTAGCGCCAAGTCCTCGTAGTTAATCCGGCCAAAAGGCATCCCTTATTAGCCGGGTATTATAGGTGTTGTTTTCTCTTGAATATAAAATAGACACCACGTCAAACCGGATTTCGCCGCCATAACGGTTGGCAGCAATGTATTGGTTGGCCGCACGTATCAATTTTGCTTGTTTTGCGGCATCCACAAATTCATAGGGCATGCCGTATGCATGATGAGCCCGTGTTTTGACCTCTATAAATACAAGAATGTTCTCTTCTTCTGCAATGACGTCTACTTCCAGGTTTTTATAACGCCAATTCCGGCAGCGAATCCGGTAACCCTGCTGTTTTAATAATTGTACAGCTACATCTTCGCCTTGTATACCGGTTTGTAGAGATTTTGACATCTATTTGATTACGATGGTGCCCAATTTATCCGCAATTAGCTTCGATACATCCTTGAGTTTTTGATAGTTTGCTAGCATAACCTCCATGTTCGTTTCGTCGGTTTCCGCTTTCAATTCCTCCCGGATCCGAAAAATCTGTTGCTCGACCTTTCTTTTTTTCAGGCGATAAATCGCCCCATATACCAGGTCTTCCAGTCGCTCCGACTCGTGAGAAACGTAGATCTTGCGTTTTTCGTCATTCCAATTGGGGCTGATGCTATATTTGATGGCGAGTAAGTCAATGGCGAGGTCTGCGATATGCCGGTCGGGGTGGGTGATAAATACCCGTTCTTCGGGCAATTCGTGACGTGCGATATATTCTTTGTATATGTTGATTACTGAAAGGCAGGCCGGATCGTCAAAGGAAATGTCGGTTAGTCCGCTTAGTAGGAGCGGGGCGATGGGAATGTCGCCGTTGCTTTCCCAAGTCGCGGAGTGGTTTCCATAATTAAGCAATATACGGACAATTTCACGCTCTTGCAATGCATCCGGTGAGATGCCTTCTTCTGCTTTGTCAGGATCGGATTTCGCGGCGGGTGTGTGCTCTTTATGCTGCAAAGGCACGGGGTCCTGCTTCCGGTCGGGTTTCTTTGCTTGGCCGATCCGGATTTTATTGAGTTCCGAAATGAGGAGCCGTTCTTCGATTTCCAGCAATGAACTGCACTCCCGCACAAATATGGAGGCTTTGATTGCATCCGGAATTAACGCAATACTGGCAACCACCTCGTGGATGACTTCCGCTCGCTTGATCGGATCATTGCCGGCATCGCGCAAAAGCACGTGGGTCTTATAGAAAATAAAGTCTTGCTGATGTTCGGCAATGTATTGTTTAAATGCAGCAGAGCCATACCGTTGTACATACGAGTCGGGATCGTTGCCATCCGGAAACAGTAGGACTTTCACATCGAGCCCCTCTTCCAGTAGCATGTCCGTACCGCGCAGTGACGCCTTGATGCCGGCTTCGTCGCCATCATACAGGATGGTTACATGCTTCGTATAACGCGAGATGAGTCGTATCTGTCCGATGGTTAGCGAAGTGCCCGACGAGGCAACTACGTTTTCGACACCGGCTTGATGCATCGACAGCACATCGGCATATCCTTCAACCAAATAGCAGTTGTCTGCGTCGAGAATCGGTTTTTTGGCAAAATATAACCCATAAAGTACATCCGATTTGTGGTATACCTCACTTTCGGGTGAATTTACATATTTAGGGGATTTCTTGTCTGTTTTAAGTGTACGTCCGCCGAAGCCGAGTATCCGCCCTGTAAGATTATGTATCGGAAACATCACACGGCCACGGAAGCGATCGTATGCGCTTCCGTCATCCTTGCGTATGATCAGCCCCGCTGTTTCCAGAAATTCATCTTTATGGCCCTCCGCCTTCGCCCGATCATAAAGTGCAGTCCAAGCCTCCGGCGAATACCCCAACTCAAATTTGCGGATGATATCTTCCCGGTAACCTCGCTCTTTGAAATAATTAAGGCCTATGGTACGGCCCTCTTCATTTTCCCACAAGGTTTCTCTGAAGAACTTACCCGCCCAGTTGGTTACAATAAACAAGCTTTCCCTTTTATCCTGTGCCGCTACCTGTTCGGGGGTTCGCTCAATTTCCTCCACCTCGATGTGATATTTTTGGGCGAGGTATTTAAGTGCTTCGGGATAAGAATATTTCTCGTGTTCCATCACGAACCGCACGGAATCTCCTCCTGCGCCGCACCCGAAGCACTTGTAGATGCCCTTGTTCACCGATACGTTAAACGATGGCGTTTTCTCATTATGAAACGGACAAAGGCCAATAAGTGAAATTCCCCGTTTTTTAAGATCCACGAAATCGCCCACCACCTCTTCAATACGGGCGGCATCCAATATTTTATCAACAACCTCTTGCTTGATCACTCCTCTTCGATTTGGCAAGGTAAAATTAACGAATAAGGAAGAAGTAGCAAGCACATCGGTAAAATATTATTTTGTAGTCAAGTAACGACAATGGGTAATCCTTCCAATCAGTTAATTTTCTATTTTTGCCGCACAAAGAGGCACCACAAGGCTGCCATTTTAGTTTGAAAATTATGGAAGTAAAGAATATCTGTTGCATCGGAGCGGGCTACGTGGGAGGTCCGACGATGTCGGTCATCGCCCAGCAATGTCCCCACATTACGGTTACCATCGTGGATATCAACGCCGAGCGCATCGCTGCCTGGAACGATTCGGATCTTTCCCGGCTGCCGGTGTACGAACCGGGGCTTGCCGAAGTGGTTGCCGAAGCCCGCGGGCGCAACCTGTTCTTTTCGACGGATGTGGATGGGGCCATTGCCGGGGCCGACATGGTGTTCATCTCGGTAAACACCCCCACCAAGACCTACGGCAAGGGCAAGGGAATGGCGGCCGACCTGAAATACATCGAGCTGTGTGCACGCCAGATTGCCGCAGCGGCCACTTCCGATAAGATCATTGTCGAGAAGTCGACCCTGCCCGTGCGCACGGCCGAGGCACTCAAAAGTATCCTGCACAATACCGGCAACGGCGTGAGTTTCCATATCCTCTCCAATCCGGAGTTCCTGGCAGAGGGAACGGCCATCCAGGACCTGCACCGTCCCGACCGGGTGCTCATCGGCGGGGAAAATGCGGAAGCCGTGCAGGCACTGGTGGATATATACGCCACGTGGGTACCCCGCGAACGCGTACTGACCACCAACCTCTGGTCGTCCGAACTGTCCAAACTGACGGCCAACGCCTTCCTTGCCCAGCGTGTATCGTCCATCAACGCCATCTCCGAGCTGTGTGAACGGACGGGAGCCAATGTGGACGAAGTGGCGCGGGCCATCGGCACCGACAGCCGCATCGGCCCCAAGTTCCTCAAGGCGTCCGTGGGCTTCGGGGGATCCTGTTTCCAGAAGGATATCCTCAACCTGGTGTACATCGCCCGCAGCTACGGGCTGGAGGAAGTGGCCCATTACTGGGAGCAGGTCATCTCCATGAATGATCACCAGAAACAGCGGTTTGCCGACAACATCGTGCAAACCCTATACAATACCGTGTCGGGAAAGAAAATCGCGTTCCTGGGATGGGCCTTCAAGAAGGACACCAACGATACCCGCGAATCGGCGGCCATCTACGTAGCCGATGCATTGCTCAATGAAGAGGCAAATATCATCGTGTACGACCCCAAGGTGTCCGCCGAACAGGTCTATGCAGACCTGGACTACCTCGGCACGCGTGCCCCGAAAGAAAACCGCAGGCTGGTCTCCGTGGTGGACGATCCCTACGATGCCGCCGAAAGGGCCCACGCCATCGCTGTGCTCACCGAGTGGGATGAGTTCAGAGATTACGACTGGCAACGCATCAAAGACCACATGATGAAACCCGC